>Ga0187817_10000786_pt1 | contig 14322 bp, 10 predicted proteins | sample NC_wetland_sal_i_17_FD_132431 | JGI IMG/M metagenome (GOLD analysis project Ga0187817, IMG submission 132431) | Wetland sediment microbial communities from Neuse River Estuary, North Carolina, USA - SO4_2 | ecosystem: Environmental > Aquatic > Freshwater > Wetlands > Sediment | place: USA...
TACTCCCGACCAGAATGCTGTGCCGACTTTGGGGCACCGTAAACTTTAATCCGTCTCGGAGTATCACTTTCCTCTTTGGACCGACCCAGTCCCAGTGGACGGTGCCAAGTGTCTTACTGGCAAACATGCTTGTCACCGAACCGAACACCCATGACATGTTTGACGGCGTCGTCAGAAGACTTCGGACTGGAGACGGCGTCACGCACCCATACCGCCGCAGCATCTTCGGCGGTAGTCAACTCCCCGAACTTCGCATTGAGTACGCCTTGGCGAATCTTGCGGAGATAGCCCGGGTTGACATTATCCCGGTCACGGGACAGCGGCACCTTCTGCATAACATTGACATGCCACTTGTCATCGCCCAACTCGACGATGGGAATTCCCATTTCGTAAATCATGGCGACTTCACCGGGCAGGCGTTCATATAGATTGACGGTCGCCTTGCGCTCCGTATTCCGCATCACTCCCTCTTTGTCGGCCAGCGGGATAGGGAGGAACTCGGTAAAGCTGCCACAAGGCTTGCGGTCCTGAATGGCATTCCCGTTAAACAGTGTGGTAATGCCCTTCGGCGGTATAAGCAACTTCGCTTGATTACAGATGTGCTCGTACTCTTCGAGCGTCAATTGGAACCTTGCGACGAACTCGCTCCCTACTTCCCGAGTCTCGGTACCTTCGGTCCTCGTACCATCCTCATTGAATAAGACTTGCCCCTTGACCGTTGTCAGCTTGGCCTCGATGGCGAGTGCAAGAACATCTTTCTCGCCAGCGTTAAAGCGGCCACGCTTCTCGCTCTTGCCTTTTTCTACAGATTCGGCGAACATCGTGTGTGAGTGGCTCAGGTCATCCCATCCAGTCGGGCTGTTGTCCGTAACCCGGAGCCAACTGTGATTGTTCTCATCTGGGCAGCTCAGCGTAACCTCGACCTCGGTGATGTTCTCATCCCATGCGTTGCTGACCATTTCGGTGAGCAGGAAGACCTTATCCTTCTGCCCAAGTGATTTACGGAGACCGTCTTTGTCAATTTCCAACCATTGATTCTTCATGAATTTCCTCCTAAGTGTGCCCGATTCACGGGCGGGTTGTGGGTGCCGTCGACGTGGGCACCCGGTTCACGTAAGTCGTAAGTAGTCAGTGCTGTGGCTTTCAGGTCGCCATTCCTTCCGCACACTTGCGGCGTTCTAGCTAGTCGTTCCTACGTTCGTGGTCCAACTCGTATGCGTGCTGCTGCTCGCACTCTTCCAGTGCTTCGTCACGAGCCTGTTCCTCCATTTCATCCATATAGATCTCCCTCCATGTCCCGACACGAACTGACGGGCATCGGGATCGCCTTCACGTATGCAAAGAGACGCAAGGCGGCCTGCTATTCAGTTGTCTGATTCGTTCTGCGACGTTCGCTGAGCCTCGGCACCATGCCGTCAAAGCGGGAATCGAACCCCATGCTCAAGTTGTTACAGGCGATTGTTAGGGCGGTCACCGTGTCTAAAACTCCGTACTAATTCAAACTAATTCAATCTCCCCTCACCTTCCGCTCCGTGACCAGAACGGAGAGCACAGGCACTTATGTGTCGAACATCGTGAGTTGTTTGGCCTGCTCCTTGCAGCCACAACTGCACCCTTCATGCTTGCAGTGTTTGTGGATGCCGTTCTGACAAGCCAGACATGGGGAGGCGCCTCGCTCATACTTCGCCTTGAACTGTGTCGCGGCTTGACGGCTGGCGCCACGTTTACTGGTACAGGAGCATGTGCAATCACCAGCCGTGCACCGCTTGTGCCGATGGTGGAGGCACTGGTGGCATGGAGTCGTGCCAACGTCATACTTAACGGCTCGGAGGTAGCGAGAATACTGACTCGTCCTCGGCGGTTGCTGTTGATGCGAGTCACTCATTGCCAGTCGGTCTCCTTGTAATAAGTTCATAAAAAACCCACGGGTGTATCTTAACATACCATACCATATGATTGTCAAGCATTATTTGTGGTTGGCAAATACAGCAGGACAGGAGCTGGCAGGGGACCGGTTGTTGCGAAGAGGCGGACCGCGAGGGTTATGAGGTGAGCGGGATCAGGCAGCCCGGAGCGGCCAGCCGGGGCAGACTAAAGGGAAGACCCTGCCCGCGCCAGTGTATTTGTACACTGATCGCCGTGTTTTGCTCGTTGACTCCTCGCGCGGCATGTAGCGGGAAATGCGTAGTCTTTAGGGTACTGGTTTAGGGACTGGTTAAGACCCCCTGTGACACCCCTCTGACACCCATTACATCCCCTTCCAATGATCCGGATCCGTCTGGGACTCCGACCAACCTATGTTTGCATATAGATAGGAAGGGTTGGTTAGGGACGTTAAGGTCGTAATTCGTGGCCTGGCAGAGCGGCATCTCGCGAAAAGGGTACGGGCGGACTCCCCCGGGATCCCCTTCCGACCATTTTAATGACCCCTATAACACATAGAAAACAAGATTGTTAGCCTGTAGTTGAACCGGCGAGCGCTTGAGCCTTGGACCCCGTCCTGGGCGCCAGGATCGCGTGCCGTTGGTGATTCATGGTCTCCAGACCCGAACCGATGCTAAGTCATTGATAGCAAAGGCGCCGCTAGTTGTCAGAATGCGATTTTGTCAACTTGCTCGAAGCTCACCGGGAGGTCGGGCGAGCGCAATAAGAATGAGTGGCGCTAGGCGTGGCTGGCCGATCATCCGAGAGTCGGCCCGTTAATGACCGCAAGCGCGTTTGTCGGTACTAATCCGCCGGACGCCAGAATATCCAAAGACCGGCTTCTGGATGTCGCCAGCAGTGGGTCTTGACCGCTGGGGTTACAACCCAAAGGACCCCTCACCGCGTCATTGGGAGCCAGAGGATTTTTTTGGTATTCCCACTCGCTGCATGAGACCAGCCAGTCGCGGATCGCCCCGCAACGGATCTGCCAGGGGCTCGGTATCGAGGTAAACAAGATATTCCGTTCTTTCGTTGAACGCCTCCTCCAAGAATCGGAAGGCTTCGTTCTTGTCCCCCAGCCCGGTGTAGGTGAGCGCCATGTACAAAGCGGGCACATAGCGGCGAGAGGCAAGATTCTTCAGTCTTGAGATTACCTGCAGCGCATCGTCGCGACGGCCGGAGACGGCATACTCGTGTCCCAGTAGTGCTAGGACCGCGGGATCGTCGGGCACAAGCGCGAGTATCTTCTCGAAGGCGGCCTGCGCCTCGGCATGCATCCCCTTCTGTTGATAAGCGCGGCCGATATTCACTAGCGCAATCGCATATCGGGAATCCAGCTCCAGCGCTCTCTGGTTTTGCGCGATCGTCTGATCAAACTCGCGAGACTGGTAGTAAGCCTCTCCCAGTGCCGACGCCATCAGTGGGCTGACTGGATCGAGATCGACCGCCTTTTTTCTCTCCTCGATGGCCTCGGGCAATTTGCCGGCGACAGTTAGGGCGTAGGCATAAAACTGGTGGCCGGTCGCGTAATTTGGCCGCAGATCGAGGGCGCGGCGGAATTCTCGGTCGGCGTTCGCAAAATTCCATTCGTACGCCAGGTAGGCATATCCCAGCGATACGTGCGCTTCGGCTAGGGACTCATCGAGTTCCAAAGCTTTGCGGGCAGCGACTTCGGCCTTCGGGAAGGCTTCCCGCGGTGGCATGGCGGTGTAAGGCGCGGATCCCAGGAGCTCATAACAGTCCGCCAATCCGGCATAGGCCGGAGCGTAGGTTGGGTCCTCGTTAATCGACCTCTCAAAGAGCACGAAGGCTTTTTGAATGCTCTCAGCCGTTCGTCGGTTCCAGAAATATCTTCCCTCGAGGTAGGAAAGGTAGGCTTCGCGGTTTACCTCGCGCGCGGGTGTTGCTGGATGGGGGAGCTTTTTGAAAACCTCCGATGCGATGGCCTCGGCTGCTTCTGCCTGGACACGTAGCAGGTCCTTTACATCCCGCTCGTAGCTGCTGCCCCAGACGACCGTCTGGTTGCTGGACTCGATCAGTTGAGCTGTGACGGCAATCTGGTTGTTGAAACGGCGAACCGTCCCCCGCAACACATAGGTCGCTCGCCCGCTGCCGCGACCTGCTGCCAAACTCGTATTTACCGGGAGTACAGACAATCGGTCGGGGTGCAGCTGGCCGAGCCGGGCAATCATTTCTTCGGTGAGGCCCGCCGCAATGTAATCGTCGGACTTTTCCCCTAGGTTTCGGAATGGCGGGACGGCGAGTACGACCTTCGACGGCCAAATGTGATTCACGATCTTCGGGATGAAGACCGTCAGCAAAGCCGTTGCGGTGATGAGGATCGACCACTGAAGCATACGGCGACGAACAGCCCCGGCATCACGGTGGCGGCCGTCGGTTTCTTGCTCAGGAGGAGACGGTGGCGCGCCAACGATCGCCGGGTTCGATCCGCTGGTGTCGTCGGTTAAGTCAGGCGCATTTCTAAGGACCTCATGATCGCACCACCAGGCATCCAGTTCACGCTTTAACGCGAAGACCCGCGATTGCTTTTCCGGACCAGCGCCCAACCGCCGAACGGGCAGGCCCATGTTTTTTTCCCAGCGCTGGACGGTCCGGATCTCTCGGCCCAGATAGGCGGCAATCTCTCCCCAGGTCTCCAAGCGATCGCCCGCGGAGCCCATCGTGACTCCCTGGCCTGGCGGTTGTTTATCGGCCATGAAAGTTCCCTGGGGGGAAGGAATGAGCTGTCAGTCTGCTCCGAGCCCCCGATTTTCAGAAGATTCGACTAGCGACAAAGCGCGACATTTGCTTCCTTAGCATCTCTGTCTCAACTTGTCGCTTGAAAGTGTATCAGGCAGGCGGGTATGACCAACCCCGGAGGGTGAACCGGGTCGTTCCGATCGCCAGATTTCTATGCATGTTCCCGACTTCAGCCGGAACCAATGGCGGGCGTTGATTGTCCTGATGCTGGTGAACTTCGTCAACTATGTGGACCGGCAAGTCATCTTCTCGCTCTTCCCGGCAATCCGCCATGACTTTGCGCTCAGTTACGAGCAACTCGGCTACCTGGCGACCGCGTTCACCATCGTGTTATCCCTCAGCACGTTTCCACTGGGGATGCTGGCGGACCGGTTTTCCCGCCGTTCCGTGATCAGTGCTGGTGTCTTGTTTTGGAGCGGAGCGACTTTCCTGAGCGGCCTGTCCGGATCTTTCCGGTCCCTGCTGGCGGCGCGGGCGCTGGTTGGAGTCGGAGAAGCGGCGTACGCACCGGCCGGGGCGGCGGTTCTCAGCGCTTTGTTCCCGAAGGACATTCGGGCACGCATCCAAGGTTCGTGCGATATAGGAATGTTTGCGGGGGGTGCGACCGGAATTGCGCTTGGAGGTATTATGGCGCAATCCTTCGGTTGGCGTACGGCGTTCTTTTTTGTGGGGATTCCAGGTCTGCTGTTGGGACTGAGTGCGATGCGGCTTCCGGAGCCGTCTCGTGATCAATCTGAAGAGCACATGCAGCTGCACGAGCTGTTGCGTGTGCCTGCGTATCTGGCGGTACTGGTGGCCGGCTGGTTCAGCAGCTTCGCCGGCTACACCTACATTGCCTGGGGTCCAGACTTGATTCAGGAACAGAAAGGGTTCACGGCACGGGAGGCTGGATTGGCTTTGGGGCTCACCGTGATTTTAGGTGGCGCATTGGGAATCGCAGTCGGAGCGTACTTGTCTGACCGCATCGCCTGCCTGCGGCCATGGGGACGCGCCCTGATTATTCCGATCGGTTTCCTGCTCGGTGCTCCCGCCATCTTGATCTCGCTTCACACTACCGGGAAAATCCCGTTTCTGTTCTTCTTCGGCCTGGGCGCTTTTTTCATGAGCTGGTATCACGGCCCGCTCACCGCCACGATCCACGATCTTGTCCCGCCGAGCGGTCACGCGACTGCTCTAGGCTTGTATTACCTCTTCGTCAATCTCTTCGCCATGGCTCTGGCGCCGCTGATTATTGGGCGTGCCGCCGATCGCTACGGACTGATCAACGCTCTGCACATCCCAATCGTCGCGCAGTTGATTGGAGGTGGATGTTTCGGAATCGTCGTTTTCCTGGTCCGCCGGCACGGCCTGCACCATCCGGTGCTCGGCCGTCACTGGGGAGGCACGACTCAGGTGCCTTCTTTGGCGACTGCGGAATTGGAAGCTTCAAGCATCTGACATCGGCTATCTAACATCGGTTCGGGCCCCACACTATCTGGAAGGAGCAGCGAAATGGGACAGCTGGTAACTATCGACACCAATCTCGACACTAACATCAGTGCACCACCACCCGTTAAACACTATCAGGCCTATCGGCCCAACCCGTTTACACGCGAGCAGCGCGAAAACACCACGCTGCTGTTCGGCGGACTGACGTGGAAACATGAGCGCTTGATGCAAGGCGCCTTGCACAACCTGAAGTACAAAGCCGAACCACTGCCGAATATTGCGCGCGAAGATCTCGACGCCGGCAAAGAGCTGATTGATGTCGGCGCCTGCTGTCCCACAATCTTTACCACTGGCAGCCTGGTGAACTTCCTGAAGAAGGAAGTGGCGCAGCATGGCAAAGACGAAGTCACCAAGAAATATGTGTACCTGACCGCGGGCGCCTGCGGTCCTTGCCGCTTTGGTCAGTATCACGAGTCGTATGCTATGGCTCTTGATGGCCTCGGTCTGAAGGACTTCCGTCTGTTCCTATTGGCGCAGGATGAACTAGACCAGGGAGAAACGGGCGGCGGCGGTCTGGAGATCAACCTGCCGCTCAGCCTGGGCCTGATCTGGTCGATCCTGTGCGGCGACGTGATCACCGACATGGAGTATGCGACCCGTCCATATGAAGTGAATCCCGGGCAGACTGATGCTGTGCTGAAGGATTGCGTCGAGTATATGTACAAGGTCTTTAACCTGCGGCCCGATCACGGCAAGAAACTGGGCACCCTCGCCTGGCACCTAACCACCAACTACTTCACCAAGGCGCTCCGGGAAGTCCGCAAGAAGTGGGACGCCATCGAAGTGGATCGCACGAGGGTGAAGGCTCGCGTGAAGATCACTGGTGAATTCTGGCTCCAGACTCACGAAGGCGACGGCAACTACAACATCAAGCACTGGCTAGAACAGGAAGACTCGGAGGTTGTGCCTCCACCGGTCGCGGTGTGGCTGCACTACCTGATGCACCCGGTGATCCGCCAGCTCGAACATCGGCACTCGACCAGCAACCATCCGAAGCGCGACGAGATGGTTCTCAAGGCGGTCGAACGGCTGTATGTCGGCACCTACAACCGGTTTCGCAAGGCGCTGGCGAATATTCCGAATGAGCTGCCCGACCAGGTGGAACTGAAGGATCTGGCCGAACCGTTCTATCACTTCGAACTGCGAGGCGGCGAGGGCCACATGTTGATCGGGAAAGCGCTGTATGCCTACCACCACAAGAAAGCCCATATGATTTGCGAGCTTTCACCGTATTCCTGCATGCCCAACACGATGTCGATTGGCTCGATGGCCAATGTGATTGGAAAGTATCCCGACCTGCTTTACGCGCCGATCGAGGTAAAGGGCGATGCCGAAGTACACGCGCTCTCACGCTGCCAGATGATCCTGACAGAAGCGAAGAAGCGCGCGAAGGCGGAGTTCGAAGAGGTTTTGAAGAAGACTGGTATCAGAGTGGAGGCTATCCACGAATACGAGAAGCACCATCCCGAACTGCGGCGCGCCACTTACAAGGTCCCGCACAAGGGATATTCGGGGACGTCCGCAAACTATGTACTCCATCTGGCGCAGGACCGGGGATTGGCGCGGGCCTGAGCGGAGCATGCAACTACGCCTGACCAGTGAAACCAGCAACAGAAAGAAGTGAAAGTTCATGGCGAACGGGCTGGTACAGATTCAAGGAATTGAAGAGGAGCCAGCCGCACTACTGGCTCCCGCACCACCGCCCGCAGTTTTTGAGGGCGAAAGCTTGATTTGTGGGTTGGACGTTGGCAGCACAACTTGCAAGTACACACTCGCTTCTCCGCGAGGTAACGTTCTAGCGCAAGCCTACGAGCGCCACAACACGCGTCAGTCGGAGAAAATCCTGCAGTTCCTCACCATGTTGGAGTCGACGCATGGCCTGACGCCGGGGCGCGACCGCGTCTTTTTCACCGGATCTGGGGCGGGCATAATTGCACCGCTGGTCGGCGGCAAAGTGGTGCAGGAAGTGGTGGCCGTCGCGGCGGCGGTCGATAAGCTCCATCCCAACGTCCGCTTCGTCAGCGAAATCGGCGGCGAAGACATGAAAACCATCTTCTTCCAGGGCGAAGGCATCTCGCGCAGCAAACAGGTCTTGATGCAGAGCGCCTGCTCGGGCGGAACGGGTACCTTCATAGAAAAGACAGCACGCAAGCTGGAGATTCCGCCCGAAACACTTTCCAAGATGGGCTATGCCGGTTACCCCTTGCACAAGATCAGCAGCAAGTGCGGCATCTTTGCGGAAGCAGATGCAAACACGCTGCTGAAGGCCGGGGTTCCGGTGGAAGAAATCATCGCTTCTTTATTCGAGGCGGTGGTGTACCAGAACCTGGCGACGTTGACGCGTGGCAACACCCCGATGCCAGAGATTCTGCTGCTCGGTGGCCCGAATCTGTTCTTCAAGGGTCTGCAGGAGGCCTGGCGCTACCACCTTGGCAAGGTCTGGAAGGAACGCAAGGTATCGGTTTCCGACGGCCGCGATGTTTCTACCCTCATCCGTGTTCCTGACAACGCTCTTTACTATGCGGCGCTGGGCTGCGTGGAAGTTGCGTTGCGCGAAACGGGCACCACTGGTCTGTACATCGGTGCCGACAAACTCAAGTACTGGATCGAAAAAGGTCAGTACGAAGAAAAGAAAAAAATGGGCCGTGGCGGGCTCTGCAAAGACGATATGGATCTCGCCGCCTTCAAAGCCAAGTACGAAAAGCCCAAAGCTGCCGCTTCTCCCGCGGAGGTTGCGGTCACGGGTGCAAGTCTTGGTCCGATCGTTCTGGGCTGCGACTTCGGCTCGACGACCGCCAAGGCAGTGTGTATGTCACCGGAGAAGGAGTTGCTTTTCTCCTGCTACGCGTTGAGCAAGGGCAATCCGATCGAAGATGCCAAGGCGCTGTTCCGTCAAGTTCGACAGGTGGTGAGCGATCAAGACATTCTCGGCCTCGCACTCACCGGCTACGGCAAGGATCTGCTCAAGGGCATCCTTGGCGCTGATTGCCCGGTAGTCGAGACCATCGCCCACGCTTCGGCGGGTCTTCACTTTTTCCCCGATGCCGACTGTATCTGCGACGTCGGCGGCGTGGACGTGAAGATCATGATCCTCAACAACGGCGCGGTCACCGACTTTCGCTTGAATTCGCAGTGTTCCTCGGGAAATGGTGCCTTCCTGCAAGGAGTCGCAGAGCGCTTCAACATCCCCATGGGCGACATGGCCGACGGCGCTTTCAAAGCGCTAGCGATGCCACAGCTCTCTATGGGTTGCGGCGTGTTCTTGCAAAGCGACATCGTCAACCAGCAGCGCAAGGGATGGCAGGCCGAAGAAATCCTTGCCGGACTCTGTGCCATCCTGCCTCTCAACGTGTGGATTTATGCGGGCGGAATGAACAACCTGCAGCAAGTTGGCAGGAAGTACATCTTGCAGGGCGGAACCCACCGCAACCTCGCGGTCGTGAAGACACAGGTGGATTTCATTCTCAGCAAGGTACCCGATGCAGAGGTCGTGGTTCATCCTTATTCAGGTGAAGCAGGTGCCATCGGTGCAGCCTTGGTTGCGCTCGACTGGTGGAAGAACGGTGGGCAGACCATGTTCCGCGGCTTCGACTCCATTGAGAAGCTGACCTACAAGACGGCTACTTCCACCGATACCGTGTGCCATTGGTGCCCGGTGAATTGCCAGCGAAGTTTCATCGACGTGGCTCTGCTCGAAGGCAAGGGACGTCCGTGGAGCAAGGTTCCGCTAGACAAGGGCTGGGAGCGCGTGATCGTCAACAACTCCTGCCCGAAAGGGCTGGTCGAAGACTTGAACGAAATGAAGGTCATCAAGGCCGGAATCGAGAAGACGAAGAATGCCTATCCGAATGTTGCAGACATGGTTCGGCAAGAAGGGTTTCGCCGCAACTAACGGCGCCGCAAGAACGAAGATGAAGGATCGCTCGCAGCTACGCGTGGGCATCCCGAAAGTTCTCAACATCTGGACGACCCACCAGTTTTGGGTGGGTTTCCTGAAGTCGCTCGGGGTACAGTCGGAAAACATCATCTTTAGTTCCGACACCTCCGAGGAGCAGGGCCGCGAGTACGGCAAGGGGCGCGGGACAGTGGATTGCTGCTATCCCGTCAAAGCCATGAGCGGGCACTATGGCGAGCTCCTCTTCGGGCAAAAGAAAAAGATCACCATTCTGTTGAGCCCGATGATTCACTCGCTGCCTTCGGTATTGCACGGGCACGTTGTGGACACGGTGACCTGCACGCGCGTGATGGCGGGGCCGGAAAACATCAAGGCTGGTTTCTTGAAGGAACGAGACATCTTCACGGAAAACAACGTTATCCATGCTTCCCCGTTTGTGAGCCTAGGTGACCGCCACATGGTCACCGGACAGCTGTACTCATCTCTGAAAGACGCTTTCGATCTCGATGAGGAGGAGACCGCCCGTGCCGTGAAAGCCGGTTTCGCCGCACTCGACGACGTCACCACCCGCATTCGTAAACAGGGACGCGACATCCTGACCTGGTGCGCGAAGAATCAAAAGCCGTGCATCCTGGTACTGGCTCGTCCCTATCACATGGACACGGGCATCGGCCATGAAATCGAGGCAGAGATCCAGGCCTGCGGCTACCCGATTCTCTGGCTGCAATACTTGCCCGGCGACACGGATCTAATGAACTGGCTCTTCGAGTCCGACCTTAAGGCCGGACGAATCAAGAGCCCCTTCGACATCTCCGACGTCTGGACATCGTCCTACAGCAGCAACACCAACGAAATCATGTGGGGAGCGAAAGTCGCGACGCGCTGCCCGTGGATCACGTGCGTGGTGCGGCTTTCTAGCTACGAGTGCGGCATGGACCAACCTACATATACACCGGCGCAGAAAATTGTCGAAGCCACTGGCACTCTGTATTTCAAGTTCGGCGACCTCGACTCGACCAAACCGGCTGGCGGCATCAAGATCCGCGTGGAGACCATCTCACATTACCTCGGCAAGTATTCGCAGGAGATCATCCGGCGCAAGTTGAGCTACCTGTCGCCCAACTGCCCGCTGACGGATCTCTCCGCGACCGCCGCGTCGTCGGCCGGGGTGGCTCGCGAAGTCGAGCAGGTGGCCATCAGTGTGGTGTAGAGGATCTGCGAACCCCGTGTATCAGACCGGCATGGACGTGAAAACCCACGGCAAGAAATGGAATTCTGCTCTCAGTTACCGCTTGAGCGTATAGGTAGGAGTCGAAATGTGGGCCGAATCAATCGTGTAGCAAGACTGGACAATAATTACATCAGCCGTTCTTGATCTCTGCTTTTCTCTGCTCCAGGTAAACGTCGATCGCACGTCTAATCAATTCAGCAACCGGAGCACCCGTTACCTTGGATAGGATCTGCAATTTGGCCATTTGGCCCGATTTCACGAATAGTGCCGTCCGAACCATCGAGTCCTTATTGTCCTTCATGGCACCAGAGTACCCTTTAGGCATATACCTGTCAACATAATGTAGTCTCTGGTTACTACAGAGTACTATAGTGCTATCGATATGCCTGTACGCATATGCGACACTTAATCATGACCGATTTCAACCGAGTCCGTGCTGGCGGATTATATCGATACAATCCCCTAGCGATTGACCGTTTCGATCGTCCATACGTCAACGATGGCGACACCGTCCGCGTCATCATTCTCCCCGGATGTCCCAAGGCCAACACCATGGGCCATGCGCACATTGAGCTTTTCGGCACGTTCGGCGGTTTAGTCTGCACCAATTCACTATGTAAAGGGAGCAAGTAATGGAATACATGACTCGGGAAGAGTTGGTTCGGTTGTTTAGCGTTGCACGGGAGCACAACCCGCAGCACCACGTCGCCATGCTCGTCGGCCTCCTGCATGGGCTCCGGGTGTCAGAAACGCTGGCGATTCGCGGTCGCGATATCTGCGACGGCAAACTCTCGGTCAAACGGCTGAAAAAGAGCCGTGCAACGCTGCACTCGCTGCGTACCGACCGTGATGTCCTGTTCGATGAGTCGCCACTGCTCGCGCTAGCCAAGAACTACCCCGACACCGAATTGTTCCCCTGGTCCCGCCAGTACATGGATGTCACTATCAAACGCTATGCTGCGCTCGCCGGCATTCACCCTGCAAAGCGGCACTACCATGTTTTGAAACACAGCATCTGCGTTCTGCTTTGGCAGGAGACGCATGACCTCAACGCGATTCAGGACCACGTAGGTCATCGTAGCTCGTCGAGCACGTTGGTTTATCTGCGGGCAGACGCGGCTGAAAAGGCCCAAAACACTATCGCAGGGATGTCGTTCAGCGAAGTGGCCATTCCTGTCTCTCGACTGCTGGGAGTCAGAACCAGAGCTAGGGAATGCGACCGTGCACTAAACAGCAAAACCAATCACATGGAGGCATCTTGAACTCTGCGGCACCAGCGAAAGGTTTTTCGACTACGTCCTGAAGCAGACCGTCAAGAATTGACCCGCCCCCGTTCGACTACGCGGCTGGGTTCGGATACGTTTCAGGAAGCCCCTTCTGCTGGGATTTGGCTGCCCCGGAGGGGTTCAGGTCGGCCGGGGCGTTTCAGAGGTGCTGGCAGCCTTTGTGACCAGCCCAGCGATAGGCAAACCGAGCCCGCGAACCGAGTCTTTGGTCGCCGCTGCGGTTCAGTGGACTGCCAAGACATTACTTCCGTTACTCGGTACTCTTCCACAAGTCTGAATACAATCTAACTGCCACGACGCTAAAACTCCCGCCCGAGGTGGATGACCGTGTCCAACACTGTAAGCGACGAACCCATCACCTGCGCTTCGTGTGAATATCGCTATCCCCCGAGTGCAGGAGTTTGCGTGATGTGCGGGACCGCCGCACCAGCGATTGAATCCGTCCAGCCGCCTTCAGTTGTTCCTGAGGAATTCAGCCGAGCCGATCACGAAAGCGGCCCGTCGAGTTCCGATAGTCAACAGAGACCTCCCAAGCCGGGGTTCCTGAGATTGATCCCCGTCGTCATTGTCTTGATAGTACTAAGCGTGGTTACATGGTTTTCTTACGAGGCCCGCAAAGGCAAGCTGCCTAAAGAATCCGGCTCAGCAGCTGAACTTACGGCCACATCAGGACAGCTCAAGCTGGAAAGCGCTGGTGAACGACAGGTCGTCCACAATCCAGTCAGAGGAGTTCAGCACGTCGTCGGAGTAAGGCTGGGAACTGCCCAGACAACCAACGCAGCGAAAGAGGATGATCCTGTCGAGTTGTGGAAGGCGGTCAAGCGAGGAAGCGTGAGCGCGGAAGTCGCGCTAGCCAAACTTTACTTGGAGGGGGAGGCGGTCCCCCAGAACTGTGAACAGGCACAGATGCTTCTCCTCGCGGCATCGAGGAAAGGCAGCAAAGCTGCCGATGATCTTCTGAACAGCAGCGATTCAGAACGATGCAAGTGATTGGCTGCGTTGGCTCTAAGCGTCCTATCTCTTCTTCGCCGCTCTGAACTTCGCCCAGCGTGCACGTGCGGCAGCCGCGATTCTCTTTTTGCCTGCTGCTGAGATTTTGTGCTTTGGTCTCGGTGCTCGACCATTCTGCTTTGCCCACCGCGCCTTCTGCGCCAAGCTGATCTTCCTGCGAGCCGACGCCGACATGGCACGCCCCGGTTTGGTGTGATTACCGCCGCCGCTCAACTTGCCCAGAACCGAAAGAGCCGCATCAACATGCCTGAGCCGATCTACCAGATTCGTTCTCTCTACCCTCAACTCCGATACAAAAGGCGTTAGTCCCTTTAGATTTGCCATGAATCCCCCTCGGCATGGGATTGTAATTGATGGACGCGGGTTGCACGCGGAGGACTTGCAAGGTGTCCACCAAAACGCTTAGCCTGCTGGCATCCTGAAACACGAGTTCACATGTCCCGGGTGTGGCAAACAGACTAGCTTCACACTCCCACGATTAGAAAAAAGACAATGGTGTGATTGCGGCAGGCGGTTGACTCCTGAGGAACGTGACGAGATCGAGAAAGATCTAAAAGTGAGAGCGGTATTGTATTTCTTAGGAGAGCCGAAAGAGCCGCGTCCACGTCGGTACATTTCGGTTGAGACTTCTGCTGTTGCTGCGGTGTCGGTTGAGTAGGCGATGGTTGAGGCGTCTGCGCCAGCAACGAAGTGAACAATATAGCCGCGAACGCAACCGTGCACATGAA
>Ga0187817_10000787_pt1 | contig 14322 bp, 12 predicted proteins | sample NC_wetland_sal_i_17_FD_132431 | JGI IMG/M metagenome (GOLD analysis project Ga0187817, IMG submission 132431) | Wetland sediment microbial communities from Neuse River Estuary, North Carolina, USA - SO4_2 | ecosystem: Environmental > Aquatic > Freshwater > Wetlands > Sediment | place: USA...
CAATTTGCTGAAAGCCCGGATGATAATCACAGCCTATAATCAGCATGTTCGGCTCCTTTCCTCCGAGCCCTTTGGTTGGTTTGCGCCTCCAAAGTTTACTCGGGCCTGGGAGCCGACATTGTTCATGGAATCATTTCACTCATCTTCACCTACCATGCACTGTATTTCGTGCCATCGCTGCTGATTGCGTCTGAGCCACTATGAACTTCGAGATGCTTGGCATCCGATGACATCTGGGTTCGCCAAGTGTCATTCTTGCCCGTGAACGGGTCTGCCGGAATCCGCTTGAGGTATCCGCTGGCTACAAGTTCCGATAAGGAGGCTGGCGGTCGTTGAAAGTCGAGCGTGAATTGTGTAATTTCACTGCGGAGCACGACGAGAGATTCTCGAAGCGATGCTTCTTTGCGCAGTTGCTCCCTGTGGGAACATCCGGCAGTGGCGGAAAGCAGTGTGAAGAGCACAACTGCTGCAACGGCTCGATGCATTTCTCACGCCCAACGGGAGAACGGATTTGTTAGGCATTTTTGCACATCGTCTTGTAGTTGGCGAGAATATCGCGATATCGCTCATTGACCCCCGTCGGCCAATTGAATGAGTGTAATCGCCTTGGTTGCGGCAGTTATCGCGCTCTACCTTTCGCCTGACGCAAAGAAAAACTCCCAAACAGCGGGCGCCCAGCTGTAAGATGTACGCAAGTGAATAAGTGGCATAGGAGGTTTCTACCGGCTGGGCGAACTGCGGCGCTAGAACCTTTGAGCGTTTCGGGATCTTCTGCATGAGGACCTTGGCTGGGACCGCGGTCTTCTTGATAGGAACCGGGCTAAGCTTGATGGTAACGGCCTGCGGTGGCGGAAACACAGGCACAACTCCTCTAACAACCTACCTGCTCACGGTCGACTCGGCTAACCCCTCGAGTGGCGTCGTGGTCACTGTCACTCCCGCCGACAACAACCACACCAGCAGTGGTACCACCGCTTTCACTCTGAACTACAACGCCGGCACAACCGTCACGCTGACGGCACCGGCGACGGCAAGCAGCAACAATTTTTCCTCGTGGACCGGATGTGCCACTTCCAGCACTACCACCTGTACCGTGACGGTAAATGCCAATACGACTGTCACGGCCGCCTATGCCGGACCCACAATCACTCAGGTAACGGTAACCCCCAACCCCTATACCGCGACCATCGGAAGCCAACCGACGCAGTTCACGGCAACGGTGACCGGCACGGGCAACTTCAGCAGCGCCGTAACTTGGTCGTTGCTCGGCCCGCCGGGCAGCGCCTTGAGCCCGGGCACCATCAGCACAACCGGTCTTTACACGACTCCCTATCCGGCTCCGGCTACCGTAAACGTGGTGGCCACCAGCACCGAGGACACGACTAAGAGCGGCAGCGCCACCGTAACCCTCACCGCTCCGGCCGCCGCCGTTGGGCCGGCACTAACCGTGGATGCGGGGAATCAGACCCACGCCATCAGCCCATACGTCTACGGCATGAACGCCTACCTCCTGGACGCGACCACAGCCAAGAACACCAACATTACGATCGATCGCTGGGGCGGAGACGCGACCTCGCGCTACAACTACCAACTGGACTTCACCAACTCGGCCGCTGACTGGTATTTTGAAAACGGACCTGGCACCGGCGGGGACGGGTTGCCTGCGGTCTCCGGGGAAAAGGCATTTGACGCGCTGGTGATCAGCAATAACAGCATCGGGGCCAAGACTCTGGGCACGGTACCCGTACAGGGCTGGGTGGCCAAAGACAGCACTAGCTGTGGTTTCCCGGCGTCGACTTACCCCAGTCAGTATTCATTTGACCCCTACAACCCAAACTGCGGCGACGGAGAAAATCCCGACCAGACCGATATCACCGGAAACGATCCGACCGTCACCAGCACCGCGGTCGGCCCGTCATGGGCGGGGACTTGGGTCACATATCTGGTCGGGAAGTTTGGCACCGCGGCGAACGGCGGCGTGGTGATCTACGACCTGGATAACGAACCCAGCTGGTGGGACGCGACGCAGCGCGACGTGCATCCCTCGCCCTTCACTTACGACGAAGTGACGAGCCACGGCATTGCCACGGCGCTGGCCATCAAGACGGCCGACCCGACGGCCGCGGTGAGCGGCCCGGTCATGGATTTCTGGTGGGATTACTTTTACTCCAAGCTGGACGTCGAGTCCGGATGGAGCTCGGGTGCTTCCTGCTATGAGCCCTGGAGCGATCCGATCGACCGCGAAGCCCACAGCGGCATCCCGCTGATTGCATACTATCTGCAGCAGTTCGCGGCCGCCGAAACGGCCAACAACATGCGCCTGCTGGACTACGTGGACCTGCACACTTATTTTGCCGCTACCTATAACGGCAACTCCGTCGCCTTCACGACGGCGGGCGACACCGGGATGCAACAGGCGCGGTTGAATTCGACGCGAGTGTTCTGGGACCCGACTTATACGGATCCCAATTTCCCGCAGCCGAACTACATCACCGACCCTAACTACACTACAAGCTGCTCGCCGCCGCTTCAGGCTCCGCAAGTCATTCCGATGATGCAGAGCTGGATTGCGAACAACTATCCCGGCACCAAGCTGGCCATCGACGAATACAATTGGGGCGGGCTGGAGGCCATCAACGGCGCGCTGGCGCAAGCGGACATTCTGGGCATCTTCGGGCGCGAAGGCCTCGATTTGGGCACATTCTGGCCAACCAGCAATCCCTCGACGCAAATGCCCGGCCTGACGGCATTCACCATGTACCGCAACTATGATGGCGCCGACTCGACGTTTGGAGACATGGCTCTGGCTTCCACCAGCGCCAATCAGGCCGTGCTCTCGGTCTACGGAGCGCTCCGCACCGCGGACAACGCGGTGACCGTTGTAGTCATCAACAAGACCTATGGCGACCTGACGGCCACCTTCTCGCTCGCAAACCTGACGCCGAACGGCGCCGCCAAGGTTTTCCTTTATAGCAACGCTAATCTGGCCGCGATCGTCCAGCAACCGAACCTTATCGTGACCCCGCCGGCCACAGGAAGCACGACCAGCAGCCTCAGCACAACCTTTCCCGCGCAGTCAATCACCCTCCTCGTTGTGCCGAAGATGTAAGCACCCGTCGCCTGGGATTTGCTAGTTGGGAACTCGGATGTGGCTTTCTGGTTCACCGATTTCGGTGAAATCCTGACGTCGTCAATTTACGCCTCAATGTCGGTTCGCAGGCACAATTACTTGCTGAATCGTTCCGATGAGGAAACGCTTTGTTCTGAGGCATGAGGAGGTTTGCGCCCCGTGGCAGTCTAGTTGTTGAAGAATCCTGATAGCGCTCATTGACCCCGAAAAAGGCGAACAGAAGGCGCAAAAGTTGTGTAAACGCCTGTTTTCATCGTTTGCCTGTGCGTGAACCAGGATTTCTGACCTGCACACGCATTGGAGGCTCTAGGGGTTGATGGTGACAAACGCCGTCCCATTCGTAGAACTGGCCAGGCTTGAGTTGACGCTAATCTGCTGGATAGTTGACGCGGTAACCGAGCTAGGCGGGAAGTACTGCACCGAGTAAGCGCCCGATCCGGCAGCGCCACTTATGTCGCCAAACGAACCACAGACCCCGCCGCTGCAGACAGAGGAACCAGTAACGCTAGGGGTCAAAGTGTCACTGGAGGAATCCATCGTGACCGCGATGTTCAATGTAACCGGCATACCAGATGAAGCTGAAACGGTGGGTGCGGCTGGGGTGATGCTAACCACGGGCCCTGCGGCAGGAGTGATCGTGAAAGTGTCGGAATCGGAAACTCCGGAATTATTCCCCGCAGTCACAGTTACGGTCACCGAATTTGGATTCGGAGGGGCCGGTGGAGCAATGTAGTATGCGCTCTGGTTCTGGGTGTCAAGAACCAGCGTGCCGGCGCCCGTCAACGACACAGTGACCCCCGCGTGTTGGTTATGTTGCACGTTGGCCAGGAATTGATAGAACTGCCCCGCGGGTAGACTCGTGATCTTGTTGGTGATTTGTACTATCGTGGTTTTCCCGCCCGCACATCCCGCCACTAGGACCAAGAGAACAATCAGAACCGCAGTACCCAGGATACAAGTCACACTCCGCCAATGTCCCCACATAGCAGTAGCCTCCTTGATTTTCTGATAGGGAAATTCAGACAGCTCGTCCACGGGGTGCGTCTCAGCAGGTGGAAACGGCTCTTCGGAGGGGCAAGCTGTCTCAGCCTTATTGGGCACAGATTCATCTACTTTGTCAGTGACGTGAGTCACACGTCATCTGTGACGTGGAATCGCGCTTGTGGGTTGTTGGCGAAGAATCCTGATTACACGCATTGACCTCAGCCCATAGTTTTTCAGTGTGACGCCCTGATTTCGCCAATCATGCCCAGGGCATGGCTTTCGGTTGCCGGGACACTGAAAACGGCGCACAATGAGCGCAATCACGGGTTGGAAGGATGTTCCGCTCAACGCGCAGGCCACAGTTTGTTTACCTCCTCGTCCTTGCGTTCTTGTTACCGGGGTCGTCCGAGTGTTCCTATTCGGAACACCGCCGAGCGCAAGCCATTGCACGCGGACATCAGCTGTTCGAAATGCACTGCAGCGGCTGCCACGGTCACAGAAGGCTCGACCTTGAGAAGGTTCCTCCTGACCTGCATGGTGTCTTCGATAGCAGGTCCCTTCCCAGCGGAAGATCCGCCACCGATGATATGGTTCGCTCCACCATACAGACCGGGCGAAGCGGCATCATGCCTTCTTTCGAGGGTAGCCTGAGCGATGAAAACATCCAAGACATCATTCTCTACCTGCACTCGCTCAAGGCGCCCGCAATAGCATCGCGATAGCACTCAGTGACCCTTGGCTGGGGGTTTTGAGTGCTAACGGTTTCTGGTTACAGATCAAAAACTGCTCGCGCGCAGTCTGCACAAAAAGTCGGCTCCCCTGGTGAGACGTTCTGCGCAACTCCGCAAGCTGGCCGAATCGTGCCCAAACTCTGCCCGTGGCCTGTAACCGGAGATAAAAAGACGGCACAGAATGATTCGCACGACGTGCGGACAGTTCTCCAGCCAACCGCTGAAACCCCGCGTATTTATTGGGTGTTTGTGAGAAAACGTGAATGGGCTGGATCGCGGATTTCGCGGATTAGAAATCCGATGCTCTATCCCTTTGAGCTACGGGCCCTCCGAACCAGCTGCATTTATTCTACCCGCACTCCCCACGTCATTGATCTTCACCATTGATTTTTTGCGTTGGACTATTTGCCTGCTCTGTTCCACGCTGTTAATGCGTCTTCTGCCCGCAGCAGTGGACAATCCGGCCCGTAAAGCGAATCTTCGCTTTACGAATGGGGAATCTGGCAGGTCGCCCGGCCTCGCCATCCTGCAAAATCATGCGGCCGCTGCTTTGACATCCGGCGGTCAACAGAGCTTAAAAGGGGGAAGTGTGTCCGACAAGAAGATGGTTGTTACGTTGCGCACCGTGGCGGAGCGAGTGGGGCTCGCGCCCTGTTCGGTCTCGGCCGTTTTGAACAAGACTCCGGCCTCTCTGGTGATTCCGCAACGCACCAAAGATCGCATTTTCCGTGCGGTTGCAGAACTGAATTACCAACCGAATTTTTCGGCCCGATCGCTGCGTACGAAGCGCACCCACATGCTTGCCGTCATCAGCAATGATTTTGGCCGAGCGCCCGTGGCTCAGGTGGTAGCTGGAATGGAACGCATGCTGCGCCACCGGGGCTACCTGCTTGCTCTCGGCGTCCTCGATCGCCCATCGGAATGGACGCGCCTTTCCCCGCAGCTTTGTCAGCGAGGGGTCGAAGGCGTGATGGCCATCGGCGTGACCCTGCCTCGGGAACTGACGTTGCCTGCGGTATCGGTTCACCTCGGCTGCCTGAACTTTGAGGAAGCGTTCACGCCAGGGCCGCTAGCGGAGGACGCGGGTGCCCGGCTTCGCGAATTGGGCGAATCCGCTGCCGAGACAGTGTTGTCAAAGATTGAGAACAAGTCCGCTCCGCGCAGAACGCGGATCGTCTTCCGACCTCCGCATGCCGCGTTCACCTTCCCCGGCGCAGGCTTGGCCGGTCCGGCAGAACAGCCGCATGCAGATTGAATATAGAGGCTCGCCGGGGCTGCTAAGCATCGCTAAGTTGCGGTAACATCATCGCACGTCGGGTTGGTCACCGAGCACTCCATCACCCACGTTCCGCAGGCGATCTTAGCACGTCAGATGTTTCTCGACTCGCTCGACTACGAAGCGAACCGATGCCGATGAAAGCGGCACGCTCAATTTCTGCTAGTCCCGCAGTGGCTGGGCACCAGATCACCGTTCTCCCGATCTGTTCCGCTCATCTCTGGAACATTTCCAGCCACACTCCGTGCGTTACGTCTGGGGATAGCAGGAAGCTCTGACCGTAGGTTCCTTTGTAGATGCCGATTTTGCTATTCGTAGCAGATTCAGCCATCCTGTGAGCTATCGAGAGATCGGACACCTCGACACTGACCGCGATAATCCCCTCGTCATGGTCGGACAGATATTTCTGGAGCACGCTGCTCTTGTCGCTGGATTCCAGCAGGATCATCGTTCCAGAACCAGCCTTTAGCTCACGTCCGCGAGCACCCAAGAGTTGTAGGTCGCGGGACTCATCGGCTTCGAAACCTGCATCTCGTAGCGTGCGTAGCTGCGACTTTAGATCGTGTACGGCAAACCATACAGCATGAATGCCAATCGCCGTGTTGGGATGTTTCGTCCGGCCCTCTTTGCGTGCCTTGTCGTACCAATCGCTGGAGAGGTATTCGATAAGGAAAATCGGCACGCTGAATCCCAGCTTGTTCGGTGCGGGCTTGTCGGCAGTGCTCAAGGAATACCACTGCGGCGGGGGCGGCTTCGTCTCGCCTTCCTTCATGAGGCTGCCGGGGTCAGGACCTTCAACATCGAAGTTCTGCGTCTTGAGATAACTAGCCGCAACCTTGGCTGACGAAACGTTCAAGCCGAGAAACATCGCACCCTCGTGCTTCTTCACGAAAACGGCAATCTCAGCGGCATCGCCTTGGGAAGCAGCATTGCCTTCGGGTTCTTTGACGGAAAGCAGTTCAAGATAGGTTTTGTTTTCAAGATCAATGATGCTATTGAAAAGACCTCCGGGAAAGTGCCCGCCTTCGCTGACCTTGAAGCCGAGTTGTTCGTAATCGCGTTGTACTTTCGAGAGGTCTCGAACTCCCACGCCCACATGATCGATGCCCCATCCCTGTCCCAAAAGCGGGTGCGGAACAGGTGTCTGAGCGAGCGCACCAGCAACGAAAATGATCATGCAAATCACGCTTAGCGTGGTCTGGGGGCATCGGGCGAGGCAGTCCTTGAGCGTGCCCTTCGGTGCTGTCACGGAACGCACCTCCAAGAGAGGTTCTATCCTTGCCAAAGTTACCTCAAACGATCCTGTGTTGTCGCGCATCACGCCCATGGCAATCAAAACCCGCCCCAGCGCCATGATCGGCACACACGCACGGGAACTTCGACAAAGCGTCAGACGCCCAGCGCGTTTACATGGAGCAGTTGGTGCGGATGAAGCCCGCTTCGGAGTCAGACCAGTGATTCCATCGGGCTGGCATCGGGCTGAACTCGTGAGGACCAAAACAACCAGCCACTCTCAATTGCCTGTGCCGTATGAAGATGTGAATGGTGGGCGCTATAGGATTCGAACCTATGACTTCCACCGTGTGAAGATGGCACTCTACCGCTGAGTTAAGCGCCCTGCGAGAGTCATTTTATTCAAACATTTGCGCGCGGAATATGCAACTTGCGCCTATGCGAGGGAACTTGCAGACCCGCTAAAGAGTCCGCGCCAAGAAGTAGCCGGCAGGAGTGGGGGGCCGTTGCAGAGTTTCGCCACGCCTGCCTGGCGTGGTAGCCTATCGGCGGCAGGGGCCTGAGGCGGGATTCGCAACCGGTGGCGCCCTGGGCCGGCTTCGGCTGCTCGATCTTCATGGCGCTCGATCCCAAACCCCCGCGGACTCCGCTATCTCATTCATCCAGAGGGACTTCTTCGGCTCCGCCCGGTCAGCGCGGGGCGCAACTTTCCAGTCCCGACGGGGTTGAAATTAGTGTGAGCACAGCTGCATTCGACCGGGGCATGCTGATGGCTGCGACGACCACGCAGGCGTCTGCGGCTTTCTCACCTGTGGTCGCCGGTGGCGAGCCGCCTTCCGATGCGCAGATCATGCTGCGGGTGAAGGCGGGCGATCAGTCAGCGTTTGACTACCTGGTGCAGAAGTATCGCCGTCCGATCGTGAGCTTCATGTACCGGATGGCGCGCAATGCGGCGGCAGCCGAAGATTTGGCGCAGGAAGTTTTCCTGCGGGTGTATCGCTCCCGCGAAGGCTACGAGGCCAGCGCAAAGTTCACGACCTGGCTGTATCGCATCGCGACCAACCTCGCCGTGAATCATGCGCGCGACACGCGCCACGAGCGGCCAGAAGTAACGGTCAGTCTGGACGAGCCCGACGAGGAAACCGGCAACACGTTCGAGGTGCCGGACGGAAACCTGAACGCCGAGCAGCTCATGGTGCGCCGGGAGCGAATGCTGGCGATCCGGCGTAAAGTGGAAGCGCTGCCCGAGCAGCAGCGGCTGGCAGTCATCATGCACAAGTACCAGCAGATGGACTACAAGCAGATTGCCGAAGTTCTGAAGAGAAGCGAATCGGCAACCAAGTCGTTGCTCTTCCGGGCCTATGAGACTTTGCGGGAACAGTTAAAAGAATATTTATAAGCAAGACTTCTCTGTTTTTGTGTGAGGACAGTGGCGAAGAGAGTTGAGGGGAAGCGGTTATGAATTGCGAGGAGATTCGCGAACGGATGCCCGATGTGGCGGCTGGACTCAGCCAGCCCACAGCGGAGGAGGGCCAGCATCTGGCCAGTTGTGCCGCTTGCGCGGAGCAACTGAAGGCGATGAGTGCGACCATGGCGCTGCTGGACGAGTGGCAGGCGCCGGAGCCGTCGCCCTATTTTGATGTCCGCCTGCAGGCGCGCCTGCGGGAAGAAATGGCCAAACCGCAGGCGGGCTGGTTGTATTGGTTGCGCCGCCCGGTGCTGGCGGCGGCGCTGACCGTGCTCATGGGAATTGGTGTGGGGTTATTGTTCACGCGCAGCAGTGGGGTCTACTCTCCGAACGACGAAGATGCCATTGCTGAAACGGCAGAACCGGGCAGCGCGGTGAGCGATCTGCAGGCGCTGGACAAGAACCACGACTTGTATTCGGATTTCGAGTTGCTGGACGATCTGGATTTGCAGCAAGATGTGGTGGCGAATCCGTAAGCAGGAACTGTGTAGTTGAAAGGCTGACGGCGAAGCGCCCGAACGGGTGGAAAAAATGCGACGGGGGAACAAAATGACGGGACGCCTGGCCTGCGCCGCATTGGCTCTGGCAGTGGCTGGAACGTCTCCCGGCCTGGCGCAAAGAGGCTTCTCTCCGCAGCAAAGGCATGCCGCCGCCCCCGCCTATCAAGCGCCACGACAGCAAGCGCCACGCCAGCAGCCACCGCGCCAGCAAGCACCACGCCAGCAGCAGATGCGTCCGCAGCCGCGAGGCCACGCCGGGGACTGGTTGCGGCGCTATAAGGATCTGCCTCCACAGGAGCAGGAGCGCGAACTGCAGAAGGATCCCGCATTCCGCCGCCTGCCCCCGGAAAGACAGCAGCAGCTAAGGCAACGCCTGCAACATTTTTCCAATCTGCCGCCACAGCAGCAACTGCGCGTGCTGAACCGCATGGAAACCTGGGAGCATCTGACACCTGAGCAGAAGCAGCAAGCGAGGCAGGTCTTCGCTCAGATGCAGCAACTGCCTCCCGACCGCCAGCGCCAGGTGCGCACGGCGATTCGGGATCTGCGGGGGATGCCGCCGGAGCAGCGGGAACAGATTATCAACTCCCCGCGCTTCAAAGGCATGTTCTCAGACCGGGAGCGGGAACTGATGCGGGGAGCCGCGCGTTTGCCGCTCGCACCGGCGGAAGAGGGCGGACCGCAGGAGTAGGGCAGGCGCCAGTCTCCAAATACAGTATCTTGACGTTACTGTACGTACTCTACTATACGTATGCTGCTACAGAAGTGTCTGGCAGACCTTGATGGGGTTCCGGGCGGCGAGCAGAATGCCCCTCCTTGCGCCGGAAAGGCCCCTGGCAGCGACGATCGTTGCCAGGGACAAGGAATGCATCATCCGCGAGGAAAAGATGCGTCCTGCGGCTTCTAATGCTGCTGTACGAATTTTCAACAACTTACACTAAGACTCAATAACTTACGTGTTGGTTTGAGATTTCGCAATGCGGCGAGCAGCGTCCGTGTGTGCTAGCCTCCAACTACTGTCGCAATAGATTCCGTGCGATGAAGAACACGTTGGCCGGGCGCTCCCCCAGCCGCCGCATGAAGTAGGGATACCACTCGGTCCCGAACGGGACGTAGACCCGCATACGCCATCCTTCGCGCACCAGGCTCTGCTGCAGGTCGCGGCGAATCCCATACAGCATCTGGAATTCGAACGAGTCGCGCGCGATCTTTTCCCGCGTGGCAAAGTCCTGCGCCTGCCGGATGATTTTTTCGTCGTGTGTGGCCAAGCCGTGATAGATGCCGCTCTTCATCAGCGTCTTCATCAGCTTGACGTAGTTCGCATCCACGTCGGCTTTGCTTTCGAAGGCGATCGTGGCCGGCTCTTTGTAGGCCCCCTTGCACAGGCGGATGCGTATCCCATCAGCCAGCAGCTTTTCAATATCGCTCTCGGAACGTTTTAGGTAGGCCTGGATCACGGTGCCAACGCTATTCTCATTTCCCGGCATGCGGTGCAGTTCGTGCACAAAATCGAGAGTGCGCTGGGTGTAGGGAGAGCCTTCCATATCCACGCGCACGAACCCGGCTGGCGTCATGGAAGCGGCCTTGGCCACGAGTCCGCCGACCAAGTCGCGAGCCAGGGCTTCATCCACGTCCAGACCCATGTGGGTAAGTTTCAGGCTGATGTTGGCTTTGAGTTGGCTGGCCGCGATGGCCTCGAGAATCTGATGGTAGAGCTGCGCGCTCTGGCGGGCCTCGTCGGGATTGGTGACGTTTTCTCCGAGGTTATCAATGGTCACGCTCATGCCGGCGCGGTTGACGGCCTGGGTGACGCGCACCGCATCGGCGATCTCGGTGCCCGCCACGAAGCGGCCGGAGACGCGGCGTCCCAGTGCAGAACGCTCGGCAAAATTGCGCAGAGAACGATTTTCAGAAAGATGGACGAAGAACGCCCTTAGCATGGAGTACCTGCCAGCTCCGGAAGGATTCGGTCCGGAAGGATAAAGATAAGAAAAGGAGTGCCCGGAACCATGAAGATCACAGAAATTTGTATCACAAACCAGGCACACGGGCGGTAGGACGGTGATCACATGCCTCTCGGCACCGGCCAGCGCCTATTCCGGCGAGAACTTGACTTCCACCACTTCGTGCGAATCGTGAGCGGCGGGCGCCCATCTCCACCGGCGCACGGCATTGGCTGCCGCCTGTACCAGGATGGGATGTCCGCCTTTGACTTCCACTGTCTTCACGGTGCCGTCAGGTGCTACCAGAGCGTCTACTTTGACAATTCCTTCGAGCGCCAGGTTCCGCGCCAGCATGGGATAGACCGGAGTCACGCTCTCCACAACTCTGCGCTTGCCGGTAGTGTCCTGGGCGTGAGATGGAAGGGAAGCCAACGAGCACATCACAGCTAGAAGCAGGGCTCCAACTGCACTCAGCCGCTTCAAGGTTTTCATTTGGTGTGAAGTCTAAATGGCGTGGCGACGACGGGACAGATCACAAAGGTCATGGGCAGGAGAAGCGCCGCTCACTTTGTAGTGTTTTTCAACTAGCACTTCGGTGCGTTACTGTCCGTGCCCCTCCAGGAATCTCTCCGCCTCGATGGCCGCCATGCATCCCGTTCCGGCCGCGGTGATGGCCTGGCGATAGCGCCGGTCCTGCACGTCGCCGCAGGCATAGACTCCGGGCACACGGGTAAGTACGTAGTTGTGGGTTTTGAGGTATCCATCGGCGTCGGTGTCGAGCTGGCCGGCAAACATTTTCGCGTTGGGCTCGTGGCCGATGCCCAGAAACAACGCGCTGGCAGGAAAATCCCAGACCTTGCCGGTCTTCACATTGCGCAGCTTAAGCCCGGTGACTTCCTGCTTGCCCGCGTCATAAACGTCCTCCACCACCGTGTCGAGCAGGAAATGGATTTTCTCGTGGTGTTGGGCGCGGTCCAGCATGATTTTCGAAGCGCGGAAGGCATCGCGGCGATGAATGATCGTGACTTTGGTCGCGAAGCGAGTGAGAAAGATTGCTTCTTCCATGGCGGAGTCTCCGCCGCCCACGACCACAATTTCCTTCCCGGAGAAGAAGAAGCCGTCGCAAGTCGCGCAGGACGAGACCCCGTGGCCGATCAGTTGCTGCTCATGCGGCAGGCCGAGCCAACGGGCCGAAGCGCCGCTGGCAATGATCAGCGTCTGGGCATGAACCTGCTGGTGGCCAAGATGCAGCAGAAACGGCCGCTGGCTGAGATCAGCGCTGCTGAGGTGAGCCATGCGGTATTCCGCGCCGAAGCGCTCTGCCTGCTTGCGCATGTTCTCGACCAGTTGCGGGCCGAGAATGCCTTCGGGGAAACCGGGAAAGTTCTCGACCAGAGTGGTGAGCGAGAGCTGGCCTCCGGGCTCGTGGCCTTCGATGACCAGCGGTTTCAGGTTGGCGCGCGCGGTGTAGAGAGCGGCGGTGTGTCCGGAACAGCCGGATCCGATGATGACGACGTTGCGAGTTTCGCTCATGATGTAGTTGCAGATTAGATGGCTGAGTTCAGATTTTGATGCATGGCGCTCTATCCCAGCGTGGAACCGCAGCTTATTGTTTGTGCGCGATAAACTGCCGGGAAGTTGCGTTCGACTTGTACTCCTGCGTAATCGTCAGCGTCCTTCCGTCGGTAGAAACGGCGAACCGCGTGACTTCGACCACTTTTCCCTCGTGCTTATCGGTTTCCTGAATCGTCTGCTCGTCGATACGTTTCACCGAAACAACCGTCCCACTGAGATCTCCTTCGAAGTGTGCTTCAGTACCGTCAAGCTTCGCCTTGTAGTGCTGGCCGGTCGGATCGGCAAAGCTGAACACGTCGCCTTCGAGTTTCAGGGTGATGAGGAGCGCGTTATCAGACCGGTTCAACCGCTTCGAGATTTTCCAGGAACCAGAAATCGCGTGCGCTCCGCGAGGGCCTTCTGCGACTCGGCTCATGATGTCCTGCCCCGCCACCACATCGCCTTTGGCATTGCAGCTCTCGGTCCACTCGCCAGTCGCCGTCTTTCCGTCGGGGTTGACCGCCAGCCTGAACGTGCCCACAATCCTGCCATTACTTTTGTCTGTCTCTTCGGTCGTGCGATCGTCCACAATCTTTACGCTGACCGTGTCGTAGCAGGACTCTCCGGTGATCTGGTGGTCCTGGCCGTCGGCGCGAACCACGACCGGCGGATCGCAGGTGGTGCAATGGTAGACGCCGTCTTGCAGAAGATAATCGTAATGCACGGTAGAAGGCTGAGAATCGCTGTTATCCAGTCTCCACGTGCCGTCGAACGGACTCTGCGCCACTGCGTGAGCAGACAGCATCGGTGCAAGGATGAATCCGAGAAAAATCAGCTGACTCACCTTCGATTTTCGGGGTCGCATCACTTCTTCTCTTCCACAGGCTGTGCGGGCTTGAGCTTTGGGGCAGTCTTTGGCCGTGAGGCTCCGCTGATTTTCGCCAGTTCCTCCGCTACGGTGGTCTTCACACCGAGCAGACCACGGTAGTTTGCCAGCACTTCCGAGGCGCCCCGGAACAGCGGCTCATACGCGCTCTGATCGGGCGGCGGACCGCCCTCGGCGGCCAAGCAGCGAGCCAGCGCGACCGAAGATTTCCCAAATCGCTCCAGGCGAACCCGCGTCGCTGGAGTGTTGGCCGCGAGCATGGCCTCGGCGCTGGTGACCGCAGACGCACTATCCTCCAGCGAAACCTCGATCAGTTCCTTGGGATCGCGCACGTGCAGCACCAGCGTCTCGATCATGGTCTGCCCGTCATTGCTGAACGAGTACTGCACGCTGGAAAACAGCGCCTGCACGGAGAACTCGCGGCGAATGCGGACGTAACTCGCCACCGAAGGCTCGCCGGCAACGTGCCCGGGCTGTCCGGCTGCCAATATGGCGGGCATGTCGGTCAGGGTGGAGCGGCCGCGGGACACCTCGAAATCGGCACTGAATAGCGGCTGTTTTGGGATGCGAGCCAGCGCCGCCGCGATTTCTTTCTGTTCGTCGGCCGAAGGCGTGCA
>Ga0187817_10000788_pt1 | contig 14317 bp, 17 predicted proteins | sample NC_wetland_sal_i_17_FD_132431 | JGI IMG/M metagenome (GOLD analysis project Ga0187817, IMG submission 132431) | Wetland sediment microbial communities from Neuse River Estuary, North Carolina, USA - SO4_2 | ecosystem: Environmental > Aquatic > Freshwater > Wetlands > Sediment | place: USA...
AGCTGAAGGCCTCATCAGCGGCCACGTGGGGCGGGGCACGTTCATTCGCGTCGAAAACGTGCCGAAGAAAATTTCTGCGCTTCCGCATCCAACTTCCGTCGAGGGAGGCCTGCGCTGGGAGTCGCTGTTCGCCGAGGAGCGCGGCGAAGAATTCCTGAGCCGCTTGACACAGGCGGCGTCACGCGGGGGCATCTCCTTCGTTCTGGCGCGGCCCGCCGAACAGTTTTTCCCCATCGAGGAATTGAGAAAGTGCTCCAACGCCGTGTGGCGCCGAGAAGGCTGCGAGATTCTTCAAATGGGGCCGACGGATGGATATCAGCCTCTGAAGAAGGCGTTGGTCTCAATGCTCCGCTCGGAGGGCTACGAAGCGGGCGACGAAAATTTGCTGATCACCGGTGGCGGCCAGCAGGCGCTCGATCTGGTGTGCAAAGCGTTCCTCCGTCCGGGCGATACGGTATTGCTCGAAAATCCGATGTATCCGGGAGCGCTCGCTATTTTTACGGCGGCGCGCGCCCGAATTCTGGGCGTCCCCGTGAACTCAGAGCCTGGCCCCGGCTCGCCCCCGGGCGTGGACGTTTCCGCCATCGAAGCGGCCCTCATGCAGAACCGCGTGAAGATGATGGTCCTCACGCCGGATTTTCACAATCCCACCGGGACGACACTGCCGGTCGCCGAACGGCGCCGCTTGCTGGAAATTGCGGCACGCTTCCAGGTGCCCATTTTGGAGGATCACATTTACGCGCGCCTGCGCGCACGCGGGGAACGAGTCCCGTCGCTGAAACAGCTGGATCGTTCGAATCTCGTGATCCAGATCGACAGTTTTTCCAAAATTGCGTTTCCGGGAATGCGCGTGGGCTGGATCATCGCTCCTTCGAATGTGATCGAGCGGCTGCGCCTGGCGAAACAATCGACCGATTTGCACACCGGGCATCTGGCGCAGGCCATTCTAGCTGAATACGTGCGCCGCGGACTTCTCGGACGCCACTTGGAACGTACCCGCAAGGCCTATAGCAAGCGCCTGGCTGCGCTCGAGCAAGCACTGACGCATCACATGCCTCCCGGAACAAAATGGACGCGCCCTGAGGGCGGCATGTGCGTTTGGGTCGAGCTGCCCCCGGGTTTTGATTCGAATGATTTATTGATTCACACGCGTGAGCGCGGCGTGGTGTTCTCTCCGGGACGATATTTTTATTTTCAGAACCCGCAGCCGAACACGCTGCGCATCGGGTTCTCCGGAGTTGGCGAACGTGACATCGGTCGCGGGATCGCCATTCTCGCCGACGTATTGCGCGCCGAAATGCGCAAGCGGCAGCGCGGGTCGCGCCGCGCGGAGGTTTCTCGCGTGGCCCTGGTATGAGAATGCGATTCGTTTGGCGCTGATTTTCAGCTTGGATGGGAAGGCAGAGGGCGGCGATGGGCCTGGGGATCACACAAGTCGATGCGTTCACGGACAAACCGTTTGCCGGCAATCCGGCGGCGGTGTGTATCCTGGAGCAGCCGCGCGACGAGGCCTGGATGCAGCTCGTGGCCCGCGAAATGAATTTATCGGAGACCGCGTTTCTCGTGAAGCGGGAGCAAGGTTACGATCTGCGCTGGTTCACGCCAATGGTTGAGGTCGATCTTTGCGGCCACGCCACGCTGGCCAGCGCGCACGTCCTATGGGAGCAGGGGCATTTGAAAATTGGCGATGCGGCAAGTTTCCATACCAAGGCCGGCGTACTCACGGCCGCGAAGAAGAGAGACTGGATTGAGATGAATTTTCCGGCCACGCCCGCAAAACTGAGCCCTGATTTGCGCGAGGAGGTCGAGGCCGCGCTGGGGACGAAGGCGAGAGCCGTGGGCCGCACTTGTTACGATTATTTCGCGGAACTCGACAGTGAAGAGGCCGTCCGGTCGGCGCGTCCGGATTTTTCCGGGTTGGGCCATTTGCTGGCGCGCGGCTTGATCGTGACCAGCGTCGCAACGGGCGCCGCGGCGGGGTCCCAGTACGACTTTGTTTCGCGCTTTTTCGCACCCGCGGCGGGAATCGATGAAGATCCGGTCACGGGTTCGGCGCATTGTTGCCTGGGGCCCTATTGGACGGACCGATTGGGGCGTGACAATCTGACCGGATACCAGGCCTCCGCGCGAGGCGGATTGGTCCGCACGCGGTGTGAGGGCGATCGCGTTTTTCTGTCCGGGCAAGCAGTCACTGTCTTGAGAGGAGAACTGGCCTAATCGACAGGCGATCGCCATGAGGCTCGATCCCAATCCTGAGAATCCCTGCTTTGGCTGCGGCGGTGCGAACCCGCGCGGGATGCATCTCGCTTTCGAACAGGATGACGCGCGGCAGCGCATCGTGGGGCGCTTCCGCCTGGGCGAAGAATACCAGGGCGGATCGGGCTTTCTTCACGGAGGCATCATTGCCTTGTTGCTGGACGAAGCCATGGGGAAAGCGGCACGTTTTCACGCAGAGCACGCCGTCACTGCCGAACTGCGGGTCGAATACAAGAAGCCGATTCGCGCCAACTCCGACATCGTGGTGGAAGGATTTGTGACCCGCCGCGATGGCCGTCAGTTGTATCATGAAGGAGAGATTCGGAATGAGGCTGGAGAATTGCTCGCTCGCGGCGAAGGGCGATTTGTGATTATCGACCGGGCGAAATACCGGGCCCAGTGAGTAGTGACCGGTGAATGGTGACAGCGACTGGTGAAGAGACGCGCACGGCGCGCCGACGGCGTGCAGATTGACAGATGTTTGAGCGAGGAGGAAAAGAATGACAGCGACGATGGGAAGCAATGGAAATTACGGGACCGATCAGTGGCGCGTGAAGGTGGGCCTTGCCGAAATGCTCAAGGGCGGCGTCATCATGGATGTCACTAATGCCGAGCAGGCGAGCATCGCCGAGAACGCCGGAGCCTGCGCCGTGATGGCGCTTGAGCGCGTGCCGTCCGACATTCGCAAGGAGGGTGGCGTCGCGCGCATGGCCTCGCCGAAAATCATCCGCGAGATCATGAATACCGTGAGCATTCCGGTCATGGCCAAATGCCGCATCGGCCACTTTTCGGAAGCGGCTGTGCTCGAGGCGCTGGAGGTCGACTTCATCGACGAGAGCGAAGTGCTGACTCCCGCCGATGAGGAAAACCACGTCTGGAAGCACGACTTCAAGGTGCCTTTCGTTTGCGGCGCGCGCAATTTGGGCGAAGCATTGCGACGAATTGCCGAGGGCGCTGCGATGATTCGCACCAAGGGCGAAGCTGGTTCGGGCAACATCGTCGAAGCCGTTCGGCACATGCGCACGATCGTTTCGGAGATGCGGCGGCTCACCACGCTGCGCGGCGACGAATTCATGCGCGTTGCCAAGGAGCTTGGCGCGCCGATTGACCTCGTTCGTGAAGTTGCGAGCACTGGGAAATTGCCAGTTCCGAATTTTTCCGCGGGCGGCATTGCGACGCCCGCCGACGCCGCGCTCGTTCGCCACTTGGGCGCCGAAGCGGTTTTCGTCGGTTCCGGAATTTTCAAGTCCAGCGATCCGGAAAAGCGCGCGAAGGCCATCGTGAAAGCCACCACCCATTACCAGGATCCCAAAGCCGTCCTTGAAGCTTCGGAAGAATTGGGAGAAGCGATGCGCGGCCTGGACATCCGCCAAATCGACGAGAAGGATTTGCTGCAAACGCGGGGATGGTAGCGAGCAGGCTCGGCACTTTAGGTGAGATTTTATTCTTGTCATTCCGAAGCCGCCGCGGCGACTGAGGAATCTCTCTTCGATTTGAACTCAAGAAAGGAGAGATTCCTCGGCACGCAGCGTGCCTCGGAATGACAAAATAATTAGCGGGGTAGACTCGGGAGTTCAGTGGGAATGAAAGTTGGAATCCTAGCCGTGCAAGGTGATTTTGAAGCGCACGCGGCGATGCTCGCGCGCATTGGCGCGGACTATGTATTCGTGCGCACGCCGCGCGACATGGAAGGCGTCGACGCGGTTATCCTGCCGGGCGGCGAGAGCACGACGCAATGGAAATTCCTCGTCGAGGAAGGCCTCGACAAAAGTCTCGCAGAACACGCCGCGAAGGGCGGCGCGATCTTCGGCACGTGCGCCGGAGCCATTTTATTGGCAAAAGAAGTTCGCAACCCCCCGCAGCCATCCCTGGGCCTCGCCGATATCACCGTCATTCGCAACGCCTACGGACGCCAGCTCGCGAGCGAAGTGCGCCACGGAGCCACGTACATTTCTCCCGAGCCGATGGAGATGGTTTTCATTCGCGCTCCCGTCATCGAGCACATTGGACCGGACGTGCTGGTGCTCGCCAAATCCGAAGGCCAGACTGTTTTGGTCCGCCAGGGGCGCATCCTCATCGCGACATTTCATCCCGAACTCACGAGCAACACATCCGTGCACGAATATTTTCTTCGCATGGCGCGCGATCGTGATAGCCAACACCAACACAGTTCTGGCATTCCCGCGAATTTATCTCCATCGCCGGTTGAGCCTCAGTAGAATCCGTGTCATTCTGTGTGCTAGGACATCCAGCTCGGAAAGATTGATAAAAGAAAGAATGATCGCGCGCACCAAAGTTTTGTTTTTATGCATCGGTAACGCTTGCCGCAGCCAGATGGCGGAGGCCATCGCGAGGCACAGGGCTTCGGACGTGATTGAGCCATCGAGCGCCGGGCTCGTGCCTTTTGGAGAAATTCCCAGCACCACGCTCACCGTGCTTCGCGAACGCGGCATTTCCGTGGATGGCCAAACTTCCAAGCCCCTGCTCCCGGAAGACATTGCCGAGGCGGACATCGTCATCAACATGACGGGACGCTCCGGGGCGGCAATTTTCACGGAACACGTCGCGCGGATTGAGGATTGGGACGTGGGCGATCCCTACGGATTCAATCTCGCCGTTTATCGAGAGATCCGCGATCAGATCGAAATACGCATCGAGGATCTGGCGCGGCGGCTTCGCGACGGGGTAGACTCGCCGGACGCGGCGTAGCCAAAGAAAAAGGAGATCCATGCGGCGCGAAAAAACCAGCGTCTCGCGTGAAGATTACCTCAAGGCTATCTGGGAGATGGTCCAGGAGGAGCACGAGCCGATCAGCGCGCGCCTGGCCGAGGAATTGGGTGTCACGCCGCCGGCTGTGACCGCTTCGCTGAAGCGCCTGACGCGTGACGGCCTGCTGGTCGTGCGCCGCGACGGCCGCATTTCGCTGACGCGCAAGGGGAGCAGCCTCGCCGACCACCTGGCCATGCGCCACCAGCTCGCCGAAAAACTGCTCACAGAAGTTATCGGCCTCGACTGGACGCGCGCCCACGACGAAGCCGAGCGCCTTGAACACGGCATCTCCCCCGAAGTCGAAAAATTATTGCTGGCGCGATTCGGCGCCGAAGGTTTTTGCCCTCACGGTGTGCCTCTGCAGGGCGGCCTCGCGAAATTGCGCCGGAAGCATGGGGCCGTTCCGCTCTCAGAAGTCGAGACGGGCCGCACCGTCGAGGTTCTCTGCGTTTACGAGAAAGACGCGGAATTCCTGAAATTTCTCTCAGGCCTCGCGCTCCACCCCGGCGCGCGCGCCCGCGTCCGCAAGCGCGAGTACGACGAAACGATGACCCTCGCCGTCGGTAATCGCACCATTCACCTCGGCAAGCCCGCGACCAGCCGCATCTGGGTGCGCGCGCTGGCGCAGTAAGAGGGGTGTACCCTTCACATCTGTTTGCCCGCGCTCAGGAACGGATCATCGTCAGCAGCATCTTGAATTTGCTGATAGCTTTCAGCGAATGGGGTTGATTCGCCGGCAACAAAACCGCTTCGCCTGCCGTAGTCCGCAAAGGCTTACTGGAAACTGTAATTTCCGATTCGCCCTCCAGCACATGTGCGATTGCGTCAAACGGAGCTGTGTGCTCGCTTAGCCCCTGGCCCTCATCGAAAGCGAACAGCGTGACTGTTCCCGTCGCGCGGTTGACCACCGTCCGGCTGACGACGGATCCTTCCTGGTAGTTCACAAGATCCATCAAGCGGACGACTTCCGCGCTGGGCATTTCGCGCTTGCCCTGCGCTTGCTGCGAACTCATCTTTGGCCCTTTCCGCTCCGGGTGCGATGTCGACTTACCGTTTTGCTTCCACCAACATATGCGACATTGACTGCTGCTCAGGCCTGAGCGATTGCGCCTTTACCTTTTTCTGTCACCGCGAAGAAGTCGCCTCCACAGGCCTCCAGCATGCCCGAGCGGGTCAATTCGTCGATGGCATCGAGCACGCTTCGGCGTTCGACAGGCTCGTTACCGGCCGCCTCGAACAGCACATGCAAGTCCAGCCGATCCTTTCCCATTTCTCCGAACAACCGCAGAACGCGCATAGAGAGCGGCTTCATCGCGAACCTCGCAGTGCTATCTTCTTCCTCACTATTTCCGCTTTCGGCCTGCAGTTTTCTTCCTTCTGGTTTTTGCGGCCGTAATCTTTTTATCCGGTGGCCAGGAGAGCGTCAGCAGAAAGGCGCTGTTCTCGGTTGCCTCCACGTCGTGAGGCACACATTGATCCAGCGCCAGCAGCCGGCCTGCGGGGAGATCCACGACGCTCCCGGGCAGATGGAGACGAATATGGCCGTAAAGCGAGTGCACCGAGATCCGGCCGGCCGCCGTGTGCTCATGCATGCGCGTATTCGCTTTCATGGCGATCAGCACAATGCGCAGGTCCGGATGCTTCACGAGCGTCTTGGAGCTTCTTCCCGTGGGCTGCTGCCAGGATTCGTCCCGGTGCAGCTGTTCGATTTCGCTGGCCAGGTCAAATTGGAGCAGAGGGCCGCTAAGCGTCCCTTCAATCGAATCGTGCCCGACACCGGAGCGCCGGGAGGCTTGTGCTTGGACAGTAGCCATGACTTATCCTCCGCGACCGGTTAACGAACCCGGTCCTTGTATCGTAACACGATGCGTTCTTAAATGTATTCGCGCGTAACCTCGATGGAGGGATGTCCGCAAAAAATGAAAGGGCCGAAGAAACTCTTCGGCCCTTTTTCCAATTTCAATTCAGTCGTTGCTCGCCGCACCTTTTACGAAATCGGGGTGCAGACGGCCTTCACCTCGGTGTACTGCTCGAGGACTTCGTGGCCCATTTCGCGGCCCCAGCCGGACTCCTTGTATCCGCCGAAGGGGAGCGCGGCGTCGAAGATGTTGTAGCAATTGATCCATACGGTTCCTGCGCGGAGCAAGCTGGCGATCTTGTGGGCTTTCTTGATGTCGCGAGTCCACACTCCGGCAGCCAGGCCGTAGTTTGAATTGTTGGCCTTTGCGGCGATTTCATCGACGCTGCGGAAGGGAATCACGGTGACCACGGGGCCGAAAATTTCTTCGCGCACCACTTTCATTTTTTCGTTGGTGTTCACGAGGACCGTGGGCTTCACGAAGTAGCCTTTGTCTCCCGCGCGCGAACCGCCGGTGACCGCCTTCGCGCCTTCCGAAACTCCTGATTCGAGGTAGCCGCAAACGCGGTTCAGTTGCTCTTCAGATACGAGCGGGCCCATGTCACTCGATGGATCCATTCCGGGTCCCACGCGAATGTTGTTTGCGAGTGCCGCGACGCCGTCCACGACCTTGTCGAAAATGTCGCCCTCGACGTAGAGCCGCGAGCCCGCGCAGCAGCACTGGCCGTGATTGAAGAAAATGGCGCTGGCCGCGCCGGGAATGGCAGTCTCGACGTCGGCATCCTCCAGCACGATGTTGGGCGATTTCCCGCCGAGTTCCAGGGAGACTTTTTTCAGATTGCCGGCGGCGGCTTGCAGAATCAGCTTGCCAACTTCCGTGGAGCCCGTGAACGCGACTTTGTCGACGTCCGGGTGCGCGGCCAGGGCAGCGCCTGCCGTTTCTCCATAGCCCGGCACGATATTCACGACGCCGTCGGGGATGCCGGCTTCCTGAATCAATTCGCCGAGCAGCAGCGCGCTGAGAGGCGTTTGTTCCGCGGGCTTCAGCACGACCGTGCAGCCCGTGGCGAGGGCCGGCCCGAGCTTCCAGGCCGCCATCAGGAGCGGGAAATTCCACGGAATAATCTGCCCGACCACGCCCACCGGTTCGCGCACCGTGTAAGCGAGATACTGGGTCGTTCCGCCACCGGCTGAAATTGGAATCGTGTTGCCTTCGATCTTGGTGGCCCACCCTGCCATGTAGCGGAACAGGTCGGCCGCGAGAGGTACGTCAGCGACGCGCGCAACGGTCAGTGGTTTTCCGTTGTCGAGCGATTCGAGTTGCGCAAATTCTTCGTTGTGCTTTTCGATCAAGTCCGCGAGCTTCCAGATCAGGCGTCCGCGTTCCGACGGCGTGATCTTCGACCATGGGCCGCTGTCAAAGGCGGCGCGAGCGGCCTTCACCGCGCGATTGATGTCTTCCTTGTCTCCTTCGGCGATTCGGGATAGAACATCGCCCGTAGCGGGATTGTAAGTGGGGAAAGTTTTCCCCGAGGCCGCTTCCACCCACTGGCCGTTGATGAGCATCTTGTGCGTCTTGGCCACAAATTTTGTAACGTTTTGATCGAGCGAGGGCGCTGGCGCTGTCGTTGCCATAATTTTTTCTCCTTCCGTGCGATCCGATTTCTGGATGCTTCGTATCGGCGAGGCGAATCCCACGCTACTCCCCTAAGATGGAAAATTCAAGCGGGCGATTCTTGCGGCCGGATGAGGGAGCAGGCTGGAAAACGATGCGGCGGAATCTGTTTTTCGTGCGGCAGTCAATCCACACGGGAAGATCCAAAAGCAGTGGCAAACCGAATTGCGTTACACTGGAAATGCGAGAGAGGAGGCCGAACATGGATTTGCGCTATCCCATCGGGAAGTGTGAAACGAAGACGGTGCTCACTCCCGCCGAACGCGCGGAGGCGATCGCGCAAATCGCTGAAACCCCAAAGCGCATGCGCGACGCAGTAGGAGGTCTCTCGGGAGGCCAGCTGGACACGCCGTATCGCCCCGGTGGATGGACCGTGCGCCAACTCGCGCACCACGTTCCGGACAGCCACATGAACGCCTACGTGCGAATGAAACTCGCGCTCACTGAAAACGAGCCTACCATCAAGCCGTATGAAGAAGGATTATGGGCGGAGTTGCCGGATTCGCGCGTAACGCCTGTCGAAGTTTCTCTCTCCCTGCTGGAATTTCTGCACCTGCGCTGGGACCCGCTGCTGCGCTCGTTGCGGCCGGAGGATTGTGCGCGTCGCCTGCGCCACCCAGTCAACGGGATCATGACGGTGGACAATTTGATCCACCTGTACGCGTGGCACGGCCGCCACCACGTCGCGCACATCACTTCGTTGCGCCAGCGCGAGGGCTGGGACTAGCCGGCGCGATGCTCACCGCTATTCGCTACTACTGGATCACGGCGAAAGGTTTCCGATTGCGTCCGTGGGCCAGCCCGTACATTCGCTGGCGCCTTGAAACTTTTTTCGGCGGCGACATGCACTCGCTCGGGCCCACCGAGTTTTTCCGCCTCATCTGGAGCGAGCGCAAACAACTTTCCCAATTCGTCGCTTGGGTGGCAGAGCGCTGGCGCGTGCAAAAAGGCGGCGTGATCCGTTAGGTGTATAATAGAAAAGGATCGAAGCATAGCCGGAGAGAAGTATCCCTTCCGTAAGCAGCCATGAATGAATTAAAGCTATTTCAGAAGACGGAATCCCTCCATGAAGGGCGATGGTGGGAGCCCATGCCCGACGGGCGCGTGCACTGCTTTCTTTGCCCGCGGCATTGCCACATCGGGGAAGGGCAGGCCGGCTTTTGTTTTATCCGCGTGAATCAGGGAGGAAAACTCTACAGCTTGGGATACGCTTCGCCGGCGGCGCTGCAAATCGATCCGATCGAGAAGAAGCCGCTCAACCATTTTCTGCCGGGCACGCGCGTGTTTTCCCTCGGCACGGCGGGCTGCAACATGGGCTGCTTTTTCTGCCAGAACTGGGACATCTCCAAATCGAAGTCAGATCAGGTCCATTCGGCGCACATCCCTCCAGAAGACGTTGTTGCTCTGGCCATTCGCTACGGCTGCCCGTCCATCGCCTTCACCTATAACGAGCCCACGATTTGGGGCGAATACGTGATCGACATTTGCCACGCCGCGCGGGAAGCTGGAATCCGCACCGTCATGGTCACGAACGGCTACATCACGCGCGAAGCGTTTCACGACATCTACGACCACGTGGACGCTGCAAACGTGGACCTGAAGGCGTTCACCGAAGGGTTTTATGGCCGCGTCACGCTCACGCATTTGCAGCCTGTGCTGGACATGCTCAGGTGGCTGAAACAGGAGACGGACGTTTGGTTTGAGATCACCAATCTTCTGATCCCGACTCTCAACGACAACCCGAGCGAAATCCGCCAGCTTTCGGACTGGGTCCTGGAGCATCTTGGCCCGGACGTGCCCCTGCATTTCACCGCGTTCCATCCCGACTTCAAGCTGCAGGACAAGCCCAAAACGCCTCCGGAAACGCTGCATGCCGCACGCAAGATAGCGCTCGACGCAGGCCTGCACTACGTCTACGAAGGAAATATTCGCAACGGTGCAGGCGATACTGTCTGCCCCGGCTGCGGCAAAATTCTGATTCGCCGCTCCTGGCACGAAGTCCTGGAGAATTCGCTTCGCGACGGCGCGTGTACCTCGTGCGGTCTGGCGATTCCAGGCCGCTGGAAAAATGTTCCCTTACCAAACAAGCCTGCGTCCTTGCAAGCGCTCGACAAAGCAGCAAGCAAGTACGGCGCGCTGAATCTTTAAATGGGGCTCGATTGCGTACTCGGTATCTGAGCGCAAGCCAGACACCGATTCATCCTAGTGGCTCCCCGCCATGGGCATGTCCATAGGCATTTTCATCTGCATCCCTGATCCGCTCGGCATCGAAGGCATTCCCGCGAGGTACGAGTACATCCACAACTGCCACTTGCGATCGAGCTCAATCGGAGTCGTGCCCAAAGCTTGCGCGACTTCGGCAACACTCGGATGCGCCATTTTTGCTGCGTAAAGCTTCCGCACTGTGTCCGCGCCGCCGAACTCAGCAATTTCGCTGATCCATGCTGCGCCGAGCAGGTCCTGGTCATTGGGAGAGGAGATTTCGCCGCCCGGGTTTCCCAGCAAAGTCTCGACTCTTTTGTGGCCGAGCCTTTGCTCCACCTCTCCGGCCGCCATTCCGATCTCCGCGCCGCGCCATTCACCTACGAGCCAGGTCGCGATCCATCGAGCGAGTTGCGCGTTTCCCGGCTTCCCCCAAGAGGCGTAGAGAAGAGCTTGCGCATCGGCAGCGGCCGGAAGCTTCGTATACATCTTATTCAACGTGGTGCGAATGGTTGTGCCTGAGACCAAATAAAGGGGAGACTCAAGAATTCCATCCGCTCGGGGCAACCCCCGCAACTTGGGATCGAGGATGATATGTATCGTTGCGTTTGAATCAGCATTGCCAAGCATCTTGTCCATGGCCGCAAATAAGGGCTCGCGCTGCTTGGCGAATTCCATCATGGCGTCTTGCGACAATGCCCCAGTCGGGCAAAGAATTTCGTAGTGCGCCGAAGTCACGCGCTGCATGAAGGATTCACGAATGAACTGGCGGACGGGACTCAAGTAAATGAAGATTGCCGCCACAACGACAACGATGGCCAGGAAAAGCGTCTTCAGAAATTTGCTCAAGCCCCGCTTGGATGGAGCATTCTCGGTCATGGCGTCACTTTGCCAGTGCGCTCTCCGGAAGGTAGTTCCGCGGCCGCGGGCTGAAAATACTTTTCGACGTCCGTGTCGGGAAAACCGCGATTGTTCAAGTGAACCCGCAGTTGCTCCATGGAAATGGGACCTCGAGGAAAAAGCGCGCGGATTGATTCATAGACGACTTGATGCTCCGGCTCGCTGAAAGCGCGCGGGCCGAGTGATTGAATGAGATTCTGGCGCAGATTGCGAGCGACTCTCTCGTCGCACAGCGTGCGAAGGGCCTGCAACTCGGCTGCGAATTTTGTTTTGCGGTCCATGGCTTGGTCGCTGGCGAAAATTATTTCCCTTAAGACAGATTCCAGCCTGCGCGAAAAAACTGGCGCGCTATAGTCAGTTTATTCCAGGCGCGACGTGGACGGCGAGGATTCTTCGGTCAATCGAGGATAGACGCGGGGACGCGATTTTGGAGTAGACTACCGGCGTCGTCCGGCGTGGAGCGTGTTCGGAAGGGGATTACGCCATGTCAAAATTGCTTCGTCTATTCATTTTCATGCTATCGCTCATGTTTGCCGGCGGCGCGCTCGCGCAAGAGGCGCCCGACTGGACCAATCCGTTTCCGCCCTACCGGATCATCGGCAATATTTATTACGTCGGAAGCCAGGGCCTTGCTTCTTACCTGATCACCACGCCCGAAGGAAATATCCTGATCAACAGTAATTTGGAAAAATCCGTGCCGATGATCAAGGACAGCGTCGAGAAACTGGGGTTTCGCTTCAGCGACACCAAAATTCTTCTGATCAGCCACGCGCATTGGGACCACTGCTCGGGCAGCGCGGCCATCAAGGAATTGACCGGCGCGAAGTACATGGTCATGGACGCAGACGTGCCGGAAATCGAGGCCGGCGGGAAGGGCAATTTCCAGTACGGGGACAATCCCGCGTCGCGCTACCAGCCCACGAAAGTCGACCGCGTGCTCCATGACGGCGATGAGGTGCGCCTCGGAGGCACGGTCCTGGTCGCGCATCTCACGCCGGGACACACAAAAGGGACGACGACGTGGACCATGAAGGTTGCGGACGTGGGAAAGACCTACAACGTGGTCATCATCGGCAGTCCCAACGTGAACGCCGGATATAAGCTGGTGAACAACGCGCTCTATCCGCAAATCGCGTCCGACTATGAGCGCATGTTCCAGGTCCTGAAATCCTTGCCGTGCGACGTCTTCCTCGGCGCGCACGGAGATTATTACGGCATGGAAGCGAAGTATGCGCGTATGAAACCGGGCGAGCCAAATCCCTTCATCGATCCCGAGGGCTACAAGAGCTACGTGGCCGAACGCGAGCAGGCATTCCGCGCGGAACTCGCGAAACAGACGGGCGAAGCCCATTAAAAGTCGCAACGGGACACGGTTGCTTGTACGCGACTGTTTTCGGCAAGCGCAAGATCGGAGGTGAAATGTGAGAAACAAGCTGCTGGGCGTTTTCGTCGCGCTGGTGTGCTCTTTGGCCATTTCCATTCCACTGCCGGCGCATCACGGGACTGCGGGCTACGACATGGAAAAAGAATTGGTCATGAAGGGAACCGTGACGGAATGGCTGTGGGCCAATCCACATTGCTTCCTGAAGTACGATACAACGAACGATTCCGGCGCCGTCGAGCATTGGGCCGCCGAAGTCAGCAACCCCATTGACATGACCAAGCGCGGCTGGACCAAGCATACTTTGAACGTTGGAGATCAGGTCACGGTAACGGTGCGACCCGCAAAGAACGGAGCCCCGGTCGGTCAACTCTTGAAGGTCGTCCTTCCAAACGGCCAAACATTGATCGGGTGGAACCCCGCCGTGCGTTGATGAGGGGATTGTGCTTGCAGGGCAACGATCGTTCGCCCGAAAAAAGGAATCCATGTGCGTAAGGATTTCAAAATGCTAGAGCGGTTTGTGAGCCGAGTCATTGGAGGCGTCGCGATGCTGGCGCTCTGCGCATCAACGCGCGCGCAGACCTCGCTGCCTCAACAATCAACAGTTGAGAAGACTCATCGCGCAGCCCCGACCCTTCGCCGCGACTTGTCCGGAATTTGGGCCCCGGAAGATACGATGGAGGGAATCTCGCCGCGGGGCGTGAAGTCGCACGCTCCTTTCACGGCTTTGGGGGCGGACATCGCCAACAACGTTTTTAAGCCGGGAGATGGCCCCAGAAAAGTTCCGATTGGGCTGGTGAATGATCCACTTGACAGCTGCGATCCCGCCGGCTTTCCGCGCAATCTTTTGTTTGAGCTCCGGCCCTTTCAAGTCGTTCAGACGCCCAACAAGGTGCTGATGCTCTACCAATACCAGCAGGTGTGGCGCGTCATCTGGACAGACGGGCGAGAGCTTCCGAAGGATCCCGATCCGCGGTGGTACGGATATTCCGTCGGGAAGTGGGCGGATGATTCCACGTTTGTCGTGGAGACGGTGGGGATGGATGAGAGGACCTGGCTTGACAATGCAGGAGACCCGCACAGCAGCGACATGCGTGTGGAAGAGCGATACCACCGGGTGGATCGGGACACGCTCGAACTGACGGTGAAGATTGACGATCCGAAGATTTACACCGAGCCTTGGCTGGCCCGCGACAAGTTGCGCCTCAAATTGCTGCCGGACAATACGGAAATTATGGAGATGATCTGCGCCCCGAGCGAAGCGGAACAATATAAA
>Ga0187817_10000789_pt1 | contig 14306 bp, 12 predicted proteins | sample NC_wetland_sal_i_17_FD_132431 | JGI IMG/M metagenome (GOLD analysis project Ga0187817, IMG submission 132431) | Wetland sediment microbial communities from Neuse River Estuary, North Carolina, USA - SO4_2 | ecosystem: Environmental > Aquatic > Freshwater > Wetlands > Sediment | place: USA...
CTGCTTGCCGACGTCGGCGCCGCGCTCGGGGCCAGCGCGGGCGCCACCCGGGTCGTGACCGATGCGGGCTGGATGAGCTATGACCGGCAGATCGGCACCACCGGTGTGTCGGTCAACCCGGAGCTGTACATCGCGTTCGGCATCTCCGGGGCCGCCCAGCACATCGGTGGCCTCGGCACGCCGGACCATGTGGTCAGCGTGAATACCGACCCGTCCTGCCCGATGACGGCCATGGCTGACCTCGGGATCGTGGCCGACGCCCCGGCGGTGCTGACGGAGCTGGCCAAGCGGCTCGGCGTGACCGGGCCGGCGCACGAATCTGCCCGCGTCGCCGAGCCTGAGGAGGCAAGCGATGCCGGATAAGCCGATCACCGTCGACGCGGTAGTCGTCGGTGCGGGACCAGCCGGATCGGCCGCGGCATTGGAGCTGGCCAGGGCGGGCCGCGACGTGGTCATCGTGGAGCGCGGGCCCTTCCCAGGCGCGAAGAACGTCTACGGCGGCGTCGTCTACGGACGGATCCTCGACGAGATCATTCCGCAGTGGTGGACCGAGGTGCCGGTACAGCGGTGGGTGACCCGACGCTCCACCATGCTGATGACGCCGACCCAGGCGCTGACCGTGGACTACCGGACCAGTGCCTGGGATCGCCCGCCCTACAACGGGATGACAACCTACCGCGCCGACTTCGACTCCTGGCTGGCCGGCAAGGCCGTCGCGGCAGGCGCACGGCTCGTCACCTCCACCGTAGCGACCGGCCTGCTGCGGGACGCCCACGGGCGGATCGGCGGGGTGCACACCGACCGGTCCGGCGGCGACATCCGTGCCCGGATCGTGATCGCCTGCGATGGCGTGAACTCGTTCCTGGCCAAGGAGGCCGGGCTGCTGCCACGAAACAGCCCCGCGCACACCACCCTGGGCGTCAAGGAGACCCTCGCCCTGCCGCGCGAGGTGATCGACGAACGGTTCGGCCTCGTCGGCGACCAGGGCCTCGACATCGAGATGGTCGGCTGCACCAGCGGCGTGCCCGGCGGCGGCTTCCTTTACACCAACCTCGACACGGTCAGCGTCGGCGTCGTCGTCGGCCTCACCGGCCTGGCCGAGGCCAAGATCAGGCCCGAAGAACTCGTCGCAGGCGTCAAGACGCACCCGGCGATCGCCCCGTACCTGCGGGGCGCCGAGCTGAAGGAGTATTCCGCCCACCTCGTGCCAGAGGGCGGGTACCGAGCCATGCCCCAGCTGGCCATCGACGGCATGCTGGTGGCCGGGGACGCCGCATCGATGTGCCTGGCCGCCGGGCTCTGGCTGGAGGGGGTCAACTTCGCGATAGGCGCCGGGCTGGCCGCCGGGCGGACCGCCGCCGAAGCGATCGCGGCCGGCGACACCTCAGCGCGCGCGCTGGCCGGCTACCGGCGGCAACTGGAGTCGTGTTTCGTGCTCGCCGATCACAAGCGGCTGCGCAACGCGGCCGATATCGTGCTCGCCGACCGGATGCAGCGGGATTACCCGAGGCTGGCCTGCGATTTCGTCGAGCAGGTGTTCACCGTCACCAACCCGCATCCCAAACTCGGCATGGCCAGGGAGTTCTTCCGGGCGGTGCGCCTGAACCAGGTCCGACTGCGGCATCTGGCGAAGGATGGCTGGCAGGCGGTCCGGGCCTTCCGGTAAGGAGCGACGTATGAGTTATGCCGACGTGTCCTTCGACGGGCGGATGGCGACGGTCGAGTTCCGGGTAGGGGAACGGCCCCACATCACCGTCGACTCCGACGTATGCCGCTCCTGCACGACCAAGGACTGCGTGCATGCCTGTCCGGCAGGCCTGTTCGTGCCGACCACCGATGGCGGCATCCTGTTCAACTACGAGCAGTGCTTCGAATGCGGGACCTGCTATCAGGTGTGCAACTCTGACGGCGCCATCACCTGGACGTACCCGGCCGGCGGCGACGGTGTCGTGTTTCGGAGGGGATGAGGCAACATGTCGGTGATCGTGGCCGCCCTGAGCTGGTCCTGGCGCGAGACCGAGGTCGATCCGCTCACCGGGGCGTTGCGGGCCAACCGGCGCGACCGCGGGCCAAGCGGAGCGGAGCTGGCGGCCCTGGAGCATGCGCTGCGCCTGGCGGAGCGGTGGGCGGCCCGGGTGGTCGCGGCCAGCGTTGCCCCGGCCGAGGCCGATGAGATGCTGCGGGACGCGCTGGCGGTCGGCGCGGCGCATGCGCTGCGGGTGGAGCAGGCCAGTTCGGCAGCGGGCCCGCGCCCAGCCGGGCTTGTCGACGGCGAACAGGAATCGGCTGCCGCGCTCGCCGCGGCCCTCCGCCAGCACTACGGGGTGCCGGACCTGGTGCTGTGCGGCGATCTGGCCGCCGACCGGGGCACCGGCTCGTTTCCCGCGTTCCTTGCGGCGTCACTGGGCGCGGAGCAGGCCTTGGGGTGTGTACGGCTGGAGCCGGGGGACGACCGGACGCTGCGGGTGCACCGGCGCCTCGACGGCGGTCGCCGGGAGGTTCTGATCGTGCGGCCGCCCGCGGTGGTATCGGTCGAGGCAGCCGGCATCCGCCTGCGCCGGGCGGGGCTGCCTGCCACCCTCGCCAAGGGAGATGCCGCGATCACGGTGGCCAGCACGCCCGCGGCCGCGACCCGACGGGTCAGGATCCTGGGCGCCCACCCGTACCGGCCGCGGCCGCGGGAGCTTCCCGCGCCGACCGGCACCGCCCTGCGCCGGACGCTCAAGCTGACCGGGGCGCTCGTGCAGCACACCCCGCCGGCCGTGGTCGGCCCGCTGTCCCCGGAAGATGCCGCCAGCGAGCTGCTCGTTTACCTGCGCCGATGGGGCTATGTCTCCGCCGATTACGAGCTCGCCGCCGGCCCGGCGCGCACTGAACCGAACAAACCAGCGGCCATACACGAGACGGGAATCAAGCGATGACAACCGTAGGGACCCTGCACGCGGAGCACGACCAAGCGCAGCAGTCACGCGCGGGCCAGGTACAGGGACGGGTGGCGCTAGTCACCGGCGGCACCCGCGGAATCGGCGCCGCCATCTGCCGCGGCCTGGCTGACCAGGGCGCGGACCTGGCCGCCGGATACTGGCGCGAGGACGAGGATGTCGAGAAGTTCCTGGCACGCATGGCCGCCGACTACCGGGGTCAGCGGATCACGGTGCACGAGGGCAATATCGCCAACGCCGATGACTGCCGACGGGTGGTGGGCGAGGCGATCGACCAGCACGGCCGGGTCGACATCCTGGTGAACAACGCCGGCATCACGATCGACCGGATCGTGGCCAAGATGACCGACGAGGAGTGGCAGAAGGTCATCGCGGTAAACCTGTCTGGCGCCTTCTACATGGCCCAGGCCGCGGCCCGGCACATGATCGAGCGCGGCACCGGCCGGATCATCAACGTGTCCTCCGTCATCGGCGAGACCGGAAACATCGGCCAGGTCAATTACGCCGCGTCCAAGTCCGGCCTGTTCGGGATGACCAAGTCGCTGGCCCGCGAGGTCATCTTCGAGCTCATTCGGGCGGGCCGCCAGCCCGGGGACGGGATCGGGCTGACCGTCAACGCGGTCACGCCTGGCTTCATTGACACCGGCATGCTGGCCACTGTCCCGGAAAAGGTGCTGGATCGAGTCCGGAGCCAGATCCCGGTTGGCCGCCTCGGGGCGCCCGACGAGATCGCCCGGGTGGTCTGCTTCCTGGCCGCCGACGCGTCGGCCTATATCACCGGGCAGATCTGGGCCGTCAACGGCGGCCTGGACATGTGATGGAGCCACAGGTGGTCCGGCAGGCAGCGGACGGCCCGAAGCACCATGTGGCGCCGATGCTGTTCGGCCTGCGCGTGGTGATGCTGGGACGTCAGGGCTCGGGAAAGGGCACCCAGGGCGTGCAGCTCGCCCGGCTGCTCGTCGTCCCGCACATCTCGCTGGGTGACGTGCTCCGCGAGGCGGCCGCGTCGGGGTCGGCGGCGGGCCGACGGGCTAAGGAAACAATGGAACGCGGAGAACTGGTAGACGACGACCTGGTGGTGTCGCTGGTGACCGAGCGCCTGGCCGCGCCGGACGTCCGCAGTGGCGGCTTCGTCCTGGACGGCTTCCCCCGGACCGTGGAGCAGGCCGAGGTGCTGGCGGGCATCCTCGCGGCGGACACACTGGACCGCGCCGTGGTCATCGACGTCCCGCTCCAGGTCGCACGGACGAGGCTTCTTGCCCGCCGGGTATGCGCCGCCTGCGGCCGCATCTACAGCGTGGCCCAGGCCAGCGGGCTCGAGACCTGGACGTGCGGCGCGTGCGGCGGACAGGTACGCCGACGCGCCGATGACACCGAGGAGGCCGTCACGCGGCGGCTGACCCTCTACGACAAGCAGACCCGGCCCCTGCTCGACTGGTTTGCCCGCCGCGACCAGCTACTCCTGGCGGACGGCGTGGGTTCCAGCGAGGAGGTCTTCTCCCGGCTGCTGGCCGGGCTGTGGCCGCGGATCCCGGCGGACCGGATCGCCCAGCTGGCCGGCGTGAGCGAGCCGGTCCCGACCGAACCCCCGGCCGCGGAGGACGCCGAGGACGCCCGGGCCATCGCGGTCGAGGTGGTCATCGAGGTACCCCGGGGCAGCCGGAACAAGTATGAGTTCGACCACGACCGCCATGTGATGCACCTGGACCGGCGGCTGTTCTCGGCGACCGTCTACCCGGCCGACTACGGCTTCATCCCCGATACGCTGGCCGAGGACGGTGACCCGCTGGACGCCCTGGTGCTGCTGGAGGAACCGGTCTTCCCCGGCTGCTGGGTACGGGCCCGGCCGATCGGGATCTTCTGGATGGAAGACGAGAAAGGCCCGGATGCCAAGATCATCTGCGTCCCCTTGGGCGATCCACGCTGGGACCAGGTGCGGGACCTTACTGACATGCCAGCGCACCTGCGCAGCGAGATCCACCATTTCTTCGATGTCTACAAGGCCCTCGAGCCCGGCAAATCCACCTCGACGACGGGCTTCGAGGGCCGGGAGGCCGCCCTGGGTGAGATCGCCGCCTCCCGGGCCCGCCTGCTGCACCATCAGCAGACCGGTGCGGCCGCGAGCCTGGAGGTGCCGCGGGAGGCAGTCCCGGCGGCGGGCGGCTTACTCGCCGGATCTGCCGTGCGATGCGTCACCGCCACCATCCGCCCGATCGGTAGTCAAGGCCCGGATGTCCCGGGTGTGAAGGGACTTAGGACTGTCATGCTAGGACATATGGCCGGTTCGTCCGCTATCACGGCACCGGTAGCGTCCGCAGTGATGTCGCTACGGGCGAAGAGGCTGCCCCGCGCCGATCCGGCCGCTGATGCGGACCCGTTTCAAACCGGAGGAGATCGCCAGGGTGGTCTCCCTCCTGGCGGCCGACGAATCGTCGTACATCACCGGACAGGCCGTCAACGCCGGCCTCGACATGTGAGATGAGGAGAATCATGGAAGAGGTGTTCGTCCTGTCGGCCGTCAGGACCCCGATCGGCAAGTACGGCGGGGGCCTGGCCTCCGTGCCGCCCTGTGACCTGGCCGCCAAGGTGGTGCGCGAGGCGGTCAGCCGGTCCGGAGTAGAGCCGGGCCAGGTCGGCCACGCCGTATTCGGCCACGTGATCCACACCGAGATCAGGGACATGTACCTGGCCCGGGTGGCGGCGCTGAACGGCGGCCTGGAAAGCGGTACACCCGCGCTCACCCTGAACCGGCTGTGCGGCAGCGGAATGCAGGCCATCGTGTCGGCCTCGCAATCGATCATGCTGGGTGACTGCGACGTGGCGGTGGCCGGCGGAGCCGAGTCGATGAGCCGCGCCCCGTACTGGCTGCCCGGTATGCGGTGGGGCCAGCGGATGAACGACGGCGTCGCGATCGACCCCATGGTCGGCGCGCTCACCGACCCGTTCGACGCCTGCCACATGGGCGTGACGGCCGAGAACGTCGCCGCGGAGTTCCGCGTGTCCCGGGAAGATCAGGACGCCCTAGCCGCCGAGAGCCACCGCCGGGCCGCGGCCGCCGCCACCGCGGGCTACTTCACCGAGCAGATCCTCCCCATCGAGGTACCGGGCAAGAAGGGCGTCATGGTCGTCGACACCGACGAGCACGTCCGGCCCAGCGTCAGCCTCGATGACATGGCCAGGCTCCGCCCCGCCTTCGCGCCGGACGGCACGGTGACCGCGGGCAACGCCTCCGGCATCAACGACGCCGCCGCGGCCCTGGTCCTCGCGTCGGAGTCCTTCGTAGCCAGCAGCGGCCTGACCCCGCTCGGCAAGCTGGCCGGGTACGCGCACGCCGGGGTCGAGCCGCGGATCATGGGCATAGGCCCGGTGCCTGCTACGCGCAAGGTGCTCGACCGAACCGGCATCAAGGTCGAGGAGATCGACGTGTTCGAGGTGAACGAGGCCTTCGCCGCCCAGGCGCTGGCGGTGGCCAGGGAACTGGACCTGCCGCCCGAGCGGACCAATCCGAACGGCAGCGGTATCTCCCTCGGCCACCCCGTCGGCGCCACCGGAGCCATCCTGGCCGTCAAGTCCCTGTACGAGCTCAAGCGCACCGGCGGCCGGTACGCCCTGGCCACCATGTGCATCGGCGGCGGGCAGGGCATCGCCGCGATCTTCGAACGGGTCTGAGGCCGAGCACGAGGAGCAAGACCATAACTGACCGGGCTGACCTGTCCACGGTGAGACCAGGGAAGTGCACCCTGTGATATGCACCAGCGGCAAGTTGCGAGCCCGAAGGGCAGATGGTCCCTCCACCACGTGACCAGAGGCCCTGCCGCGGCACCCGCCGCTGGTCGATGATGACGCTACGAATCCCGCGTCGGCGCCGTGTACCAGCATGCCGGGCGGCGGGCACCGGCCCGCGGCGGGGCGAGGAGGAAGAGATGCAGGCATCGACCATCGAGGATCTGATCGGCCGCCACCCGTTCTTCGCCGGGCTCAGCGCCGACGCGGTTCGGCTCATGGCCGGGTGCGCGTCGAACGTGCATTTCGCCGCGGGCGACTACATCTTCACCCAGGGTGAGGCCGCGAGCACGTTTTACGTGCTCCGGCACGGCAGGGTCGCATTGGAGATCCATTCCCCGGGGCGGGGACCGCTGATCATCGAGACGATGGACGAGGGAGAGGTGCTCGGCTGGTCGTGGCTGGTCCCCCCCTTCCAGTATTTCTGTGATGCCCGGGCGGTGACGCCGGTCAGCGCCACCGTGCTGGACGGCGCCTGCCTTCGCGGCAAGTGCGAGGCCGACCCAGAGCTGGGGTATCAGCTGCTGAAGCGGGTCACGTCCGTGATGTACCAGCGCCTGCAGTCCGCGCGAATCCGGCTGCTCGACCTTTACGGATCCGAGGCCGCGAGGGCATTACTCTCTGGCACGCTCGTGCGCCGTGCCACCGGGTAGTGCCACCACTGGCCGGTGCGCTAGGCGCGACGATAGACGCCAGTTATCCTTACGGTGCATATCGCCGGAAGGGATCTACTGGTGGAACCTGGGGCTGGGAGCCGTCCACAATTGTTTCCGCAGTTGCAGCTTGATGAGCTCCTGGCCGAGCTCCAGGCACGGCTGGAGGTCGTGCTCGCCACCAGGGACCGGATGCGTGGCCTGCTCGAGGCGGTCGTGGCCATCGGCTCGGGCCTGGACCTGGAATCCACGCTGAGCCGGATCGTCGAGGCCGCCGTCGGGCTGGTGGACGCGACCTACGGGGCGCTGGGGGTGATCGGCGAGGGCAAGCGGCTGGCCGAGTTCATCCCGATCGGCGTGAGCCAGCAGGAGATCAGCCAGATCCACCACTGGCCGGAGGGACGCGGTCTGCTGGGCTTGCTGATCGATGATCCCCGGCCGTTGCGCCTGGCCGACATCGCCGGGCACCCATCATCGTCGGGTTTCCCCGACGGGCACCCGCCGATGCGAAGTTTCCTCGGCGTCCCGGTGCGGGTCCGCGATGAGGTGTTCGGCAACCTGTACCTGACCAACAAGCGCGGCGGCGGGGAGTTCACCGAGGACGACGAGGCGGTGCTGGTCGCGCTGGGCGCCGCGGCCGGCGTCGCGGTGGAGAACGCGCGGCTGTACGAGGCGGCCCGCCGCCAGCAGCGCTGGATCCAGGCCAGCGCCGAGGTCACCACCCGGCTGCTGTCTGGCTCCCAGCCCGCCGAGGCGCTGGCCGACATCACCCGGCAGGCACTGGAACTGTCCGGTGCCGACCTGGCCGTGCTAGCCCTGCCTGACGAGGAGGCGCGCCGGCTGACCATCACCTACGCCGAGGGCGACGGCGCGGACGCTACGCGCGGACTGGTCCTGCCGGCCGGCCAGTCCCTCTCCGGGCGGGTGCTGGCCACCGGAGAACCGGTGACGTCCGCCGACTTCGCCGCCGACGAGCGGGTCGCGGCGGTTGCGCGCGGGGCGATGAGCCAGATCGGGCCCGCGATCGTGTTCCCGCTCGGCGCGCCCGGCAACGTCCGCGGTGTGCTCACCGTCGGGCGCCTGCACGGCGCGGCACCGTTCCCGCCGGCGCAGGCCGATGTGGTGGCCTCTTTCGCCGCCCAGGCCGGCGTCGCGCTCGAGCTGGCCGCCAGCCGGGCCGAGGCTCAGCGGCTGTCCCTCTACGAGGACCGGGATCGGATCGCCCGGGACCTCCACGACCTGGTCATCCAGCGGCTGTACGCCACCGGCATGTCGCTGGAGGGCACCATGCCGATGATCACCCGGCCGGAGGTGGCGAGCCGGATCACCAACGCGGTGGACGCGATGGACCTGACCATCAAGGACATCCGGGCCACCATTTTCGCGCTGCAGGCCCGGGACGCCGACGAGCCTGATCTGCGCAGCGACATCCTCGACCTGGTCGAGGAGATGACACCCCTGTTCGGGTTCGCCCCGTCCCTGCGGCTGGGGGCGGGTCTGGGCGGCGAGGTCGGGCCGGAGGTGGCCGAACACGCGCTCGTGGCACTACGCGAGGCATTGTCCAACGCGGCTCGGCACGCTGCCGCTACCCGGGTCGACGTGACTGTGGACGTCGGCGCGGACGGGATACTCACCGTCCAGGTCACCGACAACGGGACCGGTATCCCGGCCGACGGCAGGCGCAGCGGGCTGCGCAACCTGGCCAGCCGGGCCGAAAAGCTCGGTGGCGAGCTTCAGCTCGGCGCCGCCGATCCGGGCGCGCCGACGCCTGGGACCAGGCTGGAATGGCGCGTGCCGCTTACCTGATCGCCGCCGATTGACGGCGCGGGCCGTACGATTGTGGCTCAGAGACTGTCCGTACTCACACATTCTTGCAGGATCCGGTGACGGTACTCTGAGCCGTAAGCGGATAGCCGACGGCCGTTGAGTATCCCGGGCCTGATCCGGATGAAGTGCTGCCGTTCCCCCGGCGCCCACGAGCTGAGACCCATCTGCTCCAGCCGGCCGATCTCGTCAGGGTCGGTCACCTCTTGCGACTGCCCGACGATGGTGACGCTCCAGCCGACCTGACGGTCGGCATCCAGGCTGTCGGCCTCGAACGCGACCACGGCCCCACGGGTCGCGGCGGCCAGCTTGCCGCTGTGATCCGTCCTGATGATGATGTCGCCGTTATCAATGGCGAAATTGACCAGTTCCACCGCTGGCAGCGCCTGCCGTGTGTAGATGATCCGACCCACGGGCACCGATGCCATCAGCTGGAGGCATTCATCCTTGGACATCTGCCGTAGGACCGAGCCGTTGGAGTACATGATCTAGAGGATGCCCGGAGCCAGCCGGCCGGCCCAAGGGCACAAAGTCCCTATTGCTCGGGACTCCCGGCGTCGTGCTGGTCGTCGAAGACGCGGACCGCGTAGGCCGCGGCCTGGGTGCGGCGTTCCATGCCCAGCTTGGCGAACAGCGCGGACACGTAGTTCTTCACCGTCTTCTCGGCCAGGAACATCCGCTCGCCGATCTGCCGGTTGGTCAGCCCCTCCCCGATCAACTCCAGGATCTTGCGCTCCTGCGCGGACAGGCCGGCCAGCGGATCACGCCGGGACGACTGATCGCGCAGCCGGGCCATCAGCTGGCTGGCCGCCCGCGGGTCCAGCATCGACTGGCCGGAGGCCACCGTGCGCACCGCGCCGACCAGGTCGGTGCCGCGGATCTGCTTGAGCACGTAGCCCGCCGCCCCGGCCATGATCGCGTCGAACAGCGCCTCGTCATCGCCGAACGAGGTCAGCATCAGGCAGGCGACCTCGGGCATGCGGGCCCGGATCTCCCGGCACACCGACACCCCGTCCCCGTCCGGCAGCCGCACATCCAGCACGGCCACGTCCGGCTTGAGCGCCGGGATGCGGGCCAGCGCCGAGGACGCGGTGCCCGCCTCGCCGACCACCCGGATGTCCGGCTCGGCCTCCAGCAGATCGCGGACACCTCGGCGGACCACTTCGTGGTCGTCCAGGAGAAATACCGCTATCGGCTCCTTGGCCTCGTCGCCTGGTCCGGGCCCGCTCGCCGGATCTGTCACCGTAACTCCCGACGTCCGTGAGTGCCGCGCCGGTGGTCATGCCGCGCGGGGATCAATGTCACATTAACTCTAGGCACTATGCCTCACCGAATGTAAGGTCCAAAGTCCCTGGCGCACAGTCCGGACGGCCTGGTTTCATGCCGGCGCGCCGTACCGGATCCGCCGACCGGGCTCGTTATGTTCATAAGCATGTTCGATCACGGCGATATTCTGGGCGGGCTGAACGAACAGCAGCGGCGGGCGGTGACGCACGAGCGCGGGCCGCTGCTGGTGCTGGCCGGGGCGGGGACCGGCAAGACGCGAACACTGGTCGCCCGGGCGGCATGGCTGCGGGACAGCCTGGGCCTGCAGCCCAGCCGAATCCTGCTGCTGACCTTCACCCGCCGCGCCGCCAGCGACATGCTCGCCCGGGCCGCGTCCGTCGGGAACGGCTCGGCGGAGCGGATCTACGGCGGCACGTTCCACGCCATCGCGCACAAGATCATCCGCCAGCACGCGGAGTCGTTCGCGCTGCCGCCGCAGTTCACCATCCTCGACCAGTCGGACACCGCAGACCTTATGGACGTCCTGCGTCCCGACCACGGCCTGGCCGAGGTCGGCCAGCGGGCGCCCCGGGCGGTGACATGCGCCGACATCTACACGCGGTGCGTGAACACCGGACGGCTGGTCAGCGAGGTGGTCGCGGCCAGCTTCCCGTGGTGCGTCCCCTTCACCAGTGAGCTAGCCGACCTGTTCCGCGCCTACGCGGCCCGCAAGCGCGCCCGTCACCTGGTCGACTTCGACGACCTGCTGCTGCTGTGGCAAGCGGCGCTGGGCGACCCGGGGGCCGGACCGGTGCTGCGCGGGATGTTCGATGCGGTCCTGGTCGACGAGTACCAGGACGTCAACGCGGTACAGGCCAGCATCGTGCGACTGCTGCAGCCCGACGGCGAGCAGCTGACCTGCGTGGGTGACGACGCGCAGGCCATCTATGGGTTCCGCGGCGCCGACCCAGCGCACCTCCGGCAACTGACCACCGACTACCCGGGCCTGGACATCGTGCGCCTGGACCGCAACTACCGGTCCCGGCAGGGCGTGCTGGACCTGGCCAACCGCATCCGCCCGTCCGCGCCGGGTCTGGACCTGACGCTGACCGGCGATCGCGGCCCCGGCGTGCCGCCGCTGCTGGTCCGCTGTCACGACGAGGCCACCCAGGCCCGCGAGGTCTGCGCCCGGATCCTGGAATCGGTCGAGGACGGCGCCGCACTGCGGGACCAGGCGGTACTGGTCCGCACCGGCCATCACAGCGACATCCTGGAAATCGAGCTCAGCGCCCGCAAGATCCCGTACGTGAAGTTCGGCGGCCTGCGGTTCACCGACACCGCCCACGTCAGGGACTTCCTGGCCGCCGCCCGGATCCTGGCCAATCCCGCCGATGAGCTGGCCTGGTTCCGGCTGCTGCGACTGCACGACGGTATCGGCCCCAGCCACGCCCGCCGCGTCCTGGCCTTGATGGACGCCGATAACTCAGGCCAGCATCTTCCGCCGGGTGACTGGCCGCAAGCCGCCGGTGCCGTCCCGGCCCGGGCCCGGCCCGCCCTGACCTCCACCCTCGGCCAGCTAGCCGCCGCGGCGGGCGATCCCGCCGGGGCCCAGGCCGAGGCGATCGTGACGATCCTGGATCCGCTGATCCGCGCCCGCTACCCCGACGCCGCGGCCCGGCTCGCCGATCTGCGGCGCCTGGCCGAAGCCGCCGCGGCCCAGCCGTCCCTGCACGATGCGCTGGCCGAGCTGACCCTGGATCCACCGGTCTCCGGTTCTGACCTGGCCGGGCCGCCCCGTCTGGACGAGGACTACCTGACCATCTCCACCATCCACGCCGCCAAGGGCCTGGAATGGCCGATCGTGCACGTCTCCCACCTGGTCGACGGCGCGCTGCCCAGCGACATGGCCCTGGGCGACCCGGGCGGGCTGGCCGAGGAGCACCGCCTGTTCTATGTCGCTCTCACCCGAGCCCGCGACCACCTGTACCTGTATGCGCCGCTGCGGCTGCATCACCACCGCCGAGGGCGGGACGACCGGCACGGCTACGGCCAGCTCACCCGCTTCCTGCACCGCGACGCCCTGGCCACCTGTGACAACACCGCCGCGGCTCCGCCGGCCCCGGCGCTGCCGGTGGTCGGGCCGATCAGAGTTCAGGTGGACGCCGCAGTCGGCTCGCTGTGGGACGGCTGAGGCTCGATGCGGTCTGCCGTCCCCGCGCCGCGATGGCACAGAGATCCCAGGCCGGGCCGGTCAGGCAGCGGTTCTCTGCGACGGGCAAGCTGGATCTTCCGCACCGTTGATATTTGATATACCATCCTGCCACCGCGGTGTGGCGAGATGTGCGCAGAAATGGGGCTGTGGCCCACCGGCCCCGGTAGACGAGGCTGGTGGCACACGCATGCCAGGTGGCGGACGTGGGCGTTTGGGGCCGGTGGCACACGGGCCCCGATAGATGGGGCTGGTGGCACACGCGCCCCATCAGCGGGCGCTGGGCCGGGGCTGACGGGTGCGGTGGCGGGAACACGCCGGGCGGGCGTGGCGGAACACGCCGGGCGGGGCGGGAACACGCCGGGCGGGCGTGGCGGGAACAGGCCGATGGGGCGTGGCGCTGTAGCGAGACGGAAGGGGTTGCGGTGGATCTGCGGCTAGAGGGGAAAGTGGCCTTCGTCACCGGCGCCAGCAAGGGCATCGGGCGCTGCGTGGCCGAGCACCTCGCCCGCGAGGGCTGCGACGTGGTCATCACGGGCCGGACCGCAGGCCCGCTGGAGGCCGCCGCGGGCAAGATCGCCGCCGAGACCGGCCGCGCGGTGCTGCCGCTGGCCGGGGACATGAGCGTGACCGCCGACGTGCAGCGCTGCGTCGATGCCACCCTGGAGCGGTTCGGTGCCATCGACATCCTGGTCACCTGCGCGGGCAGCTCTCCCGGAGGCCTGCTCGAGGACCTGACCGAAGAGCAGTGGATGTCCAGCCTCAACCTGAAGTTCATGGGCTACGTGCGGTCCGTCCGTGCGGTCATCGGCCACATGCGCCAGCGCGGTGAGGGCGCGATCGTGCTCGTGGTCGGCAACGACGGGCTCAAGCCCAGCTACTGGGAGATGACCGCCGGCGTGGCGAACGCCGCGGACATCAACTTCGCATCCTCGGTCGCCGAACAGTACGGGCGGTACGGAGTGCGCATCAACACCGTCAACCCCGGCCCGGTGAACACCGACCGGTGGGACATGCTGGAGAAGGCCTTCGCCAGGGACAAGTGCGTGAGCCAGGAACGCGCACACGAACTGGCCGAGCAGTCCATCCCGTTCGGCCGCATCTGCGAGCCGGAAGAAGTCGCGGCGCTGGTGACCTTCCTGGCCTCCCCGCGGGCCAGCTTCATCAACGGCGCGCACATCCCCGTCGACGGGGCGCAGCGCAAAGCAATCATGGACCATTGAGGAGGTCCGCCATGACTGATGCAACCGGTGCCGCAGAGCTGCGGCCGCTCCAGGTCGAGATGAACGGCATCAACGTGATCTCCGAGTCCGAGCGCAAGGGTCACCCGCGTGACCTGTTCTGGCCGTGGTTCGCCGCGAACATCTCGGTGCTCGGGCTCAGTTACGGCGCGTTCGTGCTCGGCTTCGGCATCTCGTTCTGGCAGGCGCTGGTCGTCGGAGTGGTCGGGATCGTGCTGTCGTTCCTGGCCTGCGGGTTCATCGCGGTGGCGGGCAAGCGCGGATCGGCGCCGACGATGGTGCTGAGCCGGGCCGCGTTCGGCGTCAACGGCAACAAGCTCCCCACGGTGATCTCCTGGCTGCTGACCGTGGGCTGGGAGACCGTGCTGGTCATCCTGGCCACGCTGGC
>Ga0187817_10000790_pt1 | contig 14298 bp, 10 predicted proteins | sample NC_wetland_sal_i_17_FD_132431 | JGI IMG/M metagenome (GOLD analysis project Ga0187817, IMG submission 132431) | Wetland sediment microbial communities from Neuse River Estuary, North Carolina, USA - SO4_2 | ecosystem: Environmental > Aquatic > Freshwater > Wetlands > Sediment | place: USA...
GCAGTGAGTTTATGAGAACTCCGCTGCAGCAGAACGATCGTTCCTGTGATCAGTAATCCGCCGATTCTGGTGAATGTTGCGATCCACAGGGCAGAACCTTCGCCAGCTTGGCGGATGCAGAGATAGAATCCGGCGAAGCCAATTCCAGCGATCATTGCGAGTCCGATTCCCTCGGGCCGGCTACCATCCTCGGTACGGGCGATAAGCCAGAGTCCGGTTCCGGCGAGCAGGAAGCCGATGATCTGGACCGCTCCGGGCAAACCCTCGGTCACGATCCCGACCATGGTCGGGATGGCAGCGCCCAACAATGCCGCCACAGGAGCGGTTAGACCCATTTTTCCCAATGCCAGCGCGCGATAGAAAATGGCAAGACCAGTGCCTCCGGTGAGCCCCCCGGCTACCACCCAGGCGATGCTGCGTCCGGACGGCCAGGGAGCATGGCTGGCGGTGGCGAGCGTGACCATCAACAGCAAGCCGCCGACGTTTACGACAGTGGTGAGCAGGAACGCGTTCGTGCGCCGGGAAGCGTATCCGCCGAGAAAATCACTCGTACCCCAGGCAAAAACGGCAGCGAGGCTAAAGCTGGTGGGCACGAGTTGGGCGGGGAAGACCATGTCGGTTCTCGGAAATATTCGAGGGTAACATGTACCGTGGATTTCGCGGTCTTAGGTGAGGAAAGAGCGACCAGGAAGTCCAGTTTGAGCTGTTCAGAACTGCAGATCCCTCGCTTCGCTCGGGATGACAACAAGAAATCGGATATGCTAGCGGACTTCTTCTGGTGCGGAGGCTGCCTCGGGAATTTCTTCCGCCAGCTCTTCCAGCAGGTTCCGCAGGTGAGCAAGGACTTCCGCTGCAACGGTAGCTTTCAAAGAAAACCTCAGCATGCCATCTGGAGTGAATTGTGCGCCGCGCTGGGAGGAGACGAAACGAGCCAGCTTGCCGGGATCAATCACCGCATTCTGACGAAACTTGATGGTCACCAGTTCGCGCTTGCGGTCAATGCTGGTCACGCCGACTCGTACAGCCAGAAGCTTAAGCGAGGCGTATGACAGTAGGTTGCGAACCGCAGGCGGAGACGCACCGTAGCGGTCTTCCAGTTCCGTGCCCACATCGGTCAACTGAGATGCTGTCTCGATGCCGGCAACCCGCTTGTACATTCGCAGGCGCTGGTTCTCTTCCTTGATGTAATCCGCCGGGATGCGGATATTGAGGCCAAGATTGAGCTGGATTTCGGCGTCTTCCGCCGCGGCTTCGCCCTTCATTTCGCGAACGGCACGATCGAGCATCTGGGTGTAAAGCTCGAAGCCGACGGCTTCGATATGTCCGCTCTGTTCGCCGCCCAGCAGGTTGCCGGCGCCGCGTAGTTCGAGGTCGAGAGCCGCGATCTTGAAGCCTGCACCCAGGTCAGAGAATTCCTTCAGTGCCGCCAACCGCCGCCGTGCAATGGGCGTGAGTTCAATGTCCGCCGGAACCAGCAAGTATGCGTAGGCCCGCCGATTGGATCGCCCGACGCGTCCGCGCAATTGGTAAAGCTCGGAAAGTCCGAAGCGATCCGCCCGGTTGATGATGATGGTGTTGCAGAGTGGAATGTCGAGGCCGTTCTCGATAATCGTTGTGGCCACCAGGATGTCGGCCTGGTGATGCATGAATTTCAGCATCACCTTTTCTAGCTCTCCTTCCGACATTTGCCCGTGGCCAACAATGATGCGCGCGGTTGGAACCAGCACCTGCAGCTTGGCCGCGATCTCCCAAATACTTTCCACCCGGTTGTGGACGAAGTACACCTGGCCACCGCGGTCGAGCTCACCCTGGAGAGCGGATTGAATGAGCTTTTCGTCCCAACTGGCCAAGACGGTTTGAATCGCAATGCGATCCTTGGGCGGGGTCTCGATCACGCTCATATCGCGCAGGCCGACCAGCGACATGTGCAGAGTGCGCGGAATAGGTGTAGCCGACATGGTCAGCACATCTACCTCTTTGCGCATCTGCTTCAGGCGTTCTTTGTGACGTACGCCGAAACGCTGTTCTTCATCGACCACCAGGAGTCCGAGGTCAGTGAACTTTACATCTTTCGAGAGCAGGCGATGGGTACCGATCAGGATGTCCACCTTGCCGGCTTCGACTTTTTGCAGGATTTCCTTCTGCTGCTTGGTCGTGCGGAAACGGCTGATCATCTCGATGCTGACCGGAAAGGCCGCGAAGCGTTGTTTGAACGTTTCGAAATGCTGGAAGGCAAGGACGGTGGTCGGAGCCAGCACCGCAACCTGACGGTTGTCGTTCACCGCCTTGAAGGCAGCGCGCATCGCGATTTCGGTCTTGCCATAGCCGACATCGCCGCAGAGCAAGCGGTCCATGGGCTGGGATGATTCCATGTCGCGTTTCACGTCGGTGATCGCTAAATCCTGGTCTTCGGTCTCGCTGAACTCGAAGGCATCCTCGAACTCGCGCATCCACTGATTGTCGGGCGAGAACGCATTGCCCTTGGCCGCCTTGCGTTCGGCATAGAGCTTGAGCAGCTCGTCGGCCATGTCCTTCATGGCCTTGCGGACGCGTGCCTTGGTCTTTGCCCAAGCCGCCGTTCCCAGGTGATTCAGCGCCGGCTTCGCGCCTTCCGAGGAACGATACTTCTGGATCAGATCGAGGCGGGTGAGCGGCACGTACAGTCGTGCGGCTTCCGCATATTCGAGCAGCATGAACTCGGCATTACCGTCGCCCTGGTTGATCTCTTTCAGCCCCTGATACTGGCCGATGCCGTGTTCCACATGCACCACGTAGTCGCCGACTTGCAAGTCGCGGAAGTCGGAAAGAAATGCAGAGGTCTTGGATTTCGAGCGTTGCGGGCGGGAGATGACGGACTCGGATTCGTCGAACAGATCGCGCGCGCCGAAGATCGCCAGATGCGCCTCGGGCAGGACGACGCCGTCCGGCACATAGGCCTTGGCCAGCGTTGTAGTGAGAATTTCGCCGGCAAAGTAAGCAGTTTCGTCGGCATAGCTCTCCCCGCCGCGGGTGCGGCTTCCCAGGCGAAAGGAGAGGCTGTGGTCGCTGAAGACATCCGCCAGGCGCTCCACTTCACCGATATTGGGAACAGCGATGAGCACACGTGCCTGCTCGGCGATCTGTTTCTTCACTTCCTCGAGCATCGCAGTGACCGAGCCGTGGAAACGCTGGGCTGGCTGCGAGCGGAAGGTAATGGGTGCGCCTTCACCTGGACGCATGATTTCAAGGGATTTGAGGTTGATACCAGGCAGCTTCTCCAGATGTTGCCACCAAATGTCGGGGGGAAGGTAAAGCTCGGTGGGCCGGACCAGATTTCCGATACCGCTGCGCTCGTGGGCTTCTTCGATACGGGACCAGACGCGGTCGAATTCGTCTTTCAGACTGCCGGGCTCGTCGGCCAGCACGGCGGCGTTGGGCATCAGGTCGAAGATGGTGCGGTCAGCCCCGGCCACCGGCGCATAGAACTCCCATCCGGGAAAAACCGTGACACCACCGGAGCGAACCGCCTGCTCGACCACTTCCTCCGCACCGGTGATCCGTTTGCCCGACAGTCGGGAATGAATCGCGCCCAGGAGTTCGTCGCTGACTGGAGTCTCGGTGAGGGGAAGCAGCAGCGCCTCCTCCACGGGATTCGAGGAGCGCTGGCTTGCTGGATCGAACTTGCGGATGGATTCGACCTCGTCACCAAAGAACTCGATGCGCAAGGGACGATCGGCCTCGGGCGAGTACACATCGAGAATGCCGCCTCGCAGGGCGTATTCACCGGGCATTTCGACGACGTCGGTCGAGGCATAGCCGACAGTATTGAGATGAGCCAGCAGGGGATCGATGTCGATGGTTTCGCTACGGCGCACGACGCGCGCCAGATCGGAGTAGTATTCCGCCGAACGCACCCGAAGCGCGGTGGAGGCAATCGGCGAAACCAGAATCGAAACTACATCGGTCGCAATCTTCCACAGGGCAACGGCCCGCTCCCCCTGAATTTCGGGATGGGGCGAGAGATTCTGGAAGGGAAGAACGTCCCGGGTCGGAAGCGAGAGGATAGAGTCAGGGTCACTCCCGCCGATCAGTTCGTGAAAGGCCTGCAACACCGGAACCAGATCTTCGGCGGTGCGGTTATCGGGAACGACAAGGATTAAAGGGCGCCCTGAGACGCGTTGCAGCAAAACCAGTAGCAGCGCTTTGGCGGTTGGGGTGAGACCGGAGACACCAACCCGTCCCGTGCCCTCTTTGAGGTGGGAGGCTACACGCGAGAAGGCGGGCAACTTTTCCACGTCCGCGAAGAGATCGCGGACGAACGGCAGGACCATTGCAGATTGATTCTAGCAGGATTGCGTAGATCGCACTTTCTGTGTGGGACCGGGTCGGAGCTTGTCCCGAGCGAAGTCGAAGAAACCCGGTCGAGCGGTACGCAGCATCGCAAAACACTGCCGAGCTTTGCCCGGCCCGGACGGGTCCAAGACCCGTCCCCACACGGTTTGTGCTAGCTTCTCAGCAGCGGCCTGGTCAAACAGGTCGGGCCGCCGCCGCCGTTGATGCAAAGCTCGGAGCCGGGGAACGTCCGAATATCGAATCCGGCCGCACGCAGTTTGGCATTGGTCTTAGCGTTTTCTTCCAAAGCAAGCAGGCGTTTGCTCCCCAGTGCGAGAACATTGCACGCCATGGTATCGCGCTCGGAGTAGTCAATCTCAATGAAGTTATACTTGCGGGCTTTCAGTAGATCGACCGTTTCAACGGCGAGCCAGGGCAAATCGACCACAGCGGTGTGCTCATCGAGCAAGCTAATCAGCGACATCAAATGCAAACAGACCTCGGGCCCTGAGCCATGCGGCAGCGGCGCGGTGATGACATCGATGCCCTTCGGGCCAAGAAGTTCACGAAGCTGGGAGATGCCGGCTGCGTTGGTGCGATAGCCACGGCCTACCATGAGCGTTCGTGGGTCCAACCAGAGGATGTCGCCTGCCTCCGTTGTGGCCGGAGCAGTGATTTTTGCCAGCGTCGGAACTCCCAGAGCCGTGGCGAACGTACCGTGCCATCTGCCTTCCGGCAGCCGATTTGCTTTCCCCGGACGCATCAAGATCAGACCGAAATCCGAGGGCAGAGAAGCATCGTGAGCGTAAACCGCATCGAGTGTGAGGTCATTGGCCGGCGCCAGTTCCAGCACATCGGCTCCGATGGCCTCCAATTCCCCGCACATCGCCTCGTGCTGCGCCTGCGCGGTTTCGAACTCCGGGGGATGAAGGAAGCCCAAGTCACGCCATCTTGCCGCTCGTTCCGGCTGGTTCCATCCCGCCATTCGGGGCGAGCAAACCAGCACTCGGCGCAGCGGTTCCACCATCGAGTGTCCGTTGAAGCGAGACTCGGCCAGGGTTGCGGAGACCATGTCCGCCGTTGATTTTGTTGCGCCACCCGCCATGAGGAAAATCTAAACTGGTGCCACGGCAAAAGCAATGCGGGAAGCACGACCCAACTGGCGAACTGGTCGACCGGACAGCCGGGGGCGGCTGTCCCCACCTGAGCCTCTCTAGAACTCGAGGTGCAAGCGGAAGCTGGGCACCGTGACCGGACCACGATCCCGGTTATAGCCGGGATTGTTGATGTGCTGCACGCCCGGGGAGACATAAATTCCGCGCCAAAGGTGTGCGGTGTAGTAGGTTTCAAGAATATTTTCCCGCCCGTAGTTCAAACCTCCATCGCCGAGGAGGAAGCCAAGTCCTCCCTGCGCCAAGTAGGTCTGGTGGTCCTTGCAGATGCCATTGGAAACGAATGCAATTCCCGCGCGGTCCTGCTTGCGATGCCACTTCGCGCCGTACACGCCAAGACCTTCCAAGAAAGTTGAGTCAACTTCGGTGTAGGCGAAGGACTCGGTCCGGCCGTTATCCCAGCCCCAGCGCGCGAAGGCCACGAAGTTTGGGGAAAGATTCTGTTCCACGTTGATTCCGAAGCCATACTTGAGCGTGATGTGCCACGGGTGATTGGTGATCTCTGGAACTGGCACCAGGCCCGCGTCGAACTGGGTAATGGCCTGGCGGTAGATGCCCATATTGGCGTGATTGGTGAAGCCGATGATACGAATCACGCCGGGCTTTTTCGGAAGAATGCCGTGTTGCCAGTCGAACTCGAAATTCTCCGCGTGCGCCTGCCAGGGCTTCCATACCAAGTCGATTCCGTTGGCGACTTTGGGCATCAGGGCCTCGGCAAATTTGAAACTGAATTTCGGATCTTCGTAATCGGCTACCCCTCCGACCGTGTAGCCGCGCGTGTCCGCGGCATAGTCGTAGGCCCCGTTGTTGTCGATCGTCCAGTTGAGGAATTGCAGGTGAGTGTCGGAGCCGGCCGAGTTCTGGTCAAAGAAATCGACCATGCTGAACTTCCCGAATCGAATCTCCAAGCGACGCTTTGGGAGTTGCTCAAACAGGGACAAGGGGTTGCGCTCATTCTCGACTTTGTCCTTGCTCAGCGCGAAGACCTTGTGCACCATTCCGCGCGCGACGTATGGAGCTTTGGTCAACAACGGATTACGCACGATGTCCAAATTTGGGAAGCCCGCGAGGCCAAGGCCCGTAGTCAGCGCCGCGCCACCGGCTTCCTCAATGTCCACCAGGATCTCGGTGGAGTCGTTCAAGCGCGCACCGGTGTAGAGCGTCAACACGCGCGAGGTGGCTTTTTCAAAGTTGCGATCAAGGCTGTGCGCGCTGCTGTACTTGGCGAAGAAGGGTGGATGCGTCTGAAAAATGAAGTTCGCCTGCCCCGACAGCCAGAAACGGGTGTCTTTCAGACGCGGGAGCATGCTCTCCGGAGCAATGGCGGCCGGGGGATCGGCGGGATCCGTCGGGGGATCGACGGCCGGCGCTGCGGCCTGATCAGGCGTCCCTGTGCGCGCTTCCTGGGGTACAGTCGCTTGCTGAGCGGAGGCGAGCGGCGTCCGGCCAAGACCGGCAACTGCCCATAAGGCAAGCACCAACCAGCGCGCGCCAGCGACTACGAATTGGGGATCGCTCTTCATGTGCTGCAGATCCAGGTTATTGAGCCTATGCCGAACGGATTAATAGAATATTAAAACGAGCAACAGGAATGGTCCCTAAGTATCGAGGGAGTCTCCCCACTACGACCATGGTTAACGTAAGTATACACATCAGAGTAAACTATAGTTAATCATTTGAGGGTCGCATTAACTCTCGTCTTCTTCCGCGATCTTCCAATTGCATCTGAAGCTGCCGGTTGCATTTCGTCGGTGACCACGACCCAGTTCAGGCGCAAAGGCTGCTTGCACCCAACAATCCGCTCGGTTGATTCCTCTGCGGAATTGTCGAGGCAGACAGAGCGCTCGAACTGCGTCGTCGCCATCGCCGGTACTGCGAATAAGGCCATACAGGACATTGTCGTTTTCCTCCTTTCTCTCGATTTCTACCACCCACTCCGATTGGATTCCCAGAGTTCTAAGAATCGAATAAGCGGTCCATAAAACTTTCATAAAAAGATTCGGTTCCTCACCGTCCATGCTGCGCGAGAACTCCCGCCAGATCCAGCACGTGATACAGGAGCAACAACACCATGAGAATCCGATACCCGCGCAGTGCCATCAGCGACAGTTTGACGCTGATCGTCATGGGCATTGGCCCCAGGGTGGAGGTATTCACTTTCACCTCGGCTTTGTCCTCCAGCGGATGAATCACGACGAAATGATTCCCGGGTCGGCTGCCATACACTGGCATTGGTGCGCGCACGCGAGTGGGTTTGTCCCAAAGCAAGTACCCAAACATCAACGTGTATTCAAGTTTGGTTTTCGGGGTGGAAGAGGCAGAGGTGAGGCGATAGGCAGAAAGTTAGGTCTATCGAGTCACATCCATTGCTTCTACACCGGAAAGCCACCAGTATTCAGGTTCGCCATATACTGTTGTCGATCGCGAGCGGCGGCAAATAACATCACGGCTGTTGATTTTGTAGCATACCCCCCTATAGTATTGTCAAGAAAAAATTAAAGAAAATGACACACACCATCCGAGAAAAAGAAAAACAGATTCTCCGGGTCCGGCGCATTCGGGGCCAGATTGAAGCGTTGGAACGTGCTCTAACCAACGAAGTCGAATGTTCCGATGTCCTGCAGTTGATTACTGCGGCACGCGGAGCGTTGAACGGCCTGATGGCGGAGCTGGTTGAAGACCACGTGCGCTTTCATGTCCTCGATCCCAAAGAGAAGCCTAGCTCCGAACAAGCGCTGGCTGCGGACGAATTGGTGGACATCATCCGCTCGTACTTGAAGTGATTTCGCGGCCAGAACCGGGTGACTGACAGGGTGAGGACACCCGTTCCCCACTGGGTCCGGGCAAAAAGCTAGGACGGCCCGGAGCCCCCCGAGGCCGTCCTTCAAACCCTCCCGGTTAGAAGGGCGTGTACTGGATCGAGAGTATGGGATCGGCGTTTCAGGAGTGTTGCAAGATGGTAAATTTCCGGTAAATTCGGTTACTGATTGGGCACTACCCGGTTTCTCTCCGGCTTGGGCTTCTGCCATGATGCGCATCACCTCCGCATGTGACGGCACGCGCTGCGGAACGAACTGGCGCTGTTACCATTGTTTTTGAGTTCTCTCAGGAGGAGCTATGGCCCGGAAGACCGAGGTTTCGCGCAGGTTGCAGAAGCGGGCCGAACAGATGATCCCCGGCGGGGTCAATTCTCCGGTGCGCGCATTTCGGTCGGTAGGCGGAGACGCGCCTTTTCTCGTGCGCGGGGAAGGCTCCCGCATTTTTGACGCCGATGGCAACGAATACATCGATTATGTCGGGTCCTGGGGCCCGCTGATTTTGGGCCACGCATTTCCAAGTGTGGTAGAAGCAATCATTGCAGCGGCCCGGAAAGGCGCGAGCTTCGGAGCTTCCACTCCCGGCGAAGCTGATTTGGCAGAGCTTGTCCTGTCTGCATTTCCGCATATTCAGAAAGTGCGTTTTGTCAGCTCGGGTACGGAAGCAACGATGTCGGCGATTCGCCTGGCCCGCGCCTACACGAAACGCAAATACATCGTGAAGTTCGAAGGCTGCTATCACGGACATGCGGATGCGCTGCTGGTAAAGGCTGGATCCGGGGTTGCGACACTCGGGATTCCAGGCTCGGCCGGTGTGCCGGAAGAATTCACCCAATTCACGCTGGCGCTGCCGTTCAATGACACGGATGCTCTGGAAGAGGCATTCAAGAAATTCAAGCACCAGATCGCGTGCGTCATCGTCGAACCGGTTGTGGGGAATATGGGCTGCGTCCCGCCCGCGCGCGGATACCTGGAGGCTTTGCGCGCCATCACCCAGCGCGACAAGGCCGTGCTGATTTTTGACGAAGTCATGACCGGGTTCCGCCTTTCCTTTGGCGGGGCGCAGGAACTCTTCTCCATCACACCCGACCTGACCACGATTGGGAAAATCATCGGCGGCGGCCTGCCGGTCGGAGCTTATGGCGGACCGGCGGAGATCATGGACCTGGTCGCGCCCCTCGGCCCGATGTACCAGGCTGGCACGCTCTCCGGCAATCCCCTGGCGATGGCTGCCGGGCTGGCAACGCTGCGTCATTTGCGCGGGCACAAGAAAGAAATTTACCCGCGCCTGGATAAGCTGAGCGGAGAGTTGACGGCAGGGGTTGCGGCAGCTGCGAAAGAAGCGGGAGTCCCCATTTGCTACAACCGCGTTGGCTCGATGTTCACCTGGTTCTTCGCTTCGGGTCCCATCACAGATTGGAATTCAGCGGCCAAGTCTGATACCGAAGCATTCGGACGCTTCTTCCGTTCGATGCTCGACAGCGGCGTTTATTTGCCGCCTTCGCAGTTTGAGGCTGCCTTCCTGGGCGCAGCCCACACGGAAGAAGACATCCAGCAGACGATTGCTGTGGCCAAGCAAGCGTTTGAGCTGGTGCAGGCCTAATCTGCGCCGAATCAGCTAGAATTGGTGACCTAAATACTCCAGACTCGTCCCTTAATGGGGAGGCAACCCATGAAGTCCCTTGTCCGGGTGGTGCTAGCAGTGCTGTTCACTTTGCCCCTCGCCGCCGTTGCAGCAGGCGGAAATGAGCTGGCCTCCAGCTTCCAAGTGCCGGTGGAATACTACAAGCTGGCGAACGGCTTGCGTGTAACCCTTTCCCCGGATCATTCCGCACCCACCGTCGTCGTCGCCGTGTACTACCGGATAGGATTCCGGGTGGAACCGCGCGACCGGACCGGCTTTGCTCACTTGTTCGAGCACATGATGTTTCAGGGCTCACAGAACCTGGGGAAGATGGAATTCATCAAGTTGATCCAGACGAATGGCGGCGTCTTAAACGGCTCCACGCGCTTTGATTTCACCAATTATTTCGAGGTGATTCCCGCGAACAAACTGGAAACGGCGCTGTGGGCTGAAGCGGACCGTATGCACGGTCTGGCAATCACCGAAGAAAACCTCAAGAACCAGCAGGGCGTGGTAGGGAATGAAGTAAAGGTCAACGTGATTAACCGGCCGTATGGCGGTTTCCCCTGGCTGGATATGCCACAGTACGCCAACGCCAACTGGTACAACGCCCACAATTTTTATGGCGATCTGAAGGACATTGAGGCCGCGACGTTGCCGGATGTGCAGCAGTTCTTCAAAACTTATTACGCCCCGAACAACGCCGCCTTGAGTGTGGTGGGTGACTTTGAGCCTGCCGACGCCAAGAAGCTAGTGGAAAAGTACTTCGCCGACATTCCTTCGGCTGCGTTACCCCAGATCCCTGACTTGACCGAGCCACGCCAGGAGAAGGAAAAGCGGGCCAGCAAAGTCGATCCTTTGGCAAAGCGTCCGGCGCTTGCCGTCTCTTACCACATGCCGGATCGCAATACGCCTGAGTATTACGCGATGGGTCTGATCGACCAATTACTGTTGCAAGGCGATGACAGCCTGCTGCATGAAGAATTGGTGAAGCGCCGTGCGTATACGGCTTCGGTCGAAGGCGGGATCAACCTGCTGGGCGATATGTATAACTACAGCGGTCCCATGCTGTGGATGGCGTACTTGTTCCACGATAACAACGTCAAGCCGGATGACATTCTTGCGACGATGGATACGGTCATCGAACCGTTGTGTACCAAACCAATTGAGCAGAAGGCACTCGACCGGGCTCTGGTCAAACTGCGCTCCAATCTGTACGACGAACTGGGAACCTTCAATGGTTTCGGTACCACCGATTTGCTGTCCAGCTTTGCTCTGTTCGACGACAATCCGGCACGGATCAACAGCCTCGAATCCGAGTTCCGCAAGGTAACCCCGGAGCTGGTTCGGAAGACCGCAGCGGAATATCTGCGCTCTAGCAACAGGACGGTTCTGATTATTGAGACCAAGCCGGAAACGGCCAGCCCGGCTAAATCCGGCAACTGAGTGCAGGTGGAGAGAGACATGCGAAACAGAATGCTCGTTCTAGTCAGCGGTATTTTGCTCTCGTTGATCGGGAGTCTGCCCGCGTCAGCTCAAAAGCAGACGCCGCCCCCCGGCGGACCGCCTAAGCCATTTCATCTCCCGTCAAAAGAAACCTTCTCTTTGCCAAATGGTCTCAAGGTCACCATGGTTCCCTATGGAGCCATACCCAAGGTAACGATTAACGTGACCGTCCGAGCCGGGAATCTGAACGAAACTGCTTCTCAGGTCTGGATTGCGGACATCACATCGCAACTGATGAAGGAAGGAACCACCTCGCGAAGCGCGGAGCAAGTCGCGCACGAAGCGGCGTCGATGGGCGGAACCGTTGAAGTGAATGTTGGCCCGGACCAGACCGAAATCTCCGGAGATGTGCTTTCCGAGTTCGGTTCCAAGATGGTCGCCCTGTTGGCCGACGTGGTCCAGCACCCCGCGCTGCCGGCTTCGGAGTTGCCTCGCCTTAAGGCAGATGCCATACGCCGCCTCAGCATACAAAAATCTCAGCCCGGTCCCTTGGCGAGGGAACGCTTCCTGAAGGCACTGTATCCCGATCATCCTTACGGGCGGCTGTTTTCCACAGAGCCGATGATTTCGGGCTTTACTGGCGAGGACGTGCAAAAGTTTTATCAGCAGAACTTCGGCGCCGCGCGCACCCACGTTTATGTCGCGGGCAAGTTCGATGCAAAAGCGGTGAAGGCGGCGATCACCGAAAGCTTCTCCGCCTGGACCCGCGGACCGGATCCGTTGATCGACATTCCCAAGCCGGTGACGAAACACGAGATTGAGCTGGTGGACCGCCCTGGAGCGGCGCAGTCAACCCTGTACCTGGGTTTACCGACCATTGATCCCAGCAACGCCGACTACATTCCGTTGCAGGTGATGAATGCATTGCTGGGCGGATCGTTTGGCTCGCGTATTACTTCGAACATCCGCGAACAGAAGGGTTACACCTATTCTCCCTTTAGCCAGATCTCTCCCCGATATCGGGACGCGTATTGGATACAGACTGCTGACGTTACCACCGCGGTTACCGGAGCATCGATTAAGGAGATCCTTTACGAGATCGGGCGTCTTCAAAAAGAACCGCCTTCGGAGGCGGAACTGGACGGCATCAAGAATTATCTCGCCGGTGTGTTTGTGCTGCGCAACTCGACCCGCCAGGGGGTAATCGGTCAACTCCAGTTTGTGGACCTGCACAACCTGGGGGACCAGTATCTGGATAGCTACGTCCAGAACGTGCACTCCGTGACTGCTGCTCAGGTACAGCAGATGGCAGCAAAATATATTCATGCCGAAAAACTGACCATGGTGGTGGTCGGAGATAAAGAGAAGATAGCCGGCCAGATCGCCCCCTACGAGAAGGCGGCAGAGTAGGCTGCCTCTCAACGCGGCAGATCGCCACCTGATCACTGATTGCTGCCAGCCTGTTCCACCATCATCTGTGGGATCGTCGCAAACTCGAATCCCTGGGCCTTGTAAGTTGAGATTAGTCGATCCGTAACTATCACGGTTTGCGAGCGGTCGGCGCCGAATGCAATATCTTCTCCGTCGTGCAGCAGAATGACATCACCGCCTCGAACCTGCTGTCGGAGCTTGCGCTCGACGTAGTCTGCGGGCTTCCCTTTCCAATCCCAGCCAGTGACATTCCACAGGACCGGCTCCAGTCCAAGGCTGCGGATTAGTTGCAGAGTGCCGGGCCGGCGCCCCCCGAAGGGCGGACGAAACAGTCGTGAATGCCCGCCCACTGCATCAGTGAGCGCCTGCTCACATTGCTGGATCTCTGACCTTGTCCGCTGGGCTGAGGCAAGAATCAGGTTGGGATGGGTGAAGGTGTGATTGCCGACTACGTGCCCGGCCTTCACGATCTGACGTGCTATATCCGGTCTGTGCTGGACGAAGCGGCCGATGAGGAAGAAGGTCGCTCGGACGTTGTGCTTGGCAAGAACTTCCAGCAGCCGCAGCGTGTGCGGGTCGTTGGGACCGTCGTCGTAGGTTAGGGCGAGCTTCTTTGAACTCGGTTCCAGGCCGACAAAAGTTCGCCCGTACCACTGCCCGGTCGGAGACATGGTTTGATAACCGGCTGCGTAAGCGGCGGCGGCAACCGCTGCGCCCGTTACGAGTGATCCAAGCATTTGGGAAGATTGTAGCTGGATTGCAGATGGATGATTCCACATTTCAGATTCTCATCTGCGGGCGCGGCCGTCTCGAAATCTGAAATCCGCCATCGGAAATCAACAGCGGGGTTACTCTTCCCGCAATTGCGCGCGGAGCGGTCTCGCGCTATTCTGCCATTCGAAGCAGCGATTTCTCGGAGCCCATGGCTAATCTCTTCGAGCTTCCCCGTTACATTGCAGTGGAAGGACCCATACGCGTCGGAAAGAGCACACTGGCGCGGATCCTCGCCGAACGGCTGAATGCGCAGCGCGTGATGGAAACTGAGGACAACCCGTTTTTACGTCCCTTCTACGAGGGCGAACGCGGAGCGGGATTCCAGGCGCAGTTCGCTTTCCTGATTCGCCGCTTCGAGCAGCTTCGGGCACTGGACCTCGGCCCACGCTCCCAGCGAACCGTGGTCACGGACTTCATCTTCGAAAAAGACAAGCTTTTTGCCTGCCTGAATCTCACCGACCAGGAGCTTGATACCTACAACCGCTATTACAACTTCTTTCGTGAACAGCTCCCCACGCCCGACCTGGTCATCTACTTGCAAGCCACGCCAGAAGTCCTGAAGCAGCGTCTAAAGACAAGGAATGCGCCGGGTGAAAAGGCGGTCAACGAGGAGAATCTGGCGGAAGTGATCAAAGCCTACGAGCACTTCTTCTTTCACTACACCTCTTCGGACCTGCTGATCGTGAACACCTCGGAGATCGATTTCGTGGAACGCAACGAGGAC
>Ga0187817_10000792_pt1 | contig 14291 bp, 11 predicted proteins | sample NC_wetland_sal_i_17_FD_132431 | JGI IMG/M metagenome (GOLD analysis project Ga0187817, IMG submission 132431) | Wetland sediment microbial communities from Neuse River Estuary, North Carolina, USA - SO4_2 | ecosystem: Environmental > Aquatic > Freshwater > Wetlands > Sediment | place: USA...
GTGAGCGGCACTGTGATTGAATCGCGTGTGGATACGAAGTCCGCCGAGTTCGAGAAGAACAGCCGGCAAATGGTGGACCGTCTCACGGAGATCAAGAACGAGGAAGAAACGATTCGCCAGGGCGGCGGCGCGAAGGCGATTGACGCGCAGCACAAGAAGAACCGCCTGACCGCCCGGGAGCGCATTGCCAAGCTCATTGACCCGAAAACCGAGTTCTTCGAGCTCGGCCTCTACGCCGCGTATGAAATGTACGAGGAATGGGGCGGCGCACCGGCGGCCGGGACCATTACCGGGCTTGCGCGCGTAGCGGGGCGGCGGGTGATGATCATTGCGAACGACGCGACGGTGAAAGCCGGCGCGTTTTTCCCGATGACCGCGAAGAAAGTGATTCGCGCGCAGAATATCGCTATCGAAAATCGTATCCCGACGATTTATCTGGTCGATTCCGCCGGCGTCTTCCTTCCTCTCCAGGAGGATGTTTTTCCCGACACGGATGACTTCGGACGGGTTTTCCGCAACAACGCCGTGATGAGCGCGATGGGCATTCCGCAGATTACCGCCATCATGGGAATGTGCGTCGCGGGGGGCGCCTACCTTCCGGTGATGTGCGACCACATTCTAATGACCGAAGGCAGCGGCCTTTTTCTGGCGGGGCCCGCGCTGGTGCAGGCCGCCATCGGCCAGAAGACCTCCGCGGAAGAATTGGGCGGCGCGCAGATGCACGCGCAGATCAGCGGCACCATTGATTTTCGTGAGCCGGACGACGCCTCTTGCATCCGGCGCATTCGCGCGCTTGTGGACAAGATGGGGCATCCGGCCGCTTCTCCTTTTGATCACAAGGTCTCGCAGCCTCCCGCTTACGCGCCCGAGGAAATCTACGGAATATTTTCCGCGGCTGCGACAAAGCAGTACGACATGCGCGAAATGATCGCGCGCATGGTGGACTCGAGCCAATTCGAGGAATATCGTGCGGAATATGGACAGACGCTGGTTTGCGGCTTCGCGCGCATTGGCGGATGGGCTGTGGGCATCGTGGCCAACCAGAAAAAGCACGTCAACGTATCGGCTCCAGGCACTGGGGAAAAGCGCATCGAATTCGGCGGCGTGATTTACACCGAATCGGCGGACAAGGCCGCCCGCTTCATCCTCGACTGCAATCAAAATAAGGTGCCGCTGATTTTTCTGCACGACGTGAACGGGTTCATGGTCGGCAAGGAAGCCGAGTGGAGCGGCATCATTCGCGCGGGGGCGAAGATGGTGAATGCCGTCGCGAACAGCGTGGTGCCAAAAATCGCGGTGATCTGCGGCGGGAGCTTTGGCGCCGGCCATTACGCGATGTGCGGCAAGGCCTATGACCCGCGGTTCATTTTCGCCTGGCCGACGGCGCGCTATGCCGTGATGGGCGGCGACGCAGCCGCGGGCACTCTGGTCGAAATCAAGATCAAGCAATTGGAGCGCGAAGGCAAGAAGCTTAGTGAAAAAGAAAAGAAAGAGCTCTACGACTCGACTCGCGCCACCTACGAACACCAGACTGATCCCCGCTACGCCGCGGCGCGGCTCTGGGTGGACGCAATCATTGACCCGGCCCGCACGCGCGAAGCGCTCATTGAAGCGCTCGAGGCGGCATCGCTGAATCCAGTCGTCGCCGAATTCAAGACGGGCGTTTTGCAGACCTAGGCAAGGAGCGCTATTGGACCAAGTCACGATTGTGGAATGCCCGCGCGATGCTTGGCAGGGACTCCGGCAAATCATTTCCACGGAAGAGAAAGTAAGATACCTGAGCCAATTAGTGAAGCTTGGCTTCCGGCACATTGATGCCGTCAGTTTCGTTTCGCCGAAGCACGTGCCCCAGATGGCGGATAGCGAAGCGGTGATGAAGCAATTGAGCCACGTGAAATTGCCCTCGGGCGAGGCGCCGGAAATTATCGGCATCGTCGTGAACGCGCAGGGGCTGGATCGGGCGCTCTCCACGCCCGGTGTGACCACAATTGGGTATCCATATTCCATTTCCGCTTATTTCCGGCGCGCCAATGCCAACATGTCTCGCGCGGAATCGCGCGATCTCGTCGAAAAGCTCCGGAAGGAGACCAAGGCGGCGGGCCGGAATCTCGTCGTGTACATCTCCATGGCCTTCGGCAATCCCTACGACGAGCCATGGGGGCCGGAAATCGTCGAGGAAACTCTCGTGTGGTTGAAGGATGTCGGCGTGCGCACGATTTCTCTCGCTGACACGGTTGGGACCGCATCGCCCGAAGATGTGGCGCATCTTTACAGCGCGGTGAAGAATTGCGTTGCGGGCGTCGAATTGGGGGTGCACCTGCACAGTCGCCCGGAACGCGCCGCGGAAAAAGTTCTCGCTGCATACGAAGCCGGCTGCCGGCGATTCGACGGCGCGCTCACCGGCCTGGGAGGTTGTCCCTTTGCGGGCGACGATCTCGTCGGCAATATACCTACCGAGGTGGTGCTGACCACGCTCACGGCGCGCGGCGTCTCGACGGGAATTGACACCAAGTCGCTCGCCATCGCCTGCGCCATGACGCACGAATTCCGCGAACGGCACGCGCACGCCCCGGAAGCGGCCAAGCCGAATTGAGAGGATTATGAAATACAACACGCTACAGCTGGAATACGACGCCGGAATCGCCACCATCACACTCTCGCGTTCAGAGAAGCGCAACGCAATCTCGACGGTGATGATTGAGGACCTTCTCGCCGCGCTCGATGAAGTGGAAAAACACCCGGCGCGCGTGCTGATTCTAACCGGCTCGGGAAAAGCCTTTTGCGCCGGAATGGACCTCGACGAATTGCGCGCCATAGCCGCCCAGTCCACGAAGGAACCTCTCGAAGACTCGCGGCGAATGGCCAAAGTGTTTCGCCGCCTCTATGGTTTTTCGAAGCCGGTGATCGCCGCCGTGAACGGAGCGGCGATTGCCGGAGGCTGCGGCATCGCCACGGTTGCCGATTTCACGCTCGCCGTTCCGGAAGCGAAATTCGGATACACGGAGGTGAAAATCGGATTCATCCCCGCGCTGGTTTCCGTTTTTGTGCGCCGCCAGATTGGTGAGAAGCGCGCGCGGGACCTGCTGATGACCGGCAGGATCATTGATGCGGCAGAGGCGCACGAGTACGGCCTCGTGACGGAGGTGGTCCCGGCGGAAAAGCTTTCCGAACGGGCGCACGCGCTGGCGGCCACGTTGATGGCAGCCAGTCCGACGAGCATCACCCACACGAAGAGGCTGCTCCTGCGCTATGACCAGGAGACCATCGAGTCTGAAATCGAGGTCGCCATTCGCGAGAACGCTGAAATCCGCACCACGGCGGATTTTCGCGAGGGAGTTTCGTCTTTCCTCGAAAAACGCGACCCAAAATGGACGGGCCGATGAGCGCGCGATGCTGACGCCGAATCATTCGGTCTGATACACTTTCGCGCCGATGATAGATCACGCTGACACAACCATCCGCGTCCGTTACGCCGAGACCGACCAGATGGGGGTCGTTTATCATGCTAATTTTTTCACCTGGTTCGAGGTCGGCCGCGTGGAACTTTGCCGCCAGCTCGGATTCGAATACAAGCTGATGGAAAGCGAGGACGACAGCTTTATCGTCGTGGCCGAAGCGCGATGCCGCTACAAACGGCCCGCGCGTTTTGACGACCTCCTGGTGGTTCGCACGCGCGTCACCGAGGCCACGCGCCGCACCGTGCGCTTCGACTATGAGGTTCTGAACGAAGAGACGAGCGAGCTGGTCGCCACCGGCGAAACTCTTCACGTGATCTGCGACCGGGCCGGACGCCCGAAATCCTTGCCCGAAAAGTACCGCGCCTACTTCCCTTCCAAAACGCACGCAAGCAAGGAAAAGCACGCGAAGGCGCACTCATGAGCCGCATTGAAATTGATGGCGAACATCTAACGCTTTCCCAACTTTACGACGCCGTACTCGATGGCGCCGAAGTCGTGCTGGCGCCGGCGGCAGTGGAACGCATGAACACTTCGCGCGCCGTGGTCGAGCGGCTGGTGGAATCGAATGTGGCCGTGTACGGCGTCAACACAGGCTTCGGGAAAATGGCGTCGGTGCGCATCTCGCGCGAGCAAATCCGCGAACTCCAGTTGAATCTGGTCCGCAGCCACGCGTGCGGCATGGGCGCGCCTCTCACGGAACACGAGACGCGCGCCATGCTGGTGCTCAGAGCCAACGCCATCGCCAAGGGCTTTTCCGGCGTACGTCCCGTGGTCGCCGAGACGCTTTGCGCCATGCTCAACCGCGGCGTGCATCCCGTGATTCCCTCGCAGGGGTCGGTCGGCGCATCGGGCGATCTCGCGCCCCTCGCGCATCTCGCGCGCGTGGCCATCGGCGAAGGCGAGGCGATTTACCGGGGCCGAAAAATTCCAGGCGGCGAAGCCATGCGCGAAGCAGGCATCGCGCCGCTCATACTCGAGGCAAAGGAAGGGCTCGCGCTTCTCAACGGGACACAGGCCATGCTCTCGTTGCTGGCTCTCGGTCTTCGCGAGGCGGAAATTGCGGTGGATAGTGCTGATGTCTCTGCGGCGCTCTCGCTCGATGCATTGCGCGGCAGTCCCGCGGCGTTCGATGATCGAATCGCGCGCGTGCGCCCATATCCAGGGCATGCCACGACGGCCCGAAACCTCGAGCGGCTCAATCGCGGCAGCCAAATTCGCGAATCGCACCGCTCGCCCGAAAAAGACCCGCGCGTGCAGGATCCCTATAGCCTGCGCTGCACGCCGCAAGTGCACGGTGCGGTGCGCGACGCGCTCGCGCAGGTGCGCTCGACCATTGAGGTAGAGCTCAACAGCGCGACAGACAATCCGCTCGTTTTTGCGGGCAAGGACCCCGATTCGGGCGAAGTGATCAGCGGAGGAAACTTTCACGGGCAGCCGCTGGCCATGGCGGCGGACCAGATGGCGGTAGCGCTGGCAACTCTCGCCGGAATTTCCGAGCGCCGCATCGAGCAATTGACCAATCCGCAATCGAGCCAGCTCCCTGCTTTTCTGGTGCGCAACGCCGGACTGAATTCCGGATTCATGATTCTACAAATTGCCGCGGCCGCTCTCGCCAGCGAAATGAAGACGCGAGCCGCTCCGCACTCCGTGGATTCCATTCCAACTTCGGCGAACCAGGAGGATTACGTTTCGATGGGAATGGGGGCGGCGCGGCGGCTCGCGCCCATGCTCGAAAACTTGCGTAACATCCTCGCTATCGAGCTGCTATCCGCCTGCCAGGGGCTTGATTTTCTCGCGCCTTTGCTTACGGGGCCGGAGGCCCAGAAGGCCCACAAGATCGTGCGCACGATTTCCAGGATGGTGGATGCCGATCGATCGCTCGCGCCCGATATTCAGGGAGTCGCGCACCAAATCGCCGATGGCCAATACAGCGAGCTTCTGCGGTGATTCCGTCGTGGTGGAAGAAATAGCTGGTTGGACGCCTGTGGGCGCCGCCCTCTAAGGCGCAGGGGATTCATAGAAGCGAAATCCCTCCATGCGCCTGGCGACGAACTGAACTGACAACTTGAGGCTTGTTACTTCTTGGCCTGTTCCTTGTACGACTGACCGGATGCTTGCTGACTTCCCGCCACATGCTGTGCCTGGCTCGCGGCCTTTCCGGCCGCGCTGATCGTGACCGTATCCTGAGGAGCCGCATTGGATTTTGCGGGCGGTTTCGGGGCTGGGGGTTGAGCTTCCACCTGCGGAGCTTGCTGAACTCCAGATACACCACTAATGGGGATTGCCATTGGACTACCTCCAAATCGCTAATCGGCAGCTCGGATTCAAACTTTAGGTGAATTTGACAGATTTTTTTGATTACCTGAGGTCTCTATCGTGATCGATATCACCGTATGGCTTCGCATTCGCTTGCGTTGTTTGCGCCGTTTGTGCCGTCTGCGCCTGGTTTGCAGCGTTTCCAGCTGCGCTAATATTGACGGTATCCTGCGGAGCTGCAACGGGTTTTGCCGGCGGTTTTGCCGGCTGGGGCGGCGGTTCCGGTTGAGCGGCCTGCTGAACATCAGAAACACCACTGACGGGGATTGCCATTGGAATACCTCCAATTCGTTCATCGGCAGCCCGCATTAGGACTTTAGAAGAATTCGCGGGCATGCAGCGCTAGAGCAGCGCTTCGGACAAGAATGTACCGAAACGGTACCCCACGGCATATTTGAAGGGCGCGACGCCCATCGAGTAGTGCCCGCACGGCAGAGACATGCTCTCGAACTGCACGCCGTCGCGCCGGATGCTGGTAAGGAATTCGCGGGTGAACTCCGGCCAGAATGTCGGGTCATACTGCGCGGTGATGGCAAGAATTTTCTTGGCCGAGCCGTGGAGCTTCGAAAGATAAGGATAAGGGCTGATGGGCGCCCAATAGCGGTGCAATTCCTCGTGCGATACCTTGGTCTGCAACGACTCCCAGACGTTCATGGTCGTCAAACCGTTCGAGACCACATCCCCGAAATACGTGGCGGCATGCAGGAACGCGCCGGCCTGGAGAGCCGGCTCGTGGCACATGGTGATAAACGCGATCGAGGAACCTATGCTCGTGCCGAGGATGCCAAGGCTGTCGTAGCCGCGCTCCCGCAGCCAATGGAGCGTGCGGCGAACATCGAGCACCGCCTGGCGGTTGGCCTGCATGGTGAGTCCGATATTCGGGCCAACCAGATGATCTCCGCGCGGGTGGCCGGGAATAGCGCGCCGATCGTGATAAGGCAGACTCATCTTCACGGCCGTGATGCCCAGGCGATTCAGCCAGCGGCAGACGTCCTGCTGCTCCTCCCAGCGAGCGTTCCACTGCGCGAGCACGACGACAGCGGGGCCGCTATGGCGCGCGCGAAAGAGTTGCCCGTAGACGCGATTGTTTTCGGACCAGGGTGAGGCGATCTCGCTCGTAAATGTGAGGACGTTGTTTACGAGCGAATAGTCGCGCGCAGGCTCTGCGGCGAACCACTCGTCGCTGTGGGTCAGAGTTTCCTCGACGAAGCAGTCGAGAAATTCGCGCGGCTCGGGTTCATTCGCGCTGCCGCCGATATGCTCGAGGCCCCAAGAAAACGGAATCGTCCGCCGGTTGGGCTCCTGCGCCCAGCGCATGTGTTCGTAGCGGCGAATTTTCTGTTCGAGCCAGGACATAGTGATTTTGCAGCCAATTAGAGTCTAGCAGCCTGCCGCAATAAAACGAGCGCGAGCGGCATGAAATTCACGTTGAAGCGCGATTTTTGCGTCCTGAGTGCGCGCACGCAGTGCTGTGCAATGGAGGAAATGTTAGAAGTCGGACACGATTCGGCGCTCACAACTTGAGAGGCAACACCGGATGTGGCACATTCGAGCCGTGGCCCTTCCGCTCCTCATCGCTCTCTTCGTATTCCTATTCGGTCTCATCATCGGCAGCTTTCTGAACGTGTGCATCCTGCGGATCCCGGGCGGGAAGTCCATCGTCTTGCCGGCTTCGGCTTGCCCGCAGTGCGGCGCGGCGATCCGTCCGTACGACAATATTCCGGTAGTCAGCTATTTGCTGCTCGGCGGAAAATGCCGCGAGTGCAAAACGAAAATTTCGCCCATGTATCCCGCGGTCGAGCTGCTTGCGGGCCTGCTCTTCCTCGCTTGCTACGAGGTTTTCGGTCTGAGTGCCGAGGCGCTCAAATGGGCCGCGTTCTCCGCAGTCATGATCGTGCTCGTCTTCACGGACCTGCGCGAGCGCCTGCTGCCCGATGCCGTCAACTACACTGGATTCGGCCTGGGGCTTGCGCTCAGCTTGTTCACGAAGCCTTCGGACGGGACAGCGCTCTGGCTCGCGAATCGGATCTTCGATTTTCCTCCTCCCGCGCCGGTCTTATCGCTCACCGACGCCGTGATCGGCGCCGCAGCCGGGAGCGGCCTCCTCTGGCTCGTCTCCGAGGCCTATTTTCGATTGCGCGGGCGGGAAGGAATGGGGCTTGGCGACGTCAAGATGATGCTGATGGCAGGCGCGTTTCTGGGCTTGAAGCGGACGCTCCTCACGATTTTCACCGGCTCCGTGCTGGGCAGCTTCCTGGGTGTGGCGTTCGTTCTGGCGCGGCGGAAAGGGTCCGACTACGAACTGCCCTTCGGCACATTTCTGGGAATGGCGGCGTTACTGGTGGTATTTTTCGGCACGCCGGTCGTAAATTGGTATCAATCGCTGCTGGCGGTGCGATGATGGTGAGTGAGAATTCGAGATGATGACGACACTGCCTGCTCATTCGCCCGTTGTCTCGCCTGTCGGCGTGGGCTTCGCCATCGCCATGCTCGTGATTCTTCTGTTCGGTGTGCTCGCAATTGTCTTCCTGCTCCGGAAATTCATGCGCGAGGCTTCCAAGCCCTCTCGCGGAGAATGGGCCGCGCCCAATCCAGACACCGAAAATCCTTCGGCGTTCATGACCGCCTCGATGCAGGGCGTGATCGAAAAGCTCCGCGCGCAGGAAAAAGAGCTCGCGCGATTGCACTTGGTGGCGCAGGAACGCGCACAGGAATCCGAACGGCTTACGGAAGAGGTGACGCGCAACATGCCCACCGGCCTCCTGCTCGTGAGCGCGACAGGCGCGATCAGCTCCACCAACCCCGCGGCCGAAGCGGCGCTCGGAATCCGGACGCTGCGCTACCGCTCCTACAAGGAAATCCTGGGCGCGGAATCGGATTTGACGCAGATGCTCACGGCCTGCATTCGCGACGGCAAGACGTTTCAGCGCGGCGAAGTGGAACACGTGACGGCGGATGGCGAAGTGCGCCACTTGGGCGTCACCATTTCTCCCATCTACAGGCCGGTGCGCAATCTCCAGCGTTCCAGCTCTGAAAGTGCCGGAGCCGGGCCGGAAATGAAAGTCAGCGGCGCTCTCTGCCTGATGAGCGACCTGACCGAACTCACCGCGCTGCAAAAACAGATCCGCTGGAAGGAAAATCTTGCCGCGCTCGGCGAAATGTCCGCCGGCATCGCGCACGAGTTCAAGAATGCCCTGGCTACCATTTCCGGATACGCGCAGATGATTCGCAGCGAGGCGACGCCCGGAGACGTTCGCGAGTCCGCCGAACGAATCCTCGACCAGACCCGCGCGCTCACGCATGTGGTCACCGAATTCCTGCGCTTTGCCAAACCTCTCGAAATCAGCTACGAGACGGTTCCCATGCTGGCCCTGGTCGAGCGCGTGGCCGAAGAGCTGCATGAAGCCAACCCGCAGTGCGCCGTCGAGTGCCAAGGCGCCTTTCAGGAGCTTCCCGGGGACGAGGCGCTCCTCCGCCAGGCGCTCGTGAATCTGACGCGCAATGCCGCCGAAGCCGCGATGACCGGCTGCAAATCGCCGCGCGTCTCCATTTCTGGAACCATCGAAGAATTGGGTGGCCGCAAGTGGCAGCGCATCTGCGTGGCGGACAATGGCCCCGGCATTCCCGAGCCCGACCTGCCCAAAATTTTTCTTCCCTTCTACACCACCAAATCCGAAGGCACCGGGCTGGGTCTCGCTGTGGTCCAAAAGGTGGCCCTCCAGCACGGGGGCAGCATCGAGGCACGCAACAATCCGGCCGGCGGGGCCCAGTTTCTGCTGTGGTTACCTTTGCGGCAGGAGCCCATGCCTTCCCCGATTGCCTCCGATGCAGCCCGCATCTAAACTGTTAGAAGGCATATCCCAGAGTGCCTCCCAGGAGGCGAAAGTCATGCGTAAGGGTCTTTGGTTGGCCGCAACGGCGGCAATCTTCGTGCTTCCAGCGGTAGCCCTGTGCCAGCAGCAAGCCGCGCAGGGCCAGCAGGGGCAAGAGCAGCAGTCGTCTGCCTCGCAAGCGCATTCCCAGACGAATCCCCAGGCGCCTCCCGCACCACCCTTAGAGGAAGCTCCACTGGCAGCCGCCGCTCGTCGCGCGCGCGAGCAAAAGAAAGACGCCAACAAGCCCGCCAAAGTCTTCGACAACGACAACATCCCAACAAAGGGCGGCGTCTCGTCGGTTGGCGGCACCTCAGAGGGGAGCGCATCAACTGAATCGACTGCCGAAGGCACGGACAACGCAGCTCCGGGGGCCGGCAAGTCGTCAACTCAAAACGAGAAGCAATGGCGCGAAAAATTTGCCGACCTGCGGCACAACCTCGAGCGGGATCAACAGGAGCTCGATGTGATGCAACGCGAGTTGGCCCAGCTCAATATTCAGTTTTACCCCGATCCAGTAAAGGGCATGCAGCAGGATTTGACTCGCAGCGATATCAACCAAAAGACCGCCCAGATTGACGCCAAGCAAAAACAGATCCAGGCGGATCAACAGGCCATCTCCGACGCGGAAGACGAGCTCCGCAAATCCGGCGGCGATCCCGGCTGGGCCCGTTAGCCGTCATTCGCCATGGAACCCATCCTCCTTGTCGAAGACAAACCCGAGCTGCGGGCCATGCTACGCAAAGCGCTCGAGCGCGCCGGTTATTCCGTCGAGGAAGCGCCGGACGGCAACACCGCGATTGAAAAGGTCCGCAGCCGCCGCTACCTGCTCGTCCTTTCCGATTTGAAGCTCCCGGGGAATTCCGGCCTGGACGTTTTGCGCGAGGCGCGGCGCGTCGAGCCCACGCTTCCCGTGATTCTGGTCACCGCCTATGGCTCCGTCGAGGAAGCCGTGACGGCCATGAAGGAAGGCGCTTTCGATTTCATTCAAAAGCCGGTGGACCTCGACCACTTGAAGTTGCTCCTTGAGCGCGCCGCCCGCCAGCAGGAATTGCTCCGCGAAAATCTGCTCCTGCGCGAGGAATACGCCGCCCGATATGGCTTTCCGCGCATCGTCGGCGAGCACCCCGCGATGCGAGAGGCAAGCCACATGACGCAGCGCGTCGCTGCGACGGATTCGACGGTGCTGGTCCTGGGCGAGAGCGGGACGGGCAAGGAACTTTTCGCGCGCGCGATTCATCACTTGAGCCCCAGAGCCGAGCATCCCTTCGTGGCTCTCAATTGCGCGGCGATTCCCGAAGGCCTGGTGGAAAACGAATTATTCGGCCACGAGCGCGGGGCCTACACCGGGGCGGGCGCGCGAAAAATCGGCAAGCTCGAGCTGGCGCACCGCGGAACTCTTTTCCTCGACGAAATCGGCGAACTGCCGCTGGCTATCCAGAGCAAGCTCCTGCGCGTGCTTGAAGAAAAGAAATTCGAGCGCGTCGGCGGCACGCAGGAAATCGAGGTCAATGTCCGCATCCTAACGGCCACGAATAAAGACCTCCGCGCCGCCGTGGCGGAAAAATCCTTCCGCGAAGACCTATACTTCCGCATCTCCGCCGTGCCCATCACCATCCCGCCGCTTCGCGACCGCGGCGATGACGTTCTTTTGCTCGCCGAGCATTTTCTCGAGCGTTTTCGCCGCGAATTCCGCAAACCGGCCCTGGCGTTTTCCGACTCGACACGCGCGCGCCTGCTTACCTATTCCTGGCCGGGCAACGTCCGCGAATTGCAAAACGCCGTCGAGCGCGCCGCCATCCTCGCCAACGGCCCCATCATCGATGCCAGTGCGTTGCAGCTTCCCGAAGCGCGGCCCACGGCCGAACAGCTTCCCGTCGGCATGCTCGAATCACAATTTCTTTGGGAAGGCCCGCTCGACGAAGTCTCGCAGCGAGCCATCGCGCACGTCGAGCGATTCAAGATTCAGAATGCCCTGCATGAATCGAAGTGGAATAAAACGCGCGCGGCTGAAAAGCTCGGCGTGTCCTACAAGACTCTTCTCAACAAAATCCGCAGCCTCGGCCTCGAAAACTAATCTGCGTCTTTTCGTTTGCTTCTTTGCGAAGCGCCTGCGGGCTGCCTTCTTGCCTAACTAGGCGTGATATGGAGCGCGGCGCGCATTTTGCGTCCCGATGCTCTCTGTCGGGACGGCTTGCCGACGCTTTGTTACGCCTCGGCTTGCCGGGGCTCTTTGCCGCGGCGGCAAATCGCGCTACGGCAACTTCGCGGAATGCAGCACCACGCTTCCAAAATTCCAGGAGTCCATGCGGACTTCCCCGAACCCGGCTTTTCGCATGAGCGCCGCAAGCTCCGCCGACGATGGAAACTTTTCAACCGAGCTGGGAAGATAAAAATACGCTTCGCCGCTTCCGGAGATGGCCCCGCCAATCAGCGGCATGATGCGCCGGAAGTAGAATCGAAATACTCCCGCCATCGGCCCCGTCGGCTGAGAAAATTCCAGGATGCCCACTTGGCCGCCGCGCTTCAGGACGCGCGCGATTTCGCGCAGCCCTTCCTCATAATTCGCAAGGTTTCGAAAGCCGAACGCGCTGGTAACCAGGTCGAAGCTCGCGTCCGGAAAAGGAAGGCGCAATGCATCCGCGGTCAAAAATACGGCCGCGCGCGGGTGATGGCCGGCCTTCTTGCGCGCGCGCTCGACCATCGGCTCCGAAAAATCGCTGCCGATGATGGGCATTCGATGCGCCCCCTCGTCGCGCAAGGCGTGCATGCGCATGCGATTCATCGCGAATGTGAGGTCTCCCGTGCCGCAGCAAAGGTCGAGGACGCGCGCTTCCGTCCGGCGAAGGACCCGCTGAAATCGCCGCGCCGTCCTCCGCCGCCATGCATGATCCAGCGAAAACGAAAGCAGGTGATTCAGCAAATCGTATCGTGGCGCGATCCGGCTGAACATCTCGCGAACGCGCTCGGCGGCTTCGCGTTCATTCTGCGTCCCCTTCGGGCGCGTCCCTCCGGCTTTCACGGGCTCTTGCAGCTTGAGAGTCATGCAGTCCTTAAATAGTTCACCGCGTGGTCCCCGTCGTGATCGATGCCACTAGAGAAGGGAGTTCGTCGAATGCGCGTTCGGCAACCGCCCAAGGCACTTCTCTCCCCCACTCCGCGCTTCCGATTCGGCGAGGCAATACCCATTTCACTTTCCCACCTCGTGATTTTTTGTCGCCCGCAATGATTCGCGGCAATTCGCGGGCACGGATGCCCGAAAGCCGGGGCAGCGGGCCCACGCTGAGAATGAGTTGAATGACGCGCCCTGCCTCGCGCTCGCGAATTCGATTCATCGCCACGCCGAGCAGCGTCGCTTCTATCATGCCCCAGCCGATGGCCTCGCCATGTAGAAATCGCCGGTAGCCTGTTGACGATTCGAGCGCATGTCCCAGCGTATGCCCGAAATTTAAAATCTGGCGAAGCCCGCCTTCGCGCTCGTCTTTGCTCACCACACGTGCCTTGATGCGCATGCACCGCTCGATCACGCGCGATAGCGCTTTCGGATCGCGCCGAAGAATGGCCGGCATGGCTCGTTCGAGGAACTCGAAGAGCTCGCGGTCGGCGATCACCGCATATTTCAGCACTTCGTATAGCCCGGAGCGGAACTGCTGATGCGGCAGCGTGTTCAACACGTCCGGATCGGCCACCACGAGTTGCGGCGGATAAAACGCGCCCATCAGGTTTTTGCCTTCCGGCAAATCCACGCCCGTCTTTCCGCCAATCGAGCTGTCCACCTGCGCCACGAGCGTCGTGGGCACGTGCACGATGCGGACGCCGCGGAGATACGTGGCGGCCACAAATCCCGCAACGTCGCCAACCACGCCGCCCCCCACAGCGATGAGAATCGAGCGTCGGTCCGCGCCCGCTCGAATCAGCTTTCGTGCGATTTCCTCGACCGTCGCCAGCCGCTTGGACGTTTCCCGGTCATCGAAAAGAATCACGCCGAGGTTCCGGCGCCCCCGAAAACCCGCGGAGACTTTCTTGCCCCAGAGCTTCCAGACACGCGGCGAAGAAAGAAAAAATGTGCCCGTGGAATCCCCGACGCGCGCGATCAGGGCCGCCAACAGCGTGATCGCGCCGCGCGAGCAAACCACATTGTAAGTGCCGGTGGAACTGCGGATTGGAATGGTGGGCATCGCCGAGAACGAAAATGTAGCACACTTCGTTCTCATTCACCGGCGCGGCGGGGCCAGTTCCCGTCGCGCCAAATTCAATGGAACTTCTGCTGAAGCTCGTTCACCGTTTCGAGGATCACGTGCCCCGCAACGGCCATGCTGCGCGGGCTGACTTTGTCCATCGTATCCTGGGTCGTGTGCCAGTACCGATAGTCGTTCAAGTCAATGATGTCCACGGCTGCAACGCCGCGGTGCAGGAATGGCTCGTGGTCGTCACTGATGGGGCTCGTCACGTCCGAAACGAAAATATTGCCGTAGCCCAGGCGGGCAGCGGTCTTCCAGACCATCTCGGCAAGCCAGTCCGTGGAATTATCCTCCTGCTGGAAGCGCGCGTTTTTCGGCCCGGTCATATCGGCAAGAATCACGGCGCGAACGTGCTTCAGATCTCCCGAAATCGCCATGCGCGCGGCCAGCTCGCGGCTGCCGTA
>Ga0187817_10000793_pt1 | contig 14274 bp, 10 predicted proteins | sample NC_wetland_sal_i_17_FD_132431 | JGI IMG/M metagenome (GOLD analysis project Ga0187817, IMG submission 132431) | Wetland sediment microbial communities from Neuse River Estuary, North Carolina, USA - SO4_2 | ecosystem: Environmental > Aquatic > Freshwater > Wetlands > Sediment | place: USA...
CCATTGCTCGAGAGCGTGGCGGAGCGCACGCCCGGAATCGTGGAAATTCTGGCGAGCAGGTCTTGCTCCAGTCGAATGATGGCGGCGCCCTTGTAGCCGGCTGGCGCGGTATCCAGCCTGAACAAAAGGAGTCTGTCACGGTTGTAACCGAGGCTGACCTCGCTCAGTCTTGTCAGGCTATGAACAAACAGCCCCGCAGCCACCAGAAGGATCATTGAAATGGCCACTTGAGCGACCACGAGAAATCGGCCGGTGGACAGGAAATGGTGCGATGTTCCGCCGGTTCTCGCACTCGCCGCGGCCTTTAAAACAGGCGAAACTTGCATCGAGGTGGCGCGCAGAGCGGGAATTACCCCGAAGAGCACCGTAGTGAGCATCGCCACCAGCATGGTAAAGCCCAAGGTACGTGCGTCCGTGGCCAGCGTCAATTGAATTGCCTCAGGCCCCCCGGTGATTCCCACGACTCGTTTCAGCAGCAGCGCGTCCACCCACCGCGCCATCACAGCCCCCACCGCAGCACCCAGGACGGCTAACAAAAGGCTTTCCACCAGGAGTTGCCGAATCAGGCGGGAACGCCCGGCGCCCACGGCCAGGCGAACGGCGAATTCCTTTTGGCGCGCCGCGCCCCGCGCCAGCAGCAGGTTGGCGACGTTGGCGCAGGCGATCAGGAGAACGAAGGCAACGATGCCCATCAGAACCTTGAGCGGATTGGCGAAAATTTCGTGGACGGAAGAAGAACCGCGGCTGCCCGGCTGCGGATTGATCTGCTGATTGAGGAAACCGTGCCGGTCTTTCTCGGTGCCCCGCGATCCCAAAGCGTCGACAAGGAATGCCTTGAAGGCGACGTTGATGGCCGCCTTGGACTGCTGGAGGGTGACTCCCGGCTTCAGGCGCGCCATCACCTGAAGCCAAGCATAATTATTTCCGAGGGCCTGAATGGGCGCGAGCAGGTCCCGACCCGGATAAACGGCGTCCTGCATCATCAGCGGCACCCAGACGTCGGGTTCCTCACCGACTGTGGTGCCGAAGAACCCGGGGGGCGCGACCCCAATGACCTCGAACGTTGTCTGATGAATGCGGATGGTCTTCCCGAGAACGGCGGGGTCAAGATTGAAGCGCTCTTTCCAGAAGGGATAGCTGATGACGGCCACCGGTGAACCGCTGCGGGCGCGATCAACTTCGCGGGTAAAAGTTCGGCCGCCCGTTGCGCTCACTCCCAGCACGGAAAAGTAGTCTCCACTCACAAGCTGCACGCGGGCAGTTTCAGGCTCTTCTGCCAGGCCGCTGGAAGAGTTGCTGACGCTCACTTCCAGTTTCGGAGCTTCGCTGTCAGCGGCGAAAACGCCTGAGTAGACATCATTGTGATCGCGCAGGTATTCGAACTCATTAAACCCCAGCAGCGAGCGGTCTCCGCCCTCCTGCCCATAATCCCGTCCGTGCGCGTCGGGGTCCGTCAGAACCACCAGTTGCTCCGGCGCCTTCACGGGGAGCAAGCGGAGTAATACGGCGTCCAGCACGTTGAATATCGCAGAGTTGGCGCCAATGCCCAGCGCCAGCGTAATCACCGCAACAATGGCGAAGGCCGGACTCTTCCGAAGCATCCGAAGGCCGTAGCGCGCGTCATGCCAGAGCGTTTCCATCGAATTCCATTGCCACATTTCCCTGCTCCTCTCCTGAGTCAAAGGCACATTTCCAAAACGGCGCAGCGCGGCATAGTAAGCTTCCTCGGGAGACATGCCCGCTTCGAGGTTCTCGCGCTCTTCCATTTCCAGATGAGCACGAATCTCTTCTTCGAGATCGTCCGCCGGCTTCCGCTGGCGAAACAGAGCGCCGAATTTCGAAAATGCGCGCCGCAAGGTCATAATAAGTTCTCAGTCATCAGTTGTCAGTTTTCAGTCCCTTTCGGGGTTCCCACTTCCTTCCCCCTTTGGGGTCGGCGCCCTCTCCCCCTTGGGGGAGAGGGTGGGCCGCACCGGCGTTTTCTCCAGCCGGGGCGGGCCGGGTGAGGGGGTCATGGTCCGCACATTGGATTCCCGCTTTTTGGCCCCCAAAACTGCGTCGTAGGGTTCCCGCAGGCGCGGGATGGTTGCCCAGGGCGGTCACAAGGGCCGCCCTATTGCGCTACCCCTGGTTGCCGAACGTTGTGAAGAACCGCAGACCTAAAAAGCAGGTCTGCGCTACCCCGCTAGCCACTATCCGCAGGCCGCAGGACGCCGGTGATAGCCCGCACATAGCGCTCCCAACGCGAGGTCTCGGCAGTCAATTGCCGTCTGCCTGCGGCGGTAAGACGGTAATATTTGGCCCGTTGTTTATTTTTTGAAACACCCCATTCGGCGGAAATCCAGCCTTCCTGCTGCAGGCGCTGGAGGGCGGGGTAGAGCGATCCGTGCTCCACTTTAAGTGCGTCCTCCGACATACGCTCGATGGATTTGGCGATGCCATGCCCGTGGGTCGGACCCCAGAGCAGGGTGCGCAGAATCAGCATGTCGAGCGAGCCATAAACAAGTTCAAGTCGATCTCCTAACGGTTGGTTTGCCATAGTGGAAGATAATCTACCACGCCAAGTGGTAGATTGTCTACCAAAAAGTCGAGGAAAAAATCCTGCCCCTTGACCGGCGCAATACAATAGGCGACATTAGAAAACCAAGACAGCTAACATTTGAGAGTTGAATTCAGTGAGGTGCAACTATGAGATTATGCCGGGTTCTGCTTACGGTGTTTTTGTGCTTACCTCCAGCTTCGGTCTGCGCGCAGAGCAACCAGCCGCCGCCCCATACCTCTGGATGGGTCGATATCATGCCTGACGACTCCTTCAAGGGTTGGACGCGGGTTGCCATTCCGCCTGATAAGGCACTGGACCCTGTTTCCCAGTGGACGTTTGACAACACGCGTCGGGTCATCATTCGCGAGGGCGACCGCGGCCACGAATGGCTTCGCTATGACCGCGAACTTGCAGATTTAATTCTGCGCGTAGAATGGCGCTTCATGCCGCGTGAAGGCCTGAAAGGATATAACAGCGGGGTCTTCATTCGGAATAGCGCCGACGGGCGCGTTTGGCATCAAGCACAAGTGGGAGCCGGAAACGATGGGTATCTGTTCGGACAGACTATGCGTGGCGGCAAACTGACAGACCTCATGTTTGGCCCTAAACCGAAGATAAATCACATCAAGCCACCGGGCGAGTGGAATACTTATCAAATTCGGTGCCAAGGGCCCAAAATCACGCTCTGGGTCAACGGCGAGGTGAGCAGCGACTTCACGGCTCCTGAGGTGCTTAAAGGCTACCTGGGCCTCGAAGCCGAGGGATTTCGGATCGAATTTCGCAATCTCAAACTAAAGCTCCTGCCTTAGCGTGTCGGGTAGTGCGGACCCCCGTATTTGGGGTCCGCGGCTTTTCTTAGTTTCATGGACAAGCCGCGGACCCCAGATGCGGGGTCCGCGCTACCTCTAAGGGGGAGAGGGCACATTACCCCGCACGCTGTCGTACGAGCGCCCCGCTCCCGCCATGAGTCACGGGCCGGACCGGCATCGGGGTTGGCGAGGCGCCCACGGTGCATCAGACATCGTGTCAGTTGAAAACCAGCCTGTTCAAGCATAACATCAGTCCTCGCCTCGGTGGTTGAAGACTCTGCCGATAGCGAGGTCCGCTGATGAATTATCCGGTCTGGGAACCATCCATCCTCGGCGGGGGATTGGTGATAGGGATTATCGCCATTCTCCACGTCTTCGTATCGCACTTTGCAGTAGGCGGTGGTCTGTTTCTGCCCCTCACTGAGCGCAAGGCCTATCGTGAGAACAATCCCGCGTTGCTGGAATATGTGAAGTCCCACTCGAAGTTTTTCGTCCTGGTGGTTCTGGTTTTTGGGGCCGTGAGTGGTGTCGGCATCTGGTGGAGCATCGGCTTGGTGAATCCTGAAGCCACGGCAACCCTCATTCACGTCTTTGTCTGGGGATGGGCCATCGAATGGGTTTTCTTCATTGTGGAGATTGCGGCAGCTTTTGTCTATTACTACGGCTGGGGCCGGCTTGACCCCAAGACGCATCTCCGCGTGGGATGGATCTATTTCGGGGCAGCCTGGGCCAGCCTGCTGGTGATCAACGGCATCCTGACGTTCATGTTAACTCCGGGGAGATGGCTCGAGACGCAGACCTTTGCCTCAGCTTACTTTAATCCCAGCATGTTGCCTTCGTTGGTGGTGCGGACGGCAGTGTGCATTGCGCTGGCAGGTGTTTATGCTTTGATTACTTCCGCCGCAGTCGTCGACGTGGCCCTGCGAAGCGAAGTTATCGCCTATGCGGCCAAGTGGCTTTTGCTCGGCACGCTGATAATTCCCTTCGCGGGCATCTGGTACATTTCCACGCTCCCCAGCATGGCGCGCGAGATTTCGATGGGCGGGGCGCCGGCGGTCACCATCTTCGCCGGGCTCTCGATTTTCTTTTCCGCACTGGTCATGGCCTTCACTTACTTTGGCCCGCACCGGCGCCCACGCCAGTTCAACCTGATTTTTGCTTTCCTGCTGGCCATCCTGGCCCTTTCGACGACAGGCGTTACAGAATGGGTACGGGAGGCGGTGCGGAAGCCTTATATCATTTACGATTATATGTACGCCAACAGCTTCCGCTTGGCAGACTTGGGGCACATACGCGAGCAGGGAGTGCTGAAGTCGGCGCGCTGGGTCCGGCAGCACGAGGTGGACCCCCATGCTCCGGAACGCGCCGGTGAAGAGGTTTTCCGGGTCCAGTGTGCAAGTTGTCATACCGTGTACGGTTACAACAGCATCCGCTTCGCCGTCAAAGGCTGGAGCTGGGCGATGATTGACTACCAGTTGGTTCATCTCGACTCCTTGAAAGGCTTCATGCCGGCCTTCGTGGGGACCGACGCGGAGCGTCAGGCTCTGGGCGCCTGGCTGGCAAGTTTGAACCCAGTGCCTGCCAGCATCCGTATTGAGCCTGAAGCTTCGAACGCCAAAAGCCAGTCCTCGGACGCGACTGGGGAAGGAGCGTCGCACCCATGAATCCCGTGATCCCTGCGCCGGTTCCTGTACCCTTGCCCGCGCCGCCCTGGCTGCTGGAGTTTCTGCTGGTGTTCACATTTATCCTGCACTTGCTGGCAATGAACTTTCTCTTGGGCGGGGCCATCATCCTTAGCGTATCCAGCTACCTGGGCCGGCGCGATTCGAGGCATCACGAGCTGACGCGTCGCGTTTCCCGCGCCATGCCCCCAGTGACGGCTTTCACCATCACGCTCGGCGTGGCTCCGTTGCTGTTCCTACAACTCGTTTATGGCCAGCTCTTTTATACATCGTCTGACCTCATGGCATGGTACTGGCTTGCCGTCGTGTTTCTGGTCATGCTCGGTTACTACGGCATTTATTGGTACCAAATGCAGCACGACGAGCTAGGGCCAAGGGCCGCATGGGTGATCCTGGTGACCGCTATCCTCTTTATTCTTGTGGCTTTCTTTTTTACGCAAAACATGATGACCATGCTACAACCCCAGGATTTCTACCGCCGCTTCGTGAACGGGCATACAGGGACCATTTTCGGTTCTGTTACGCCCCTAACCATCGCGCGTCTGGCTCACTTCGTTGTGGGCGCGGTAGCCTTGGCTGGGTTGGGGATTGCTCTGCTCGCAAGGCGTTGGGGAGGGGAATCTTCGGAGCTGGCAGACTGGGCGAGACGTTATGGCGTGACATGGTTCATGGGAGGGACCTTGGTGCAATTCCTGGTGGGGCTCTGGTTTTTGTTCGGCCTTCCTGTGGACATCCGTCAGGCCCTGGTGAGTGAGAAACCCGCTGTGGGGCTTCTCTTCTTGGGAATTTTTCTGGCTTTGCTGGCGCTTTTGACGGCTCCCAAGAGTCTGTTGGCGTCGAGCGTCGCGATTCTGGGCACGTTGAGCGTGATGGCTATATGGCGCCACTTTGTGCGCCTCGCCTATTTGCGGCCCTATTTTGATCCCCACTCGCTGCCGGTCAAGGGTCAATGGGTGGTTTTCTCCATTTTTGTGGTCCTGCTGCTGGCTGGCATTGCTATCGTCGGTTGGATGCTCCACGTGTTCTATCGCCCCCCTGCTACTCGTCGGGCGTCTACGTAGGGTCATGTGAATCTGGCCCCGGTGGGGCCATTTGTGGGTAGCCTTAGGAAGGATGTTCGGAATCATGTAAATCTCAATCCCGAACTTCCATGTCGCTGACGCCGGGCAGTGCTTCCTGTTGTTCTTGAGGCCCATTGCAGGTAAGATGCGACTGGAGGGTGGACCGAGTCGGGGTGAGGGTGAGCCGGAATCGGAGGTGGAATGCGAAAACTTCTTATCGGTGTGATTGTTACTTTTTTCCTGAGCTTTCCTGTTGCTCGCGCAGGAGCGAGGCAGAATCGGTACGATTTTAGGACGGAAAGAAAGACGCTCGGGGCGCGACAGAAGCAAGAACGGAAGGCGTTTAAGATCCAGCAGAAAAACCAGAAACACACCTGGAAGGGCGCGCATATGAGCAGAGCGACCCGAGCGCAGATGAAGCACCAAATGAGCCGCGAGAAGCGGTCTATGCTCCAGCAACAGAAGAACGATCGCCAGGATTTGAAGGACCGCGAGCGATTGATGACTGAAAGGACGAAACAGGTCCCTTAGTCGTCGTCATGGGAGGTCGCCATGAAACGAACCGTAGGGTTGCTGGCGCTAGTATTGTTGTTGGTTCCGGTGTTGGGAGCGCAGGACGCCCAACAGCAAGGTGGAGGACAGGAGCAAAGGCCCACTCTCGGTCCCAAACCGGGACCCGGTGAGTCTGGTCCTGGGACCGCCACTGTGAACGACTACCGAAAGCTCATGCGAGTTCGCACGATCTACGTCGAGAGGATGGACAATGCGCTGAGTGAAAAGCTGGTGGTGAGCCTCGGGAAGCTGGGTCGTTTCAAGATTGCCTCTAGGGCTAAGGAAGCTGATGCCGTAATGACGGGCTCGTGTTTGGAGTCGCGCCGGCTGAAACGGTTGCACTCCGAGGTGTTCATCACCGACCGAGGTGGCGGGTCAATTTGGCAGGACAACATCGTCCGGCCGTACAACCCGCCTTCCCTCGAGCAGGCCGTCAACGAAACCGCAGAGGTCATAGCGGAACATTTGGGCGAGAGTCTCAACCAAGCTGGAATGAAGTAAGTTCAGGGATCAGGATTCGGGATTCAGGATTCAGGGCTGAGTTCTTGGGTTGTCAGTTGAGCACAGAGGGACAAAGGGCTATGGAAAGGAACTTCGCCAGTCCCCACCGCCCAGCCACCGGCCTTGATTTTTGCGGTTCCTGACTCCTGAATCCTGAATCCTGAATCCTGTATCTATGCACTTGCGCGCTTTCCGTGCTGACGATCTCGAGACACTTTATAAGATCGATCAAGCTTGCTTCGCACCGGGGATTTCTTATCCTCGAGAGGAGTTGAGCGGGTTCATCAGCCAGCGGCGAAGCAGGACATGGGTCGCGGAAGAGAGTGGGGAAATCGTCGGCTTCCTCATTGCTGAACGCCAGGCGCAGAAAGTGGCACACATTGTGACCATCGACGTGGTGGAGCGCTGGCGCCGGCAACGAGTGGGGAGCTTACTGATGGACGCCGCCGAGCATTGGGCGGCGGAACAAAAACTCCTGCTGGTTTATCTCGAAGCCGCAGAGAACAACGAGCCTGCTCAAAGCTTCTATCAGGCTCGGGGTTACAGGAAAGTGGACCACGTCGAGAACTATTATTCGGACGGCACTTCGGCCTGGGTCATGTTGAAGTGGTTGAAACTGTGAGGAGCTCATGCCCAATAAACTGACATCCTTCGACAGCAAGACGATAGTCGTGGCCATCCTCATCGCGGCGGGTTCGCTGGCCATTGGCGTCAAGTACTTCTCCCGCGCATTTCCGGAAGCGGCAATCGAGTTCCGCGTGAACCGGGACGATTCTGTTCCCCTCGCGCAGAAGTTCCTTGCCGAGCGCGGCTTCAATGTGGACGGCTATCGGCATGCGGCGGAGTTCGATTATGACGATCAGACGAAGGTTTATCTCGAGCGCACTCAAGGCCTGGAACGGATGAACCGGCTGACTCGCGGGCCCATTCATCTTTGGCGCTGGTTCCATCGCTGGTTCAAGCCACAACAGAAGGAAGAATTCCGCGTGGCCCTCACGCCCGCTGGAGAGGTGGTGGGCTTTAACCACGAAATCCCTGAAGCCGCGCCGGGCGCCACCCTAGATCAGGCTTCGGCCCGGACCATCGCGGAGGGGTTTCTCACTCAGGTGATGAAGCGGAATCTGGCGGACCTCGAGTTCGTTGAGAGCGAAACGGAGAAGCGCCCGGCGCGGGCCGACCACGACTTTACCTGGAAGCAGAAGAGTGTGGACCTGGGCGAAGGGAGCCTGCGCCTGGAAGTGATGGTCGCTGGCGACCAGGTGGCGGGTTATCGGGAGTTTGTGAAGGTTCCTGAGCAGTGGACTCGTGACTACGAGAAGCTTCGCTCGCGCAATGATGCCGCGCAGTCTGTGGACCAGGTGTTCTTGGCCTTATTGATTGTGGGCATGGTCGTAATCCTGGTCCGTCGCCTCCGCGACTCGGATGTGCCGGTGCGGATGTCTTTAGTTTTCGGCGGCGTGGCTGCTGTCCTCTACCTGCTGGGCGAGCTCAACGCCTTTTCCTTGAGTGAATTCGATTACCCGACTACGGACTCGTACTCGAGCTTCGTCACGAGTTTCCTGTTGGGCAAGCTTCTTTCGGCAGTGGGCATTGGGGCAGCCATTTTCTTGCTGGTTGCTGCTGCGGAGCCGATGTACCGTGAGAGTTTTCCAAACCATATCTCCGTGCGAAGATACTTCAGTTGGTACGGACTGCGAAGTCACTCGTTCTTTATCGCCAATGTTGTTGGAATCACGCTCACGTTTTTTTTCTTTGCCTACCAGACTGTTTTTTACCTTGCCGCCAACAAACTAGGGGCGTGGGCGCCCGTTGAGGTTCCCTGGACCGACTTGCTGAACACCAAGTTCCCGTGGATTACTGTGCTTTTCATCGGCTTCTTTCCGGCCGTTTCAGAAGAGATCGTATTCAGGGCTTTCTCAATTCCCTTCTTGAAAAGGCTCTTGCGGTCGCTGCCTGTTGCGTTGGTGCTCTCTGCGTTCATATGGGGGTTCGGCCACTCGGCATACCCGAATCAGCCATTCTTCATTCGTGGCGTTGAAGTGGGGCTGGGCGGCATCGTGATGGGCCTGATCATGTTGCGGTTCGGCATTCTGGCCACTTTGATCTGGCACTATTCTGTGGATGCGTTATACACCGCCTTCCTTCTGATTCGTTCTCCCAATCATTACCTGATGGTGTCGGGCGCCGTCTCCGCAGGCATCATGCTGGTCCCGCTGGTGGTTGCCGGCGTCGCCTATTGGCGCACCGGCACATTCAGCGAAGACGAATCCTTGACTAACGTGCGAGAGGGTGTTTCCAGGGCGGCTCACGAAGAAGTCGCTGAACCTGAAGCAGCTCTCGTTTATCATCCCTTGTCTCAGAATCGGTTGGCTCTGGCCGGAGTCCTGACGCTCGTTTTTGTTCTGCTGGCGCTGATTCCTGTTTATCGTTTTGGGCAGGGCTTCTCCTTGCAAATCACCCGCGCCCAAGCTGTCCGCGCGGCGGATGCCTACCTCCAGCAGCGGCACGTGGACCCGAACCGCTACCGCGAGGTGGCGTGGGTCCGCGACAACGTTGACCTGCTGGCTCTCCACTACTTGCTCGAGCACAAGTCCATCAGAGAGTCTGACCAGATTTACCGGTCGGCGACTCGCCTTGCGGTCTTCGAAGTGCGTTACTTCCGCCCGCTGGAAAAGGAGGAGTACCACGTCTACTTGGATCCGGCCACCGGGCAGGTTTTCGGTTACCGGAGGTTGTTGGACGACAACGCGCCCGGGGCTTCGCTGCCGGCTGAACAAGCACAGGCACTGGCCGTGAAGTATGTCGAGGAGCAGGGCTACCACCTTTCGGATTTCGATCTACAGAGTTCGGAAGCGGAGAAACGGAAAGCCCGAGAAGATTACACGCTGGTGTGGCAGGCGAAAGCCGGCGACCCCCGCAATGTGGCAGATGCGCATTATCGCCTCGAGGTGGACGTAGCCGGAGACCAGGTGGTGGGGTTTGCTCGCTTGTTTAAACTGCCGGAGGCCTGGGAACGAGCGCAGCGCTCCTCGGGGCTGGTTAATTCCCTCCTCTCCTTCGCGGGTATTCTGGTGGGTTTGGCCTTAGTTGGAGCCGCTGTAGTCTTGTTGGTGTTGCAGATCAAATCCGGTGAGATGCCTTGGCGTCCCGCAGCCAAAGTGGGAGCCCTGATCCTGGTGTTGACGTTTCTCGCCGAGCTCAACCAATTGCCGAGCTTGGACCGCCAGTACGTGACTTCCCTCCCTCTATCCACCTGGAGACTGTTTGAAGTGGTCAGCCTGGCCCTCGTTCCGTTGTTGGTGGGTCTCCTTTGCTGGCTGCTGGTGGGCCTCGCCGTAAGCCTTTATCCGGAGGCTTGGCAGCTTTTCAGAGGCAGTGCCCGTCGCCTGTGGCGGCGAGATGCGCTAGTTTGCATTGTGTTGGTTCTGGCCGTTCGCGCAGGCCTGGACAAGCTGGGCGAGCTCTTCGCCGGCCGCTTTCATGCCTTTGCGCCCGTGGGCACTGAAGTCTTTTCGCCGATGTTCAACGCCGCGTTTCCGGGCGCAGGCTCTTTCCTGAGCGCGCTCGCGTGGAGCCTCGTCTATGTGTCCGGGTTGGGAGTGGTAATCTACGTCATTCGGTTTGGATGGACCAAGCGGGCCTGGTGGCTGTGGGTAGGAATACCCTTCCTGCTCGTTGGACTGGGTCCGGCAGGGGCGCATTCCCTGCCCGAGTTCTTTGCCGGCTGGGTGATGAACTTTGTTCCGCTTGTCGTTGGGGCGGCGATTGTTTTCTGCTTCTTCCGTAATAACCTATTGGCCTATTTGGGCGCGGCTTTCTGCCTGGAAGTGGCGCAGCCTTTGCTTTCGTTGCTCTCGCAACACGCGAGTATCTACCGGTTAAATGGGATGCTGCTCGCTGTGCTAGCGTTTGTTGTCCTGGCATGGTTGTTTATTGTGGGTAGGGAAGGCGAGGTTCGTAGCGAGCCATGACTATGCTGGATGAGATCGAAGTGCGAGTCCTCGGCGCGCTTCTGGAGAAGGAAATCACTACGCCCGAATACTATCCGCTCTCCTTGAACGCCCTCATCAACGCGTGCAATCAGAAGTCCAACCGCGATCCAGTCATGGCGCTGGACGAGAGTGCGGTAAGGCAGGCGCTGGAAAGCCTCAATGAGAAGAACCTGGCGGGCCAAGCCAGCAGCGCCGACAGCCGTGTCCCGAAATACATACATCACTTGCAGGAAGTGTTCAACTTCGACCGAAGAGAAGCGGCCGTGCTTTGCGTGCTCCTGCTGCGCGGTCCGCAGACTCCGGGCGAATTACGCGGGCGCACGGAAAGGATGTACAAATTCGATGACCTTAGCCTGGTGGAGTCTACGCTGCATCGCCTGATGCAAAAAGAGCCTCCCCTGGTGAAAAAACTGGCGCGCCAACCGGGCACAAAGGAATCGCGTTATGCGCACTTGCTGGCCGGGGAGCGGGAAGAGTGGAGCGCGCCGGCGGAGGCCCAGCCCCTGGCGGCGACATGCGTTCAAGACGATGATCGGATTACACGCCTCGAGACCGAACTCGAGAGCCTTCGGAAAGAAGTTGCAGATCTCCGCCAACAACTTGAAGCCTTCCGAAAGCAATTTGAGTGAGTGGTAGCGCAGACCTGCTTTTTAGGTCTGTCGGACATGCTCAGCCCTTGGGGAGAGGGAAGTGTATCAACGAAAAATGTAGAAACTTCAGGGCGAGGTGCAGCCTCGCCGAAAAAACAGCCATTGAAGAGTGAAGGCTCGGAAAGGCAGAGCCTTTCCGCACAGCAGGCGGCGGAGCCGCCTAGCGGCTGGTACAGAATGAAGCCGCAGGCAATCGCTCACTGGATCGTGGGTAGTTTGGACAAGCCCAGGGCTTGTCTACCCGCTGGCGTAGCGGAAAGACCATAAGGGGCAAGCCGTCCCCCTACATGTTGCAGGGGTCGAGTGAAACTGCCTAGCGTGGACAACTACTACTGCTAATTCGCCTCTGCCCTGGCTCGCTCCACGGGGAAAATCTTTAGCGCGAAGGGGTAATCACCCGGTTTGTGGTTGGGAAGTTCGACGACTAAGCCTTCGCCAGTGCGGGTCCACTTCACTTGCGCCTTCGAGCCCAGCATCTGGACCGTCTTGATCTCGCGCTTCGTCAATTCAGAACCTGCAGCTAGAGATTTGATAGTCAGTTTACCATCCTCGGGCCATGCCAGGGCAATCGCATAAAGAGTATCGCCTTTAGCCGTGAAGCGGATGTCCTCGGCCTTGTAACCGCTGGTGGCGGTGTCTTTGAAAGAGCCGCCCACCACTTTGGTCGGACCCTCGCCGTAAACTTTCCAGGGCCTCGTGGCATAGATAGATTCCCCATTGACGGAAAGCCACTTGCCCATGTCCATCAGGATCTTCTGAGCCTCATCAGGAATGGTACCGTCAGACTTGGGTCCAATGTTCAGCAGCAGGCAGCCATTCTTGCTCACAATATCCACAAGTTCGTCAACGAGCGATTCCGCGGTGCGAAACTTTTCGTCCTTGATGTATCCCCAGGACTTCTCGCCCACGGATGTATCGGTTTGCCAGAATATGGGACGCAGGGTGTCGAGCTGCCCACGCTCGATGTCGAGGACGGCGGCGTGCTCGGGAAAGGCTTTGTTCTTGTAGTTGATGGCGACCTCGCGCTTCCACTCCGCGGCGCGGTTGTAGTAGAAGGCGCCAAACTTCTGGAGGTAAGGCTTGAAGGCCGGCTGCTCGATCCACCAATCGAACCAGACGATTTCCGGATGATACTTGTCCACGATCTCGCTGATTCGCGCCAGCCAATTGTCCAGATACGCTTGGTTCGGTTGGACCTTATCCGATTGGGCGGGACCATATAAGCCTGCGTAGCGGGGATCTTTGACGTCGGAATCGAAGGTCATGCCGCCGTTGAAAAACCACCAGTGCTCCGCTCGGTGCGAGGATGCGCCAAAATGCAATCTTTGTTTGCGTACGGCCACAGCCAACTCCCCCACCACGTCGCGTTTGGGGCCCATCTTCCCGGCGCACCAATCCGTAAGATCCGAGGCATACATGGGGAAACCATCATGATGCTCCGCGACCGGCACCACGTACTTTGCCCCCGACTTCCTGAATAATTCCGCCCACTGATCGGCGTTGAACTTTTCGGCTTTGAAAATGGGGATGAAATCCTTGTAGCCGAACTTAGACTGCGGGCCGTAAGTCTCCACATGATGCTTGAAGACAGGATTACCCATCAGATACATGTCGCGAGGGTACCACTCGTTATCGAAAGCGGGCACGCAATATACGCCCCAATGGATGAAGATCCCAAACTTGGCGTCTTCGTACCACTTTGGAGCTTTAAATTTCTCCAGAGAACCCCAAGATGCACTGTAAGGACCCTCCGCCACCACGCCTTCAACCTTCTTGACGGATTCCTCCACCTTTTTATCATCGGATATTGCCGAAAAACTTAGCATTAAAATAAGCAAAGCCGAGAATGAGACGACGAGCCTCCAGTGCCTGTCCTCTGTTTTCGGCCTCTGCTCTGCGGAGAACGTAACGGGGGTGCGATGCACATTTTTCATATTGGCCTGCCTTATGACGGGTTTTTCTCAAGTCCACCGTTCTTCTCTGCTGCGCCAGGGTCCACCTGCTCGAAAGGTGTGAAGAATCACCGCTTGGGGGACCATGGGAATGAAATCTCAACAAATCAGCCTGCGCGGCTCGGCGGCAAAACGCCAGTATTATCACCTTTCTTGTGGTTAGGCGCCACAGGCGAAATGTCTTGAGTGGGGGCACTTGAAATAAACCCTTAAAAGGGAGTAGGATACCTAAAGGCTAAGAAGCCCACCGGTCCCCAAAAAAAGCAAAAAAACCTCTTGACAAGGGAACAAGGACATTATAGATTTGTGGAGCAAAGTGGCCGAGAGTAGTCGACAGTAGAAAAAAATGGCGTTCAGTGAAGGGGCCGCAACGGCCTGTGGCACTTTGGGGACTCCACATGCTTCGTGGTAACAACCCCGCGACAGTGGATGGCAAAGGTCGGCTGAAGATTCCGTCCGCCTTCAAGACCTTTCTGGACCAGAACTACGGCACGGACTTCTACGTGACTAGCCTCGATGGATTGTCGGTGCGC
>Ga0187817_10000794_pt1 | contig 14267 bp, 13 predicted proteins | sample NC_wetland_sal_i_17_FD_132431 | JGI IMG/M metagenome (GOLD analysis project Ga0187817, IMG submission 132431) | Wetland sediment microbial communities from Neuse River Estuary, North Carolina, USA - SO4_2 | ecosystem: Environmental > Aquatic > Freshwater > Wetlands > Sediment | place: USA...
AAAAGGGCGGCCCGCAGGGCCGCCCTCGAATGCTGTCCAAAGCCACGCTACAGCCGCGCGCATACCGCCTTGGTTTGCGTGTAGAGATTGAGCACGTCTTTGCCCATCTCGCGTCCCCACCCCGACTGTTTGTAGCCGCCAAACGGCAGCGCCGCGTCGAAGATGTTGTAGCAGTTGATCCAGACCGTTCCGGCGCGCAGCGAAGCCGCCAGTCGGTGCGCCTTCGAAATGTCCTTCGTCCAGATTCCCGCCGCCAGTCCATACGCCGAGTCGTTGGCGCGCGGCACAAGTTCCTCCGGATCGTCGAACGGAATCGCCGCCACCACCGGCCCGAAGATTTCTTCCTGCACCACCCGCATGTTGTCTTTCGTGTTCACCAGCACAGTCGGCTCGACGAAGTATCCCTTGTCGCCCAGCTTCTTGCCGCCCGTGACCGCGGTCGCGCCTTCCGAGAGGCCAATCTCCAGGTAGTTGCACACCCTTCGCAACTGCTCTTCCGAGACCAGCGGCCCCATTACCGCGTCCGGCTCAAGGCCCGATCCCACCCGGATCTTCTTGGCCTTTGCCGCCACTCCTTCTACCACGCGATCAAACACCGGCCGCTCCACGAATAGACGCGAACCGGCGCAGCAGCATTGTCCGTGATTGAAGAAAATGGCGCTCGCGGAACCAGCGATGGCCGTATCCAGATCCGAATCCTGGAATACGACGTTCGGCGACTTGCCGCCCAATTCGAGCGAAACCTTCTTCAGATTTCCCGTGGCCGCGTGCACAATCAGTTTGCCCACTTCCGTCGATCCGGTAAACGCAATCTTGTCGACCAGATCGTGCGCCGCCAGGGCCGCGCCTGCCGTTTCGCCGTAGCCGGGGACAATGTTGACCACGCCATCCGGGAATCCGGCTTCCATGATCAGCTCGCCCAAACGCAGCGCGGAAAGCGGCGTCTGCTCGGCCGGTTTCAACACTACCGTGCATCCCGAGGCCAGCGCCGGAGCCAGCTTCCACACCGCCATCAGCAGCGGGAAATTCCACGGAATAATCTGCCCCACCACTCCTACCGGCTCACGCAGCGTGTAAGCGTGGTAGTTTACGCCGGGTGTGTACATCACCGAGAGCGGAATGGTTGTGCCTTCCAGCTTGGTCGCCCATCCCGCCATGTAGCGGAACATATCGACGGCGAGCGGAACATCGGCGGCTCGCGCCACCGTGAGCGGCTTGCCGTTATCGAGTGTCTCTAACGTCGCGAATTCTTCCAGGTGCTCTTCCAGCAAGTCGGCCAGTTTCCACACCAGCTTGCCCCGGTCGGCTGCTGTAATGCGCGACCACGGACCGCTGTCGAACGCCTTGCGTGCAGCTTTCACGGCACGATCTATGTCTTCCCGGTCTCCTTCCGCGACCTGCGCCAGAACGTCGCCGGTGGCCGGATTGTAAGTTGGGAAAGTTTTGCCCGACGCGGCATCTACCCACTTGCCGTCGATCAGCATTTTGCGCGGCTTCCCGATAAAGTCGCCGACGCGCGAATCAATCTGGATTGGCGAGATTGCAATGCCCATACATCCTCCTTCTTAAGTACAAGACCGAATGTGAGAAATCCGACGAGGTGAAATGAATTGGAAAAATAGTAATCCCACGGGACGGGGAAGGCAACTGCGCCAGGTCGTCCCTCCGCCAGCGCGGGCCTCGCTGCAAGACCGTTGTTTGAAGGGGGAGGCCTCAGTGGCGCCATAAGTGCCGCAAGGTCAATTGTGGCGTTGCCTTCCACCCGTCTTCATTTTTCTCTTCCCCCGGGTCGATTTTCGACATATACTCCGGCCCTAGGTTCGACATAAATCAGCTTTTGCGTCCTTCATTCAAGATCATTGGAAGCTGTTCGCCGGGAAATTTCCGCACAACCTCCATGGGAGGTGCAAATGTTGATCCGCGATCTGCTCAGGAATCAAGTCCCCGTATCTGCCCAGGCCCATCAGACCGTGCTTGAAGTTGCCAGCCTGTTGGTGGAGCACAACATCGGCGCCGTACCGATTCTGCAGGATGGCCAGATGATCGGCATCTTCTCCGAGCGCGACCTGATGAGCCGTGTGGTGGTCGCCGGCAAGGATCCCGCCCGCACCCCGGTCGGCCAGGTCATGACCGAAGACCCGATGACCGTCTCGCCCGACGATCCCCTCGAGACCTGCATGACCCTGATGAAGCGGCATGGTTTCCGGCATCTGCCGGTCTGCGCCGGACGTGAACTGAAGGGCGTCGTTTCCTTGCGCGACATCATGCTCCACGACCTCGACGAAAAAGACGATGAAGTGCGGATGATGCGCGCCTACCTGCATTCCACGCCCGACATCGGGTAGCACCGCCCGCCCGAAGGCGAGCTGAGCGGCTGCGGAAAACCCGGGTTTCGGCTCAGTTTTGGGACTCACGCCGCAGGACGCGACTGCACCCCCAACGCCCGCGCCAGTTCCTTCGCATCGAAGATCGGCGGCTGGCAAGCAAACCCCGAGCACACCACGGCAAACGAGCGTCTTTCTCTGAGTGCCGGAAGATTCGGAATCGTCTCCGCCAAAGCCGGTGGCAGGTTTTGCGCCACCACCTTATCGGCGCCCAAGCGCAGCACCGCCGTTCTCAAGCCCAGCGGACCAACCGCAGCCCGATACAGGTCCGAGGCCGCTTCATCGTTTCCGACGATCACTACTTGCGCGTGCGGCTGGGTGAACCGGACCACCGCCAGCCCATAAGTCGCCGCAAAAATGCCGTGCTGGCCTGCGACCCCGGCATAGACCTCCAGCGTCCGTTCGGCCTTGTCGCGATAGGAAGAATCGTTAGTGTAGCCATGCAAACGCAGCAGCGCATTCGCCGCCACCGAGTTTCCCGCCGGAGTCGGCGAATCCTGAAACGGCTTCCGCCGCGTCCCCAAAATTCCGAGTGCGGTCTCTTCGCCCGCCACTCCGCGTGTATCAAAGAATCCGCCCGCCACCGGATCGAAGAACCCCGCTACCATCGCCTCGCCGATCGACCGCGCAAAGCGGAAGTAGCTCAAGTCCGCCGTAGCCTCGTAAGCGTCGAGGCAGGCAATTACCGCGAAGGCATAGTCATCCAGCACGCCAGAACTTTCGCGCGGCTCCGCTTTCGGATCGGAGTAAGCAATCACGTGCCGCAGTGTGGAGCGGGCGCCCTCGCCCGCTGCTGTTGAATTTGCGCCGCCATTCCATCCTTCCGACAGCAATCGATCCAAAGAGCGCAGAGCAAAGTGACGCGCCGGCGCCAAATCCAGCGCCTTCGCCGCGTCCAGATAAGCCGAAACGCACATCGCGTTCCATCCTGAGTAAACCGTCTTGTCCACGTACGGAGTTGGTCGCAGCAACCGCGCCGCAAGCATCTTTTTCTGAGCCGCAGCCAGCAGTCCGTCCACCTGCGATTCCGGAATGTTAAGCCGCCGACTGATTTCTTCCGCCGAGCTGCTAACGCAAAGCACATTCTTCGCCGGATTGTGGTGCATGTCTCCGGTTTCCTGAATGTCGTAGTACAGCGCCGCCACCGCCGCCTCATCCGCGGTCAGCACCGCCTTCGTTTCCTCCAGAGTCCAGGTGAAATAATCGCCGTCATCCTCCATCGAATAATCGGCATCCTGTGAAGCGTAAAAACCGCCATGCGCGCGGTCGCTCAGCCATTCATCCATCCACCGAATGATGTCGCGCGCCACCCCGGCAAAGAACTCATCTCCCGTTGCCTGATAAGCGTGCGCATAGTTTTTCAGCAACTCCGAGTTGTCATAGCACATTTTCTCGAAATGCGGCACGATCCAGCGCTCATCCACCGAGTAGCGATGGAACCCGCCAGCCAACTGGTCATAGACGCCGCCCCGCGCCATTTTCTTCAGCGTGTGAACGAAAATAGTGCGCAACTCCTCATCTTTCGTGCGCACAAACTGATCCATCACCAGATCCAAAGCTGCCGGATGCGGAAACTTGGGCGCGCTTCCAAATCCGCCATTGACCTCATCAAACATCTTGCGAGCCGACTCCAGAATCGCGTCGACTACCGCAGCCGATACCGTCCCGCCGCCTGAAGAAAAAGACTCTGCCTGCGCGATCGTGCTCTCCACCATCTGCGCCTGCTCCAGTACCTCGCCCTGCTTCTCGCGATAAGCCGCGGCGATCGAAAGCAGCACGCGCTTAAAACTAGGACGCCCGTACGAGTCCGCCGGAGGAAAGTAGGTCCCCCCATAAAACGGCTTGCCGTCGGGAGTAAGAAAGGCCGTAAGTGGCCATCCCCCCTGCCCCGTAAGCGCATTCACCGCCACCTGGTAGCGGCTGTCAATATCCGGACGCTCGTCCCGATCCACCTTCACCGCGATGTAATGCTCATTGACGATCACCGCTACTTCGGCGTCGTCATAAGACTCGCGATCCATCACATGACACCAGTGACACCAAACCGCCCCAATATCCAAAAGCACGGGCTTATTAGCCGCGCGAGCCGCAGCAAAAGCCTCCTCCCCAAACTCATGCCACTGAATCGGCTGGTGCATAGCCGAACGCAGATAAGATGACGAGGCGCGGGCAAGGGCGTTGTGGGAGGAGTTGGTCACCGAAACAGTCTACTGCTACAAAGAGAATTCAGCCGATTCGTGTGCTACCGCGCCGCCACTTCGTCCAGGCGCGCCAGTGTGTCCGGGTATTTGCGAACCAAAAGGACGAGAGCGGCCGCCTGAGGGTTCGGTTTCGCGCGGCCCTGTTCCCATTTCTCCAGCGTTCTCTCGTTGATCCGCAGTCTGCGAGCGAACACCGCTCTGGAACAACGCAGCTTCTTTCGCGTGTCGCGGAGGAGTTTTGCATCCACTTTGGGGAGTGGCGACACATCGACCTTGTAGCTGCGCAATGTCAGCTTACCTTCCCGGTGGTCCCTCATCGCAGCCACACCTTCCATCAGTTCGCCGAAAATGACTCTCTTCGCCATCACCGTGTCCTCCTTGGCCTGCGGAGCCCAATCATCCGCCGGGCTGCACATGCCTCCAATTCACTTTCGATCGAGGCCTTCAGAGCCTTTTTCTCGCCTGCCGTCAAGTCGGAAGCTTCGCCTTTGTCGTAGAGAGTCATCAACCATATCTGCTGATCGGATCTGAAGAAATAGTAGATAATCCGCAACCCGCCTCTCCGGCCCTTGCCACGCCGCACATCCGCCCAGCGGACCTTCCGAAAGCCACCAGTGCCGGGCATCAAGTCTCCAAGTTCCGGATTGGACCCGAGCTTGGCCTGGAGCTCTCTGTACTCATCGTCGTCTAGATAGTCCGGTCAGATGACGCGCAAATGCCGGCGCTTCGATGAACTCCATATGTCGCATTTATACGCTATTAGAGTATATTTATACACTATACGCTATTAGCGTATATGTCAAGCTTATTGAATTGGACAGGGTTTCAGAGCGCAAGCCACCCGGCGTGTGCAGTCAAGCTCCCAGCCTCTTCGCCATCGAGGAATAAATCTCCACCGCCTTCACCAGTTGCGCTTTTTCCACAAACTCGCCTTCCGTGTGCGCCACGTGAATCGAGCCCGGCCCCAGCAGCAGCGGCTCGCCCCAGTTGGAGAGCGCGGGGACATCCGTCGTAAAAGCCGCGATCATCGTGGGCAGACCGTCGAGCGTGCGCAGCCGCAGAAACGGAGTCTCGCGCGTGAAGTGAACCTCGGCAAGCTCTCCGACGGCGTCCGTAATCTGGCGGCGCAGTGTCTCCGCCGGGCCCACCAGGCGATAGAAAAGTTCAGCCTTGGCAAAATCGGAAATCACGTTCGGAGCGCGCCCCCCCTGAATCGTGCCGACGTTCTTGGTGCAAGCTCCCACCTCGGTGTCTTCGGGAAGCTTCATCGCGTGCAAACGGTGCAGCGCTTCCACCAGCTTGTCGATCGCCGATTCGCCCAGCTCCGGATACGCCGAGTGCGCCATTTTTCCGTGCGCCACCAGTTCCACGTGCAACGCGCCCTTGCTTGCCAGCGCCAGCTTGTTTTCCGTGGGCTCGCCGTTAATCATGAAGCGCGCGCCTATCTGTTGCAGGTTGGCCGTCTTCGCGCCAATCGAGTCCCGCTCTTCCCCCACCAGAAACAGCAGACCGACGAAAACGCCCGCCCCGCACAGCTTCTCCGCCGCCACCATCTGCGCCGCAATAATGCCCTTAGCATCGCAAGCTCCGCGCCCGTAAATGCACCCGTCGTCTTCGGACGAGGGAATGAACGGCGGCACCGTGTCCATGTGTGTGGAGAAAACAATCTCCGGACGAGCATGCCCCGGCCACGTAGCGAGCACGTTCGCGCGCGCGCCCTCGACCGGCATTTTCCGGGCTTCGAAGCCCCGCCGCCGCAGCTCGTCGCAAAGAAAATCTCCCACCGCGCTTTCATTCGGAGTGACGGATTCAATGTCAATCAGACGGCGGGTAAGGGCGAACAGGTCCATGCAGGAAAGCGTAACAGTCGCTGGTCGCTAGTCGCTAGTCGCTGGCAAGCAAATTCTCTGCAATACTAACGACGAACAACTAACGACCAACGACGAACGACTGACTGTGCCCGAGCCCTCCGCCATCCGCTCCCTCTTCCTCGCCGGCCCCGCCGGGCGCCTGGAAGCCCTGCTCAACGCCGGATCACCCAACGCCACGCACGCTGCGGTAGTCTGTCATCCCCATCCGCTTTACGGGGGAACCCTCCACAACAAAGTCGTCTTCCACGCCATGAAGGCGCTCAACCACTTCGGATTCCCCGTGCTCCGCTTCAACTTCCGGGGCACCGGCTTGAGTGAAGGTGAACACGACAACGGCGTTGGCGAGGTCGAAGACGTCCGCGCCGCCCTCGATTGGCTGGAACGTGAGTTCACGCTCCCCGTGATCTTCGCCGGCTTCTCCTTCGGAGCCGCCGTCGGATTCCGCGCCGCATATTCCGACGATCGAGTCCGCGCACTCATCGCCCTCGGCCTGCCCGCCGTCGCCGTCGAAGGCCGCGTCTATGATTTCGACTTTCTGCACACTTGCACCAAGCCCAAGCTTTTCGTCAGCGGATCGCGCGATCAATTCGCTCCCATAGGGGACCTCGAAGCGCTCGTCAGCACCTTCGCCGGCCCCAAGAAACTAGTTCGCATCGAAGCCGGGGATCATTTCTTCGAAGGCAGACTCAAAGAGATGCGCGTTGCCATCGCAGATTGGGTCCGCGAGATCGTGTCTCCGAGAGCCATTAGCGACGAACAGCGAACGACCAACGACTAACGACTTTTCTATAATTCCCCAATGCCCGATCTCACTCCCGCGCGCGACCAGCAATTCCACCGCATGCGCGACGTCGCCCGCGAGATCTTCACCGCCGCGTTGAAGAACGCCTCCATCGAAGCCGCCTTCGCCCGCAGGGTGCACTGCGAGCGCCGCATCCTGCGCATCGGTGAAGACCTGCACGATCTCGACGCCTACCATCGCGTCTTCGTCGTCTCGATCGGCAAGGCCGCGCACACCATGGCCGCCGCTCTCGAAGCCCAACTCGGCAGCAGTCTGGAAGGCATCGTCGCGTCCTCGGTTGAACCTGCCAGTCAGGTCCGCGGCTTCCGTTATTTCCGCGGCGGACATCCCACCCCCACCGCCGAATCCATCAACGCCGCCAATGCAATTCTCAAATCGCTGACCGCTCTCGACTCCACGTCGCTCGTCATCTTTATGCTATCCGGCGGTGGCTCTTCCATCGTAGAAAAACCTGTAGACGAAGACATCTCTCTGCCCGACCTCGCCGCCAGTTACAAGACGCTGGTAAACTCCGGCGCGCCCATCGCCGAAATCAATGCCATCCGCAAGCATCTTTCCGCCGTCAAGGGCGGACGCCTCGCCCAAGCGGCCTATCCGGCTCAGCAGGTTTCGATCCTTGTCTCCGACGTGCCCGACGCTACCCCCGACGCGCTCGCCTCCGGCCCCACCATGCCCGATTCCACTTCCATTCATGACTGCGAGCGCATCGCCGCCAAATACAACCTGCTCGATCAGTTCCCCAAATCCGTTGCCGATCTCTTCCACCAGCATGCCCTCGATGAGACGCCCAAGTCCGACGATCCCGCTTTCGTCCGCGCCCGCTGGTGGACCGTGCTCTCCAACAAAGTGGCCATCGACGAAGCTGCCGCAGCCGCTACCCGCGCCGGTTTCGCGGTTGAAGTCGATAACTCTTGCGACGACTGGCCCTACGACAAAGCTGCGGACTACCTGCTTAACCGTCTGCGCGATCTGCGAAGCAAAGTTTCGCGCGTCTGTTTGATCTCCGGCGGCGAGGTGACCGTCGCCGTCCGCAACGGCGGCGTCGGCGGACGCAACCAGCAGTTCGCCCTGGCCTGCGCCGAACCCATATCGGGACACGATATTACCGTGCTCAGCGCCGGCACCGATGGCATCGACGGCAACAGTCCAGCCGCCGGAGCCGTAGTCGACGGCAGCACCCTCGATCGCATCACCAAACTCGGAGGGCGCCCCATCCCGCAGCAAGCGCTCTCCGCCTTCAATGCCTATCCCCTTTTCGACGCCCTGGGCGACACACTCGTCACCGGACCCACCGGAAATAATCTTCGCGACCTGCGCATCCTCCTCGCCTACTGGGCACCTTAAATTTTTGTAAATACTGTTTCCGCCCGGCAGCGCCGCGCCCTGAAGCTGCATCCAACCTGTTAAACCAAATCCTGGACGGAGGTTTCGCTTGAAACAGACTCTACGAGTAGCTATGTTCTTGGCTCTTGCCTGCACCTCCTTGGCGTCGCTTTCGAATCTCGCGAGCGCCCAGAAAATTGACATTGCTTTCGGCGTCAGTACGCTGGACGCGCCCGGAGCCAGCACGGCAAGCGGGAATCGCCAGCCCGTTTCACTCACCGGCGGCGCCTATACCGGCTTTAGCGGCGACGTGCTGTTCTGGCACAATCTCGGTTTCGGCAGTGAAATCTACTGGAAGGCGACCCAGGGTAATTACGGCGGCGACCCGACCCTCCCGTTTCGTCCAATCTTTTTTGACTTCAACGCGGTTTACTCGCCCAAGCTCGCGAGCCATGCCTATCTTGAGCTGAGCGGCGGCATCGGCGCGCAGGATACCCGCATCTACTGTCAACAGTGCGGCAATGGCTTCAATACCAACTATTCGAGCGACAAACATTTCATGGGAGACTTCGGCGTCGGCCTGAAACTCTATCCCACGCATAGCTTCTTTGTCCGTCCGGAGGCCAAACTTTACCTGGTGAACAACAACTTGTTGTTCAGTTCGGCACGTGCGACGCGCTACGGACTCTCCATCGGCTATACGTTCAAATGAGATAGCTATTTGAGTTTGTCATCCTGACCCTGAGCGCGGCCAAAGGCGAAGGACCTGCTGTTTGCTAACCATGGCGAATCGTAGGTCCTTGCGCTTTGTAAATTTCTTCCTCGGATGCACTCGCCAGTGGCCCCTATCCCCGTCCCGCATTATGATAGAGGCATGAATTTCGGTTTTTCCGGCGAGATGATTTTTCTGTTTTTTCTTGCGCTGATCCTTTTCGGCCCCAAGAAAATGCCGGAGATCGGCCGCCAGGTCGCGCGCTTCCTGAACGAGTTCCGCCGCGCGTCCAATGAATTCCGCGCGCAGATCGAGTCTGAATTCAATTCCCTCGAGAACAGCGTCAATCCGCGCCAGCAGATCCTGCCGCCCCTCCAGGCTCCGCTGGGATCGCTGGCCAACCGCATCTTCCATTCCCCGCCCGCCGAAAAGCCGGAAATCGCGGAAAATGCCGCTGCCGAACCTGCCGCCGCCGAAAATGCCGCCAAGGTAGAGACGGGGCTTGCCCCGTCTCCCGAGCCTGCTCCGAAAGTAGCGCCCGATGCCTGAACTGGCCGCCTCCTCGCCCGCAGACGATTCCGCCAAGGAGCAGATGCCCACCATGGGCTTCCTCGATCACCTCGAGGAACTGCGCAAGCGCATCATCTATTCCATCGTCGCCATGGTGGTCGGTTTCTTCGCCTGTTGGGGATATGCCGAGAATATCTACGAGGTCATTCAGCGTCCGATCATGGACGCACTCCGCAGCAATGGCCTCTCGGCAAAGCTGGTTTACGTCAATCCGACCGAACCTTTCAATCTGTATCTGAAAGTGGGATTCATGGCCGGTTTGTTCGTCGCCTCGCCTTTCGTGCTCTACCAGATCTGGTGTTTCATTTCGCCCGGCCTCTACCGCCATGAGAAGCGCTACGTCATGCCCTTCATGGTCTCAACCGTGGCCCTGTTCCTGGCCGGTGGATACTTCGGCTACAAACTCGTCCTGCCCGCCGCGCTCGTGTTCCTGATCGGCTACGGCAAAGCGTTTCAGCCGATGATTACCCTCACCGAGTACAGTTCTCTGTTCCTCACCATCATCGTCGGCATGGGCGCCATCTTCGAAATGCCGATTCTGGTATTTTTCCTGTCGCTCATGGGCATCGTCAGTGCCGGCTGGATGTGGCGCAATCTCCGCTATTCCATCCTCGTCATCTTCATCATCGCTGCCATCGTCACGCCCACCACCGACATCCTGAACATGTGCATCTTCGCCGCGCCCATGGTCGCGTTGTATATTCTGAGCATCGCCATCGCCTGGCTCGTGCATCCCAAGCAACGCAAGAAGCGCGCGGAGAAGAACCCCTAACCACAGAAGACACAGAGGACCGCAGCGGAAACCATGAAGAGATCCAGCGCAAAGATCGAAGTTTCCCAGGCCTTCCCCTGTGATCCCCCGTGTCCCCTGTGGTTAAGGATTTGCCTGCAACTACTCATGGCCATTTCTTTGGCAAACGCCGTCGCATGCAACAAAGGAGCCGACTCCACCGCCAGCGCCGCCCCATCAATCGTGGCGACCGCAGCGCCGCCCGCAGCCGCTGCCCCCGACTCCGCCCCGCTCCCGCACATCGATGCCAAACGCGCCTTCCAGTACACCCGCGAAGTTACCGCCTTTGGACCGCGCTACATGGGCAGCGAGAATCACAAGAAACTGGAGCGTTACATCCTCGACCACCTAAAAGGCGATCAGGTCGAAGACGACGCCTTTACCGCCGACACCGTGGAAGGCAAGTTTCCCGTCCGCAACATCATCGCCAAATTTCCCGGCGCCAAGGACGGCATCATCGCCATCCTCGGCCACTACGACACCAATTACCCGCTGCGCAATACCGGATACGTAGGCGCCAACGACGGCGGCTCTTCCACTGCCATCCTGCTCGAATACGCCAACCAGTTGCACGGCAAAAAACGCGATGGCTACAGCGTTTGGCTAGTCTGGACCGACGGTGAGGAAGCCGTGAAGACCTGGACCGACACCGACAGCCTCTACGGCACGCGCCATCTAGCCGAAAAGTGGGAAAAGGACGGCACGCTAAAGAAGATCAAAGCGCTCATGGTCATGGACATGATCGGCGATGCCGACCTCAACATCGAGCGCGACACCAACAGCGCTTCCTGGCTGCTCGATCTCATCTACACCGCCGCCGAGCGTGGAGGCTACCAGTCCCACTTCTACGCTCGCCAGGGCGGGTTCGAAGACGATCACATCCCCTTCGCAAAACGCGGCGTTCCCTGCGCCGACGTGATCGACCTCGACTACGGCTACAACAACGTCTTCCATCACACCCCGCAAGACACCATGGACAAACTAAGCCCCAGAAGCCTCGAGATCGTAGGCAACACAATTCTCGAAACCATCCGCATGCTCGACCAACGCTAGCGTAGTGCCACAGCGCATCTAATTCTGAGACCTGAGACCTGAGACCTGAGACCTGAGACCTGAGACCTGAGACCTGAGACCTGACGCCTGACACCTGACACCTGACACCTGAACTCCTGCTACCATATTCTCAGCGCCTGTGGGGGCGACTCTGATCGGCTTCAGCAGCCGTAAGCGTGTGTGGAGATCCTGCTTGTTGCAACGAGTTCTGCCGGTAGTCTTTCTGTTCACTTCCAGCGTTCTAACAAGCGGGCAAGCGCCCAGCGCTCCAGGCAAGCCGCTTCCGCCCGGACCCATGCAAGCCAAAGTGAAAGCCGCTTGCACGACCTGTCACAACACCACGCGCATCACCGAGCAGCACCTGACCCGTCAGGGATGGTCCGTCGAGCTCGACAAAATGGAAGGCCTGGGCGCCGTGATCCCCGACGCCGATCGCATCGCTTTTCTGAATTATCTGACCAAGAATTTCGGCCCCGAAAAAGGCGCGCCAAAAACCGCAGGGAACAAATCTGGAAGCGCAACCGACTAGCTAGAATTACTCGTGTGGGGCGGGCATTCCTGCCCGCCTAGCCGAGCGAAGCTCGGCAGTTGCCTGTGCACAGCTTCTGCGAATTTCCTAGGCCCAGCCAAAGCAAAGCGCTGTCCGACCCAACATCTGGAAGTGACGTTACGGACAGCGCTGCCCCTAAACTTGCGGGAAACTAGCATCAGCATGGGTGGAACGCAGCAAAACTTCAAGTGATTGTTCAGGTACAGGGAGCAACCCTATTTTTCCTCTGTGTCCCCTGTGCTCCCTGTGGTAGAGATTTTTTCCGGCCGCAGCAGCGGAAACAGAATCACGTCCCGAATCGTATGCGAGTCGGTGATCAGCATCGCCAGCCGGTCCACTCCCAAACCCACTCCGCCCGCCGGAGGCATGCCATAACTCAGCGCATTGATATAATTTTCATCCATCTGGTGCGCTTCTTCGTCGCCGCGCTCGCGTTCCTTGAGCTGCGCCTCGAACCGCGCGCGCTGATCCTCCGGATCGTTGAGTTCGCTGAACCCGTTGGCGATTTCCATCTTGCCAGCGAATATCTCAAAGCGCTCGGTCCAATCCGGCTCGTCTGGCTTCTGTTTGGACAGCGGCGACACCGCAGTAGGAAATTCGTAGATGATCGTAGGCTGCATCAAGTGTTCCTCGGCCACCGCCTCAAAGATGCCAGCGATCGTCTTACCCAGTGGCGCTGCCGAATCGTACGCCAAACTGATCCCCGCGCCGCGCACGCGCTCGACCAGCGCCGCGACCGATTCGCGCGTAGCGAAGTCGCTCACGACCGGCTTCGCTCCAGCCTTCTCCGGCCAGAACTGCACAATCGCCTCCCGCATCGTCATCCGCCGCCAGTTCGCATGTGACCAGTCAATCTCGTGCTCGCCCCACTTCGTCTTCATCCCGCCGGTCACGTCTTTCACCGCCTGCTCGATCGAGCCCTGCGTCGTGTCCAGGATGCCGAGATAATCCGTGTAAGCCTGGTAAGCCTCCAGCATGGTGAACTCGGGATTCCATCTCCATCCCAGTCCTTCGTTGCGGAAGTTGCGGTTGATTTCATACACGCGATCAAATCCGCCCACCGTCAACCGCTTCAAATAAAGTTCCGGAGCGATGCGCAGATACAGGTCCATATCCAAAGTGTTGTGGTGCGTCTTAAAGGGACGAGCCACTGCTCCGCCCGCAATCGGATGCATCATCGGCGTCTCGACTTCCATGAACCCCTGCGCGTCAAAATACCGTCGCAACGATTGCACCAGCTTGCTGCGCTTCAAAAACACTTCGCGGACTTCCGGATTCATCACCAGATCGAGATACCGTTGCCGATAGCGCAACTCAACGTCGGTCAGCCCATGAAACTTTTCCGGTAACGGCAGCAGGTCCTTCGAAAGAAACGCCAGCTCTTCGGCATGAATGCTCAGTTCGCCCGTGCGCGTGCGAAACAGGTATCCACGCACCCCAATGTGATCGCCCAGGTCGAGCAGCTTCCACAGTTCAAATCCGGCGTCGCCAACCGCGTCTTTCTTGACGTAGATCTGCAACCGCTGCCCGTCCTGTTGCAAGTGCGCAAACCCGGCCTTACCCATCAGCCGTATGGCCATGATGCGTCCCGCCACCCGCACCGTAACCCGCGGAGATTCCAGTTCCTCCGCCGTCTGCCCTCCATACTCGGCCAGAATCTGCGCCACCGTGTGGCTGTAGTTGTACTTCCGCGGATACGCCGGATGCCCGAGAGCCTCAATCTTCTTCAGCTTCTCGCGCCGGATTTCATAAATATTTTCGTCGAGTGCCAAGGAGTGTCCTTGCCCAGTGAAAAGGAAACTGGAAGCAAGTGATTATAAATAACCCGGGACCACGTAGGGGCGGCCACATTCCTCCGCCCACGGCCATTCATGTCATGCTGAGCGGAGCAAGGACTTCGCGAAGTGAAGTTCCTGTGACCTGCCCCCCATTTTTAGTCCAGGGATAATGAGACTTTCTCCGGGTTTGGTCTGTCCAACCCTACACCTGTAACTACTCTCTCACCACCTGA
>Ga0187817_10000795_pt1 | contig 14266 bp, 10 predicted proteins | sample NC_wetland_sal_i_17_FD_132431 | JGI IMG/M metagenome (GOLD analysis project Ga0187817, IMG submission 132431) | Wetland sediment microbial communities from Neuse River Estuary, North Carolina, USA - SO4_2 | ecosystem: Environmental > Aquatic > Freshwater > Wetlands > Sediment | place: USA...
GCGATTACCGGTGATGTCGTTTCCCCTGCGATTTCACGGGAAGACTGGGGGGAACTCAATTGATCCTCGTCGATACGCATGTTGTCGTCTGGCTGGCGCTGGACCCAACCCACCTCTCCAAGAACGCAAGAGCGGCCATCGACGATGCGCGCGGGAGCGGGGACGGATTAGCCATCTCCGACATTACTCTCCTGGAGTTGGCCACGCTCTCGAGCAAAGGGCGCATCCGTCTCGACATTAGCCTCGAATCTTTCCTGCGCGAGGTCGAGGCGCGCTTCGTCGTCCTACCGATCAGCGGCCGCGCATGCGTGCGCGCCCTCGGACTTCCAGCAACGTATCCCAAGGATCCCGCCGATCGCATCATAGGAGCGACCGCGCTGGTCGAGGGACTGTCTCTGCTCACTGCGGACCGCGGGATCCGACGGTCACGGGCTCTTCGCACCATTTGGTGAGAAAAACTTGAAAGCAGCGTTGCTGCGGGCGGCCAATGTGTCGGCGCCGAGCGATTACCTGGTGAGGGGACAAATGGAGGGGTGGCCTAAAACGCTCGAACGGCTGCCACCGGCGGTTCAGATCGAGACGTTCTCACTGCACCGACTGCAACCGGCGCACGCAGTAGGGCGTCTGGGCAATCGGTTCCCAGCCGGTGAGAGTTCCTGGCGGCCAGGGTGGACAGAAGCTCACGACCAGTTTTGCGTGGGAACGGACGAAGGCTTCATAGGCTTGTTGTCGCACTTCCTCGGGAGCGTCCCAGAATTGTTTGGATCCATGGTTGGAGTCCATGATCTCGGCGACGATGCGCAGCCTTGCCAGGCGGGCCCAAAACGCACCGGTGCCATCGGCGATGATCGCGACTTTGTCACCGGGTTGAGCCCCCATGCGGCGAAGCTGACCGGCGGCAACGACGTCCTGCCAGGCTGACTGCGGGCCGGTTCCCGGGATGGCCATATGGTTCGTGGCGACGCGAACCGTGTAGTCCGCCGTGCCCAGCGCCATCACTAGAAACACCGCGACGGCCACGCAGGCGACCGTCTTTTGAACCTCCGGGCGAAATCGCACCGCCGCTATCAAGGTAAGAAACAACACCAGAACCGAGCCGCCCAGAAAACGATCTTCTTCATGCACCAGAAGGTAGACCCCGAGGACGGCGATCGACATCACCAGAAATGGCCAGAACGCGCGCAAAACTGGCAAACCCAGCGGCCCACTGAGCAGCGCGAGCGCGATGATTCCGGCGAGTAGCTCCGGCCGGGTGCTGAACAACAAGCGGATCTCGCTCAGGAGAGCGCTCGCAACCATTCGCATCTGGGGCTTTAACTTGAAACTCCAGTGCAGCCCCTCGTTCCAATATGAGGGATCGGTCCATGGCGGATAAGTGCCGAGCACCGGCCCGTCGAATTCAAATAGCGGCGGGTATCTCATTAATTGGCGGGTCGGATGGAGAGGGATCCCGCTGCCGGGAACTTCTCCCTGCCAATTTCTCCTCGATGTGTGGGGAGACACATACCAGGCATAAACGAGCTTGCCCGAATCGCCAAATGTGAACCGGCTTTTTTGATGAGAGAGCAGGAGGATCAGCGGAGCGCAGGCGCAGAGAAAGACCAGACCGGCTAGCGCGATACCGCTTCCCCAGCCTGGACTCGTGCGTTTCCATAAATAGGCCACGGCGAGGGTTACAAAGCCAATTGGGAACAAGATTGCTTTCGTCCAGTATCCAACCGCGAGGAGGAGGCCAAACAGAGCGAACTTCCAGAACGCGTCGCCCGGCCGGAGGCGCAATAGCATCCCTGCCGTGACGCAAATGCATGCCATCACGGCCAGGTCTGGTGAGACGTCGTAGAGCGTCTCCACTTCGAGAGCCAGCCACCAATTCGAGAGCCAGCCACCAAAAGGTGGAATAGACCAGGAGAACCAGCGCCCATTCCGGCAAAGCTTGTCCGTCGTCGGCATTGGCATTCGGCATTGCGTCCGAAGATCGTCCTCGATCGAACGCGATGAATGCGTGCAACAAGAAGCGAAAAGCAAACAGCGCAGCGACAAACACTCCAAAGTTGACCAGGTGAACCAGAGGAAACTCCCACTTCGGCGAAGGCTTGGTTATCCCCAGGACGACCCCGAGTGTCCACGGATACAAAGGGCTCCAATAAGCGTTTACTGCGTTTGCCCAATCGCGACGGAAGAAAAAGTCGCCAAGATCCAGATAAGAGATGCCATCCGGATTCATCGAGTAGCGGCCAAACCACTCGTGTAACGCCCCAAGAGCGAGGCTCGCAAACAAGAGAATACGTTCCATCGGGAGCCGGCGGAAAAGACGATCTAGCATCAGGAAGGTCCGAACCCTGCAGCGCGAGACGAAGCCGGCTGCACCAGCCTTTCGCCGAGCAGTATATCTCGGAAGGCCTCTCCCTGGCTGGTGGGACGGTCTTCTGCCGGGGAATGATTCCGCGTGAGACAATTTGCGAACATCGACATGCAATTACTTCCATGATCGGAACCTTCAGAGCCATCGGACCAAGCGATCTCCCAGCCTTAGCAAGGTTCCTCGTGCGCGTGTACAAGTTTGAGCCGTCGGACCTTCACGCCGACCCGCGAATGCTGGAATGGAAGTACCTTTATCCAAGGCCGGACTGGGAAGGGAGTCGCAGTTATGTGCTCGAAAAAGATGGGGAAATCATTGCTCATGGCGGCGTTTTTCCGGTAACGTTCCGGCTGCCAACCGGGGACACAGTAGGCAGCCTCACCATCACGGACTGGGCCGCCGATCCGGCGATTCCAGGAGTCGGCGTCATGCTCTACCGCAAGTTGATGCAAATGGCTCCCACATCTTTTGACATTGGGGGCGCGGCGGCTACGCGCGAGATGCTTCCGCGGATCGGGTTTCGCAACATTGGAGAAGCTGTAACCTTTGCCGGCTGGTTGCGACCGTGGCGGGAGTTTCGGAGGCGTCCGGGCACCGGGAGATCTGTTCTCCGGCTGCTGCACGGTTGGGCGCATCCCGCGCACATTCGCAGTCAGCCTGGCGCGCAATGGGAATCCGTTCCGGTGGGGGAATTCGACGATTCGCTCCAGCCGATCCTGAGCGGCGCAAAGCGCCCATGGTCGTTCGGTCAGCGGACCGTTGCCGCCTTGAATTATCTGCTGAAGTGTCCTCACCTGGAAATGCAAGGCTTCTTGCTGAAGCGCCAAAGCCGTCTGGTTGGTTGTTTCGTCCTGGGAAGGTTGAGCTGGGAAGCAAGGCTGCTCGACCTTGTGGTTGACTCGGAGGATGTGGATGATTGGAAACTCGCTTGTGCTGCGGTCACGAACCAGGCCTTGCTCGATCGCGAAGTCTGCCGTATTCGTGTGATGTCCACTGTGCCGATCCTGAGCCAAGCGTTAGCGTGGAATGGTTACTGGTGCCAGTACAAGGAACCCATCGTGATGCACGACCCCATGAATGTCTTGAACGGCGCGTTTCCAATGAGCATTCAGTTATTCGACGACGATTCCGGTTACTGATACGAGCCAATGAACGCCCGAGGATAGAGAGGTACCTTGAGATTCGTCAGTCCTGCTCTGAAGCACATCGTTTTTCCAGCCCTGTCCCGGAGCGGGTACCTTCGCTACGCAGCCGGTGCCGGTCCCGCGGTAGTGACCTACCACGGAGTGTACCCAGCTGGCTACGAAATCAGAAATCCGGCTTTGGACGGCAATCTGGTGCATGCGGATTCGCTGCGGAGCCAACTTCGGTTGCTGCGGAAGCGCTATCACGTAATCTCCCCTGAAGACTTTCTCCGGTGGTTGGAGGGAGAGCTGTCGCTTCCTCCCCGCTCGATCCTGCTGACCTGTGACGACGCCCTGCGGAACACGCTGACGGAAATGGTCCCCATTCTGCGCGAGCTTGGCTTGTCCTGTCTGTTCTTCGTCACCGGCGCGTCCGCCGAAGAGACGCCGTCCATGCTGTGGTACGAAGAACTCTACCTGATGCTGTTGGAGGCGAGCGAACCCATTGCGCTGAATGTTCGCGATGCCGGCATCAGCGTCAGCGCTATGGCACGGCAGGAGAGACACGCCTGCTGGTGGAACCTGGTCGAACAGCTTTCGCAGTTCGAAAGAGGACGGAGGCGCAAATTCCTCGATCAAATCCGAGACCAGCTCCGGCTGGCCGAGAACTGGAGAGAGCGATTCGTCGAGGACCCAACGCTAGCGGCCAGGTTTCTTATTTTGGATCGAGCGGGGTTGCGGCAGCTAGCCACTTCCGGAATGGATATCGGCGCGCATTCTCTTTCCCACCCGGTGCTGTCGCGGGCACCGGACGCCTTGGCTTGGCAGGAGATCTCTGAGAGCCGGAGTGTGCTGGAGAAGGTTCTGGGGCAGAGGGTGTGGGCGTTTGGGTATCCGTTTGGCAATGCCGCTACGGTTACAGAGCGAGATTTGCGGCTGGCGGAGCGGGCTGGCTTCCACTGCGCCTTTATGAACGTCGGAGGCGGGCTAGGGGCCCCGATCCAACGCTTCGCTGTGCCGCGCGTTCACGTCACGGCCAGCATGAACTTGGCGGAGTTTGAAGCTCACGTCTCGGGTTTCTATCGCACACTGCGCGAGAGGCTGGCGGGCGGCAATGATCTGGAAGCGATGGGCGGCGCTTGAGATCGAGCGGCGCTAAAGCGCGTCAGATTGTCAGCGAGCTACGGCCCCAACGACAAGTTGTGCCCTTCGCAAAAACCTCCGAGAATCAGAGTTTTTCCGCAGTTGATCTAGGAGTAGAGAATCTGCCCTCATTTTGCGGTTACGGCGCCATGCACACGCAGGTGTGACCTGGGTCACGGACCTGTGCCCGCATATAGTTCAAAATTGCAACAGTTTTAGGCCCAAAAACTCGAATGGAGCTTGAAAAAATGAAGAAAGTTAACATCGCGGTGTTGACCGTTGCAACGGTATTAGCGGTTGTTCTCACCCTCTCCCTGTCGGCGAATGCGCAAGGCGGAGCCGATCTCTTTAAAGCAAAATGCGCCGCCTGCCATGGGGCGGATGGAACCGGCTCGGCGATGGGGAAGAAGATGGGCGCGCACGACTTTACGAGTGCCGAAGTGCAGAAGATGTCGGACGCGGAGCTCACGGAAACTATCACCAACGGCAAGAACAAGATGCCCAAGTATGGGTCGCTGAAGCCGGAAGAGATTAAGGGTCTGGTCGCTTACATCCGCACCCTTAAGAAGTAATTCTGGCCGCTTCTTGCCATTAAGACTAGGGAGATTGTCGAGCGCTGCGGAGGGGCCGCGGCCGCACATGAAGTGTGTCTGCGTAGCAGGCGCACAGAGGAAAGGGGAATAGCGGTTGGCGATGAATTTGCAAGAACGCATCCGGGAGTGGGCTCAGCCCGTCTATTTTCTGGGCCAGAATCCCATCACACTCACCGGCGCGGTGGTGACGACGAGCACGGCGCTCACCACCATCGCCTTCTGGTTCTATGACGTCTTCTTGCCGGGACCGCCGCATCCTTATATTGGCCTGCTGGTCTTTTTGATCCTGCCCGGCATTTTTGTTCTTGGTTTGTTGCTAATTCCGCTGGGCATCTGGCTCCGCCGACGAAGTCTGTTGGGGAGGGGGGAACTGCCGGGGATTTTCCCCGCCATCGACTTGGGGCTGCCTGTGGTACGGCGCACCCTGGAGTACGTGGCGGCGGCGACCGTACTGAATCTTCTCATTGTGGGGACCGCATCGTACCGGGGCGTGCAGTACATGGATTCAACGGAGTTCTGCGGGCAGACTTGTCACCGGGTGATGGATCCCGAGTACACGGCTTATCAGAATTCTCCACACTCGCGGGTGGACTGTGTCGAGTGCCACATCGGGGCGGGCGCGTCATGGTTTGTGCGCTCAAAGCTTTCCGGTCTGCGGCAGGTCTTCGCAGTAACCTTCCACACCTATTCGCGCCCGGTTCCTTCGCCGGTAAAGTACCTGCGCCCGGCGCGCGAAACCTGCGAACAATGTCACTGGCCGCAGCGCTTCACCGGCGACAAGTTCCTGGTGAATACCAGCTACAAGGACGACGAGAAAAATACGCCGCAGACGGATGTGCTGCTGCTGAAAGTGGGGGGACGGACGTGGCAGGGTGCGGTCGGCATCCACGGACGCCACCTCGCCGACAACGCACGTATCCGCTACATTTCGACCGACCCCGAGCGGCAGACGATTCCAGCCGTGTATTACACCGACGATACGGGAAAGACCACCGAATTCATCTCCAGCGATGCGAAGCCCACCAAGGAGCAATTGGACAAGGGAGAGCACCGGGTAATGGATTGCGTGGATTGCCACAACCGGCCCACGCACGCTTTCGACTTGCCCGAAAACGCGGTGGACAAGCAAATGTCGCTCGGGCGCATTAGCCCGGAACTTCCCTACATCAGGAAAAAAGCGGTTGAGGTTCTCAAGGTGGATTATCCGGCCCGCGATGTGGCGGAGCGTCGCATTAAAGAAGAACTCAACAATTTCTATCGGACCAATTACCCGCAGATCTACGCGACGCGGCGGACAGTGGTGGAACAGGCTGGCGATGAGGTGGCGAACATCTACATGCGCAATATTTTTCCAGACATGCGCGTCACCTGGGGAACGCACCCGAATAATCTTGGGCACAATGATTCGCCGGGTTGCTTCCGCTGTCATGACGGCAGTCATACCAGCGCCGATGGCCAGACCATCACCAACGACTGCAGTGCATGCCACAACCTGCTGGCGGTTCAGGAGGGAAACCCGAAAGTGCTTGCGGATCTTGGCATGAAGTAGGTCTGGCTGAGAGTTTGACATGGCGGGAACCAACAACGCGTGGAGGAACACCTGGAGCGGGCGGGCGCGTATCATCGCGCCGATCTTTGTCCTTGTCCTTGCCATTTTGTTCGTCCTCCTGATTTCCCCAAGCCCCGGCCGCGCAGCCGGGAGCGCTACCGAGCAGCCTGGGGCGGAATGTCTTGCATGTCATGGCGATAAGACCATGACCACGACGCGAGCCGGTAAGACGGTTTCGCTCTACGTGGACGGCAAGAAATTTGCGGCTTCCATACATGCCAGCTTTGGGTGCACCGGCTGCCACGCCGACCTGGAAGGGAAGGATCTGCCGCACGAAACGCCGCAGCCGGTAAAGTGCGGCACCTGCCACACCACCGAGCAGGAGCAACATGCCCGGTCGCTTCACGGGAAGGCGATTGCGCGGGGCGATGCGCTGGCGCCCCACTGTGTGAATTGCCACGGGAACCACGACATCGTTGCAGTGAAGGATCCGCGCTCGGCGGTGGCGCCGCTGAAAGTGCCCTTCGTCTGCGGCCAGTGCCATCGCGAGGGAACAACGGTTTCGCGCAATCGTCCCATCCCCCAGGACAATATTCTGGAGAACTACTCCGAGAGCATCCACGGGGAGGCGTTGCTGAAGAAGGGACTGTCGGTGGCTCCGACCTGCGCCACCTGCCACACCTCGCACTTGATATTGCCGCATACCGATCCCGCTTCCTCGATCAATCGCAAGAACATCGCCGCCACCTGCACGAAATGCCACGCGCAAATCGAAACGGTCCACCGGAAAACCATTCGTGGAGAGCTTTGGGAGAAGCAGGCGAACGTCCTGCCGGCCTGCCCAGACTGCCATCAGCCGCACAAGATCAGGAACGTCTTCTATGCGCAGGGTATGGCCGACGCGGACTGCATGCGTTGCCACGCGGACGAGAAGCTGCGTCGCGCCCGCGACGGGAAATCCATGTATGTCGACGCGACCGAGGTCAACCATTCGCGTCACAGCGAGGAGCCTGGCAGGCTTCGCAACGTTGCCTGCAGCCAATGCCACTCGGAGGTTAACGCCTCCCGTGTGCGGCCTTGCGAGACTATCACCCACGAAGTGGATTGCACCGCTTGCCACGATGAAATTGGCAAGCAGTATGCTGCCAGCATCCATGGGCGACTTTTTAGCAAGAGCGATCCGAATGCCCCAACCTGCAAGGAATGCCATGGCACGCACGGTGTCCTTGGAAAGCAGGATCCGCAGTCGTCGACCTTTGCGACCAATGTACCCCGACTTTGCGCGCGGTGTCACCGCGAGGGCCAGAAGGCTGCGGTGCGCTATACCGGCCTTCAGCACGAAATCATCGCGAACTACACGGAGAGCATTCACGGAACTCTTCTGAAGAACGGTTTGACGGTGACAGCGACCTGCACCAGTTGCCACACCGCTCACCAGATCCTTCCCCGGACCGATCCGGCGTCGAGCGTCAACGCCAACAACGTGCCGGACACGTGCGGCAAGTGCCACCACGGCATCGAGGAGCAGTTCGAGAACAGCATCCATGCCAAGCGAGTGAGCGGGTACAGCAAGCCACTTCCGGTTTGCAACGATTGCCATACCGCTCACGCCATTCACCGCACGGATGAGAACAGCTTCCGGCTAAACGTGATGACCACATGCGGTCGCTGCCACGAGAAGATTGCCGAGACCTACTTTGATACTTATCACGGGAAGGTTTCGAAGCTGGGGTACACGAAGGCGGCCAAGTGTTATGACTGCCATGGGGCGCACGACGTGCTGGCCGTGACCGATCCGCGCTCGCACCTCAGCCGGGCGAACGTGGCGGCCACCTGCGGGAAGTGCCATGCGAGCGCGACCCGGCGTTTCGCCGGATACCTGACCCACGCCACCCACCACGACCCGCGCAAGTATCCGTTCCTGTTCTACACCTTCTGGGGCATGACCGGGCTGCTGGTGGTGACCTTCGTTGTCGGCGGCATGCATACGCTGCTTTGGCTGCCCCGAGCTTTCCAGATGCGCCAGGAGTTGCGCGCCGCGGAAGCGAAATTCGCGGCGGAGCTTGAACAACCCGCAAACAAGGAGGATACCAATGCCTAGCGGCCAGGTTTTGGAGAATCCATCAGCGGGAAGGCCGCCTTTGCCTCACGGCACAGTTGCAAAACGCCAGTTCGTTCGGTTCTCCCGCCTGCAGAGGATTCTGCACATCTGCATGATTGTGAGCTTCATGTGCCTGGCGCTGACCGGGCTAACCCTGAAATTCTCCTACACAAAATGGGCGGCGGTGCTTTCTCATCTGCTCGGAGGATTTGAGAACGCGGGCTACATCCACCGCAGTGCCGCCGTCATCATGTTCGGCGTCTTCATTACCCATCTGGTGGACATCTATAAGTTAAAAAAAAGGGAACACGGTACCTGGCGCTCGCTGATTTTCGGACCGGGCAGCATGATGCTGAACCGAAGGGACCTGACTGAGTTCGTGGGCACCCTGAAGTGGTTTGTAGGGCGAGGCGAACGGCCTGCCTATGGCCGCTGGACCTACTGGGAAAAATTCGACTATTTTGCGGTGTTTTGGGGAATCGCGGTAATTGGTTCTACCGGCCTCACGCTGTGGTTCCCGGTGTTCTTCACGCGATTTTTGCCGGGGTGGTTCCTGAACGTCGCCACCATTATTCACAGCGACGAAGCGCTGCTGGCTACCGGTTTCATCTTTACCGTGCATTTCTTCAATACTCACTTGCGTCCGGAAAAGTTTCCCATGGACATCACCGTCTTCACCGGCCGCATGCCGCTCGAAGAATTGGAAAGGGACAAGCCCAGAGAGTATGAAGAGCTGGTCGCCAGCGGGAAACTGGAGGAAAAAATGGAGGAGGCTTATCAACCAATCGTCATCCAGACGGTTCGAGCCTTCGCCTGGGCAGCTCTGACGGTGGGATTTTTCATCGTGCTGTGGATCATCTACGCGATGTTGTTCGCGTACCGCTAGTTTGCGGTTGAGTACGGAGAAGGGTGTTGAAATGCTTGCGACTCGGGTTACTTTGGGTTACCTGGCCTTGACTCTGGTCTCGGCATTGGCTGCGGCCTCGCCCGCAGCGGACCAGGAGTGTCTGGCGTGCCACGGCGAGGCCGGAATGAAGTCCAGCGCCGGTAAGAGCATCTCGGTCGACCCCGTCAAACATGTCGCCAGCGCACATGCAATTCTCGGCTGCAAGGACTGCCATACCGCCATCAAAGAGTTCCCGCATCCCTCCAAAATCGCTAAAGTGAAATGCGCCACCTGCCATGCGGAGGAAGCCAAGTCATTCCCTGAGAGCGCCCACTCCATGCTCGGTGAATCGGCATGCGCTGCGTGTCATGGCAGCGTGCACGAACTCACCACCGCGGAAAAGCTGATTCCCGGAAAGTGCGCGGAGTGCCATGCGGACGAAGTGAAGGAGCTCGCGTCCAGCATCCATGGACAGGCCGCGAAGAGCGGCGACCCCGACGCACCCAAATGCGTTTCCTGTCACGGTGCCATCCACGCGGTGAAAGCTTCCAGTGAAGCGGACTCGACAGTTGCTCGCAAGAACCTGCCGGATACTTGCGCAAAATGCCACAGCGATGCAGGGTTTTTGTCGCGCCACAAAATTCCGGTGGCGCATCCGGTAGCTTCCTATAAGCAGAGCGTGCACGGGCGCGCGGTCGCGCTCGGCAAAGATGCGGCCACCTGTTCCAGTTGCCATGGCAGTCATGACATTTATCCCGCCACCGATGAGCGATCCAAGGTCAATCACTGGAAAGTGCCGGGGACCTGCGCGCAATGCCACAAGGAAATCGCGCGCGAGTTCAACGAGAGCGTCCACGGGGAAGCGGTCAAGGCCGGCGTCCGCGATGCGCCGGTTTGCATCGACTGCCACGGCGAGCATCTGATCATGGACCCGAAGAGCGCGGGCTCGCCTTTGAACGCCCAGAATGTCTCCGCCCAGACCTGCGGGCGCTGCCACGGCGATCCGCGCCTGGCGCTGCGCTACGATTTGCCGGCCGATCGCCTGCCATCCTACGCCGGCAGCTATCACGGGCTGGCGCTGCAAGAAGGGAAGGTGAGAGCGGCGAATTGCGCGTCGTGCCATGGGGTACACGACATTCTCCCGTCGAGCGACCCGCGCTCGACCGTCAATGCCGCAAACCTGCGGAAAACATGCGGAGAGTGTCACCGAGGCGTGAACGAAGCCAAGTTCACCATCGGTCCCGTACACGTGCAGACCAACGCGGGCCCGAATAACCCGGTAGTGCAGTGGATTCGCTGGACGTACTGGGTATTGATTCCGGCGACGCTGGGCTTCATGCTGCTGCACAACTTGCTGGACTGGTTGCACAAGTTGATGCGGCGCCATCCTCGACGGGAATCGGGCGAGATGGTGCTGCGGATGAACTTATGGTTCCGAGTCGCGCACTGGGGCATCATGCTAAGTTTCCCGACCCTGGTGTTCACCGGATTTGCCTTGAAGTTTCCGGAGATTTGGTGGTCCAAGCCGCTGCTGAATTGGGAGTCGCAGTTTGGAATGCGCGGTGGGCTGCACCGCGTCGCAGCCGTCGTCATGATCATGGCCACCCTCTACCACTTTGTGCATCTGGCGCTGAAGAAGCGCGATCGCTCTTTCCTGTGGGCCATGATCCCGACCATCAAGGACGCCAAGGATATGGTGCACGTCTTTCGCTACAACCTTGGCCTCACAAAAGAAGAGCCAAAGTTCGCGAAATTCAATTATGCGGAGAAGATGGAATACTGGGCGTTCATGTGGGGCACTTTCGTCATGGCCCTCTCCGGGTTTCTGCTGTGGTTCAACAACTTCACGCTGCGCCATTTTCCGAAGTGGGTGACGGATGCGGCGACGGCCGTGCATTGGTATGAGGCGCTGCTGGCCACGTTCTCCATCCTCATCTGGCACTTCTATCTGGTGATCTTCGATCCCATGGTCTATCCGATGGACACAGCCTGGCTGAACGGCAAAATCCCGGCCGATCATTACCGCCATTCCCGACCGGAATATTTCCGCGCTCTGGAACGGGCTCGCCTGGTCGAGCTGCCGACGGAGCCTTCCGGGTATCGGGATGAGGAGGTAGCTACCGGCGCTGTAGCCGACGGCCGACACGGCAAGACCTAAGAGTCTGCAACGAAACTTTCCCCGGATTCGCAACGGGCTCCGAATTCTGGTGTGTGGGTTCTAGCTACGCCGATGTGCTCGCTTCACTGCACGACCATCTTGCCGACCAGCTTCGATTGATTGACGATATTCTCGATCTGCACCGGGATTTCGCCCGGCGTTTCTGGGCGGAATTCGAAATCGTAGGTTTCGCCGGACGCGATATGCAGTACGGCATCCCCCGGCTTCGCCAAACGCGATGGGACTTTGGCCCCGTCCTTTCCAACGGCAAGCCACGTTGCCGGGTGCTCCTGGCTGCCCAACTGAACGTCAGCCATGAGATTGGGCGCCATGTTAATCATCCGCAGGCGATACTTTGCGCCGCGGCTGAATACCATCGGGCTGAACTGTTCCGATCCGTTTACGGTGATTCGCGTGGCGTCAAAGTCGCTGTCGCGCGTGCCGATCACCAGCAGCCGGTCGTGCTCGGCGTCGAACGACTCGCCCGGCTCCAGCACGATCAGGCCACCATACACTCCGCCGGTGAGCTGGTTCGGATCGGCAGCGTGCGTGTGATAGATGAACGTTCCGGCGCGACTGGGCGTGAAGCGGGCGACGAAACTCCCGCCCGGCTGAATGGCGGGCGTGACCTGATCGCCAGCGCCGCCTCCCACCACGCCATCGTAGTAGCTCTCGAGTTCCAAGCCATGCCAGTGGATCGTTGTCGGCGCGTCGAGGTGGTTCACCACCGTGATCTCCGTCGGTTCTCCACGCGTCACTACGATCGGTGGGCCTACCGACTTGTCCTCCGAGGCCACGATCTTCTTCCCCTCACGCACCGAGCAAGAGAAGGTGCGCGATTTTCCGCCCGCCGCGTTGGGCTCGATCACAAGATCGATCTTGCGCGGCGTAGCAGCGGAGGCGCGCTCCGGCGCTGACGACGATGCTTTCACGTTGATCACGAGCACCAGTCCGGCCATGTCATTCATGGCGCCCATGGCATCGTGATGTGCGTGCGCTTCAGGTGCGGCTTCGGACTCGCCGTGCTCTTTCGCCATCGCCCGGCTGAGCACGGGCACGCGCTCATCGGTGGAGAAGTGGAATTGGAAATGGCAGTGAAACAACCAGCGCCCTACATGTTCGGGCGTCCATTCCGTCATCATCGTGCCCCCTGGCTGGAGGTTCTGGGTCACGACCGACTGCCGGTCGCTGCCCGCGTAGGCAGTGTCGGTCTCGGAACTCCCCAGACTCAGCACCTGGTAGAACGCGCCGTGGAGGTGCATCGGATGCGGCGAAAAGCTCGGATTGATGACGCGCCAGCGGACGGTGTCGCCTGCCGTATATTCCAGTGGTTCTGTGTACGGATAGGACTTGCCATTGATTGTGACAACTTCGAAGCCGGAGTGAAGAACGTCATGAGCCACGAGCATTACATTGATGACGAATACGCGGTCCGCGGCGACAGATCCGGCTGGGTCCACAATGAAAGCTCCGTTGAGATGCGCGTCGGCCAAGTAGGGCTGCATGACGGTCTGCCCGCCGAGCTTGAAAGGTTCGGAGAGTGGGTCAGTCGTTCGGGCCCAGTAGTAATAAGTCCCAGGTGCGCCGGCGGCAAAAGTGAATTCGCGGCTTTCGCCGGCGGGAATCTCAATGCCGGTTTCGGCGTTGGCGGGACGCGTGTTCAGTCCGTACACGGTGGCTTTCCTTCTTAGCTTATTGGTGACGGTCGCGTGGACGGTCGTGCCTTCCGGCATGCGCAGCATCGGCCCGGGAATCTGTGCCGTGCGTCCGGCCTCGCCGAAGGCCTGCACGAAAAGCTGAGGGCCATCGTCCGCCTCGGGACGCCACGCGCCGCTGCGCAGTTCGAGTTGGACGTTGAGCACGTCCTTCTCCAGCTTCCCTGCGGGAACACGGTTCTGATTGGCAACGATTTCGTTGGCAGCCTGCTCCTGTGCAAACGTTAATGCCGAGAGCAGACACACGACCGCGGAACAACACAAAAGGCGATAAGTTATACGCACTGACCCTCCCCAAAATTGGCTCCCATTATGGACCTCGGGGCGAGACTGTCAAGTCAAATAGATGGATCACGGGCTGCGCCGAGCGAGTGAAGAACCACATTCTTCGATTGTTCCAAGTCGGCCAGTCGCAGCATTGTTCTTGCCTTGGAGCGTTTCGATGCCTTCCGATGTGCCATACTGGCGGCCTCCCGGGCCGCGGTCAGGATGGTCGTTCAGTTGGAGGCTCATGGTCTCGAAGCCCGTTTGAACGAAGCCTTAGCGGCAGACGCTTTCGCGTGCTTGGTGTCGGCAGTATGTCTGTGAGCGGTTAAGGTTGGGTCATAAGGAGATCACCTATGACCCACCTTCGCAAA
>Ga0187817_10000797_pt1 | contig 14247 bp, 8 predicted proteins | sample NC_wetland_sal_i_17_FD_132431 | JGI IMG/M metagenome (GOLD analysis project Ga0187817, IMG submission 132431) | Wetland sediment microbial communities from Neuse River Estuary, North Carolina, USA - SO4_2 | ecosystem: Environmental > Aquatic > Freshwater > Wetlands > Sediment | place: USA: North...
GGCGGCGATGCCAAACTCGAGGAATTCTTCCTCGACCGCATCCGATACTACTTCAAAGACATTCGCGGCTTCAAATACGACGAGGTCAACGCCGTGCTCGCGTCCGGCTGGGACGATCTTGTAGATGTCGAGGAGCGGCTCGTCGCGATCCAGGCCGTGCGGCCGACCGAAGATTTCGAGCCGCTGGCGGCGAGCTTCAAGCGTATCCAAAATATTCTGCAGCAGGCGCAGTTTACCGGGAACGGCGGTGCCATCGATCCGGCGCTGCTTGAACCCGGCCCGGAAGCAGATCTTTACACCGAGTTTCAAAACGTGCGCGGCACCTTGGCTCGCCTGCCGTACCGGCCGGCGCTCGAATCGATCGCCGCGCTGCGTCCGAAGGTCGATCTGTTTTTTGATAAAGTGCTGGTCAACGCGCCGGACGCTAAAATCCGGCAGAACCGTCTTACCTTGTTGCACACGCTGCTGGCGGAATTTTCCACCATCGCAGATTTTTCCGAAATCGTTACTAACGGATAGGAGAGAAGAATGAAGAAGTATGTGTACTCGTTCGGCGGCGGTACGGCCGACGGCGACGGCAAGATGAAAGATGTGCTCGGCGGCAAAGGCGCCGGGCTGGCGGAGATGTCGCGGGCCAAACTGCCCGTGCCACCCGGCTTCACCATTTCCACCGAAGTTTGCAATCTCTATTTCGAACGCGGCAACCAGGTACCACCCGAGGTGGACGCGCAGATGAATGAAGCGCTGGCGGCGCTCGAGGCCAAGATGGGCCAGAAGCTCGGAGAAAACAGCACCCCGCTGCTGGTCAGCGTCCGCTCCGGCGCGAAATTTTCCATGCCGGGCATGATGGACACCATCCTCAACCTGGGCCTGAACGATCAGACCCTCCCGGCGCTGGAGCGCAAGAGCGGCAATCCGCGGTTCGCCCAAGATTGCTACCGCCGCTTCATCCAGATGTTCGGCAACGTGGTGCTGGATATTGAAAAGCACGACTTCGACCAGATCTTCGAGGCCCGCAAGAAAAAAGCCGGCGCCAAATATGACACCGACCTTACCGCTGAGGACCTGAAGGCCATCATCGCGGATTACAAGAAGCTGGTGGAGAAGAAGAGCGGCAAACCGTTCCCGCAGGACGCGCGCCAGCAGCTCACCATGGCCCGGGACGCGGTGTTCCGCTCCTGGAATAACGACCGCGCCATTCACTACCGCCGGATGAACCAGATTCCGGACAATCTGGGCACCGCCGTGAACGTGCAGACCATGGTGTTCGGCAACTTGGGAGAAACTTCCGCTACCGGTGTGGGCTTCACGCGCAATCCTTCAACCGGCGAGAAAGCCTTTTACGGCGAATTCCTGATCAACGCGCAGGGCGAAGACGTGGTGGCCGGCATCCGCACGCCGCAGGACATCTCGGAACTGGGCAAGGTGATGCCGCCGGTTTACAACCAGCTCCGCGAGATCACGACCAATTTGGAAAAGCATTATCGCGACGTGCAGGACTTCGAGTTCACCGTGCAGGATGGGAAACTCTACATGCTGCAAACCCGCAACGGCAAGCGCACCGGCCCGGCCGCCGTGCGCATCGCCGTCGACATGGTAAACGAAAATCTCATCAGCAAAGAAGAAGCGGTGCTGCGCGTGGACCCTCAGCAGCTCGATCAGCTCCTGCACCCGGTGCTCGATCCGGCCGCGAAGAAAACGCTCACGCTGCTCGCCAAGGGTCTGCCGGCATCACCGGGCGCGGCGGTGGGCCGCGTGGTCTTCACGGCGGATGAAGCCGTCTTACAGGCCACAAAGCAGCCCGTCATCCTGGTACGCGCCGAGACCGTGCCTGACGACATTCACGGCATGGAAGTGGCCAAGGGCATTCTCACCTCGCGCGGCGGCATGACCAGCCACGCCGCGGTGGTGGCGCGCGGCATGGGAATCCCGTGCGTGGCGGGCGCGGGCGAGATCGAAGTCAACGAGCGCAAGAAGGAGATGACCGTTAACGGCCACGGCAAGAAACTTGTGCTGCGCGAGGGCGACTGGCTGTCGCTAGATGGATCGATTGGCGAGGTTTTCGCCGGCCAGGCGCGGACGATTGACGCCGACCCTTCCTCCGGTGTTCTGGCGACGTTCATGGAGTGGGCCGACAAGTTCCGCGGCTCGTTCGGCGTCCGCGCCAACGCCGATATCCCCCGCGATGCCAAGGTGGCGCGGCGTTTTGGCGCCGAAGGCATCGGCCTGTGCCGCACCGAGCACATGTTCTTCGCCGAGGATCGAATTCCGCACATGCAGGCCATGATTCTGGCGCGCGACGAGAAGTCGCGGCGCAAGGCGCTGGCCAAGCTGCTGCCCATGCAGCGCGCCGATTTCGCCGGCCTGTTTAAGGAAATGGACGGGTTCCCGGTGGTGATCCGCACGCTCGATCCTCCTCTGCACGAGTTCCTGCCCAAGCGCGAAAACCTGATGGTGGACCTAGCCAGGCTGCCGCATGCCGATGCGAAAACGAAAAAGGAGATGTCGCAGCGATATGGCATTCCCGTGGGCCAGTTGAAGAAGGAGTTGCCCCCGCTGCTGGCGCGCGTCGAAGAGTTGCACGAGTTCAATCCTATGCTCGGCCATCGCGGCTGCCGGTTGGGTATTACGTATCCAGAAATCACCGAAATCCAGGCGCGCGCTATTTTCGAGGCCGCTGTGCAGGTGTCGAAGAAGGGCGTCAAAGTCATTCCCGAAGTCATGATCCCGCTCATCGGCAGCGTAGAGGAGTTGGAAAATCAGAAGAAAATCGTGGTGCAGGTGGCCCAGGAGGTTCTCACTAAGGCCGGCAGCAATTTGAAGTACATGGTCGGCACCATGATTGAGATTCCGCGCGCCGCGCTCACCGCGGACAAGGTCGCCACCGAGGCCGAGTTCTTCAGCTTCGGCACCAACGACCTTACGCAGACCACCATGGGCCTTTCCCGTGACGACTACACGAAGTTCCAGAAGGATTACGAGAAGGCCAAGATCTTCAAGAACGACCCGTTCGCGGTGCTCGATCAGGAAGGTGTGGGCAAGCTGATCGAGATGGCCGTGAAAGCGGGCCGGAGCACGCGGAACGATCTCGAGGTCGGCATTTGCGGCGAGCACGGCGGCGAACCGAGTTCGGTGCAGTTCTGCTACCGGGTGGGTATGAACTACGTTTCGTGCTCCCCTTACCGCGTGCCCATCGCGCGTCTGGCCGGGGCCCAGGCGGCGATATCGGGCGATAAGACCGAAACGATGCGCACGGCGTAGGGTGACGGGCCGGGCGCTGCCCGGCCCTGCCTCGCATGAGCGTCGAGCCGTTCACCATTCCATATTCGCAATCTGCCGTCGACGATCTTCGCAGCCGGCTGGCGCGCACGCGCTGGCCCCATCAAGCCGCAAGCTCGGGTTGGGAATGCGTCGGAACATCCGGAATTGCGGGCGGCTGAATAGCCCAGCCGTATCCGCCAGTCAGCAGCACCTCGCTTAACGCTGGGGAGTTCGCTTTTTGAGTCCGAACTCCTCCGGAAGCCTGCCGAACGGATTGACCACGGTGATCGAGCCCAGCTTTTGACCGGCCTGAAAATCTTCGCTGAGCAGCCACTGGCAGCCACGCCTCTCGGCGGCGGCCACAATCAGCGCGTCCCAGTAGGAGAGCTGTGCCGTATCTGTCCAGTACCATCCCCGTTGAATCAGCGCGTAGGTCGTGTCTACAGGTTGCCACTGAGTAAAGAGCTCGACGACGGATCGAGCGTGAGAGGCTGAAGAACGCAGTTTTCTGGTCGCGTTCATATAGAATTCGTGAAGTACCTGCCAGCTCAGAGCCCCGGAGTTTTCTTCCCACAGCATGTCGATCCAAGAATGAGCCTGACTACGCTTTTTGGGCTCGGATGCGTCGATTTCGTACAAGAGGACATTTGTGTCCACAAAGAATCGGTCACCGGCGGGCATGAGCTTCCTCCCGGCTCATGCGGCGGGCAGCGTCGATACCCTTGACTGGAGACATTCTTTTCCACCTTCGATAGGCTCGCCAGTAGTCGTCGCCGGCGCGCATTTGGTTTTCGAGCATTTGGCCGACGAGTTTCGAAACCGAAGTATTCTCTTCGGCGGCCTTCCGCCGCGCCCAGAGGGCGACGTCCTCATTGACGGTGATGGTGATGTTCTTCAACACGATTTCAGTGTAACACGAATGCACGAACTTAAGGATTGCTGCGAGCGATGGTAGAATCCTGGTAGAATTACACCATGGCCCTGAATATTAAGAGCGCTGCTGTAGAACAGCTCGCCGCGGACGTGGCCGCGCTCGCGAATGAAAGTAAGACCGAGGCCATTCGGCGAGCCCTGGTGGAACGCAAAGAGCGCCTGATGACCCATCGGCTCAAGGCCGGAAAGCAAGAGCGACTCGAAACGCTTCTGAGGAACCGCATCTGGCCGCAGATCCCGGCGAGTATTCGCGGACGCCGTCTTTCCAAGCGCCAGCGCGAAACTATCCTCGGCTATGGGCCCGCAGGCGTCTGAGTGATTCTGGACACATCAGCGATTCTGGCCGTGCTCCTGCGAGAACCGGGCTGCGAGGGCCTGCTGCGCCACATTGCCCAGGCCCAAATGGTGGTAGTTGGCGCTCCGACGGTTGTCGAGACCGCCATGGTCCTCTCCGCGCGGATACGCAAAAACTCCAGAGTTCTGCTAAACGAGTTTCTTCGCGAGGCCGAGGTCGAGATCATTCCCTTCACTCGCGATCATTATGAGATCGCTGTGGACGCGTTCGAGCGCTATGGGAAAGGGCGGCACTCTGCGGCTCTCAATTTCGGAGATTGCATGACCTACGCGGTGACGCGGGTTTCCGGAATGCCGTTGCTTTTTACCGGCAGTGATTTTTCTGCGACCGACCTCCTCCGCGTACGATCGTAGACCGCTCTCTGCACTCACCATCCCGCCACCACCCGCACTGAGCCCATCCGCGGCGCAGCCACCGCGGTACCCGAAAACAGGCCCGCAAAGTTAATCACGTTCAGCCGGTTGGTCAGGTTCAACACATCCGCCTGGACGCGCACCGACCGTTTCTCGCGCTTCCATACGTCCACTCCCGCCGCCGCGTCCAGGGAGAACGAAGGCCGCACCCGGCCCCGGTCGAAGTTGATGCGATCCACAATGGCTTGGCCGTACTGCGCGACCAACTGGTTCACATCGACGTTGCTGTCGATCTCAACCGGCAGCCCGCTCCCGTAGCTCGCTCCAAGCGCCAGCCAAACGCGCGAAGCCGCCTGATAGCGCAGTCTGGCGTGAGCGGTGTTGCGCTGATCCTGCGAAACCGGGAAACTGGCCGTCGAGTGCAGCAGACTTACGGCATCCTCCAGGAACAGCCCGCCGGTGATGGGAAGAAAGCCGGTGCCCACCATGTTGGAATACGAAAGGAATCCGGAGATCGGTCCCCAACGCGGAATTTCCAGCTTGGCTTCCACGCCGTGAATCCGGGCGCTCGCGAAGGCGATCGGAAAGCTGATGCCCGTGTTGAGCAACAGATCGTCATCGGAAAAATCGCGGATGCGCCGCTCGAAGTAGCTGGCGTCGAGCCGCGCGCGTCCGAACAGAGACTTGCTCAGGCCGGCTTCGTAGAAATCGCCGCGCGAGGGCTGTACCGGCAAGCCTGTGCCGGCATGGGTCAGGTGCTGTGCAGCCACCGAGCTGGCAAGGAGCAGGTTTTCAATCGCCGGAATTTCGAACGCGCGATCGTACGAGGCGAGCAGCACCAGGCCCGCGCGAGGCCAGTACCGGGCGACCGCCAGGCGCGGGCTCACCGCCGAATCGTGAACCAGCAGCCGGTACCCATCCCAGCGCACGCCGGCGCTGACCGTCCAGTTCCCCACTTGCATCAGGTCCTGGACAAATGCGGATTCCTCCAGGCCCGTTCGCCGGTCAGCGAACTGGAACTGCAGCGGAACATCCGGCTCGAAGAAGCTCGCGTCGGTGATCTGATATCCGAAGTTCTCATGAATGGAGGTACGAATCACCTCGCCGCCCACCTTCAACTCGTGGATGCCGCGATGCGCGGAAACCGCTCCGCCCACGTACGACTCGCGAAAGCCCCGGTCCTGGTTCGCCAGAATCGGGGTGGCGAACGGGTTGGACCACAGATTCGCGGACAGATCTCGCACCATCGCGCGTATGCTGGCCAGCAGCCAGGGCGCCAGCGTGTGCTGATAGGAAATCTGGCCCGACGTTTCCTCGCTTTGGCGGTCCTGGCGCTGCCCGGCGTCGTATTGCAGCAGTTCGTCCGGCACTAGAAAATCCGTGCGCCGGCTGCTCACCGCCAGGCTCAGACGGCTGTTTTCGCTCCAGGCAGTCGCGAACCGCGCGCTGCCCCCGCCGCCCGTGGCTTTGTTCGTGAAATTCTCTTCCACCGGCGGGTCCAGGTACCGCTCGGTGTGAGCGGAATCGACGCTGACTCCCGCTACCGTGCCGCCACGCGAATACTGAGCGGAAACGTCGCCGCTCGTTGTCGCAAAGCTGCCGCCCTCGAAGGCCGCGGAGCCATGCCAGCCATCTCGAGTATCCTCCGCGGTCGTGACCTCGATCACGCCTCCCAGCTTGCGCCCATACTCCGCCGGATATCCAGCCGTCCGAATATTCATCGACTGCACGTCGTCGGCATCCAGGCCAGGCGCAAACGCGGGCGACCGGTTGTCCACCTCCGGAAAACCATCCACCACGTACTGCGTGTTGTACTCCGCGCCACGCGGGTGGAGCACGCCGTTGGCTTCCAGCAGCCATCCCGGCTGGGCTTGGATCAAATCGATCATGGCCCGCGCCGCCATGGCAGCCGGCCGGTCACGCAACGTATCTTCGCCGAGGCGATACGTGGGAGCCGAGCGGTGCGGATCGAGCAGCGTGTCTGAGTCCTTCACAACGACGGCAGTCTCAATTTGCGCAACGCGCAGCGTCACCTCGTAATCGAGCGGAACCTCGGATTGAATGGTGACAAGCGTGGAAATCGGGCTGAAGCCCGGCCGCTCGATATTCAGGCGATAGACGCCGAAGGGCAGATGACGCGCCGTGTAGCGGCCCTGATCGTCGGTCGTGAAATTGAGCCGGAGCTGAATCGCCTGGCTGAGCAGGGAGCCGGAAGCCTCGACCCCGGCACCTGTGTCATCCAGCACGGAAAGGCGCAGCTCACCGGTTCCACGCTGAGCGTGGAGAACGGTCGCGACCAACAACAGGGCCCACCCAAGCCGCACCTCGCAGAACTCCACTCTTGATCTTACGCGTAGCCATGCCGATCCACCAACCCGGTATTAGTTAAGTCCGTAAAACTTCTCCGCCGTCCCGCCGACCAGCTTTTCGCGCGCCTCGATAGGTTGCGGCCCGATGGCCTGCGTGAATGCCGCCAGCACTTCTTTCCAGGTTCCGGCAAGCGTGCAAACCGGCCAGTCGCTGCCGAACATAAGGCGGTCCGGGCCAAACAACTGCATCACATGCGCGACGTAAGGCCGCAAGTGCCCGGCCTTCCACTCGCGCGGATCGGCTTCGGTAATCATGCCGGATAACTTGCAGCAGAGGTTGGGGATTTTCGCCGCGGCGGCCATATCTTCCGCCCAGCCGTCCATACGCTGCGCAGCAATCGGCGGCTTGGCAATATGATCGATGACCATCGATAAACCCGGCGCCATTTCCGCCAGGCGCGGCACCAGCTTCAGATGCTGCGGGCGGAGCAGCAGGTCGTACGGAATTTTGCGGCGCGCCAGCTCGCGCAATCCACCGGCGACGTCCGCCCGCACCAGCCAGTTGACGTCTGGCTCATCGTGCACCAGGTGCCGCACGCCTCTGAATTTGGGATGGCGCTGAAACTCGTCCAGCACCGCTGGCAGGCGCGGATCCGTCAAATCGGCCCAGCCCACTACGCCGCGGATGAATTCGTGCTGCGCTGCCAGTTCCAGCAGCCAGCGCGTCTCGTCGAGAATGACGTTCGCCTGGACGACGACAGAGCCATCAAAGCGATTGCGTTTCAGGATCGGCTCGAGATGTTGTGGGAGATAATTCCGCCGCAAGGGCGACTCAGCGGCCATCCACGGATACTGAAAACGGTTCACATCCCAAAAATGCTGGTGCGCGTCGATCCGCATGGGTCCATGATAAGGGAACCCGACGCGGGGCTGAGGGTTGCTCCGAGAAGTTCATCTGGATTCTCGGGCGCGATGATCACTCTGCCCGCAACGTTCTTAGGGGGTCTACCTGCGTTGCCCGCCACGCCGGAGCCCACGAGGCCAGCGCGGTGACGAGGAGCAGCAGCACCGGGATTGCAATGTAGATCAGCGGATTGACGTGATGGGGCGCGAAGAAGGAGAGCGCGGAACTGGCTGCCCGGCAAGCGGCGAGAGCCGCCACGAAGCCAACCGCGCCGCCGGCCAGGCCGACTCGCAATCCCTGCCGCAGCACCATCCAGACTACAGCTTGCCGATCCGCGCCGAGGGCCATCCGGATGCCGATCTCTGTCGTCCGCCGGCTCACCGAATAGGCAACCAGCCCGTACAGCCCCACCGCCGCCAGAATCATGGCCATCAGCCCCATGCCGCCCACTAGCTGAGTAATGAGGTCCGACGCCCCGATGGCCCTTTGCGCATAAAGATCTTGCATGGTGCGCATGTCGAAGACGGGGATGTCCGGATCGAGTTTGCGCACCACTTCGCGAAGCACGGGGGCGAGAGTGGCGGCGTCCTGGGCTACGGATTCGGAGATGATTGACATCTCGGCGCCGCGTGGGCGCCGCGGGTGCTGCCTATAAGGGAGGTAGACGAAATCGAGGAGCGGCTCGGCGATCCAGAGATACTTCGACATGCGGGCGACACCCACGATCTGGACGAGCGGGCCATCGGCGTTGTCGAGATGGAACCGTTTGCCGAGTGCGTCGCCTTTCCAGTAGTGACTGGCCATTTGCTCGTTCACCACGGCCACGAGCGGCACATTCTCGCGATCCGATTCGAGAAGGCCACGCCCGCGCAGTATGGGGATATTCATGGTCTCGAAGTACCCATCACTGATGTAGGCGGCATAGGTGGTCATCGACTGTTCGCCGCGCGGCAACTGCCATCCTTCGGGAACCACGCCCACGCCACCTGGGCCGGCCTCCATGGGAACAGCATTGACGAGAGCCGCCGATTTTATGGCGGACGCCGAACGCGTGTGGTCCAGCAGGTCCTTGTAGAAACGCGCTGTTTGTTCTTGTGAGTAGTGAGCGAGTTGAGTGTTGAAGCTGGTGAGGAAGAGATGATCGATGCGGTAACCGGGACCCGGCAGAAGTTGTTCATGAAAGCCCTGTACCAAGGCGGCGGAGATCGACAGCAGCACGACCGAGAGAGCCACCTGACCTCCCACAATCAAGTTCCGGCCCCAAAGACGCCGCCGCCCACCGCTGTCGGCATCGGCGGCTTTCAGGGCCGGCACAAGGTCCGGCCGCGTGGCACGAAGGGCTGGGGCCAGACCAAACAGCAGCGTGCTCAGTACTGAAACGATCAGCGCAAGCAGCAGGACACGGCGGTCCACTCCGGCGTCGAAAACGATTGGCAAGTCGCTCGGTATGGGGAGGCGACGCCAATAATCGCCCATCGCATCGGCCATCAATACGCCGGCGATTCCGCCGGCCGCCGCTACGAGCAGATTTTCCAGCAGAAGCTGCCGGACGAGAGCCATACGGCCGGCACCGATGGCCAATCGTACGGCAATCTCTCTGGCTCGCGCACGGGCCCGGCTCAATAACAGGCCCGCGACGTTGGCGCAGGCCACGAGTAATACGCAGATGGCGAGGATGCCGAGCATGACGACCATCTGAGCCTGCGGCTGTCCGTGCGCTACGCGCGTCTGCAGTTCGGTCTCGACCAGGAGACGCTGCTTGCGGCTGGCTGTCGCATGCATCTTCTCCAGTTCCGTGGAAAGAGCGCCGATATCGGCTTGGGCCTGTTCCAGGCCGACACCCGGATTCAGCCGGCCCTTGACGAACAACCAGCCATAGTCACGATTGTGGAGATAGTTCTGTTGCACCAGCCGCGACGACATGGCCAGGGGAACGAATAGCTGCGGACGCATCACCGGGTCGATTCCGGTGAAATGCTCGGGCGCCACGCCGATGATCGAGAATTCGGCGCCGTTCAGCCGGATGCGGGAGCCAAGAACGGACGGGCTGGCGCCGAACTGCCCTACCCAAAAATCGTGGCCGAGCACAACCACGGGATCGCGTCCCTCGACCTGGTCCTCGTCGTCGCGAAAGCTACGGCCCAGCGCCGGCTCCACGCCCATTACACGGAAGAAGTTGCCGGACACATACAGGCCCCATTTCATCCGCGGCAGAGTATCGGCATCCGGGCTAAACCCAAAAAAGGCGTAGGAGGCGGCTACCAGACCGTCGAAGGTGCGGTTGCGGTCGCGCAGGTCGATGTAATCCGGATATGAGATGGGGGGGTTCTGGCCGAACGGCGCGGGCCCGGCGGTATTGATTGTCAGGACGCGATCCGGCTCTCGGACCGGCAGAGGGCGTAGCAACATAGCGTCAGCGAAGCTGAACATGGACGCGGTAGCGCCGATGCCGATGGCCAGCGAGCAAATCGCCACAGCCGTGAACACCGGATCCTTGCGTAGCATTCGGAGGGCGTAATTGAAGGACGGCAACATGGGGACCACCACGGAACGAACAGCAATTCGGATGCCGTGTTTCTGGCTCCTAAAGATAACACTATCAGTTATTGAGATCCTAAATACGCTATGCAATGTCCGCTTTCGGGATCGGCTGCCCGATTTTGAAGCGTGTGTCCGGTTCGGTCGAATCGGCCTAATGGATAGCGCAGATGCCATGATAAGGGAATGCGCCTCAACCAGCATGAAAAGGCAACTCGCTTCCGCGCGCTTCATGACGGACCGGGATTGTTCGTCATTCCGAATCCATGGGACATCGGCTCCGCCCGCATTCTCGCCGGCCTTGGCTTCCAGGCATTGGCCACATCGAGCGCTGCCTCCGCCTCTGCCCTGGGTCGAAAAGACGGCGGGCTCACGCGAGACGAGGCGCTGGCGCACGCGCGCTTGATTGTCGATGCGACGGATTTGCCCGTCTCTGCGGACTTGGAAAAAGGGTTTGGCGACGCGCCGGAAGCCATGGCGGAAACGATCCAACTCGCGGCCGATGTGGGACTGGTTGGATGCACGATCGAGGATGCGACTGGCAATCCAGCGAGTCCCCTTTACGATGTCCGCCTGGCCGTCGAACGAATTGCCGCAGCCGCGCAGGCGGCACGCGCCCTCCCTTTTCCCTTTATCCTGACGGCGCGAGCGCACAATTGGCTCTATGCCAACCCAAGCCTCGACGAAACCATCAGCCGCCTGCAAGCCTTCGCAAGAGCTGGGGCCGATGTGCTTTTCGCCCCCGGCCTGCCCGACCTTGCCGCAGTGCGCGCCGTCTGCGCGGCCGTGTCGAAGCCGGTCAATTTCATGGCCGGGATCAAAGGAAAATCATTTTCCGTGGGTGAACTCGCCGCAGCCGGAGTCAGGCGCATCAGTCTCGCGACCTCGCTCTATCGCGCGGCAATGACCGGTCTGCTCGAGGCCGCACGCGAGGTGCAAGCCTCAGGCCAGTTCAGTTTCCTCGACCGGTGCGTGACTACGCCGGAGTTGAACAAACTCATGGGGGTTTGATGGTCTGTTCCGTCTCGGGAAAAATCGACGGAGCTTTGGCCGCGTACCAGTTTCGCCTTGAGTGACCGCGAGCTCTTAACGATCGATTGCCGAGCAGGTTCGCTGGCACCTGGCATCTAAAACCTGGCACTTGCATTTGTCACTCATATCTCAGCGCCACCATCGGATCCACGCGCGTGGCGCGACGGGCGGGAAAGTAGCAGGCTGCCAATCCCGAAATCCCCACCACCCCGACCACACCGAATAGCGTTACCGGATCGTGAGGGGAAACGCCCCAGAGCTGACTGGCTAGCAGGCGCGTGACGCCGAAACTGGCGGCGAGACCCACGATCGCGCCCAGCCCGATCAGCCGCACCCCCATGCGCATCACCATGCGGAGAACATCCGCTTGACCAGCGCCCAGCGCGATGCGAATCCCGATCTCGTGCGTCTGCCGCGACACCGTGTACGCGATGACGCTGTAGACGCCGATGGCCACCAGCACCAGTCCCACGCTCGCAAACACACCGAGAAGAATCAGGCTGAAACGGGGGCCTGAGTAGGAAAACGACTTAAGAAAATCGTTGAGGGTACCGGTCAGCGTCAGCGCCACATTGCGGTCTACCGCCCAGATCTCCCGCCGCACCGTGTTCAGCATCAGGAGCGGATCTTTGGACGTGCGAACCAGAATCCCGCGCTCGAAAGCACCGGTCACAGTGTATGGAATCCACACCTCGGGACTCGGGGCCTCCTGAATGCCTTGATTTTTTGCATCCGCCACCACGCCGATGATTTCGAATACCGCATCCTTCACTGGCGGTTGAGGAATCGTTTCCAGCATGCTGAGCTTGATTCGCCGTCCGACGGGATCTTCTTTCCCAAAAAACTTTCTCACCAGCGTTTGATTGACCACCGCCACCTTGCGCGCATCATTCACATCTGCCTCGGACAGCAGGCGGCCGCGCAGCATCCGGATTCCTACGGTTGGAAAATAACCTTCGCTGCACAACTGGAAAATCGCATTCCACTTCTCCGAATGCGTTTTCCCGGGGACGTCCACCTCGCTGGGGATGCCGCCATAGGGCGGCAGCGTGCTGGTTTCGGTGGCCGCCACCACTCCAGGCAACGCATACAACCGCGCCAGCAATTCCCGGAAGAAATGCTGTTTGGCCGTCGCGGTCTTGTATTGTTCCTTGGGCAGCGGCAGGCGCGCCACCAGGATATTGTCCGGATTCAGACCCAGTTCGACTTGTTGCAGCGCAACAAAGCTGCGCATCAAGAGACCGGCTCCTACCAGCAGGACCAGCGACAGCGCCACTTCCACCACCACCAGGGCGTTTCTCAGTCTCCCGTGGCGGAATCCTCCGCTCACGCCTTTGCCGGAATCTTTTAGCGGTTCGACAATGTCGGGCTTTGCCATATGCAGCGCCGGCGCCAGACCGAACAGCAAAGCGGTGAACACCGCGACCGACAAACTGAAAAGCAACACAGGCACGTTCAAGCCGATTACCGATTCAGCCGGGATGGTGTTGTCGGGAATGGCCGCTACCAGCGCCTTGATGCCTCCGTACGCCACCAGGCAACCCGCCGCCGCGCCGCTCAAGGCCAACAGAAGACTCTCCAGTAGCAGTTGGCGAATCAATCGCCACCGGCCCGCGCCCAGCGATGACGGAATGGCCATCTCCTTCTCTCGTGCCGAAGCCCGCGCCAGCAGCATGTTGGCAACATTCGAGCAGGCAATCAGCAGCAACAGCCCGACCGCGCCCAGCAACGTGTACAGCACAGTCTTGAACTGCCCGACCACGGAATCGGCCAGGGTCTCAACCTGAATCGAGAACTTCTTGGGATAGTCTTTGGGGTAAACCCGCTCCAGCCGGTGCGCAATGACCGCAAGATCTGCCTCCGCCTGCTGCATGGTGACGCCCGGTTTCAGGTGCGCATGGATCGCAAAGTAGCGGCGGCTGGCTTCCGGATCGCTGCGGTCGAGCGGCGCCGGGATCCACAGATCGGCAGCCCACCAGGTAAACCGCGGCGGCATGATGCCCACCAAGGTGCGTGGTTTGCCGTTCAGCACGAACACCCGCCCGAGCACCTTCGGGTCCAGGTTAAACTCCTTGGCCCACACCTTGTAACTCATGACGAAGACCGGCGCAGCGCCCGGCTTGCCGTCGTCAGGAGTGATGCCCCGGCCTAGCAGCGCCGGCATTCCGAGGAAGTCGAACACGTTGGGTGTTACATCTGTTCCCTGAAAGCGCTCCGTGCCTTCGCCGCTCGTATAAAGGATGTCTTCGTTGGTATTCCCAACCACATTTTCGAAAACATGGTTCTGCTCCTGATAATCCAGAAATTCCGGGATGGAAAAGCCGCCCCGGCCCCCACGCCCGCCTCGTTCCGCATCATGGATGTAAAACGTGACAATCCGCTTCGCATCCTTATAAGGAAACGGATCGAGCAGCACGTTGTCGATGACGCTGAAAATCGCGGTGACGGAGCCGATGCCGAGCGCCAGGGCCAAAACGGCCAAGACGGTGAAACCGGGCTGCTTACGAAGCCCCCGCAACCCGTAGCGCAAGTCCTGCCAAATGGAGTTCACCAAGGGTAAGA
>Ga0187817_10000798_pt1 | contig 14242 bp, 15 predicted proteins | sample NC_wetland_sal_i_17_FD_132431 | JGI IMG/M metagenome (GOLD analysis project Ga0187817, IMG submission 132431) | Wetland sediment microbial communities from Neuse River Estuary, North Carolina, USA - SO4_2 | ecosystem: Environmental > Aquatic > Freshwater > Wetlands > Sediment | place: USA...
CGGGGATCAAAACTGACAAAGAACGCCACGGCACTTGAGAAGTGCCGACAAACCAGTGCGCTAAGGGGCGCGCAGGTATCCAGTAGGATGGCTGCAATCGAATTAGGAAACCGCTGCTCTATCCTGCTGAGCTACGGGACCAAGCACGCCGTTGATGTTGCAACGCTTCATCCGACGACGATGGCCAACGCCCACGGCCGAGCTTTGCGGCAGAGGACTGCGATGGACGCCGGCCGACCGCGTTATAGCAGCCTGAACCACTGCGTCGAGCCTCTCAAGCATCCTCGCTTTGCATCGTCTCAGTCAGCGGGGCGAGCGCGCGGCAGCGGCGGCTCGGTACGATGCGAGTGCTCTAAACGCATTGCCTGTGCGACATCCGCGAATGCGCGGTCACGCAGGTGCAGGCGATATAAAACAATGCCCCGATCGATATAGGCGTCTTCAAGACTCGGATCGAGCCGAATGGCCAGATCGAAATCGGCGATTGCCACGGGAAGATCGCCATCGCGATATGAGGCGATGCCCTGCTGGCGATAAAATTGGGCGTCCTTCACGGGGGGACTTGGGGGCGGCCCGTCCGCGGGCGTCGTTTCGACCGCGTGATCGGCCGCTGGCGTCGCAACTGTGCCTGGCGCGACAGCGACCTCCTTCGCCGCAACGCCGCCGGCCGCCGCGGGCGCAACGGTGGCGAGCGCCGGCGCATGCACGCTTTCGTGTTGATCGCGTGGGCCACCGGCGGTGTTCGCATCGATCGGCTGCGATGGCTTCGCCACCGCGTTGTCTGGCCCAGGCGCGGGCCCCGCCGCGGGCGCAACGGCGTCCTTCTCCGTCATTGCAACAGCGCCGAGCGCAGGGGCCGCGGCGTTCTCAACTTTGGGCGGCCCGCTTGCGGTGTTCGCGTCGCCGGGTGATGTTGGCGGCACCGCGGCGGCAGTCGGTTCGCGCGCGGCATCATCCGCCGCAACCGCGTTTCTCTCCGTCGCTGCAACTGTGCTCAGCGCGGGCACCGCGGCGCTCGCAACATCGTCGCGCGGGGTGTCGACGATCCGCGCCTCAACCGGCGGCGATGGCCGCACTGTTTCGGTGTCCGCGGATTCGCGCGCACTATTCACCGCCGCTTTGATTTTCGCCGTGAATATTCGCGGCAGATAGACCGACACTTCCGGCAGGTTGGTGTAGAGCGTATAGGCTCCGGCCATCACCACCGCGAGGACAACCACCACGATGGCATCGGGAACGATTTTGTAGGTGCCCGACGCCAGTTGATGCTGCCGGCACTCGAATTCCAGCATCCGGTCGTAAACCGCTCGCAATTCCGGATCGCTCAAGATGGCGTTGGCGCGAACGATTTCCATGAACCGCGCTGGAGCGTCCGGATCGTCCGCGTTGAGGTCCGGATGGCTGACCTTCACGGCCTTACGGAATGCTTCCTTGACCGCCCCGGCATCGTCATCCGGTCGAATGTCGAGCCTGTCGTAAAGCGTCGTCATTACCCGGTGGTCCTCCTACAAAAAGGCCTCCACCGCAGAGCCCCCGTGCAAACTCCAGGCGTTAAAGCCAACAAATGAAAATTTCTCATCCAACGGGAGCTTAATTGTGGCGATTCGGCGACAGTGAGTTGAAACGGCGGCCGTTTTAGTTGGATTTGACCCCGCACTTCCCCGACGCCAACAGCTCCTCCAGCCGCTTGCGGTCGGCCTCCTCAGCCTGCTCATAGCAATGCCGCTCGTAGTCGAGCTTCAGGCGCGCCCATTGATCGGCGTCCACGGTGTCAGGCTCCGAACCCTTAAAGTCGCAGTCCGGCGCCGGCTGTTGGTGGATGGGCTCATGAACGGATTCACGATCTAATTCATGGATCGATTCGTGTGCGACAAGCGTCCGATCGGCTCGGCGCGTTTGCCGTCCAGGGCGAGGATGCACGGCAGCTGCACGGTAGGTTGCTGAACTCTCCGGGTTCGACCTTTGTCTGATTAACCTTGCTTGGGTCCAGGCTCGATTCGACACTTGGTTCGATGCGGATCTCTCCTGGGCTGAATTGGAAGAGCAGCCGGCAATCGTTAGCGCGAGCGACGCCGCAGCAAGCGCCAACAGCGTTCGTGCGACCGGGCGAGGTTGCCTCGCTGCGCTTGCGTTTGGTCGAACGCAATGCAGAAGCAACGGACGCACTTGACCGAAAATGGTCATGTTCGGTTTCCCGATTCCTGGACAAATCAAATCGGTCGCCTGTTCTGCGAGGCGTTCGCCGGAATGCGGACTTCGAAAGAGCGCCCGGCCCCGTCGGTTGAGCTTTATTCAAGTATGACGAGGAGATTTGAATTCAGGCTTAAGGATTAGGCTGAATCGAAGGTAAACAAACGTGAGGCAAGGCCTGCCTCATCAATCGGGATCGAAGTGATTAGGCCGCTCGGGGGTATCGGATGTGGGGGCCCCGATCGGCAAATCAGGGCCCCCTGTTGCCGCCTCCCGGCCATCTGGTGCCACCACGCGATTGGGGCGGTGGGGTCGATGGGCTTATTCGCCGGCGGAAACTAAGTCTAACGCCAGTCTACGAAAAAAGGGCGCTCCCGGCCACAGGAAGTGCGGCCACGATTTGCCATTTTGGGGGTCGCCAGCGCCGATAAGTGTTGCTAGAATGCCACTGGGAAGTCGGGGAGTAGCTTCATGAAACGCAACGTATTGCGGCCCGTGGTCTTGGTAGGCACCGTGGCTATGATGCTGATCGGAACGACGCTGCTGACGCTTTCTCACCACACCGTTTCCATGAGCGGCGTCGGCAGCTTGAAGTGCTACGCCACGGGCGGAATTGAAAAGGCCTGCTGAATCGGTAGCGCTCCGGTGATCCGGTACCGGTAATCGAGGCAATCTGCGTTCAAAGAAACGAGCGTAGACCGTAAACCACCAGGTTGGAAAACAACCACACCAGCGGCACTGCGAAGCAGAATGCGGCGATGACTGACGCTGCCACCCGCAGCATCGGACGCTCGCTCACGACATTCGACAAATAACTCATCTGACGCTCCCAACGGTCGCTTTGTGCTTTGCGATCCTGACCTATTTTTGCATCCTGCTCATTTCCGATCTGTGACCTGGATCACACTTGAGCGACGAGCGACGGCAAGTCGCGTGGTCCCTAATCACCGTCCAATTTGGGCAACTCGGCGGCGCTCCGCTCTCGAACGGGAAATAATCGCTTGCTGTGGCGGAAATGTCATAGGCAGATCGAAGGGCGCAGTCTCTAATGGTCGTGGCGTCGCGCACGTTGCTGCGAAGCGAACGCAAAGGCCGCGCGGAAGCTTCATTGCTCGTTAACGTTTGTGGGTTCGCGCGCGATAGGCTTGTGCGCATTACGGCTTTGCCGAACGCGTCGAAGCGCCCTCAATCGTGAAATACCGACCGGGATTTCGGCGCGCAAAACTTGGCGATTATTCTGAGCGCGATTATCGCGGGGCTTTCACACCATTTCCGGGAGCTTGGCGATGGCGGCTGCGACCCGCCGCGCTTCGTCGCGGCTGAGCAGCTTCACGATCAATCGCCGCCGCGGGTCGTCCTCGTAGTAGATAAAGGCCAATTCTTGGCCGCCGCGCGCCTTCACCACAAAGCAACTCGTGAGATCCTCCACCAGCCAAGGCGGCTGAAAATACCGGCGTTCAGGCGCGGCATTATCACGGGCGCGAGCAGCGTGACGACCGACCACAAGCGTGAGGAGGTTTGCTGTTTTCATTTTCTTAACGATAAAGATGCTGGCCTGGGCGATCGCGGCAAGCGGACGACAAGCCCTCGCCCTCAAAGATCATTAGAGCGCGGAGTCAGGGCCGAATTGCGCAGGTCAGGTGATCAATTAATGGTGCCGCGTCGCACGCCGCGAGCGGCAACGACGACCGTCCGTTACGCCTCTATCGCATTCATCGCGCATCGGATTGTGTGAGAACAGGCCGCGGTATACAACCCTGGGGCTTCCGCAGGACGCCGGCGGCCTGAGCAATATTGACCGCAACAAGGCGCGCGTCGTCTCGTCAGAAAATATTCATTGACTGTAGCAGAAATGTCGGCGAAGCGGTCTTCTCATTCCTAAAAGCCGAAGAATTTTTCACGCAGCGCATCTTCGTACGCCTTCTTGGCCGCCTTCACTTTGTTGCGGACTTCGTTTTCTTTGAAGTGCGCGTCTTCCCATTTGTCGACGTCAGCAATCGAATGATCGACTGACGCCAGCTCCTCTTCTTTTTTGATCGCAGCGACCCACTCCTCCACAGCCGCCCTGTAGGCGTTCTGCATGCGATCGAGTTCAGCATTGTCGTCTTGCATTCTGGACCTCGGCGAAGGGCTTGGTATTGGAGCAATGACGATACACGCTTCCAACGACGCAATTGTCGGCAATGGCAACCCAACAATAATTGACCCGGTTCGTGACAACGAAGTGACTGACAAGGCGCTATCGGCCGGTCGGCGCGAGCCGTCCCCGTCCTGATTGCGCCGCGGTCGCCGCTCGCCCATCAATTGCCGGCCCGCGCGAGAGCGTCGGTTCGCGCAGGTGTATTACACGCGCCATTCGTCCATAAAAAGAGCGCGATGCGGCAGGTCGCTGGCCGCTATTTCTGATCCGGCGCGATCCGGCCCGGACTGCCGCCGGTCCGGCTCTGGACGTCGGCAAGCGCAGCGGCAAGGGCATTCGGTTCGACTTTGACCGCTCCGGTGAAGGGCCGATCAATGGCGATGATGATAAGCAGTTCCGAAAAGATCACCATCGCAAGAAGCGCCGTCATCACAACTTGCGCCCGCAGGATTTCAGCGCCGAAGAAAAACGTAAAGCCGATCGTGACCGCGGCTCCACCCAGCAGGACCAGCCATATGACGTCCGGCACGGCGCCCTGCGACGCCACCAATCGGGCGCGACGTGCCTCCGTAACGACATCGAGCTGACGAAGCATTTCCGCAACCACGGTGCCGTTGCTCTGTGCATCCGGCGACAGCAGCGCCGCGTAAACGGCATCGAGCGCCTGCTTGGCTGCGCCGCCCGCGACCGCCGTGCCACGGTCCATCGCCGGCCAGTCATCGTCCATGGTCACTTTGAGATACTTGGCGACGGCGTCGCGCACGGCGACGCCGGTCTTCTCGTTAAGGCCCTGCGACAGGCGATAGAGGTTCTCCGCGGCGCCGGCCTCCCGCACGACATTGACTTCGGCATCGCTGAATTTTTGCCACACGACGATGATGGCCAACGCGAGCAGGACCGCGTAAAGCACCCCTATGGTCGCGAATTTGAATCCTGCGACCTCGTTGTTTGCCGTCAGCCGCTTGATGTCGACATAACGGCGCACCAATGCCGGACCGAGCATCGACAGCAAGGTGCCTAGGCCGATGATCATCGCGCCCGATAGCCACAGCGGATGGCTGGTGAGGAAATAAATCATGGCGTCGATCCATATTAAGGCCGCCGTCAATCCGCAAGCCGCCCGCCGCTATCAGCGCCTTGAGCGTTTCAGGTCGCCGCGTGCGCCGCGCCGGCAAGAGCGGGGCCGCACCCGGCGGGGCTGGCGCGTCGTTGGTGTTGCTTGGAGCAGGCGGCGCAAGACGCGTGGAAAACGAGGCGGGAAGTTCGCCGTGAAGGTGAGGCGGCGCGGCCGAGATCAGACCCGCCAACCGCGCTTTAGGCCATCCAGAACGGCTTCGCCGCGTCGAAATTCCGCGTGAACCGCGTCAGGCCGATATCGCGCAGGCACCAATCGCTAAGCGCCGCTGGATCCTGGCATCGAAAGGCGTAGCCGGTTGCATCCAGATTCAGGAACTTGCGAGCGTCCGCCATCACCTTGCTCATGGTCATCTCCCCGTCCGGATCCACACAATACAGCTTCGGCTGGCAAGGAATGTGATTGCCAGCACAGAAGCGCTCTTTTTGACGGTCGGCCGTGAAGGGATGCCGATCGCGCCACGCCGGACCGTTGCCTAACGGGGCGGCGCGATCGAGGTCAGAGATTATTGGAGGCGAAGGTATTGCAGCTCTCGATGGTCCCATTGGTGAGGCCGGTCGAGAACCAGCGCTTGCGCTGCGCGGCGGAGCCATGCGTGAAGGAATCGGGCACAACATAGCCTTGCGATTCCTTCTGCAGACGATCATCGCCGATGGCCGAAGCGGTCTGCAAAGCCTGGTCGACGTCGCCCGGCTCGAGGAAATTGGTATTCTTCTGAGCACGATTAGCCCACACGCCGGCGAGGCAGTCCGCCTGCAGCTCGACACGCACCTGCATCTGGTTCGCGTCTGTTTGACTCGATGCTGCTTGCTGCATCTGCGTCACGCGCGGCAGGATTCCCAGCTCGTTTTGCACGTGATGGCCGACTTCGTGGGCAATAACATAGGCCTCAGAGAATTGGCAGGCCTTGCTGTTCGAGCAGCCGCCAAATTTGTTCTGCAGATCGTTGAAGAACGAGGTGTCGAGATAGATGCGTTCATCGCGCGGGCAATAAAAGGGACCCATCGCCGAGCGGGCGAACGCGCAAGGGGTCGGCTCGGAGCCGGCGTACAGGCGCAGCTTCGGCGGATCATAGGTGCGCCCGTACTGGGCGAAAATCTGCTTCCACGTATCTTCGGTGCTGCCGAGGATCTTGGCGACGAACTGTCCGGTCGGGTCGTTCGGCGTTCCCGCCGTGACAGGCGGCGCCGTGTCGGTCTGTTCGGAGGACGATCCGCCGCCTAGGACCAGTTGCGCGCCATTGAGCAGCACACGGGGATCGATGCCGAGAAACCAGCTGATGATGAAAATGACGACAATCGCGCCGATGCCAAGTCCGCCCCTGCCGCCCGGTATGCCGCGCGATGCGCTCGCTTCGCGATCGTCCTCGACATTTTCACTGGGGCGAAAATCATCGGTCCGCATGTGTCATTCTCCCGTTCGACAAGTGCGTCGGCGCGTCAACCGGCCTATTGGGAGCGCCACCGCCCAAGAACTACAGCCATGAACCATAACTTTGAACCACAACCAAGAACCATAACTGAGACCCGTCAACGCCTTGCCGGCATTGATCTGCGTCAACGATCGGTTCCGCCTCAATCGACCCTATTCAATACGCGAAGTCATATCGTGAATAGATGACAAGCGCAGCGGCGGCCACGCTCGCGCGAATTTGAACCCGATTTGGCGCCGATGCCGCAGCCATCCCTCGGTTCTGGCGCGCTGGGCGAAACGCCCCGAACGCACCTGTTTGACGACGGCGTTACCTCGGTCGGGCGGACGTCTCGTGGCTTCGTCTCACAAACGTCGCCTGCACCGATAGGCGTCAACGCGGCGCCAGCGCCGAGTCGCTCATCCTCCTCACCGCCTCGTCGGCCAGCTGGGTCGAAAGCTCGGAGGTGCGGCGAGCGCTTTGCAGCAACGCCTCGAGATTGTCGCGGACGATCCGCGTCTGAAGCGCCATGCATTCTTGCAGCGTCCGGCAGCCCAAGAGCTCCTCGAAGTGGTCCAGATTTTCCTCGATGCGATTCTGTACGAAGCGCACCCATTCCCCGGACGCGTTCTGGAGACCGCCGACAACCGCCGTAGAACTGTCGATGAGCGCTTGGACATTGCCGGCCGACTGCTGCATCGTTTCTCTGGCGCCGTCGCCGGTCAGTCCGAACAGTTTGGAGAATTGATCCATCGAGCGCTCCGCAATCCGCGTCGCGGCCTGGCTGCTTTCCCGCCAATTTCTGCTGATACTTTCGGCATTGCGCCGGAACGCTTCACTCCCGGCCCGCGCGGTGTTTTCCGCCGCATCCGACATTGTCCGGCCGACCTGTGATGCCTGATCAGCCGCCCTCCGGGTTGCTTCGTGACCCGCTTCGATTGTGTCTCGTTCCGTCTGGCGTGGATTGGCCATCCTTGTCCTCTCCTTTTGGTGGTTGCGCCCGAAATTATTTGCGCCTGAGATTGTTTGATATGTCGGGGGCATGACCATTTCCAGATGTTTTTGGATGCGGAAGTTGCGGAACTTCATTCAACAATGTCGGTTTGGAAAATCGCGCGCGTGGCCGCCAAGAATTCGATTGCAGGCTCAATGCGCGGCGGCGTGAGGCGACGCGGCGCCAAAAAAACGGTGCGTCGCAATGCCGCCAAGGAGACCGTTTGACGATTTTAACCGGTTCCGAAATCCGACCCGCCCGCTCGATGACAGATTTTTTAACGCAATTCGCCCTGCGCGAGGGAACCCAACGGGCGAAACGGTGTTTCTCGCTCAAAGCCCAAGCTGAACCATGTCACCGCGTTTCTACAATTGGCATCAAGCACAGGTATGCATGTCGCTTGCTCGTGCAACCGACGATCCAGGTCTCAAGCGAAGATACGAGAGCTTGGCGCTCGATTTCCTGGAACGGGGTGACGAGAGGCGCGATGCCGGCTCTCGCTCCGAATCCAGAATGGCCGCTTTTGGCAGAAGCGGCACGAGCGGCGGCGATCGCTAAAAGGGAACGGCTGACGGGTTCCGACGGCTCGGGTTTCAACCAATTTTCTCGACCATCGCGAATTTCAAGTTCGGCTTCCGGGCCGGCGGCCAAGTGCACGTCGGCAAGTGCACGTTTCAAGCGAGCGCGAACTCCGAATCTCGGTGTTTGAGGCGGTGTCGATTTTGATCTAAATTGAAGTGGTTCTGGTCCAGGAAGATCGTGTGTGGACGGGGTCATTCCGGGAAGACCGTGTTTCGGTCCCCAAAAAGGAGGAAATGATGAAACGTCTTGCGCTTGCGATTTTGATCACATCTTTTGCTGTTGGTTCGGCGATGGCGCAATCCTGTGCAACCAAGGCCGTCGGCTCCGACGGTAAGCCGCTGGCCGGCGCCGCCAAAGCCAGCTTCATGAAAAAGTGCTGCTCGGACAGCGCGATCGGCAGCGACGGCAAGGCGCTTTCCGGCGCCGCCAAGAGCAGTTTCGTTACCAAGTGCGTCAAGGGCAGCTAAGCCCGGCTCACATTTCATATCGTGTCGAGCCGGCGTCGGCTCGACCATGAGATCCATCTCGGCGGTTTGAAAGGCGAGGACCGCGGGCCTCACCTCGGGCCAGGTTCGCGCAAGAAGCCCCGCGGTCTGGCTGCCAAAAAACACGGGCAAAGCACCGGCTCAGGCGCGCTTTCCCGGTGGCGGTGGAATTTCTTTGCCACTAGACTGTTCTTGAAGAGGGGCGTGGCGTGCTTGGGGCCTTGGATTGCGCGCAGGGTTGAAAAAGCGGGCAGTGTTGCGGCGATGGTCATTGCCGCGCCGCGTCATTGCGCTTGCCGCGGCTTATGCGATTGCGCTTTCAGGTCTCATAGCAAGCTTTGGCGCCGCCCAGGTTGCCGCCGAAGCTCTCACGCAAACCAGCGGCGTTCTCTGCCATAGCGGCGGCGCGGACCAGCCGGCGACCTCCCCCGAAGGCACCCAGGGTAAAATCTGCATCGATGATTGCTGCGCCGGCTGCGTGGCCATGCCGGGCACCCTGCCGCCGCCGCCCGCAATCGTTGCGCACCCGCAAGCGAGCACGGAACGTGTCGCCACGCTGACGGGCTTCATCCTCGTTCGCACAGCCGACTCATATTACCATCGTTCGCGAGCGCCTCCATCGGCCGCATGAAACCCCGCGGCTGAAAGGGCCGCAATGTTTCACGCGCCTTATGGAGAAGTTTCATGCTCCGCATTCCAAGCTGCTCGCGCCTTTGCGCGCTGTTACTGTTTTTCGTTACGCTGCCGCTGTCCAACGCCTTCGCTCATTGCTTTGTCGGCGCGCGGTTTTTTCCGGCGACACTCGCGATCGACGATCCCTGCGTGGCGGACGAATTGTCGTTGCCCACGGTCGCCTGGTCGCAAACCGGGGACGTTCCGCCAGCTACCGAATGGGACATTTCCGCTGAATTGTCGAAACGCATCACCGAGGACTTCGGCATTTCGATCGGCGACACCTGGTCGAACATCCACCAGCCGGGCGGCTTCACCAAGGCGGGCTTTTCCGACCTGGAGACCACGGCGCAATACCAGCTGCTCAAGGATGGCCCGCACGAGCTGGCCTTGTTGCTCGGCCTCATTGTCGATTGGGGCGGCACCGGCGCCAGCGATTCCGGCTTGGGCACGCCATACAGCCTGTACACACCGACGTTCTATTTCGGCAAGGGATTCGGAGACCTTCCTGAGAGCGCGGGTTGGCTGCGCGCCTTCGCGGTCACCGGACAGGTCGGCTATCAGATTCCGACCAGATCCTTCGATGTCGTGCAGAATGCCTCGATTCCCCAGGTGCTGGTCTACGGCGCGTCGATCCAATTCAGTATGCCCTACCTGAAATCGGAAATTCGGGACTACCAGCTGCCCGATTTCATCAATCACCTGATCCCGATCGTCGAAACGCAGCTTTCGACTCCCGCCGCCAACAATTTCGGCAACAGCCCCGTGACCATCGGAACGGTCAATCCCGGTGTGATCTGGGTCGGCACCTATTTCCAGGTCGGGGCCGAAGCGGTCCTTCCGGTGAACCGCGCCAGCGGAACTGGCGTCGGCTTTCTGGGCCAACTGCATCTTTATCTCGACGATATGTTTCCGACCACCATCGGCCAGCCGCTGCTTGGCGGCAGTTCGACCCCTCCGCAAAAGCTTACCTTCTGAGGCATTGCCATGCGAACTACCATCGTCATCGTCACCTTGCTGCTCGTCATTCTGGGCAACGGCCCCGCGCGCGCCCACGCCTTTCTCGACCACGCCAGCCCGCTGGTCGGCAGCACCGTGCCGACCGCGCCACACGAGGTTTCGTTGTCGTTCACGCAAAACCTCGAACCGTCGTTCAGCTCGGTCGAGGTGACAGACGGCAGCGGCGCCCGGGTCGACCTGGGCAAGGCCCAGATCAGCGGCAGCACGATGCGGGTCGGCCTGAAATCTTTGTCACCGGGGACCTATCACGTGCGCTGGCATGCGCTCTCCGTCGATACGCACAAGACGGAAGGCAGCTTCACGTTTCACGTCGGCCCCTAACGCTCGAGCAAGCCGATGGTTTACGTGCGTGCCCTCCACTTCGCCGCGACAATCTTGGCGGCGGGAGTGGTGATCTTCCAATTTTTAGTCGCCGAACCGGCGTTCCGGACCGCGAGCGGGGATTTTCGTCCGTCGATCGAAACGCTCCGCCGCCGATGGACATGGATGGTGTGGACCGGCCTTGCGTTCGCAGCGGTTTCCGCCGCCGTCTGGGTGTTGTTGCTCGCGGCCGATATCTACGGCGCATCTGTCGGCGAGGTATGGCGCGACGGGGGCGTCTGGACCGTCGTCACCCAAACCCGCTTCGGCCAAGTCTGGTCGTTGCGCTTCGTACTGGGCGTTCTGCTCGCAGCGCTGATCGCGGCGCTCATGCCGGCGCCCATGAACGCGGGTCTCATGAACGCGGGTCCCATGAACGCGGCTCCCATGAACGCCGTGAGGCGCGGCCGGCTCGGCGGGATTGCGATCCTGCTCGCCATCGGCGTCTTGATCGGTCCGGCATGGACCGGACACGCGGGCGCCACGCCTGGCGCTGTCGGGCAATTCGCTTTGGCCTCCGACGCGTTCCACCTGTTGGCGGCCGGCGCTTGGGTCGGCGGCCTGTTGCCGCTCGCGATGCTGCTCGATTGCGCGCGGCATGGAAAACAGCCGGGCTGGGCTGCGCTGACATCCGAAGCCGTGCGGCGATTCTCGCTGCTCGGCATTGCCAGCGTCGGCCTGTTGTTGGCGTCGGGCCTGGTCAACAGCTGGTACGAAGTCGGCAGCACCGGTAACCTCATCGAGACATCCTACGGTTTGCTGGTCATCGCCAAGCTCGGCCTGTTTGCGGCCATGGTCGCTTTCGCCGCGGTCAACCGCTTTTATCTCACGCCTCGCCTCGCCGCCGCCGGGGCCGTGCGCCAGCTCGAACGCAACAGCGTGGCCGAAGCCGCGCTCGGATTCGCCGCGGTCGTGGTGGTCGGCTTTCTCGGGTCCATGGCGCCAGCCATTCATCTGCAGCTGCACCCGAAATATGAAGCGGTTCCCGAGGGCGCGGCCTTTGTTCACATCCATTCGCTCCAGGGCATGGCTGACGTTACGATCATGCCCGGCCGTGTTGGAGCGGCGAGCGCCACAGTTCGTCTTTGGGATGACGACTTCGATCCGCTCAAAGCCCAGGCGCTGACATTCGCGCTCACCGCCCCCCCGGCGGGAAGCAGCCCCGTCACGCGGGCCGCCACACAGGACGATAGCGGCGCCTGGGTTGTCGACGGCATCGCACTGTCGCAAGGCGGCAACTGGACGGTGACGCTTGACGCTGACTTCGGCGCCAAGGGGCATCTTGTGCTTGAAGCACCGATCGTGATCGAGGACGGATCGCCGCCGCATCGGCCGAATCAATAGGCCGAAGGCCCGCACTTCGGCGTGCTTTGTGTCGCGTCCGTGTCAAGGCACGGCCGCAGTAGCGCCGCATTCCGACCTTTCGCTTGACGGTATGGCGGTTCGGCGGGACGGGGTCTTGAACGAGATTTTGGACGAGGTCTTCAAAGAGGTCTTGGCGGCCACGTTTGCGGCTTGCTTTGTGGTGGCCTGCGGCGGCAACGCGCCAGCGCGCGCGATGGAGCAGCAGGGGGCGCATGCTTGCGGCGGCAATGAGGTTGCCCGCGGCACGGTCAGCCGCATTGTGGACGGGCGCACCTTCGTGCTCGACGATGGACGCGAAATTCGCTTGGCGGCAATCGAGGTTCCGCCCCTGTCACCGCCGAGTAACGCGAGCGACGCACCGGACGGCAAAGCTAGCGCCGTTGCGCTCAATGCGCTCGCCGGCGCTGATCAAGTGGTTCTCCGCAGCGCCGAGATCGCTTCCGATCACTACGGGCGGCTGGTCGCTTATGCCTATACAATGCGGGACGGCGACGAGCTTTTCGTGCAGGGGGAGCTCGTCGCGGACGGTTTTGCCCGTGTCGGAGACCGGGTCGGGCGCGATTGCGCCGGGGAACTTTTGAGTCGCGAGAAGATCGCCCGAAAGGCAAGGCTTGGCCTCTGGGCCGATCCGTATTATGACGTTCTTAACGTCGAAACCCCGGTGGATGTGCCGGCGCAGCGAGGCCGATTCGCGCTGGTCGAAGGCACGGTGACGTCGTACGCGAAAGCGGCGCCACGATCTACGTGAATTTCGGACGGCGACGGTCTGAGGATATTACAGTTACGGTCCCGAAACGAAACGAGCGCACATTCGCGGCGGCGGGTCTTGATTTGAAGACTCTGGCTGGTCGCCGCATTCGGGTCCGCGGCTGGGTCGAGCAACGCGGCGTCGAAGACCGCGCGTGGATCGCGGCCGAGCGCCCGGAGCAGATCGAGAACGCGAACGGGGAGTAGTCGATCGGCAGTAACGCGTTTGGTAAAAGAGTTGCGTGATCGAGATTAGCGCGATCGAGACTTCGCCTGATCGAGATACGCGCGATTGGCTTGGGTGAGCTTTGGTGGGACGGGGACGGTTGGAAATGGTTCGGCTTGGCCGTGCGGGCATTGTCTGCGCGGCTTTGGTGCTTGCCGGCTGCACGGCCTCGCCGTTCACGCTCGGGCCGCAAGCCGCAATTCCGGCGCTGGTCAAACAAGCCGACGCTCCGATGTCGCCCGATGTGCTGCGCGAGCATCAGCGCATTCTCGCGACCTATGGCGGCGTATACACCGACGCGCGGCTGCAAAGCCTGATCGAATCGATGGTCGAACGCCTTGTCGCGGCATCGGACAAGCCCGACCTGCACTACAAAGTCACCGTTCTCAATTCGGACTCGGTCAACGCATTTGCGCTGCCGACCGGCCATCTTTACGTCACGCGCGGACTGATCGCGCTCGCCAACGACGATTCCGAGCTGGCTTCGGTCATCGCGCACGAAATGGGACACGTCATCGCCCACCACGCCGAGCTCCGCGAGGAGCACGCGCGCGAGGCCGAGCTTGTCAGCCGGGTCGTTTCGGACGTGGTCACCGATCCAGCCGCCGGCGCGCTCGCGCTTGCCAAATCGAAACTGGCGCTGGCGAGTTTCTCGCGCAATCAGGAATTCGAAGCTGATGCCATCGGCGTCGGCATCGCTGCCCGCGCCGGCTACGACCCTTACGGCGCGGTGCGTTTCCTCACGGCGATGGAGCACAATGCCGACCTCAAGCCGGAGGATACGGGCGCCATCAATCCAGCCGCTCCGGATTTTCTGTCGTCGCATCCGGCAACACCCGAGCGCATTACCAATGCAATCGCCACCGCGCGGCAATATCGCTCGCCCGCGGACAATGGGCAGAATTTTGCCCAGGC
>Ga0187817_10000800_pt1 | contig 14218 bp, 12 predicted proteins | sample NC_wetland_sal_i_17_FD_132431 | JGI IMG/M metagenome (GOLD analysis project Ga0187817, IMG submission 132431) | Wetland sediment microbial communities from Neuse River Estuary, North Carolina, USA - SO4_2 | ecosystem: Environmental > Aquatic > Freshwater > Wetlands > Sediment | place: USA...
CCGGCACTTCGGCCAAGCCATTCATCGCCTTTCCGAGCGCATTCAAGCGGCGCTCGGCGCGCTTTCCGCGCGCGCACAGGAGAATCTGAGCGGCGTCCGCGTGATCCGTGCCTACGCCCAAGAAAAAGCGGAGACGGAATCGTTCGACAGCGCCAATCGCGAATACGTCAACCGCAACATCAAGCTAATTGCCACATGGAGCCTGTTTTTTCCGGCGCTCTCCTCTTTGATCGGTGTCACCGTCGTGATCCTTCTCGCCAGGGGCGGCGTGCTGGTGATCCATCACACGATTTCCATCGGCACGCTATGGGCGTTCAGCCTGTTCCTCGGACAACTCACGTGGCCGATGATCGCGCTGGGATGGGTGACGAATATTTTCCAGCGGGGCGCCGCTTCGATGGGACGGCTGAATTACATCCTGCGCGCCGAGCCCAACATCCGCGACGCCTCGGCTGCCGCCTATTCCGAGACCGGCGGCAATGGCCGGCCTCACGAGAGCGCCTCGGAGCAAGCCGTCTCCACGCCGCTTGCCATTCGCGGCGAAATCGAGTTCCGGCACCTGAGCTTCTCTTATCCCACGGCATCGAGCGGCGGCGCGAGCGAGCCCGTCCTGCATGACATCAGCATGCACATTCCCGCCGGCTCGACGCTCGCCGTGGTCGGCCCGACGGGCAGCGGAAAATCCACTCTCGTGGCGCTTCTCGCCCGCCTTTGGGAAGCCCCTTCCGGCTCTCTGCTGATTGACGGCCGCTCGATCCGCGAGTATCCCCTGGACCAGTTGCGCCTCGCCATCGGCTACGTCCCGCAAGACACATTCCTTTTTAGCGAAACCGTCCGGGAAAATATTGCGCTCGGCGCCGGCGATGCGCTCGAGGAGCAGCTCTTTGAAGCCGCCGAAATCGCCAGCATCTCGGGCGACATCCAAGGTTTTCCGCAGCGCTACGATACCATGGTCGGCGAACGCGGAATCACGCTCTCGGGCGGCCAGAAGCAGCGCACCGCCCTGGCTCGCGCCGTTCTTCGCCAGCCCTGCATCCTGATTCTCGACGACGCCTTCTCCAGCGTGGATACCGACACCGAAGAACGCATCCTGAGCCGCCTCCGCGGCGTGATGCGGCAGCGCACCACCGTTCTCGTTTCCCACCGCGTTTCCACCGTCAAGAGCGCGGATCAGATCGCCGTGATGCGCGAAGGCCGCATCATCGAGCGCGGCACGCACGACGAGCTGCTGGGCCTCGGCGGCTACTACGCCGACCTGCACCTCAAGCAATTGCTCGAGGAAGAGTTGGAGCGCGAATGAAGGACTTCCGCGAAGAAGAGAAGCTCGGAAAGCTCTACGACACGCACATCACGCTTCGTCTCTTGCGGTATCTCGCGCCTTACCGCTTCCAGGTGGCGCTGGCAGTTTCTCTCACTGTGGGCATCACCCTGATGGAGGCCGTCGGCCCCTATCTCTTCGGCCACGTCGGCGTGGATCGCTACATCCTCCCCGGAGTCAACGGCTCCATCTCTCCGAGAGCCGCTTTGCTTGGGGTGGCATGGGTTGCCCTCGCCCTCGTGAGCGCGCTCGTCGGCAGCTTCGCGCTTCAGTATATGCAGGTGCGCATCATGCAATCGGTCGGGCAGGAAACAATGTACGACCTCCGCAAGGAGATTTTTGACCGGTTGCAGCGCCTTCCTATGAGCTTTTTCGACCATAGCCCCGTGGGCCGTCTCGTGACGCGCGTGACCACGGACGTGGACGCCCTGAACGACCTCTTTGCTTCCGGCGTCGTGGCCATGCTCAACGATTTCGTGCTCCTGTTTGCACTGGCCGGCATCCTGCTTCACCTGAATCGCACGCTGGCTCTCGCGGCACTCTCTCCCTTGCCGTTCATGTTCTTGGTCACTTATTTCTTCCGCAACAAAGTGCGCAACGCCAACCGGCTGATCCGGACGGCCATCGCTCGAATCAACGCCTTTCTGCAGGAGCACATCAGCGGAATGGCCGTGGTCCAGCTCTTCAATCGCGAGCGGAAAGCGCGCGACCAATTCGCCGATTTCAACCGCGTTTACATGGAAGCTTACAAGGACGCCATCAATGCCTATGCGTTCTTCTATCCCGCCGTCGAATTCCTCACCTGGGGCGGGCTGGCGCTGCTCTGCTGGCTCGGCGGGGTACGTGTGATAGCCGGCGCGCTTGACATCGGCCTCCTGATGGCGTTCATGATGTATGCCCAGCGCTTCTTCCGGCCGATTCAGGACTTGAGCGAAAAATTCAACATCTTGCAGACCGCCATGGCCGCGGCCGAGCGCATTTTCATGCTCCTCGACGAGCCAATCACCATCGTCTCCTCGCCGGATTCTTGCTCCCTTCCCTCCCCACGCGGCGAAATCGAATTCCGGAACGTCTGGTTCGCCTATCATGGCGGAGCGAGCCCGAAGGACGAGGACTGGGTGCTCCGCGATGTTTCCTTCCGCGCCGAGCCCGGCCAATCTCTCGCGATCGTCGGCCACACGGGCGCCGGCAAGACCACCCTCATCCAGCTTCTTCTGCGCTTCTACGAAATCCAGCGGGGCCAGATCCTGCTGGACGGCGTGGATATCCGCGAGATCGGCTTGCAGGATTTGCGGCGCATGTTCGGGATTGTGCTGCAGGACCCATTCCTCTTTACCGGAACCATCGAGTCGAATGTGAGGCTTGGCACGGAGACAATCGATCGCGCGGCCGCCGAGCGCGCCTTGCGCGAGGTCGGCTGGGGCCTCTTCCTCGATTCCCTGCCGCAGGGCGTCGAAACGCCCGTCACCGAGCGCGGCTCCACGCTCTCCGTCGGCCAGCGGCAGCTCATCAGCTTTGCCCGCGCCCTGGCGCACAATCCGAGGTTTCTGATCCTCGACGAGGCCACCTCCAGTGTGGACACCAAGACGGAGTTGCTGATTCGCAGCGCGCTCGATCGCCTGCTCGAGGCACGCACGGCCATCGTCATCGCCCATCGCCTCAGCACTATTCAGCACGCCAACCGCATCCTCGTGTTCCATAAGGGACGCTTGCGCGAACAAGGCACGCATCAGGAGCTTCTCGCCCTGCATGGAATTTACTTCCGCCTCTACCAGCTTCAATACAAGGAGCAGGAGCTCGAAGTTCCGGCGGCTGATCGGCGCCCCTTCGGCTTTCCGCAGCCGCTCCGCGCCGACGACTGACGCGGCATGAACGCATGAGCGCGCCCACCATCCTGATTTCCGCCGGCGAAGCCTCGAGCGACATGTACGCAGCTCGCTTGACGGAGGCGCTGCGTGAACGCACTGGCGCTAAATTGTTCGGTATGGGTGGCCCGCGAATGGCGGAGGCCGGCGTTGAGTTGATCGCCGATTATGCGGAAGTCGCCGTCGCCGGCATCACGGAGGTGCTGCACAAGATTCCCTCCGTCATCCGCATTCAGCGGCTCTTGACGCGCGAGGCTGCGAGCCGCCGCGCCGCGCTCGCCATCCTGGTGGATTCGCCCGGAACCCACCTCGGCGTCGCCCGCCGCCTGAAGCACGCCGAAATCCCCGTTGGGTATTTCATCGGTCCGCAGATTTGGGCGTGGCGGCCGGGGCGGGTCCATGTCATCAAGCGGCTCGTCAAGCGCATGGTCGTCATCTTCCCATTCGAGGAGAACATTTACCGCGACGCGGACGTGCCGGTGGATTACGTCGGGCATCCGCTGGCCGGCGCCGTGCGCCCCGGCACGACACGCGCCGAATTCGCTGCCAAGCACGGCCTTGACGCGGCCCGGCCCATCGTGGCGCTTCTGCCCGGCAGCCGCCGCAACGAAATCGCGCGAAATTATCCGCGCATTTTGGAGGCCTGCCGCCGTCTCACGCGTAAAACAGATCAAGTGCAATTTGTTCTCGCTGTCGCGCCTCATCTAACCGAGCAAGATTTTGAGCCGTACGCTATTCCGGATCTCCGCGTAGCGCACGCCAATGGCGCCACATACGACGCCCTAGCCGCAGCCGATTGCGCCATCGTGGCGAGCGGCACGGCGACAATCGAAGCTGCGCTGCTTGGCGCGCCTATGGTCGTCGTCTATCGCGTCGCCCCGCTCACCGCCGCGATTCTCGGCCGGATGGTCCGCACTCCCTTTTTCAGCATGGTGAATTTGATCGCGGGGCGCCGAATCGTGCCCGAGCTCATGCAAGACGATTTCACCCCTGCTGCCGTCGAAGCCGAGGTCCGCCGCCTCTTGGAAAATCCCACAGCCCGTGAAGAGATGCAGGCAGGAATGGCCGAGGTCCGTAACAAGCTCGGCCCCGGCGGCGCTATCGAGCGCGCAGCGGATATTTTCGCCCGAATGTTGTAATCTTTTTGTGCTCGGGCAACCGCGAAAGGCGGTTTGGTATCTTAGATAAACCTAAGGCGAACGGTTTCCCCGAAAGAGGGTTTGGTTTGTTTTCGCTCGGCCGATGCTCGGCTGCCGTGGCGCTCTTTTTCGTCGTGGCGGTTTGCGCGGCCGCGCAAGCTCCTCACGCCTTCCCATTCCGAGCCTCGAATTACGATGTGGAAGTGATCCTGCACCCGGACGAGCAAATGCTCACCGCGGAAGCCAAAGTGGACTTCGTTGCCACCCAAGTGTCGAGGACCATTTCGGTCGAACTGCATCCCGACCTCATCCTCACCTCCGTGAAGACAAGCACGGGACAGCCGCTCAGCTTCGAGCGCGATGGCAATTCTCCGCTGCTCGTCAGCGTCGGTCTTCCGGGTGCAGCGACGCCAGGGAAGCTGGTCTCCGTCGTCTTTGAATACAACGGTCCGGTCTCGAGTGAGGATGACAGTCCCTCCAAGGGCGTGCGTCTCGCCTCGATTGACAAGGCCTCGGCGTACCTCCTCCTCCCCGCACGATGGTTTCCGCTCACCAACTATCCATCGAACCGCTATACCGGAACATTCAAGCTCATCGTTCCCGATACATTCACCGTCGCCGGCACGGGCAAGCCCGACCCGCCCGTCGCGATGCCCGGCCTCACCAAAGATCTTCCGGCGCAAACGGCCTATACCTTCCACTGCGACCGGCCGGCGCCGGTCGGCTCATTTGTCGCCGGCAATCTGAAGCTCGCGTCGCTACAAACCGAGGGTCATCCGATTCTCGTTTACACGTCTCCTGCCCACGCGTCTACCGCAAGCGCGTACGCCGAGTCGCTCACTCGCATCATCACGTATTTCTCCGATGCCTTTGCCCCCTTCGAAAAATATCCGAGCCTGACCATCGCCGAGATGCCCGATGGCGGGCTGGCGGGTTTCTCCGCGCCGGGTTTGCTGCTGATCAGCGCGCGCCAGTGGACCACCACCAAGACCAACGACCGCCTGCTTTCCCATCTCGCCGCCGGACAATGGTGGGGCGATCATGTGCTGCCCGCTACCGCGTCGGACACGTGGCTGACCGACGGCCTATCGCGCTACGGCGAGGCCGTGTACGCCGAGGAAGCCGATGGCGTCTCCGGCCTGCACAAAGCGCTCGATGATTTCTCCGTCGGGGCCCTGATGTATGAGGATACTGCGCCCATCTCGCAAGCGCAGACCTTGGGCGTTTACTCGCAACCGTACGAATCGGTGGTGGCCGACAAGGGAGCCATGGTCTTTCATATGCTCCGCGCCGAATTGGGCGACGATGCCTTCTCTTCGCTCTTGCGCGATTTTTACAAGCAATATGACGGGAAGACCGCATCCGTTGATGACTTCGAAAAATTGGCCTCGGCCAAAGCGCCCGCCGCGAAGCTCGGTGAGCCTCCGCTGAACCTGCTTTCCTTCTTCTCGCAGTGGCTGAACTCCACGGGCGTGCCGGAATTCACGCTTGATTACATCGTCTACCGCACGCCCAAGGGCTTCAAGCTGATCGGAAAAATCCACCAGGACCTCGACACCTTTCGCATGCCCGTCGAAATAAAAGTGGAGACGGAGGGAAACCCGGAAACCAAAAGCCTGCTCGTCTCCGGAACCGATACTCAATTCCACCTCGAGACCTTCGGACGGCCCAAGCCGAACGGCGTGATCATTGATCCGAATAATAATCTCCTGAAATCGAGTCCGTCACTGCGCGTCCGCGCCCTGATCGCCCGCGGCGAATCGCAGGCGGAGAACGGCAGATACTTCGAGGCCATCCAGGATTACCAGCGCGCCCTCGACGTGCAGCCCACCGATTCGCTCGCGCATTTCCGCATGGGCGAGGCCATGTTCTACCAGAAGAATTACCAGGCGGCGGCCAACGCCTTTCGCGCAGCCCTGGGCGGCGATCTCGATCCCAAATGGACCGAGGTATGGAGCCACATCTACATCGGCAAGATTTACGATTTACTGGGCCAGCGCGAGCGCGCCGTGAACGAATACAGCCTAGCGCAGCACGTCAAGGACGACACTGCGGGAGCCCAGGAAGAAGCCGCGAAGTATATCCAGAAGCCCTACGGGGCGAATACCGCCTCGGCTGCGGGCCAAAGCGCCACTGCTCCGGCAGCGCCCGCCGATTCCGCGTCGGACAAGCCCGTCCTCAAGAAGCGCGCCGATAATTAGGCTTCCCCAGAGCGTGGCAGACCGGGCCGTCCAGGCGCGCAACTACAGAAATATTCGGATATTTGTACGGAGCTAATTCGGCGACCCGCGGAAACTTGCGTCGATTTTCAGCTGGACCCGGGCCAGGCGGTCAGTTCTTGGGAGAAGCGGCGTCTTTTGCGCGGATTTCGCCTAGGACCTCCTCAAAGATCCCCAGCACCTCACTATCGAACAGAACGAAATAGACCTTCTCGATAGAGGTGGGTCCTTCAAGGTGCTTAGCCGCTTCGAGGAGCATGATCTCCGCACAGTCGCGCACGGGAAACCCGGCGATGCCCGTGCCCACGGCGGGAAACGCGATGGTCCGAAGGCATTTCTGCGCGGCGATGCGGAGCGAATGCGCGGTCGAGTTACGCAGCGATTGCGCCGTGGTTCGTCCGCCGAGCGCCATGCTCGCCGCATGGATCACATAGTGCGCCTTGAGGGTGCCCCCGGAGGTGATGGCAGCGCCGCCCACGGGAATCGCGCCAATGTCGTCGCATTCGGCCTGGATTTGCGGACCGCCCTTGCGCCGGATGGCGCCGGCGACCCCGCCGCCAAGCTGAAGATCGTTATTGGCGGCGTTCACGATGGCGTCGGTATCCATCTCGGTGAGGTCGCCCTGAAGGACTTCGATCTTCTCGCCGAAACTCATCCGAAGAGCCTCTCGATTCCCTTTTCATCGAAACCCAGCACGATGCGGCCGCCCGCGAGGATCACCGGACGTCGAATCAGGTTGGGCTCCTTCGCCATCAGGCGGATGGCTTCGGCGCGTGTCGGCGGACGCTTGCTCATTTTCTTTCGGCGGTAAAGTTCATTGCGTGTGTTCAAGAATTCTGCGGGGTCGCGGCGGCCGATCAGCTTCTCGAGTTCAGCGGCGCTCAGGCGGTGCTTGGCGAGGTCGCGGAAGTAAAGCTGGAATCCGCGGCGCTCGAGGAATCTCTTCGCCTTGCGGCACGTGGTGCAGCCCGGCTTGTAAAGGAAACGGACACTCTTTCCGGACTTTTTCGCGCGGCGCGCCGGCTTGCTCCCTGTCTTTGCGGTAACCATGAGTTCGATCCTCCCAGGAAATTAAGAAAATGGGGATGCTTGCGTTCCAGATACGCGCATTATCGCGGGGGGAGATGTGCGGCGCAAGCGGGAAATTCAGCGCCCGCGAAAGACAGGCTGGCGCTTCTCGAAAAAGGCGGCCAGGCCCTCGGCGCAGTCATCGGAGAGAAAACAATGAACCTGAAGGCGAATCTCTTCGTCGAGAGCCTGTTCCAGCTCGCGCCGGTTGTCGCCGATCATCGTGCGCTTGACGTCGCGGTAAGCCGAAGGCGGGCCGGCCGCCAGATGCTCGGCGAGCTTGTGGGTCTCTTCCTCAAAGACGCTGGCGGCGAAAACGCGGCAAACGATTCCGATGCGGCACGCCTCCACCGCCGAAAGGGTCTCCGCGGTATAGAACAGCTCCGAGGCGCGCGAAAGCCCGACCAAGCGCGGCAGAAAATAGGTCGCGCCGAAGTCCGGATACAGCCCGATCCGGGAGAACGACTGCGTGAAAGTCGCCTGTTCAGACGCGAGTCGCAGGTCACACGCCAAGGCCAAGCTCATTCCTCCACCGGCGGCCGGGCCGTTGACCGCTGCCAACACCAGCTTCGGCATGGAGGCGATCGCCAGGCAGATTTCTTTGCCGGCCTTGAGAAGCGGTTCAAAGTCGCTCGCGGCGCGCCGCATCCGCGCGTTGCGAATTTGAACGAGGTCCCCGCCAGCGCAGAACCCGCGCCCCGAGCCGGTGAGCACCACGGCGCGAACGGAGGAGTCGTTTTCAGCGCGAAGAAGCGCATGCACGAGCGTCTGGGCCATTTCGACGCTGAGGGCGTTCAGCTTTTCAGGGCGATTCAGCCGAATGGTTAGGACGCTGCCCGTGCGTTCCTCAAGCACCAGCGGCTGTGCGACTTGCTGTGTGGCTCCCATCGGTACTCCGGCCCTTCGAGGTTTAGGATACCGGAAGACAGCATATATGAGAACCGGTGAGTGAGGGTGTTTGGCAGAACGGCGAGCACGGCAAAAGCCGTGCCTGGCGGAACAGCGTTAATCCTTCAGGCTCTTCAGCAGGGCGGCGAGCTTTTTGAAGTAGCGCATTTTCACACCGCGGGAGGTTCCTCCATTTTGGCCGCTTGTGGAGGGCAGAACGAAGACGCGCGCTCCGTACAACATTTCCTTCTGGAGGCCGAGCTTGCAGGGCCGGCCCGCGAATTTCTCATAGACCATTTTCCCGTTGAAGGCGACCACGCGCGGCTGCAATTCCTCGAGCTTTCGCGCGAGCAAGACGCGTCCTTCGGCGAATTCACGCTGCTCGATTTCCTCGATGCCGCGCGTCGGGCGTTTGACGAGATCGGTCATGCCGATGCCGAATTCCAGGATGCGCCGGTCGTCCGTATAGGCGAGCGGCTCGGGAATCACTCCAGATTCGTACATGACCGGCCAGAACTGGTTGCCGCGCCCGGCGTAATAGTGTCCGACGCGGGCCGAGCGGTCGCCAGGATTCGCGCCGACCAAAATCATCTTCATTCTCTTCCGAAGATAATCGGGAAGTGTTCGCATCGAATTCCTTCAGATCCGCCCAAGCGGATCTATTTCCGGCGAGATGCCGAGGCCTTGTTCCCTTGCTGTGCGCAGGATTCCCCTAAGCTCAGGGTATGATAATACACTCCTCACCACCGGACGATCTCGTGTGTCCATCTGGTAGTGGGTGGCTTGGCCTCCCCCGGCGCTACACAATGGGGCTGGACTAAAGTAAAGTTTGGCGAGGGGGGGCACACGAACTCAAAAAGGGCCGCAGAATGAAAATACCTTTTCTTGATCTGAAGGCGGAGTACGCGGAACTGCGCGACGAAGTCCTGGGCGCGATGGACCGCGTGTGCCGCAACTCGGCGTTCGTGCTGGGAGAGGACGTGGAAGCGTTCGAGCGTGAATACGCCGACTTCTGCGGAACGAAACACTGCGTGGCACTCAGCTCAGGTACGGCAGCCCTTCACGTCGGACTGCTGGCGCTTGGAGTGCAGGCGGGACACGAGGTCATCACGACCCCCAACACGTTCCTCGCCACGGTCGAGGCCATCACCTACTGCGGAGCCGTTCCTGTCTTCGTGGATATCGATCCGGCCACGGCCAATCTCGATTCCCGGCTCATCGAGCGGGCCATCACGCCGCGGACGCGCGCGATCCTTCCAGTTCACCTCTACGGACGGCCGGCGGACATGGACCCGATTGCGGAGATCGCCGCGCGGCACGAACTGCGCGTGCTGGAAGACGCGGGCCAGGCGCATGGAACGCGCTATCGCGGGCGCCGCGCCGGGTCGCTCGGGCATGCGGCGGCGTTCAGCTTTTATCCCACCAAGAACCTGGGCGCTTACGGGGAGGCGGGCGCGCTCACGACGAACGAGGACTCAATCGCAAAGTTTGCGCGCGCCGCCCGCTCGCATGGCCAGACAGCGCGCTACGAGCACGAATTCGTGGGCAACAACTACCGTATGGACGGGTTGCAGGGCGCGGTCCTCCGAATCAAATTGCGGCGCCTCTATTCGTGGAACGCGAAGCGTCAGGAACTCGCGCGCGAGTACCGCCGCTTGCTGGCGGGCGCGCGAGTCGAAATACCCGTGGATGATCCGCGCGACGAATGCGTCTACCACCAGTTCGCCATTTATGCCGGCAACCGCGGTGCGTTGATTGCGGAGCTTGCGGCGCGCGGGATTGAAACGGCGGTGCACTACCCCAGGCCCGCTCACTTACAGCCGGCCTATTCCTCGCTAGGCTATCCGCAGGGCACGTTTCCGCATGCCGAGCGCGCTTGCGAACGCGTGCTGAGCCTGCCCGTGTTTCCCACGCTCACGCCCGAGGAAATTACCTTCGTGAGCAATGCCGTTCGCGAGGCGACAGGGGGAAAATAGCAGGCTACTTCGCCTCTTCAGGCGTTACTTCTTCTTTTTCTTCCCTGTGTCCACTTCGAGTGATGATCCCGTCATTTGAGCCAATGCTTCGAGCGACTCTTTCGCCTGTTTGGCAAACTGCCCATTGGGACCGTCGGGATCAGTGTCAATGCACTTATGAAAAGCCTCCGCAGTTCCCGGAGGCACAACGAAGACCATGTTTCCCTTGTCGTCCTGCTGCGTAGTGGTCGTGCCCATCAGCATGTTGCCGAGCAACAGCCAGACCTGCGCGTCCTTCGGATTTGCCTGCGTCGCCTTCTGCAAGAGCGGTATGGCGTCTTTCGCATCGCCCTTATTGCTCAGAATGATGCCCAGGTTCTTGTAGCAGATTTCGGCATTCGCCGTGGGGTCGAGCGCCGCGGCCTTGTCACAATCCGCGGTCGCGTCAGCCATCTTTTGCTCGGCAACCTTTGGGTCTTTCTCTTCCGCGGCGGAACTCGCTAGCGCCTTGCTCAAGTTCGTGTAATAGCTGACGGCCGGTTGCAACGCGATGGCTTGCTGAAAGGCGTTCACGGCATCGTCGGAACGCCCGGCGTAATCGTAAGCCTCGCCCAGATTCGCCCAGATCGTCGCGTGAGCCTGTATATTCTTGGGCCCGACAGCCTTTTCAGCCTGTTGGAAATCCGTGATCGCGGTCTGATAATCGGCGCTCAACTTCCCGGCAATGGCAGCCTTCTGATCCGGGGATGCCGTGCCGAGTTGCGCGCGAAGCTCCTCCGAATCCTTCATCGCCGCGACACCGGCGTCGAAATTTTCCTTCGTGCTAGCGAACTTCTTCCCCTCTTCGGATTTTTCTTTCTCGGCGTCCGGATTCGCCCGGACCAACTTTTGGAAATTGATCGAGACGTCGTTGTCCTGCCCGCCATGAATCGTAGCCGTCATGGGATACGTGAAGCGCTGGCCCGCTTCATCCGGTTGGCTATAAATGACGATCTTGTAATTCCCAGCAGGTACCCCGAGCTGGGCGTAGTGCCCAGTCTTGTCGGTTTTCGCCGCGAACTTCTGGCCCGTGTCCGAATTCTGGATGATCACGTCCAGGTCAGCCCAGGGCTTGCCACTTTCGTCCAAAATCTGGCCGCTCACCGACGCCACCTGCGCCGCTGCAAACCTCGGAAGCAAGAGGGCCATAGCCAGAACAGCGCAGATAGAAAACCATCGTCTCATAGGAGTGTCTCCTCTCTCAGGAAGCTTCCACGAAAGCTCATTTTCATTATGATGTAACCTGCGCGCGGTAGGCGACAGGATCGTGCACGCCCGCCGCGGCAAATGCCTGCAGCCGCAAACGGCAGCTATCGCATACGCCGCAGGCTTCGTCCTCATATTGATAGCAAGACCAAGTGAGATCCAGCGGCGCGCCGAGGTCTGTGCCGCGACGCACGATCTCGCTCTTGCGCATGGCGATCACGGGCGTGACGATTTCGATGCGCGTCTCTGGGCGCGTCCCCTCGCGCACCAGCCGCTCGAACGCTTGGTAATATTGCGGCCGGCAATCGGGATAGCCCGAGCTGTCCTCGGCTACGGCCCCGATGAAAATCGCGGTCGCGCCGATCACTTCCGCCCAGCTCACCGCCGCCGAAAGAAAATGCGCGTTGCGGAAGGGTACGTAGGTCACCGGGATTCCCGCGTGTGCCGCGCCCGATTCCGGCACGGTGATGCGCTCGTCGGTGAGCGCCGAACCGCCAATTTGCGCGAAGGCATCGAAACGGACAACCAGGCGCTCGCGCACTCCGTAAAAATCCGCGATGGCGTCGAACGACCGGCGCTCGCGCCTCTCCGTCCGCTGGCCGTAGCTGGCGTGCAACAGCGCGAGGCGATGCATCTGGTTGGCGATTGCTGCCGTTACGCAGGAGTCCATGCCACCACTCAACAACACAACGGCTTTGGATTTCTCCACCATCACCCAGATGTTTAGACACCGGCTAGCGGCCACAAGTTTGCGCGACAATCTGTTTGTTCCTTTGCCGCCGTCGCCTAGGTCTTAGACTCCCTTCATCGCTGGATCCCAGATGAATTTGTGCAACTGCAAGCCGAGCCGGACAGGCAATCCTTCAGCTAGGATCCATTCGGCAAGCTCGCGCGTCTCGAGTCCGGGCCAGCGGCCCTCCGGGTCCGCGAACACCGGTGAGAACAAAACCTGCGCGGCACGCTCGGCGAGCCGGTGGCGCGCCGTGAACTCACGGGCAAAATCAAAATCTCGCCGGCTCGAAATCACGAACTTAACCTCATCCTTCTGATCCAAAACCTCAAGATTCGACATGTCAAATCTATCGCCTTCGCCCGAATCCGGGCACTTCACGTCCACGATTTTGATCACCTCGCACGGCAAAGCTCCGATGAAACGTTCTCCGCTCGTCTCAATCATCACTGTGTAGCCCGCGGCGAGCAGCCTTTCCGCCAGCGCGGGAGTCTCCGGCTGCAGCAGCGGCTCGCCGCCGGTGATCTCGACCAGCGAGATTCTGTCGGCGCCCGCGCCACCGGATAATTCGCGCACCTTCTGGAGGACTTCGTCAATGGTGTGCTTGGTTCCTCCATGAAATGCGTAAGCCGTGTCGCACCATACACAGCGCAAATTGCAGCCCGTCAGCCGCACCAAGATGCAGGGCAAGCCGGCGCGCGTGCCTTCCCCCTGAATGGATTTGAAAATTTCGGTGATGACCATCTGTTTCTTCCAGCTAGGGCCTGTATGTGGCTGCCGCTGTCTCCGTCTCCCAAACCGTGACGCCGGCGATCTCCGCGCCGTTCGTCGCGGCGGGAAGCTGTTTTGCCGCCTCGTCGTAAATGTAGCGCGCGATGTTCTCCGCCGACGGGTTCAGCTCGTCGAAGGGCGGGAGCTCATTCAAATAGCTATGATCGAGCGTCCGAATCACCGATTGAATCACACGTTTCAGTTCGACGAAATCATACAGCAATCCCGTCGAGTCGAGTTCCTTGCCCGCTAGCGTGACGCGAACCTTGTAGTTGTGGCCATGCAGCTTTTCGCACTTTCCACAATAGCCGCGAAGATTATGCGCTGCGGCAAAACTTTCCTCCACGCTAGCTTCGTACATGCGCCGTCTCTCCGGCCCGCGCCACCGGCTCGCCCGTGCTATTTCGGTTGATGATCCATGAAACGCGCAACTTCGGCGAGGTCCTGGGTGGTTGCGTAATCGGGCAGCGATTCAAGAAAAATCTTACCATACTGCATGCGCTGGATGCGGTTGTCGAGAATGGCCAGAATTCCGCAGTCCGTTTTCGAGCGAATCAGCCGCCCGAAGCCTTGCTTTAGCGCTAGCACCGCCTCCGGCACTTGGTATTCGGCAAAGGCGTTGCGACCGTCCTCGGTCAGCGCGCGCACGCGCGCCGCGACTACCGGATCGCTGGGCACGGCAAACGGCAGCTTATCAATGATCACGCAGGAAAGCTGCGCGCCCGGCACATCCACGCCCTGCCAAAAGCTCGCCGTGGCGAAGAGCACGGCGTTCGGGGTCGTGCGGAAGCGATCCAGCAGGACCGACCGTGGCGCCGTCCCCTGCAACAACAGGGGAAAGAGCGTGTTTCCCGCGACACGCCCATACACGTCCTTCATCTGCGTGTTGCTGGTGAAGAGGCAAAACGCGCGGCCTTCCGTGATTTCGAGCAACCGCATGATCTCCGCGGCGGCGCTTGCGCAAAAGGTAGGATGCCGCACGTCCGGGATCGCTCGCGGGATGTAAAGCAGCGCCTGCTC
>Ga0187817_10000804_pt1 | contig 14193 bp, 12 predicted proteins | sample NC_wetland_sal_i_17_FD_132431 | JGI IMG/M metagenome (GOLD analysis project Ga0187817, IMG submission 132431) | Wetland sediment microbial communities from Neuse River Estuary, North Carolina, USA - SO4_2 | ecosystem: Environmental > Aquatic > Freshwater > Wetlands > Sediment | place: USA...
GCCATTCAGATCGACGAAGAGGTCCGGAAGATGGTGAGCAAGGGCTACACGACGGCGAAAGGCATCCTCACGGAGAAGCGCGAAACGCTGATCCTGATTGCGCAGGCGCTGATCGAACGCGAAGTGCTCGACGCCTCCGAGATCAAGCTGCTGGTCGATGGACAAGAATTGCCGCCGATCAAGCCGCTTCCGGCCAAGACCGACGACAACGTGCAGCAAGTGATCAAACCCGAACGAGCTGCAGCCAAGGGCGGCGAGCGGCCGGCTACTGCTTAGGGGAGTTCTCAGTTCCTGGTTCGCAGTTCTCAAAGGGCGGCCATTCGGCCGCCTTTCTTTTTTGAGCGCAATCCCCGGGGGTAGTCCTGTCTTGGCGCAATTCTGGTTCTCCGCTACACTGACCCGTTCCGGTGGAGGGAATCTTTATGCAGACCTGCAGACTTCTGGCTTTGGCTCTGGTTTCCCTTGCGCTGGCGTCTCTTGCGTTCCTTGCGGCTTGCGGCGGTGGCAGTTCGCATGTTCCGCCGTCCACCCCAGTGTTCACGAGTATGCCAGGGACGGCAGCCACGCAGGGCGTCGTCTATACCTACCAACCGGCAGCCGAGGATCCCGCAGGCGGAAGTGTGACCTTTTCTCTGACCACCTCTCCCACGGGCGCGACGCTCAGCGGAAACACCGTCACCTGGACGCCCACCGCCGCGCAGTCGCGGGTGTCGAACAGCTTTGCGGTAAAAGCCACCACCACATCAGGAGGTAACGCCACGCAATCCTGGACGGTCACGCCCGGCGGCACAATCACCGTCAACTGGGTGAATACGTACTGGGCCGCGAGCGGCCCGGTGCAAGCTAACGAGCAGGCGTCGGCGGCCGCTAATCTGTCCGCTATGTGGACCAACCCGGACGGATCAATCACCGTGCAGAAAAGTTCGGCGACCTCTCCCGGAGTCTTCAGCATTCCCAATGTTCCTGGAGGATATTACTGGCTGCAGATCGGATCAGGAGAATTCTGGACGAACGTGGGTACATTTGATGCCGGCCAAAACATCGCTGGCGGCCCATTGCCCACAACCAGCCACTCACAGCCCACGACGTTTCTGTTTGACCTGTCCGGCCTGGACAGCGTCCCGGAATTCACTCCCGTCGATTTCATGGCCGCGGTTTCAGGAGCCCCAGGGGTTGTCCTGTTCGTCAATCCCAACTCGACCACCCTGGCGAACGAAGAGGTCGTGTTCGGGGAAACTAACATTGACTGGTCGCAGATCAAAACGGCTTTCCTGATGCAGTATGTGCCCGTTACTATCGGCCCGCCCAGCAACTTGCTCAACAACCTAGTGCTTGGGCCGTCATTGACGGCAAGCCTCTCGCTCGTTGATGGCCAGCAAAACACAATCACAGAAACGTTGCAGACGAGCCCAACTGCTTCGATCAATTTAAGCGTGCCGGGAGCGTCACAGTGGGCGGCTCTATTGAGCAATGTAGCTCCGTCGGCTCCCACTCCGTTTGGTTCGGGGCTGTTGATTTCCGCGCAGATGTATGTCACTCAGGGCTTGGCTTCCGGCGGAGTCCCTCTGCCACCTGTATTGGGAATCGGGACGTTGGTGGGAAACAACCAGTTCCTGACACTGGCCGGTACTGCGCAACCGGGCATACCTATTGACACCGAAGGCTGCAGCGGGACGGGATTTACTACGCTCACTCTAAGTGCCGCTCAACCGGCAATCACCACTGACGTAAGCTTCGGAGCGCTGCAGTATGGCGACCCGTTCCCATCCACGTGGGCGCGAACGATGTCGCTGTGCCAGGAATCCATGGTGGCGATTCCGATTCCGGATTCCTTGGCGACCGCGACTTTCATCCTGACTGACAGCGCAACCGTTGCGCCCTCGAATACGCCCCTGGCGCCAGTAGTCTTGCCGGTGCAGAACCCAACCATCAGTGGGGGAAGCCTCTTCGGTGCCACCGGACTCAACTCGAACATCGTTACCTTGAGCTGGTCTGCGCCCAGCGGCACGGCTCCATTCGGATACACGGTGCGTGCGTATGTTCAAACCACCGCTGGGGGTATCGCAACCTATGCGGGAACCGGCGCGGTTTTCTCAACGGCCGGCACTTCGATCACCCTGCTGCCGCTTGCGGGAGGAAACACTTACGTCTTCACGATTACGGCCGATGCCGACGGCACCGCCAACATGCAGATGAGCCCATTCCGTTCGTCGCTACCGATCGGGTCTGCGACGGTTGTGTCCGGACCCGTCACCATCAGTGCCGGAGCTCAGATGCCCGAGATTCACGGTGATCGCCGCGTCATCACGCGGCTTTCGCAAGCTCAATCCCCTGTCACATCGCGCTGACGGTTCAGACTGCCGATGGATTGCCGCGTTTGGCGTGCGATACTTGTATCCATTGTGAATCTGACTCTCAATTCTAAAGTGGCTCTTATCACCGGCGGCTCGCGCGGAATTGGCGCGGCGACGGTGCGGATGTTTGTGGCTGCGGGCGCGAAAGTCGTCTTCAATTATCAAATGGCGAAGGTAAAAGCAGACGATCTGGTGCGGGAATGTGGCGCGGAAAACTGTCGCGCGGTGCAAAGCGATCTTTCGACCACGGAGGCGGCGCAGCGACTGGTGTCGTCCGTGATCTCGGCGTTCGGGCGTCTCGACATTCTGGTCGCGAATCACGGCATCTGGCCGCCGGAGGACGCGCCCATCGACCGCATGTCCGATGAACAATGGCATCGCACGATTGCCGTGAATCTGGACAGCGTTTTCTCGCTCGTCAAGCATTCGGTCGCGCAGATGAAGAAGCAGGGCGGCGGAAATATCGTCCTGGTCAGCTCCACCGCCGGGCAGCGCGGCGAAGCTTTCCATTGCGACTACGCAGCCACCAAAGGCGCGCTGATCAGCATGGTGAAAGGACTCTCGACAGAGCTGGCGGGCGACGGCATTCGCGTCAATTGCGTGGCTCCGGGATGGGTGGATACGGATATGTCGGTGCCGGCGCTGAGCGATCCGCCCACCCGCGAAAAGGTCTTTCGAGCCATCCCGATGGGACGCGTGGGCACGCCGGATGAAATCGCGGGGCCGATTTTGTTTTTGTGTACGCCCTATGCCGGATTTATCACGGGCGAGGTTTTCAACGTGAATGGCGGAGCGGTGCTGGTGGGGTAGCGCGGACACTCCCTTCGACTTCGCTCAGGGCAGGCTTTGTCCGCGAGGTATGTGCACCAGAGAGAGGCAGCCGCAAGAACAAGAGCAACGGCTAGCGGACAAGAGTGTCCGCTCTACACGATCAGCGATCGATTCTCTGGTACAGCTAAAATGGCTTGGAGTGCTTCTAACCCAATAGAATCATGAACCGCTTTCCTATCATTTTGCTGCTGTGCACGCTGGGCGGTGCCCAGACTGCTCCTACGCCCACGCCTCCCGCGCCCGCTGCGCCTGCCGTCAATCTGAACGATTCCGAAAACGCTCGCAAAGCACGGGCGGTTCTCGATCAGACGATTGAGACCTTGGGCGGCGATTGGTATCTCACGTATCAGAACAGGGAGGAGACCGGCCGCTTTTATCCGCTCTATCACGGGCGGACGAATAGTACCGGCATTCCCTACCACTATTACATCGAGTATCCGGACAAGGACCGTTTCGAGGTCCTCCGCTTGAAAGACATTCACATCATACCCGGGACAATTGACGTCGGCGGCGTCAAGTCCAAGAAGATCGATCTCGTCCTGATCCACAACGGCGACAAGGGCTACGAGGTCACGTACAAAGGTACGGCGGCGCAGGACAAGCTGGAATTGGAAAACTATCTCCGCCGCCGCCGGCATTCGCTCGAATGGGTGTTCCGCAAGTGGATCCGCGATCCGAAGGTGGCTTGGTTCTATGAGGGGCAGTCGGTGGTTGATGGCAAGGAATGCGAAGGGGTCACGCTTCTCAACAGCCAGGATGATTCGGTGAGCGTTTACCTCGACATGAATACGCACTATCCGGTCAAGATCAGCTACTCGTGGCGCGATCCGAAGGACAGGCAGAAGAACACGGAAGATGAAGTCTACGACAATTACAAGCTGGTGCAGGGAATCTGGACGCCCCACTCCATTACCCGTTATTTCAACGGAGAGACTTCGCGACAGTTCTTCATCAACACAGCCGGCTACAACGTGAAGCTCGAGGATTCGATGTTCGAAGCGGCAGTAACGTACGACCCGGAGAAACCGCTGAAGAAGCGATAGGGGTATTGGGCGAACCAGCGAAGTTCCCTTCTCGACACCCCAAACATCTATAACTCCTCAAACTACTTAGCCATTGTCAAGGCGCCAGAGCCACGGAGTGTGGCTGTTTTGCCACACACGGAAATCCCTCTATTGCGGTAAGCTGATACACAACAAAAGACTTATCGCTTCCCCCTTTGACGCACGAACAGACAATTCGTGCCGCAGTGACCTGCACCGGAGTAGGTCTGCACAGCGGCGCTCCGGTTAGCCTGCGGATCCTGCCCGCGCCCGCGGGAACGGGAGTCGTGTTTCACCGCACCGACCTGGACGGCTTCCGGATCGAGGCCAACGGTCGCAATGTGGCCCGTGTCAGCTACGCTACCAGCTTGATGAAGAAGGGCGTGCTCATCTCCACCACCGAGCACCTGCTCTCGGCGTTTACCGGCGTTGGCATCGACAATGCGATCGTGGAACTGGACAATCTGGAATTGCCGATTCTGGATGGCAGCGCCCGTCCGTTTGTCGAAATGATTCAAAAGGCCGGCATTCGGCGACAGCGCAAGGCGCGCACCTATCTTCGGATCGTGCGCGAGATCGAGCTGCGCGAGGGCGATAAATTTATCGCTGTGTATCCGGCGGATACGTATTCGGTGTCATATTCGATCAACTTTCCGCATCCAATGATTGGCAAGCAGAGCTTCGGCGTGCGGCTGACGAATGGCAGCTATTTGAAGGAAATTGCGCCCGCGCGCACATTCGGATTTCTGCATGAAGCCGATGCCATGCGGCAGCAGGGACTGATTCGCGGCGCCTCTACCGAGAATGCCATCGTGCTGAACCGCGAGGAAGTGCTCAATCCACCGTTACGGTTTCCCGACGAATTCGTCCGCCACAAAGTCCTTGACCTGATCGGCGATCTGGCGCTGATTGGAAAGCAGATCCTGGGTTCGGTCGTGGCTGACCGCGCCGGCCACGCCATGCACACGGCGCTCGTGTCGCGCATTTTGCGCGACCGGTCGTACTGGGAAGAAACAGCGCTCGACGAGGAACCTGCCGCGCCCGAATTCGCGTCCGCCGCTAGTCTTAGCGTCTAGGAGAAGAACTAAGGTGTCAGGGTCAGGTGTCAGGCCTTAGGACTTTGTTCTTCCTGATACCTGACACCTAAGACCTCTCTTCAATCGGCGGGCTGGGGAACATTCCACTCGTTAGGCGCTGCGCGTTGTTCAAGCAGGCGCTGTAGTTCGGCTTCGGCTTCGGCTCGGACGCGGTCGGCGAAGGCATTCGCACTCTGCCGGTGCTCGGCGCCGAGCGCGGACAAGCGCACATGCAAGTACGGCTGGTCCTCTTCCAGACGGCGCAGCAAGCGCTGGGTTCTAGCGATTCTTTCTTCCAGTGTGATCATGAGATCGACGGAGACTGCGGGCAAACCGCGTCTCTACTGTGCCACAGCAGGAGCAGCGCGCAAGTTATAAGCTGGATGCCGGGTGCGTCCGATTTTCCTGAAGACGTCGTTGGGAAACTAAGTGGCGAGAGGCCAAGCGACGGGTCAGCGAACTGCCGGGTAGCCTTGCAGTCGCGCGGGCAGTTCATCCCGCAAGCGGTCGGTCAGCCATTTTTCAAGCTGATATTGCGAGCTTTGAGGAATCTCAACGAAGCGGATGCCGGCGCGAGCGGTCCCGTCGGCCCAGGCGACTTGGCCCTTCAGTTCGAGCGAAATGTTGGCGCCGGGAAGCGTGAAGCGAAGCTGCACCTCCGCACCCTGAGGCAACCTACCGATTACGCGGACCGCCATGCCTCCCTCGCTTAGGTTGGTCATGGTGGCTGCCAGTTCCTGGTCGTGCGCCTGGGCGATCCGCAAGGGGATCTCCACCGGATGCCGATAGTACCGGCGCTGCTCCCGCAACATGAAATTGAGCGCGGCATTGAGACAGCGCGTGGCGTGCAGCGGGGTGAGCGGCTTCTGCAGAACGAAGTTGGCGCCTGACTGAAAAGCCTCCTGCGTAGTCGTCTTCCCATTCACCACCGCAAACGCTACGGTGCGGGCATTGCTTTGGGTGTGGCGGAGAGTCCGCAGGAGATCAACGCCCTCTTGCAGGTCGTCGCAGTCGATAATGACCGCATCGTACTTGCGCTTCGCCAGCAGATCGTTTCCGGGTTTGGACCCTGCACAAACCTGGACGTCGACCGAGATATGCTCCAGCGCTGGACGCAGCACACCGAGCAAATCGGGATCCCCGCTGATAAGAAGAGAGTCCAGATTCATGACTTTGTCGATACTAGCGGTACCCGGGAAGCTAAGAAAGTGACCTTGGTACCGGGTGAAGAGCGTGCCTAGGTCACCCAGAAGCGCGAATTAAAAAGGCGGGAAGTCCAGACCTTTGTGTGACTTCGCGGCCTTGGAGGTCATGAACTTAAGACACTGCCCATTCCCACGAGTTTTTTCTGGATTCTTGCGCCTTTCACCGCGAAACTGGTTCGGTGGGCGAAACCGCTTATTTGTCGCTGGGATCGAACCTCGGAGATCGCGCGGCCAACCTGCGCGAGGCGGTCGCACAGATGGAAGTAGCCGGCCGATTGCTGGCGGCTTCGGCATTGTATGAGACCCAACCGGTAGGCGTCACGGACCAGCCGTGGTTTCTCAACTGCGTGGCGGCGATTGCAACCGACAAGTCGCCGAGAGAACTGCTCGAGCTTGCGCTGCGGGTCGAAGCGACGATGGGGCGTCTCCGCGTGCGCGACAAAGGGGCGCGCAACATTGATATCGATCTGGTGCTGTTTGGGGATTGCGTGATAGATGAGCCGGGCCTGAAGATCCCGCATCCGGCTATGCACCTGCGGCGGTTTGTTCTGGAGCCTCTGGTTGAGATCGCTCCCGAGGTGCGGCATCCTGTCCTGGGGAAAACCGCGCGCTTACTGCTGGCGGAGTTGGGGGGCGGGCAGACGGTGCGGCGGCTCTGAAATTGCAATCCCCCTGCGACCTTGGGTTGAAGAAAATCTCTACCACAGAGGTCACGGGGGTTCAGTGGGAAAACCATTAGGGAATTACGATCCGGCTTCCGGCCTCTTCCGGCCCGGCGATGGGCGAGTGTTTTTCGGGGAACTGCTCAAAGAGAAAGTCGATGAAAGCCCGTGATTTTGGCCGGCCGGACGTGCGGGCTAACCCCATCCGTAGGAGGAATACCAACGCCTTCAGCACTTCGGAATCGCGCAGCCGCGCGTGTCCGATATGTTGCTGTTCGGCCTCGCGAAATTCACGGACCATGGTCTCGACTTCGCGGGCGATGCTCTGGTGCGCCAGGTTGGCGGTCGTCGGCTCGTAGATGAGACTGGAGTTCACCAGCGTCTGATAAGTCTTCGCCAGCGAACTAACCCCTGCGATCAGGTCACGGTCCCGGAGTGAGCGATCGGCGCGGGCGCTTTTGCCCAGAGCGAAGCTCAGTCCCAAGATCAGATGCTCGCGTTCGTGGAGAAACTGCTCCGTGATCTCAACCTCGGGAAACAGAGCCTCACGCTCCCTTTCGGTCGGCGGGTCGCTGTGCGCCTTCGCGTGCTCGCGCGCCTGTAAAAGATAAGGACAGTCGCTGGGGCAGTCTAACGTTACCTCGCGCTGCTCACCGCAGCACTGCGGGCAGATCTTCCCGTGCACGGCCGGGCAAAACCGCTTTTCTCTTCGCTCTTCACAAATCGCACAGCTCAATTGCAGTTCCTCGGATTCGATTATTTCACGGAAAGACCAGCCAAAGGCTCTACCACAGGGAGCACAGAGGGACACTGGGGGAACCCGACCTTCCCTGTGTTCCTCTGTGCTCCCCGTGGTAAAGATTGTTACCGCAGAGGGAGCGACCGCCAGCCCGAAGCCGGCATCTGCACCGTTCCTGATGCAAATTGGAGAAGCTAATCGCTGCTATAACCGATTTCTATTTGTGTGGTTGCGCCCGAAGTATTAGCCTATCTAGTCATCCCCGACACTCAATCTGATTCCTGGCAACGCATGTACAAGGAGAGACATGTCAACTGAACTACGGAATTTTCTAGCGATCCCCTACGACGAACTCGAAGCAATGAATCTGAAGGCGAAGAAGCAGCGCCTGGACCGCGTGGATCCTCACAAAATTCAGGAAGAGCGGCTGAAGTATCTGGCCGACGAATCGCGCGTCAAGGCCGTGACCGTGATGTTCAGCGACCTGGAAGGCCGTCTGCACATGCTCGACTATGACAAGAAGTTCCTGCTCAAGAGCTACGACAACCTGACCTTTGACGGGTCGTCGATTCGCGGCTTCACCGCGCAGCGGGAAAGCGATCTACGGCTGGGCATTGACTGGGCTGCCTTTTACTGGGGCCCCGCCGATATTTTCGGGCCGGGCAAGATGCTCGTCTTTGGCGAAGTCATTGACAAGAACGGCGAGCCCTACACCGCGGACATCCGCAGCATGCTGAAGCTGTTTGCCAACGGATTGCACAAGAAGCACGGTTACACGCTCAACGCAGCCAATGAGATCGAGGGCTTCCTGTTCCAGGGGGCCGAGGCCGAGCGCATCTACCACGAGACGGGCAAGTTCGAATACGTCAATACCGGCGGCTATTACCACTCGTTGCCGGGCGACCCACTGCGCACGTTTATCGATACCGTCGCCGAAGTGCAGCGCGCCATGGGCTTCCAAAACGAGAAGGACCATCCCGAGGTCGCGCCTTCGCAGTTCGAGATCAACTACGGGTACGCGGAAGTGGTGGCCGCCGCCGACCACATTCAGCTCTACAAGCTGGTCTGCCGCCAGGTCGCACGCAATATGGGATTGACCGCGTCTTTCCTGCCGAAGCCGGTGGTGGGCGTGAACGGTAGCGGCATGCACACCAATGTTTCCGTCAGCCAGAACGGCAAGAACCTGTTCTGGGATCCCAAGGGCGAGGAAAAGCTCAGCAAGTTCGGCTATGAGTTCCTCGACCGCATTCTCACCCACGGGAACGATCTTTGCCTGGTGTTCAATTCCAGCGTCAACGCGTACCGCCGCCTCGATCCGCACTTTGAGGCTCCCAACCAGCTCAAAGCGTCGGCCGTGGACCGCGGCGCCATGATCCGAATCCCGATTGGCAACGAGCGCAGCATGCGCACCGAGGTCCGCGCGGTCGCTCCCGACGCCAATCCCTACCTGGTGATGTACTCCATTTTCAAGACCGGATTGGAAGGCGAGACGGCAAAGATCAAGAATCTCCGTACAGCCGAACGCTACCTGCCCGACAACATCTACACGGCGATCGATGACTTCCGCAAAGCCGAATGGACCACGAAACTCCTCGGGGAAGATGTGAAAGGCCGCTACGCCGACCTGAAGCAGGCATCCGCCGATCGTTGCCCACGCCTGCTGGGAACGATTGTCAAGGCCGCCGAGGTGCAGTTCCACCACGAGGTCTACAACCAGTTCCTGTGGAACGAATTCTAGAAGAGCTGATGCTCGGGCTGGGACGGGGATCTGCCTCGTCCCAGCCGAGCGCCAGTCCTCTGTTTCCTCGGAAGGGATAGTCCCGGCGTTACCCTTCCGGGACTATGGCCGCCCAAGTCTTACCTGCGATAATTGTTGTTTCTGATGGAACTCACACTTTTTGACGAGCGCTGGCTCCCCAAATCGATACTTTGCCTGCGCCATTACGACCTGAATAAATTTCTGCACGATTTGGTTGCCGGAATCACGGTCGGACTGGTAGCGCTGCCGCTGGCGATGGCGTTTGCCATCGCTTCGGGACTCACGCCGCAAGCCGGAATCTACTGCGCCATCGTCACCGGTTTTCTAATCTCCGCGCTCGGCGGATCGATGGCCCAGATTGGTGGCCCGACTGGGGCCTTCGTGGTCGTCATTTCCGGCATCGTCGCGCTTCATGGTGTTGATGGCCTGTTCATGTGCACGGTGATGGCGGGGATCATCCTCATCATCATGGGGCTAACCGGCACGGGCTCGGCGGTAAAGTACATTCCGCGACCGATCGTGATCGGCTTTACCAACGGCATTGCCATTCTGATCGCCAGCACGCAGGTGAAGGATTTCTTCGGCCTCAAGCTGGAAAAAGTTCCCGGCGTGTTCTGGTTGCGCATGGAAGCGCTGGCGAAGAATTTTCGGACTCTCTCGCTCGAAGCCACCTTGCTGGCCGCCGGCACCATCGTCATCATCCTTGTCTGCCGTGCCGTTTCCAACCGGATCCCGGGCGCGATTGTGGCTCTGGTGCTGGGCACGCTGGCGGTCTGGATTTTTAAATTGCCGGTCGAGACCATCGGGACGCGGTTCAACGGAATTCCAAGCGGCCTGCCCCATCTGCACATTCCCGTGTTTCGCACCGATTTGATTCACGGACTTCTGGGGCCGGCCATGACGGTTGCCATGCTGGGCGCGATCGAGTCGCTGATGTCGGCGGTGGTGGCGGATCGCATGAGCAATAGCAGCAATGTAAATGACCGGCACAATCCGAACGTAGAGCTGGTGGGGCAGGGAGTCGCCAACGTGGTTTCCCCGCTGTTTGGCGGCCTGCCAGCAACCGGCGCGATTGCGCGCACCGCGACCAACATTCGGGCGGGAGCAAAGACTCCGGTAGCGGGCATGATTCACTCCCTGACCCTGCTCGCGATTCTGTTGTTTGCTTCGAAGCTGGTAAGTTTCGTGCCCATGGCGGTGCTGGCGGGAATCCTGATGGTAGTCAGCTACAACATGGGCGAGTGGCTCGAGATTCCGTTGCTCCTCAAGCTCACGAAAACCGACATCAGCGTGTGGCTGGTCACCTTCGCGCTGACGGTCTTCGCCGATCTGACGGTTGCTGTAGAGGCAGGCATGATCCTGGCGGCCTTGCTGTTCATCAGCCGCGTGGCCGCCACTACGACCGTTTCGCAGGTCACCGACGACTACGTTGAAGATGGCCGCGTCCACATTCTGCAGGATAAGGACATCCCGTATTACGCCACCATTTTTCGCATTCACGGACCGTTTCTGTTCGGAGCGACCGATAAAATTGATGTGGTCACTGAGAATTTGCACAAGCTGCCGCCGGTCGTGATTCTCCGCCTGCGCAACATGACCGCGCTCGACGCCACCGGCCTTTTCGCGCTGGAAGAAGCCGCGCGCACTCTGAAGAAGAGCGGCCGCGCGCTGATCCTTTGCGGCGCCCGGGAGCAGCCAATGCGGCTGATCCATCAGACCGAGTTTGAAGAGCTGGTCGGCCCTGAGAACATCTGCGACAACGTGCAGGATGCCCTGAATCGCGCTGAAGAGGCCTTCGAAAGACTGCAACCCGTGGGGAAGGCGACGACGGCAAGATAGTAATTCGCGACCCACCCTTGAATTGTCATCCTTCGCTTCGCTCAGGATGACAATTGAATAAAGGGTTCGGCGAGTTTTTAATGCATCGCCGCCCCATTCGCAAGGTTGGAATTCAGATAGCGGCTCATCGCCAAGTCGATGATGGTGCCGATCATCTCCGTGTAGGAAAGTCCCGAGGCCTTGGCGGCCATGGCAAATTCCTGACGGCTTGCCAGCCACGGATTGGGATTGGCTTCGATGACGTAGACATCACCGTTCGGAGCCAGCCGCATGTCAATGCGTCCGTAATCGCGCAGTTTCAGGGCCCGGTAGGCGGACAGCGCGGTATCTTCCAGACGCTTCCTGGTATCTTCGTTGAGATTTTCCGCGACCGCTGACTTGGTGAGCTTGTAGGCTTCCGTATTTTTCTCGAACTTTACGTCGTAGCTGGCGATTTTTGGCGTGCCTTCGGGCAAGCGTGACAAATCGAGCTCGACCAGCGGCAGGACCTGCGCCCGCTCGTAGTTGCCCAGAATTCCGGCGTAAATTTCTCGCCCTTCGATGTATTCCTCAATCAGGGCGGGCGAGTCGAATTCATCCTGGATGTACTGGACGCGCTCCATCATCTCCTTGATGTTCTTCACGACCGAGCCGGCATCGATGCCGATCGATCCATCCTCCCACGACGGTTTGACGATGAGCGGGAAAGAAATGTCGTGGGCATGTTCGATGCGTCCACGATAGGAAGTCGCGAAGAACGGAGTCTTGATATTGTGAAAGGCGAAAATCTTCTTGGCGATCGCCTTGTCCTGGGACATGAAAATGGAATGCGGACCGGCGCCGGTGTAGCGCAATCCCAGCAGGTCGACATAGGCGACCACATTCATTTCCTTGGTGTCGTCGCCGCCGAAAGATTCGGTCAAATTGAAAATCAGATCGGCATCGCACTTCGCCAGCCCGTGCAGCGATTGCGGGCGTCCATCCACCTCGAAATACGAAGGCTCGTGCCCCAGCTTCTGCAGTGCTTCGAAGATTTCCTCGCGGTCGGTCTTCTCTTTCTTGATCTTCTTCACTTTCTTGCGAGGCTTGGGCGCGGGTTCCGCTGCTTCCTTCGCCGCCGCCGCGTCCGGATCTTCGTTCCACAAGTCATACAGCAGCGCGATTTTGAGTTTTGCTCCGATCATTGTGTCACCTCGCAAAAAGGTCTCAGGTGTCAGGTGTCAGGTCTCAGGAAAACCGTTCGACTCACTAAATGTCCAAGTTTTTCCTAAGACCTGACACCTGAGACCTGACACCTGTTCTACGGCTGAATAAACTTTCCTTTCGTCACATAAGTCATCACCAGGGCGGTGGCATAGGCCGTGACTTCCGCCAGATGCTCCGCGCTGCGTGTTTTATCGGCGCGCAAGTCGAGTTCACCCGCGCGCTTTTCAATTGTGTCCATCAAAGTTTTGATCAGCGGACGCTGCGCTCCCGTCCACTGCGCCACCTTGTCAATCACCGCCTTACGATGTTGATGCAGAAATTCGTGCGCCGGCAGCGCCGTTTTCTTTCGCTTGGATACGGGAAAAATGTCGTGCAAGTCCGTGTCCGGCGTAAGCTCGGTGACCGCAACTTCTTCGCGCCTGTTCTGGTGGTAGAACTCCGCCACTGTCGTTTCCATGTCATCGACCGTGATATCGGCCTGCCCGCGTCGCCGTACCGGGTCGCTCTTCCCCAATTTTCGCGCCAGCCGGTTCAGGTACCGCAATTTCTCCATCGCGCCCCAGCCGCGATAGCGCTTGCGCCAGTTCGAGCGTGGCGTCAGCCACACCGCAAAGGTTTCGGCAAAATCTTCATCCGGATGCTTCTGTGCATACCATCCCGGCAAGTGCCGAACATAGTCGCGCGAAAACGGCGCGGGGCGGTAGATGTCGTGATACGGGCGGCGGAACGGCCCGAAGATCTTTCTCCACTCGGCCGAGTTGTGCAACTTGTAGGCATAGGTGAACGCGTGTCCCGCCTCATGCCGCAGGTACATCATGATTTCCCTCGCGTCTTCGAGGTCATGCGTTTCTTTTTCCAGTTGCGCCAGCGCCGCGTGAGCCAGGTAAAACGGGATGCCGATAATCGGCTCGCCCGACGGGCACCCCCACTCGTCGGTCAAATAACACGCCGGTCGAAATTTCGTCAGCCCCTTCGCTTCCAGCTCGCGATAGAGCTGGTCGACAAAGCGCTCCACCGGTGACCCGGCGAGCGTAAGCCCCAGCTCGCGAATCGGCCGGTCCAGAAGCCCCTGGTAAGCGGCGGGTTCAGCTTTTGCGATGTCGACGTTATGCACAAACGCTCGCTTACAAACAGTCTGCAACCGCGCGGGCACACACGGGGAGAGGCAGTATCACTACGGTTAACAGTAATCGAAAGTAGGGTTATTTAGAAGTGACTGCGGTAATGCGGCCAGGCTTGGAGGAGATTGCGACATTCGAGGCGGACGAATGCGTCCGCCCCTACGCCAGCCTTACTGAATCAGCGTCCCATTCCCGTTCGGCTCTTCCGGCGGAATCACCACCGCCGCGGCTACGCGGTCCCCGGGTTCGACGTTCAGCAGCCTTACGCCTTGCGCCGAGCGTCCCGATTCGCGGATGAACTTTGACTCGATGCGGATGATCTTGCCGTACTGGCTGATCAGCATCACTTCGGATTTCTCCGTTACCTGCGAGATGCCGA
>Ga0187817_10000805_pt1 | contig 14184 bp, 9 predicted proteins | sample NC_wetland_sal_i_17_FD_132431 | JGI IMG/M metagenome (GOLD analysis project Ga0187817, IMG submission 132431) | Wetland sediment microbial communities from Neuse River Estuary, North Carolina, USA - SO4_2 | ecosystem: Environmental > Aquatic > Freshwater > Wetlands > Sediment | place: USA: North...
AGCGAGCTCCTTCGCGAACTCCACATCCGGTTGGTCGTACGGGTTGATCCCCAGGAGGATCCCGGCGCTGGCGACGGCCATCTCCCAGCGGAAGAACTCCGCGCCGACGTCCCGAAGGTCGGAGACCGTTAGCCTCACCACGGGATGGCCGAGATGCTCGAGCCGGGCGACGTGGGCCGCTAGCACCGAGTCCTCGTTCCCAACTTGCTGAATCTCGACAAAGAGACGGTCGGCACCGTAGTGCTCGGGCGCGACCCGAGGTTCGTCCACGACAGGGACGATCCCCTTTCCGATCTTACCGGTGCTCTCGGCGACCAGTTGCTCCGCCCACATGGGGAACGGGGCGAAACCCTGAGACGCGTAGAACGTGAGCTTGTCGCGACCGTGGTTGGCGAGCTCCCCCAGCGCGGCTCCCAAGGATAGGGCAGGATTCTCCCGGAGAGCGGCCGAAGGGGCGCATGCCTCGGCCATGGTCACCGCTCGGTCCAGAAGGCCCGGGACGTCAGCTCCCAGGAGCGCGGCGGGGACCAATCCGAACAGGGTCAGGGCCGAGTAGCGGCCGCCGACAGTGGACCACGCCCGGAACACCGCTCGGAAGCCTTGTTCCTCCGCCAATCGCTCGAGCGGCGTCCCGGGGTCGGTGATCGCCCCGAACCGTCGTTCGGGGGGTTCCCCAAGCGCCCGTAGGGCCTCCCAGAAGTAACGGTAGAACGCGAGGGGTTCTGTTGTGGTCCCCGATTTGCTCGAGACCAGGAAGAAGGAACGTCGGAGGTCGATCCGATGGGCCACGGCTCCCACGGCCTCGGGGTGCGTACTGTCCAGTACGAGAAGCTCTGGGTACCCAGGTCGTCCTCCGAACATCGCCCGAAACACATCGGGGGCCAGGCTGGAGCCGCCCATGCCCAACACGACCACCGAGCGAATTCCTTCGGCTCGGAGCTCGTCCGCGAAGGCGGAGACCTCCGGAAGGGATTCGCGCATCCTCTGGGGAAGCTCGAGCCAACCCAAGCGGTCGGCCACGTCCTTGGGGGGCGCAGCGGGCCAGAGCGTGGCATCCCGCCGCCAGAACCGGTCGGCGACGCGCTCCGTCTGCCAGCGCTCGAGACGAGCGGCGACCCGGTCCGCGTCGGGCCCTAGGTCCCACGTCCCGATGGAACGGCGTGTCATGGACGGCCGGCCCCGGTGCGTCGGCCCATCGCGCGGCCCACGCTCTCGAGGACGTGCTCCACGGTGAGTCCAAGCTCCCGCTGGACGACCGGACCCGGTGCCGAGGCCCCGAATCGGTCCACTCCGACGCACTCCCCGCTCTCTCCCACGTAGCGCGTCCAACCTTGGGTCACGCCGGCTTCGACGGAGACCTTGGGGAGCCCAGGAGGCAGGACCGCGTCACGGTAGGAGGCGGGTTGCTCGTCGAACACTTCCCAAGAGGGCAGCGACACGACTCGGGCTTGGATGCCTCGGTGCCGAAGCTGCTCCTGGGCTTCCAAGACGACCACCACTTCGGAACCCGTGGCGAGCAGAACGACCTCGGGAGCGCCCGAAAGGGCTTCCGAGAGGACGTACCCGCCTCGGGGAACCCCCTCAGCGATGGGGTGCGTTGAAGGGTCCAGGATTGGCAGCTTTTGTCGGGTAAGGATCAACGCCGTAGGGCCCCGGCGCTCCACGGCAACGCGCCAGGCCGCCGCGGTCTCGTTCGCGTCCGCGGGACGGAACACGGTGAAGCCGGGGATCGCCCTCAGGCTGGCCAAGTGCTCGACGGGTTGGTGGGTTGGCCCGTCCTCGCCCAGCGCGATGCTGTCGTGCGTGAAGAGGAAGACCGTGTGCGTCTGCTGCAGCGCAGCGAGCCGGAGTCCGCCGCGAGCGTAGTCGGAGAACGTGAGAAACGTCGCCCCGTAGGGAAGGAGGCCGCCATGAAGGGCCATGCCGTTCACCGCGCCCACCATCGCATGCTCGCGGACGCCGAAGTGGAAGTTACGCCCCGCTCCGTCGGCCGCCGAGAAATCGGTCGACCCAGGGATCAGGCTCTTGGTGGACGGAGAAAGGTCCGCCGCCCCACCGAGGAGGGCCGGCAGCTTGGGGGCGAGGGCGATCAACATTCGTTGCGACGCGTCCCGGGTGGCCATGGGGCCATCCCCTGGCCGGAACGATGGGAGGCCCGAGTCCCAGCCGGCTGGTAGCGCGCCGGCAAGCTGCTCCTTCAGGACCCGGGCCCGCTCGGGGTGCTGGGCGTGGAAAGCCTCGAACAGGTCGTCCCACTCCTTTTCCCACCGCGCCCCCCGTTCGACGGCCTGTCGAAAGCGGGCCCGCGCCTCCTCGGGAATGTAGAAGGGAGGGTCGAGCGGCCAACCCAGCTTCTCCTTTGTTTCGCGCAGATTGACCGACCCTAACGGTTCTCCGTGAGCCTCTCGAGTATCCTGAACCGGGCTCCCGTACCCCAGGTGGGTCCGAACGCAGAGGAGCTTGGGCCGCGCCCTCTCCGCCCGAGCGACGCGCAGCGCCTCTTCGATCGCGGCCAGGTCGTTGCCGTCCGGGACGCGGAGTACCTGCCATCCGTACGCTTCGAAGCGACCGGCAACGTTCTCGGTGAAGGCCCATCGTGTGGGGCCCTCGAGCGAGACCTCGTTGTCGTCGTAGAGATAGATGAGCTTCCCTAGCCCCAGCGTTCCGGCCAAGGAGGCGGCTTCCGAGGAGATCCCTTCCATCATGTCCCCGTCAGAGACGATCCCGTAGGTGTAGTGGTCCACGAGCGGAAACCCCTCCCGATTGAACGTGGACGCGAGATGGCGTTCGGCGATCGCCATGCCTACACCCATCGCGAATCCCTGTCCCAAGGGACCGGTCGTCGCATCCACGCCGGCGGTCAGGCCGTGTTCCGGATGTCCCGGGGTTCGGCTGCCCCATTGTCGGAATCGCTGGAGCTCCTCCATCGGGAGGTTGTACCCGCTGAGGTGGAGGAGCGCGTAGAGGAGCGCCGAACCGTGGCCTGCCGAGAGGACGAATCGGTCCCGGTTGCTCCACGTGGGGTGGGCCGGATTGTGCCGGAGGAATCGGTCCCAGAGGACGTAGGCCATCGGCGCGGCGCCGAGCGGAAGGCCCGGGTGGCCGGACTTGGCCTTCTCCACCGCGTCGACGGCCAGGAACCGAAGGGTGTTGACGCAGGTCCTATCGAGGTCGTTCATCGTGCTCCGTGGGGGCCGCCGCCGGACGGGACGGGGTGCGGCTCGCCGGGAAGGGGTCTCTCGACCTCCTCCGCTCCTTCTCAGGCCTATTCGCCAACTCGATCCCGGACCTCTGCGACAACCGAAGGACTACTTGGAGTAAAAGAAGACCGTCTCCGTCCGATCGTCGCAAGGGCGCCGGTCCTTCGACCGGCAAGGTTACGGGTCATTGCGGAACTTCCGAAAACGGCCACACCGCTTGACGGGTCGCCTGGCCTGAGACCGAAGCCTCCTTCCGTGGCGGGGCGTGAAGGAGAGTACCGCCGGTAACGGGCATTCTCTTCGGGACGGCGAGCGACCAAGCGTGCGCGCGATGAAGCCGCGGAGCCCACGCAGCGCGGCGAATCCGATTCATCGAACTTCGCCCACAGTTCTTCTTAAAGGGCGGCCGTCCTTAGGGGCACCCGAACGTAGCCCGGGGTCGAAAACCCCGTGCGTTCGAAAGGGCTGCGATGGCCGTCCTGCGTCCCGTCATCCTGCGGGGTCTCTCTCGGTCCATCTCCGGCCTTCGCGGGCAAAAACGACCGGTGCTCGCGGGCCACAAGTTGCTCTACCGTTGTAATCTCGAGTGCGGCATGTGTCCGTTCTGGCGACGAGAGGACGACCCCCTCCTCACCGTGAAAGAGGAAGTGCGGATGATGGAGGCGCTCGCACGGGGCGGGGTATCATTCCTCGGGTTCGAAGGAGGAGAGCCGCTCCTCCGGCCGGACCTCCCGGCCATCCTCGAGGAGGCGCATACCCGCTTTCACACGTCGCTGGTCACGAACGGCTGGCTGCTCTCGCAACGGTTCCGAGAGATCCGGAAGCATCTCGAATACCTGTTCGTCTCGCTCGATGGGATCGGAGCGACCCATGACCGCTTGCGGGGGATCCCTCGCTCCTTCGACCGAGCCGTCGCCGGCATCCGCCAGGTGGGGGGGGACGTGCCCATTGCGGTCAGCCACACGATCACCAAGGAGAACCTCGGTCACGCGGAGCGGCTCGTCGAGCTGGTGCAGGAGCTCGGGGTCCGGATCACCGTCCAGGTCGCCTACGACTACTCCACCGCGGACTCGATGTCGCCCGGGGCAGTCGGACTCCGTCCGACCTTGGTCAAGCTGCTCGAGCTGAAACGGGCCGGGGCCCCGATCTTGGAGTCGAAGGAATACTTCGAGGCCCTCCTGGGCTCCTGGTACGGCGACCACCCCTGGACGTGCCGCCCATGGATGACGATCAATATCGACCCGAGCGGCCGAATCGTCATGCCGTGTTACGTCCTCCAAGAGTACAACGGCAACCTGCCGGTGTGGGACGTCGATATCCGGGCGCTTTGGAACTCCTTCGATTGGGAGCGGTACGGCAGCTGCAACAAGTGCGCGCTGGCCTGTTACCTCGAGCCGTCGCTCTACTCCTGGGCGAATCCGACGATGGTGCGCGAACGGGTCCTGGACGCGGCCATGGAGTATCTTCGGTCGCGCCGCAGGTCCCGCCACGCAGGTGACTCCCTCCCGGTGCTGCCGACTCCCCCCCGTGGAGTTCGTCCCGGACCGACCCCACCCGTGGTGCGGTGAGGTTCCTGCCTGAACCGCGGGCCGGCACCGGCAGTGCACCCGCTCGAGCGTTCCAGGGGGCCGGTGGTATCGAGTCTCCTCCACGACACTTGCGGGGAGGAGCGATGCTCTCCCCATCGCCCCCCGGAGGCGACGAACCCGCTGAACCTCCGTGCCCCGAATAGGAGCGGGCGTGCGGTGTTCAACGAAAGGGGCGTGAACGACTCGCTGCGACCCGATCGCGAGAACTCTCCCCACGAGGACTCTCGATCCGTGGCCTAGTCGGCGCCTCTCGAACCTTCCGCGTTCAAGCAGGGGGCGCCTCCGGGACCGTGGCAGCCTCGATGGGATTCACGTACCGTTGCATCCCACTCGGATTCGTCTCTGACGGAAGTGTGAACCTCGAAAGGCGCCCGAGGGCTCGCCGAGGACCCCCCGGCCCAATCGGAGTCTGGGCGCCGGCCGGTTCCAAACCGGTTCGTGTTTTCAGCCCCTAGACCGGGCCTTAATCTAACGGAAACGGTGTTGGCGGTCGTGGCCGCCACCCGGCGTCTCGCCGCCATCATGTTCACCGACACGGTCGGCTATACGGCCTCCACGCAGGCGGATGAGGGCCGAACGCTCGATCTCCTTCGACAGCAGGCAGAGCTGGTCCGCCCGCTCGTGGCCGTCCACCAGGGCCGAGAGATCAAATCGACCGGTGATGGCTTCCTGGTCGAATTCGACAGCGCCCTCAAGGCCACGCAATGTGCGGTGAGCATCCAACGACGGATCTACGAGCGGAACGCGGAGGGAGGTCTCGCCCCGATCCGGATCCGGATTGGAATCCACCTAGGGGACGTCGTGCAGAGCGGGACAGACATCCTTGGGGACGCCGTGAACATCGCCGCGCGCATCGAACCCATCGCCGAGCCCGGGGGCATCTGCGTATCCGGCGCCGTTCACGAACAGGTCCGCAACAAGTTCCCCGAGAAGCTCGAGAAGCTAGCGCCGACGGCACTCAAGGGGCTGCAGCTGCCGATGGACATCTACCGGGTCGTGTTACCTTGGATGGGTCACGAGCCGTCCATCCTGGGTAACGGACCGTCCCCGCTCGACAAGAGCCGGATCGCCGTCCTCCCGTTCGTGAGCATGAGTCCAGACCCGAATGACGAGTACTTCGCCGACGGACTCACGGAGGAGCTGATCGCGAGCCTTGCGCTCGTCAAGGGGCTCAAGGTGATCGCCCGGACCTCCGTCATGGAGTACAAGAAGAAGGAGAAGCACGTCTCGGAGATCGGAAAGGAGCTCAGCGTCGGGACCGTCGTGGAGGGAAGCGTCCGGAAGGCCGCGAATCGTATCCGGGTCACGGTGCAGGTCATCGACGTCGCCACGGAGGAACACCTCTGGGCGTCGAAGTACGACGACACCCTCGACGACATCTTCACGGTACAGAGCGACATCGCGGCGAAGGTGGCGGCATCGATCCCCAGCAACCTTGCCCTGACGGGTCCGCACGTTCCGGCGCTGGACAAGACCCGGGAGACGCAAGCCTACCTCTCCTATCTCCAGGGGCAGGCCCTGATGTGGAAGCGAGAAGAGGAAGCACTGCGGCAATCGTTGAGATCCTTCGAGCAGGCGGTCGAGAGGGATCCCACGTTCGCCAGGGCCCACGCCGGTATTGCGCGAGCCTACATCGGGCTGGGAAACGAAGGATTCATGCCATGGTCTGAGGCCATTAGTCACGGAAAGGTCGCCGCGGGGAAGGCCTGTTCGATCAACCCCGACTTGGCCGAAGCCCACTCGCTGCTCGCCGAACTGGCGTTCATGGCCGACGACCCCGCCGACGCGCTGGACCGGGAAGTAACCCGAGCGCTGGAGCTGAATCCTAACCTGGCGGAAGCTCACAGCATACTAGGGCAGCTCGCGGGATCGCTCGGAAACATGGAGTTGTATGTCAGCCAGGCCGAAGCGGCGTACCGATTGGATCCGCTTTCACAACCCACGATCGCGTATCTCGGAAGGGCCTACTTTTACTCGGGGAGAGAGGACGACGCCTTAGCACTCTGGAAAAAGTCCCTCCATCTGGATCCCTTCAACTCGTATCGTGGAATAGCCGATTACTACATGTTGAAGGGGGACCTCGAAAACGCGGACGCCATGGTGAAAGAGCTGGAGCGGATCGGGCCTACCAACCAGTTTACCTATCTGAACCGCGGGTACCTCGCGGCCCTGAAGGGGGACAAAGCGACCGCGTTGCAGATGATCGCGAAGCTGGACTCAAGCTCCCGACAGGGCTATTCACAGGTCTCATCGGCGGGGTTCATCTACCTCGGGCTTGGCGATCTGGACAAGTTCTTCGAGTACATGTTCGCTGCTGGGAAGGACCACACTCTTCAGATGTCCCGCATTCGATTCTCTCCGCTTTGCGCCGAAGCGAGGAAGGACCCCCGGTTCATCCAGCTCCTTTCCGCCTATGGCCGCCCGGGTCGCTCTCGACCATAGGATGGTGGGTCCCCGGAGGGGAACCTCCTTCTAGGGGTCCGGAAAACCCCGGTTTCCGAAGGACGCGCGGCCGTGCGGTCCCCGGCTGGAGACCGGTAAGGTTCGTCTCGTGGCGCTCAACGGACCGTGCGTGGAGGCCGTTCGCAAGCGGAGGCCAGTCCTCGAAGGCTGGGGGGGTTCGACATCCGGAGTGCCCTCCGGTAGGCCTTAGCCGGGCGAGCTGGGATCGCCCGAACGGCGCCTCCGGGGCAGATAACCGTACAAGAACGCCATCCAACCCCCGAGCGCCCAGTAAGACCAACGATCGTTTCGTGAATCCGACGCGTGGTTCACGAACCGCGAATCTAGAGTGACCGTCGGGTTGAACCGCACCCGGTTTCCCCCGATGAGATGCGCGACCGGGATTGGCCGCCCCTCCCGCACCTTCTCGATGACGGGGGTCATGTCAAGCCCGACGAATCGGCCCACTCGTTCTAGGGTCTCCACCGGGTGCTCCACAAAGTCCTCGTAGCGAATCCGCAGGTACCGATCCCGAGGTCGCGAGCAGAGCAACATCGCGAGGAAATTCGACGCAACCCAGCGGAGGGTGAGCGCCCAAGGAGGCAGGGGGGATTTCTCTTCACCGGGCCTTGAGCCGTCCGGCAGCACCGTCTCGGAGTGAATGTATCCGCGCCCATCTCGGACCAGATGGAGGTAGTAGACATCGAAATCCGGAGAGCGGGCAAGGCCGTACAGATAGCCCCGTACCGGGTTCTTGCTCGATTCGGAGACGATTTCCTTGCCGGAGCGTTCCGCGATGATGCGAACGAGGTCGGCCATCCCGCGCGCATGCTTGTGGATTTCCTGGGTACTGAGGCTGCGATGGAGCAGGGTTCGAGGCAGGCACCGATAGTCCTCGAACTGGAGCTGGCCCTTCCGCGTGCGGTCGAAATCCGTGAACTCCCGGTACCGCTCCCGGATGGGCGACCAGAAGGGACACAAGTTGAACGTCTGTCCGCATGCGCAGACGGCATTCGGTAGCCACTCCGGGAACGGAGTCGTGTGGAACTCGCCGGTCGCCTGAATCTTCGGGTGGCTGCCTAGGACGATTTCGAAGACGGTGGAACCGCAGCGGCTGGCCCCCACCACGTAGAGGAACTTCTGCCTCGGCATGGATCCTTCCTGGGATGCTCCGGGATGGTCGGACGTTGGTCTCGGTTCGTGGGACGAGGACGGGGAGGGGCCGGGAACGGGGCTATTTCGATGAGGCTGTGTTTCTGACATGAACCGCGTCGCGACGGGCCGCGAACTCGCACGTAGAGGTCGCACCCGCCGAGGGGGAGAATAGTCCACCGGTCACCTCCTGACCCGGTCTATGCGACTTCCGCCAATGCTGAATTTGACAGCAGGCTAGGGGTAGATAATCCTGTGCGGTTCCACCTGAAATGTCAGGACGGCGAAAGCGGCCCTTGTCTCCTGGGGGCTGAGGGCGATGTAGGTGCTCTCGGGAAACAGTTGACCCCGACAAGGTCCGACCACGACTCCGTTGCGTGGCCCCCTCCTCAGTGCGGAAGCCGACCATCGGTGCGGCGCCCGGAAGATCGCATAGACGGAACGATGGAGGCGACGCGGTCCATGGGGATGCTCCGGGTGGCTCGCGGGAGCCCCCCCGGGGGTAGGGAACGTACCCTTTGCTTAGCGCCGGGTGCGCGAAAGCTCCCTGAAAAAGCGCTTGGCGGCAGTCAAGGCTGAGATCTCGCCCCGAGCTGATTCGGCCCACTTCCATTCAAACGGGGGACGCGCTCGGGAGACGGATTCCATCAGACTCGGGTTGGACTCGCGGCGAGGCCTCTCCGCACAAGGGGCGCGACTTGAGTACCCAGGATCTCAATGGCTCGGATCATCTTTGGATGCGGAAGCGTGGAGACGCCCATCTGGAACGTAAGGCGAGAGATACCACCGAGGGCTTCGTTCACGGAAAGTATCTTCCTCGCCACGGTCTCGGCGTCCCCGATCAACAGGGCACCCTGGGGTCCGCGTTCGGCGTCGAAGTGCGCCCGTGTGGTCGGCGCCCAGCCCCGTTCCTTTCCAATCTCGGAGAACGTATGGGCGTACCCTGGGAAGAAATCGTCCGCCGCTTGCTCGGCAGTCTCCCCGAGAAAACCGATGGAGTGAAGGCCAACCCTCAGTCGCTCGGCGGGGTGACCCGCACGACGGCCGGCCTCGCGATAGAGGTCCACGAGCGGGCGGAATCGCGCGGGTTGGCCTCCAATAATGGCGACCATCAGCGGAAGCCCGAGCATGCCGGCGCGAACAAACGAGGCGGGCGTGCCGCCGACTCCGACCCAGATCGGGAGCGGGTCTTGGAGGGGTCGTGGGAAGATCGCCTGGCCGGTGAGTGGCGCTCGGTGCTCGCCCGACCAATGGACATGCGTGTTCGCGCGGATGGCGAGAAGGAGGTCGAGCTTTTCCGCGAAGAGCGAGTCGTAGTCTTCGAGAGAGAGACCGAAGAGAGGAAAGGCCTCGACGAACGATCCTCGGCCGGCGACGATTTCCGCCCGACCATGGGAAATCAGGTCGAGGGTGGCGAACTCCTGGAAGACCCGGACGGGGTCCGCCGCGCTGAGAACGGTGACCGCGCTCGTGAGCCGGATTCGCTGGGTGAGTGCGGCCGCAGCCGCCAGAATCACAGCGGGGGCAGAGTCCAGGAACTCGGACCGGTGGTGTTCGCCGATGCCGAAGACGTCGAGTCCAACTCGGTCGGCCAGCTCCATCTCTTCCAGCAGGTGTTGCATGCGGTCGACGGGGCTGAGAGTGAGACCCGTCGCGGGATCCGATATGGCGGCAGCGAAGCTGTCAATGCCGATCTCCATCCGGCAGTCTCCCAGTGTATCTCCTTCGGCTCGATGAATGGGATGGCAACTAGGCCTCAGGCTTATTACAATGCCAACTCGTCAAACCCTCTCGCCGATCGAACTCTGGAGCACCCTCGCCCAAGTGTGTCCCATTTGGGTCTGCAAGGCCGGTCAAGAGACGGAAGGGAAGATCTAGGCCCGAGCGGATTCGCCGGCTGTTTCATCACATAGGGATACGACAACGGGGAGAAGCCGCTAATGCACCTGGCCACCAAGACGGTCCGCTCCGCTCGGTTTTGAGGGACCTGGCCCACTCCGGGAGTCAGCCCAAGGGCCGAAGCGGGTCGCCGAGCCCGTGCCTTTGACTGCCCGGGGTCTTCGCAGAGGTACCGTCTACGTGAAGAGGTCTTCGAGGGGGTTGTTCATCTCGCGGAACTCGCGGATCTGGACCCCGCGCGACTCCAGATCACGAATGAACGCGGGAACCGCTTCCGGCCCCGGGAGCTCGCGCAGGAAGTAGTCACCCTCCCGTGACCATCCGGTCAGTGCCTCGGAGGGTTCGAGGACCCGAACCCCGACGACGAAATGGGTCCCTCGCAGGTTCTCGATGCGGTCAAACTACGCGAGTCGCCCGTTCTTAATCGCGAGCACATAGCGCCCAATCTCCCGGGCCTCGAACAGGTTGTGCGACGAATATAGCACGATCTTCTCGCGGCTAAGGTCGAGGATAAGGGTGCGAATCTCCCGGGCCATCTTCGGATCGAGGTTCGCCGTGGGTTCGTCGAGGAGGTAGATTGCTCGATCTTGCAGGAACAAGCGCGCGACCGAGACCCGCTTCTTCTGTCCAGCGCTGAGCTGTGGTAAGAACCGATCGCTCAGTTCTCTTACGTTGACGAGATCGAGGACCCGATCGACATCGGCCGACGTCGCCCGCTCGAGCTGTGCGTAGAGATCGAGCGCTTCGCGTACGGTCAGCCCTTCCGGCAACCCGTCGGCATGGGAGAGGTAGTGCAGTCGGTTCCGAGACTGTTGTCGGTCGATGGGCAACCCATCGATGAGCACGTACCCCTGGTAGGGACGCAGGATCCCTGAAAGTGTGCGAAAGAGCGTCGTCTTTCCCGCGCCGTTAGGTCCCAGGACGACGTAGATCCCCGGTTTGTCTATCGCGAAAGATATCTCTCGGAGGACCGGGCTCCCGAGGTACCCGGCGCTGACGGACTGGCACGAGATGCCGACTCCTTCGGTGTTCCGGGGAGTTCCGGCAGGCGACGCGGCCCCTTCCATCACCACGGCTCGATCCTCCCTTCAGGCGGGCGAGAGCAGCCGCTCCCGCCGCAAGAACCGGTTGATCAGCGCAAGTAACAGGACCACGAAGACGACGACCAATGCCATCACCGCCACGGCGATGGCATAGAATGTCGTGACCGAGGTAGTCGCCCCAGAGGCACCCAGCGCCACGACGATGAAGAGGGTGGTTACCGGCGGCAAGATTCCGATGAACGGGGCCAGTCCGATAGGGCTGTTCATCCCGGCTCGGGGCGAGGAAAGGGCCGACCAGTACATTCCCATCGTTGCCGCGAACGCCGCAGAGGCGAAGCTCATCGGTACGGCGTACAGGCCAAGCGCAACCGCGAGGCCGGGCGTGAACGCGTTTCCCCGTGCTAGATACAGACCGACCCCAACCCCCAGACCGACGCTAACGACAATCGAGACCAGCACGAGAGTCGCGGTCAGAAAATTCAGGAAGAGACGGCGGGGCGAAAGCCCGTACGCCATGAAGTACTCCAACGTCCCTTTGAGGCGGTCGCTGGTGAAGACCGCCAACCCCCCCATCGAACCCACGCTAGCGAAGATGGGAAGGAGAAGGGGGAAAGCGGCGGCGAACGAAGACCCCGAAACAAGGCCTAGGACAACTCCAAGCAGTACCGAGATCCCGGTACCGTAAACCAGAAAGAATCGGCCAAGCACCATGGACCTTCGGATCGTGATCCCGAGCAACGACGGGGGTCCCTCGGAGGTGGCCGATCCCGCTGTCAACGTTGGGATCAAAGCGTCCCTCAGGATAAGTAAACCGTTGAGGGTCCGAACTCGGTCATCGGAAATGATGGACGAGTCGCGACTTGCGCCGTAATGCGTTGCCTGCAGGCGGTCCGGCTTTGTCAATGTTCCATCGATGATCGGCCTTGCGGCCGAAAGTTCGCCCTACACGATGTAAGCGGGACTGGCGATGGGATAGCCCCGGTCGGATTCGAACCATGGCCCCGAGCGTATTCGCCTGCTGTGACCCCATAATGGGATACACTATCGGGGAGAACCTTTCGCTACGGGGCGATTGCTAACCGGGGTCTCTCGCTCGGCCCTGTGGGGATCCTGCCGGATCGAGCCGAAAGACCGATGCGTCGGGCGACGGGCCCGATCAGGGGGCCTCCGGGGGCCGCCGTGATGCAAGCCGGTTCAGTTCGTCAAAGGAGATTGCGCCGTCTAGTAGAGACCCGAACGTCCCTCGGGTCAGAATCTCCTGGCTGACGCGCTGGAGCAGACCCATCGCGGCGTAGGATGCACTAGGGCCGAAGCTCACCCGCTTAACCCCGAGCTCGGTGAGCTCGGCGATCGCAGGGAGTCCTCTACGGATCATGACGTTCACCGGGCAAGCCACGGCCGAGACCAAAGTCGCGATCGATGCTGCATCCGTGAGGCGCATGGGGTACACGCAATCAGCCCCCGCGTCACGGTATGCGATACAACGTCGGATCGCCTCCCGAAGCAACTCTTCCGGAGCCCCGTTGAATGTCAGGGCGTCTGTTCGGGCGTTGATCACGAGAGGAACATCCAAGGCAGGCCCCAGCTCGCGGATCGCTCGGATCTTCCGAACCTGAGCCGGTACCGAAAAGAGTTGCTCGGTCGTGGGATCCTTATCTTCGATGTTGATTCCGACGGCCCCTGCCTCAAGAATCCTCCGGACAGTGGCCACTACCTCCCGAGGACCGCGGCCGAAACCGGCGACAACGTCCGCGCTGAGCGGAATCCCGACCGTCCCTGCGATTCTCCCGACCGCCGCGACAAGCTCGCCGCGGGGCATACTCTCGCCGTCAGGGTAACCTCGCGACACCATGAGGCCGGCGCTGGAGGTGGCCACGGCCGGAAACCCGGCGTCTTCGAAGACTCTGGCGCTGGGCACGTCCCATGCATTCGGCAGGATGAGCGGGCGGTCTTGATGGTGCAAATGTCGGAACTTCTCCGCCTTTTCCTTCTGCGACCGCATCGTTCGTCTGCGGGAGTCCGTCCGCCCCCATATGCTCTTAGTGGGCGGTAGCCTCGTGTCGCGGGAACACCCGGGAAGTGATTCGATGGAAGACGCCCCCAAGGAACGGTCCAACTATACCCAGGTCTCACCGGCCGCGAGTCGAGCTCAGACCTCCCTGGACGATTACGTCCGGACGTGCGGACTAGAAGCCGGACTTCTCGAACTTGTGAAGCTGCGCGCTTCGATGATCAACGGATGCTCCTACTGCCTCCAAGAACACTCCTACGATGCCCTCGAGGGTGGAGAGAGGGTGGAGCGACTCTTCCAACTCGGAGCATGGACGGAGTCTCCGGTTTTCACGGGGCGGGAGCGGGCCGCGCTGGGCTGGACGGATGCAGTCACCCTGGTACACAACGGTCACGTGCCGGACGAGGTCTATCTCCAAGCACGTTCCGAGTTCTCGGAAAAGGAGCTAGTAGACCTCACTTGGGCGATCGTGGCGATCAATGGCTGGAACCGAATGTCGATCAGCTTCCGCGGGCAACCGGAGATCCCCAAGTGACTCCGAGACATTTCAGCGCGAGACGACGAATCGGGGAAGTGGTCGGGAAAAGGTCCGGAATAGCCCCGAGCGAGGCTACGGCATCTTTACAGTCGATTGGGTATCATTACCGCCGCTAGACTGACGGACTTGGTGAGGTCAACAAACGGTGGCCATATCGTCGGGCAAGCGGCCGAAAGAGAACTCCTCCTGCCCGACCGAAGCTCCTAAAGGGCCCTTAGAGAACCCCCTGGTTTGAAAAGGGTCGTAGTGGCCGACTATCGAGCAGGATGATGGTTACGGGCCGTTTTTGTGGTAAGGGGAGCGGCACCGA
>Ga0187817_10000806_pt1 | contig 14181 bp, 9 predicted proteins | sample NC_wetland_sal_i_17_FD_132431 | JGI IMG/M metagenome (GOLD analysis project Ga0187817, IMG submission 132431) | Wetland sediment microbial communities from Neuse River Estuary, North Carolina, USA - SO4_2 | ecosystem: Environmental > Aquatic > Freshwater > Wetlands > Sediment | place: USA: North...
AATCTTTCCCTCAAGGTAAAGTGTCATTCTTCATCCGATCTGCCTATCTTCTCCTCTGATTCTTGCCCTAATCCCCGCGGTATACTCCACTCAACAGGGCCGCTCTCTCATAATGCATTGACCGCCCACATGCTTCAGAAACTCAGCCCACATTTCTTCGGCGATCCGTCGTTGCCGTCGTAATTATGGGGCGAGTTTGAAGACGACTCCATTGCCGCCGCCGTTTGCGCCGTACAGGTTGCCGACTGCGTCCCGCACTAGACGACCAGTAACGGGGTATGCCCCGTCCGTACCGCCGGTGAAGCTGTACAACACGGTCTCCGTTCCCGTCTTATCCAGCTTGAACACTGTGCCGCAGCCGTAGCTGGTTCCGTCGAAGCATCCTCCCGTACCTCCTATATAGGTAGTGCCGTAGAGGTTGCCCATCGTGTCTGCCACCAATCCTGCCAAAGGAAGCTGCCCATCTGTCGCACTTCCTGTAAAGCTGTGCAGCACGGTCAACTTGCCCTTTGGGTCCACCTTGAAAACTGTTCCACACCCGTATGGGGCATAGCAGGTGAGATCGCCGCCGTACTGAGTGGTGCCGTAGAGATTACCCTTTGCGTCCCGAACCAAGCCGCCCCACGGGAAACCCCCGTCGGCTCCATCTGTGAACCTATGCAGAACAGTCTCGTTGCCCTTCGCGTCCACCTTGAACACCGTTCCGTTGTTGGTGTTGTAGCCGCCCGAGGTGGTGCCGTAAAGACTGCCAGCTCGATCCCGCACAAGATCTGCGGTGGGATATGCTCCATCCGCCGCGCCCTTGAAGCTGTATAAAACGGTCTCCTTTCCGGCTTTACTTAACTTGAACACCGTGCCGTACTCGCGACCGTTGCGGGCGGCACCGCCGAACATAGTGGTGCCGTAAAGGTTGCCAGCCCTGTCGCACACCAAACCAGCGAACGGCAACGCCCCGTCCCCCCGTTTCCCAGTGAAGCTGTGGAGCACGGTGTGCTTGCCGTACGTAGTCAGCTTAAACACGGTTCCGGCGCCGCCAACACCGCCATAACCCGTGGTGCCGTATAGATTACCCTGTTCATCCCGAATCAAACCTGCGAAGGGAGATGCCCCATCCGAGCCTCCCCTGAAAGTGTGCAGCACGGTTTCTTCGCCGGCGTTGTCCACCGCGTACACCACTCCGACATCAGCATCGAGATCGCCACCGAACGTGGTGGTGCCGTATAAGTTGCCGCTAGCGTCCCGGATCAATCCGGCTTCCGGGCCTCCCCCGTCCGTCCCTCCCGTGAAGGTATAAAGTACAGTCAAGGTCTGCGCTTGTGCTGGTGGGGTCGCGACCACCGCTGAAACCAGCACAACTCCTAACACCAGTGCAGCACCGGCGGCTCGCAGGCGTATCCCCGAAATCCTGCTTCGATGTTGCCCTGAGTTCGTCATGACGACCTCCTTGAAGGGACTCGATTATCCCCCCGCTAACATCGTCAGTCAATGCACGAGAACTTGGCAGTCAATCCCAACATTCCCTGAGTTGGACAAGGGAGAAACTCAACCAGTTTCGGGCAAACTCCCAGAGCCGGGTAACTGACGAAATCGCATTATAAGAGGGCGCCCCTTTTGGAGTAGGTTGTCATCTTTGCGCATGACCACCTACGAAAGGAGCACCCTCGTGAACAGCGAAAAGTATATTGGGCTGGACGTTCACCAAGCAACGATCTCGGCAGCGGTGATGGATCCCAGGGGCAAGTTAGTCATGGAATCCATCCTGGAAACGAAAGCCGCAACCATTCTGGAATTCTTTGCCGGACTGCGCGGAACATTGTCGGTGACCTTCGAAGAAGGCACTTGGGCTGCCTGGCTCTACGATCTGCTGAAGCCGCATGTTGCCAAGTTAGTGGTGTGCAACCCGCGCAAGAACGCTCTCCTCAAACATGGCAACAAAAGCGACAAGATCGATGCCCGCAAACTTGCCGACCTGCTGCGTCTCAATGATCTCGAGCCGGTTTATCACGGCGAGACCGGCGTACGCATGCTGCGGGAACTAGCCCGAAGTTATCTGACCATCGTCAAAGATCTTTCCCGGGTCATGAATCGCCTGAAAGCTCTGTATCGCAGCTGGGCGATCCCCTGTGCCGGCCGGGACGTCTACTATACCCGCCATCGCAGTGAGTGGCTGGAAAAAATCCCGGAGGCCGGCACTCGCCGCCGAGCCGAGCAACTTTATCAGCAACTGGACATGCTGCAGCACTTGCGCCAGCAAGCCCGGCGAGAACTGCTGGCGGAGAGTCGCAAGCATGCCATCACCGCCAAGCTACGGCAGATTCCGTCCCTGGGGCCGATTCGTTCCGCTTTGGCGGTGGCCTTGATCCAGACCCCGCACCGCTTCCGCACCAAGCGACAACTCTGGACCTACAGCGGACTGGGGTTGGAAACCCGCGACAGCGGGGAATACCACTACGTCCAAGGCCAAGTGCGGCGCCGCAAAAAACAGGTGTCCATTCGCGGCTTGAACAAGGATCACAACCATGATCTAAAAGGTCTGTTCAAAGCTGCCGCCACCAGGGCGAGTGTGCAGCCCGGACCATTCCAGGATTTCTACCAGCGATCACTGGCCAAAGGCATCAAGCCGACCATGGTGCGGCTCACGCTGGCGCGCAAGATTGCAGCCATTACGCTGACTCTGTGGAAGAAGGGAGAAAACTTCGACGCTGAGAAACTGAAGTCGCAAGCCGCTTGAGCGTCTCGGGTGAGAGCCCTTTCCATCTCCGGCGATTCTTTCTCTGGGGGTGGTCAGTTGGTTCTTGAGACGCTCGGGTTCGAGGGTGAGCATCCCAATCGCCTGTAGGCGACAAAGTGCCGATGGCACTGAGCCTCTGTGCACCAAACGATACTTCGGTCTGTAGTTCCAGATTAATGGGGAGACCCATTACGGTTGAGCACGCTGAGCGCCACGGTTAGCAAAACGTTGGTGGCGTACGCTCACCGGCTACGCCTATGAAACCATCCCCGGAAGCTCGACCATTGCCGGCCAGACCAACATAGCAGACGAATTCGGCCCCGGCGCTTTCCTGCCCAATCCCATTTCCGCCGCTTGGCAACCCGCATCGCTCGGCATGCTATCATTTGGCGCTGAAGGTGTACCACTGTGGCGGCGGAAGGAGTCGTTGGCCGGGGTACCCGGGTGCAACTAGTTTCCGCTTGGTGTTTAGACCTCTCGCCCGGAGTCGCCTGTTTCCAGACGGGTTCTGGCAAAAGCCACCATTGCTGGTGGAGGTGTTCCCGATGAATCGCAACATACTTTCTGGCCACGAACTGCTAGTGTCTCTCCTCGTTTTTCTGATCTTCGGGAGTTACGGGTCGGCCGCTATCCCCATCGAAGAGGTGCTCCACCGCTTCCAAGGTGGCAACGACGGCGCTCTTCCTGAAGCGGGTTTGGTGGCTGACCAGGCCGGCAATCTGTACGGCACAACCTACAATGGCGGTCGCGAGTCCGGATTGTGTCAGGCCGACGACGGCTGCGGCACAGTTTTCCAACTAAAGCCACCCGCCACACCGGGCGCTGCCTGGACTGAGAGTGTCATCTATAAATTTGGCCCTTTTGCGCATCCGGCAGCCAGTTTGATCATCGACGGAGCGGGCAATCTGTACGGCACCACGCCCTTTGCAGGTGAATTCAACAGCGGAACTGTTTTCCAACTCAAACCGCCGGCCACTACGGGTGGCGTCTGGACTGGGAAGATACTTTACAGTTTCGCTGGCGGCAACGACGGTTCCGAGCCAGTTGCCGGCCTCGTCTTTGACAAAGGCGGCAATCTTTATGGCACCACGCAATTCGGCGGAGGCGGACCGTGCATGATCTTCCAACAGGGTTCGGGCTGTGGCACGGTTTTCCGGTTGACACCGCCCAGTGCGCAGGGTGGCTCCTGGACCGAGAGCGTGCTGTACAGCTTTGAGCCTTACAATGACTACCCTGCAGCCAGCCTGATCCTCGACCCGCAGGGCAATCTCTACGGAAGCACCGCCGGGGACCAAAGCGCTAGTTTTGGCACGGTGTTCCAACTGGCTCCGCCCACCACCCAGGGTGGCTTCTGGACTCAGACCACGCTTCATAGCTTCGGATCTGTTGACGAGGACGGAGTCACGCCCTATGCTGGCTTGACTTTCGACAAGAAAGGCAATCTCTACGGAACGACCAGTGAAGGCGGCGCCGATGTTCCAGAGTGTTCAGGGACGTTCGGCTGTGGAACAATTTTTGCGTTGGAGCGGCCAGCCGACCGCGGCGGAGCATGGAAAGAGAAAGTGCTCTATGCCTTTAAGCACGGGATCGACGGCGCGAATCCCGAAAGTGGCCTCATCTTCGATTGTGTGGGAAATCTCTATGGCGTGACCGGCGGGCCCCGTTTAGGCTTTAATGGCACTGTCTTCAAACTTAAACCACCGGCCTCTCAGAACGGTGCTTGGACCGAGGTCACGCTCCACGAATTTGGTAACGGCTCCGACGGGTATGAGCCCGGCGGCGCCTTGATCTTTGGCGGAAGATCGCTCCTCGGCACGACCAGTGCCGGCGGTGGAAACTGCTCGTTTCCCTTCAGTTGTGGGATAGTGTTCGAGGTGATCCCCTGAAGAACCTCCATGTCCTGAATCGTGCGACTGTTTCGGACGAAACGTCGGGTCGTTTTATGCTGTGCGACGGTCCCAGTGGTCGAGTGCCTGCCCGCCTGCCATCACGCGGTTTGGGTTCTACAGCGGTAAAGCGACTGATCCACCTGCCGCGCCATGGATTCAAGGTCCAGGGTTCCTTGGAGAAACCGCTGCACGGTTTCTGAAACACACCTTGGGTCGCGCAGCACCTGGTGATATTCCAGGCGACAGAGAAGGATGTCGGGCCTGCGCTGGAGCCAGGCATTCACTTGACTTAGGTGCGCTTGCAGCCCAGCGACCAACGCAGCTGCGCTCAGTGCTGCGCCCGAAGTGCCTCGGCGGCGAATCATCTCAGCCTGCGAAGTCACAACTTCGGACAGCGGGCGCTCCATGAAGATGATCTGGTAGCTACGGCCGGCGGGAAGAGCGAACAGCAATTGGGAGATGACCTTCAGCGCCTTGCCTTCTGCCTCATCAATACAGTCTGGTTCTTGCGGTAACCGCTTGATACGCTCCCACTCCCAGTAGCCACGGGGATTGTCGGCATCCGCTGCACGTTCCCCGTCAGAGAGGATTGGGATCCCGCCGGCCGCAAGCATCTGCATCATAAGCGAAGTGCCAGAGCGCGGCAGCCCGGAGACAATGGTGATCACGGTTGGGTTCTCGTTTTGCGATAGGATTATGCAGCCCGGGTTTTGGCCTGCCGTTGGTGCCTCATCTGAAGATAGATGCTCCGGTGCCGCGCCGCCTTCTCCAGATCACCTCCTGGTTGCGTGTACAATGCCGCCAGCCAACGGTGGCCTGCAAGAAGTCCTGGAAGCATACCGACGGACGTTTCAAACGCCAGGACGGCGCGGTCAAGATGGCCAAGGCGCGCCAAAGAGACTCCGAGATGGAAGTGGCCCAACGGCAGGAAATGCTGCAATCCGACCGCCAGCAACGCTTGTTCGGCGGCTTCCTCATTGCGGCGCTGCCGCAGGCGTACTACCGCCAGCCCCAGGTGCGCTTCCGCACTGTCCCCATCAATGTCCAGTGCGCGTCGGAATGCCCGCGCCGCGTCCTCTGTTCGTTTCTGCCGTAAGTAGGTTTCACCAATCCGCAGATGGAGATCGGGCATGTGCGGGTCGGACTGTTCCGCCTTCAGCAGGCAAGCCAACGCCGCTTCCATATCCCCTTCTTCAAAGTGAATGATGCCCATGAGCAGGTCCGTCCAGGGTCGCGGCTTGGGCTCTTTCAGGGAAACATCTGAGTCCTGCTTCGCAGGCACTTCGGCGGATGCTTCCCCTTCAGCCTCCTGCCTCGACGAGGAAGGCGCCATCGGCCCAAAGGTCAGCAATTGCTCCAGAAGGGCCTTCGCTTCGCTGCGCCGCCCGAGCGCCAGGTAGCTTTGTGCGAGATGCTGCACAAACCGGGGCTGGTCCGGCCACTTCTTTTTCAGTTCTTCGAAAATGGGCAGCGCTTCCGAGTAACGTCGCGAGTCCAGATAAACGCGGGCCAGGTTGTACTGTTGTTCTCGCACCGCGACCTCGGCCGCCCTCGCCTGATCCTCGCTCGGAGGCTGAATGTAACCCAGTGCTACGAACTGCTGCAGTACAGCCTGTGCCGCTGCAGGGTCCATTCGCAGATCAGCCGGATGCATTCCACAGTTACCCACTTCATTCTCCCAACTGGGAATGCGCGCAATCGTAGGCGGTTCTTCGAAAGCTTGTACCAGTACACGTCCGTCCATATCTTCGCCGACCGGCAATCCGAACAAAGTCAGGATCGTCGGCATCACGTCCAGCAGCGTGGCACCGTAAATTCTTTCGTCCTGCTTGATGTGCGCGCCTTGCATGCAAACGATCCCGAACTGCCGATGCTGCACCGCCGGACCGGCGGGTTCCATGGGGATACCCCGCGGCCGCAAATGATCGGAGTGAAAGCCATGATCAGAAACCAGTATCACGGTAACGTCCGGTCCAGCGAGTTCCAACAGCGTCTGCAGCATCATGTCGTGGAAACGATAAGCGCCGTTTACAACATCTTTGTAGATCTCGAACTTTTCTTCCGGGATGCCCTCCATCCGCGGAGGATGGAAATGCATGAATCCGTGACAAAAGTGATCGATGCCGTTGTAATAAACCGCCATGAAGTCCCACGGCTCATGCCGCAGGATCCAGGTGGCGGCGTTATGAATTGAGCAGTTCTCCGCAAGAATCTTGGCAAATGACTGCAGGCTCTTGTCTTTCTCCTGATCGATCTCTGCCGCACGCGGAATCCAGGGAAGGATCGCCGCCTCGGTCACCTCCGCTGGATGCATGCGTAATTCGGCAAATGTCTCCCGCATGCTTTCTGGATGAACCGCCCCCAGCGGCAGCGGCCACTCTTTCTCCAACGGCCCAATTGCGTACGGGAAAAGATCGGAAACTGAAATGCCATTGATCGGTTCCGCCGGGTGGCCGGCGAACCAGCCCAGCGCGTGAGTCTTGTATCCGCGCTGGGTCAGAATGTTCCAAATCGCTTTGACCTTGCGTGAAGTGCTAGTGGTCGGCCGCACTCCACCGGTCTGCGGGTCCGGCTCCATGAAGCCGAGGATCCCATGCTTGTCCGGCCGCTTCCCGGTGGCGATGGAGTTCCAAAGCATGGGAGAAAGAATGGGACGCAAAGTGGCCAGATTCCCCATCACGCCGTGATTGACGAAGTCATCCAGGGTAGGCATCAGACCCTGGTCCAGGAGAGGATTGATGAGCTTCCAATCGGCCGCGTCCCAGCCGATCAGGAGCACTTTCTTGGCGAGAGGTTCAGGCATGAAGCTGTCCACTGTCCGAAGAAGTTCGTTATCAGGAAGCACAGTCTACTACACATCTGATGGAAAATCCTGCCTGGTCAGTCCTGCTCCTTGCGCCGCCAGATGGAGAGTCGGCGCGCCCCCAGTGCAAGTAGGCCAAGCGTGGCCGGCGCGGAAGTAGGAGTCCGGAGAGATATGGGAGTCGGCTGTCCCACAATATTATCTGGCCCCCTGATCTCGCCCGCGAGGATCGGCTTGTTCGGGATGGCCTCGTAGGCGTAACCGGTCAGCGTGAGTGTAAATGCGCCATAGCCCTCCCTTTGATGACTGACATTGAAGCGCACCCAGCCAAAGTGAACCTGTCCTTTCACAACGAACTTCAGCCCGAGACAGCGGTTTGTTAGGTTGACCCATGGGCCGCGCGTCTTCCCCGAGGTCGAGCTAGCCATGATGATCCCTGAGAAGGGACGCTTCAGGCCGATCAGTGCACCCCTGAAGTGCATAAGCAAATGATCGCATCCCTTCGACGCCGTTGCTCGTAGCTCGTCGATCGGCCACGAGCTGAGCATTGCAAGTTAGATCACAACTAGAGTTGTTTAGGAGGTGAAGTCCGGGACGCCGTCGTGGTTAAGGTCGAGGTTGTACCCGACGCCCTGAACCGCCACATGCGCGGGGGTGTACACGATCCTGCCCTCGGCGGGCTGCGCACCAGCCAGCATGCCCACTCCAGCCGCGCCTGCCGTGAGTGCATACGCATTAAGCTTATGATGGACTGACTCGGCGAGGTGCTCCGTCCTCGAACGCTGGAGGGATCGCTTCATAGGGTTCCCCCGCAAAAACAGGCCGGCATTATTTCCATATGTGCCACTTCTGTCAAACTTGGAATCCAACTGCCGCAGGTATAGAGTATCTTCCTAAGTCTTCTGGTCCCGATAGGAGTCGGAATGCGGCCAGCGATCGTGGCGGCGGCAATCGCATTCATTGCTGCGGCTTCGTCGTATGCTCAAACGGCGGCGGAACCACATAAAAAATGTGCGCTCGCCGGGACTGTGGTGGATGCCTTCAGCGAGCAGCCCTTGCGAGACGCGGCAGTGTCCGCTAGAGCCGTTGTAGCAACGGTAGCATCAGCTTCTGAGAGTGCTTCAATCGTTACCGATAACGACGGTCGATTCAAGTTTGAAAACTTGGCTCCGGGGCGATACCTGCTGTCGGCATCCCATGTCGGTTACGTGAACCAGGCTCCCGGCAGGCGCGGATTCCAGTCCCGAGCGTTTGACTTGGCGCCCGGTCAGCATCTCGATGACATCTTCATTGAACTGACACCCGGAGCTGCCATATCTGGCCGGATCTTCAGGGGCAACGGGGAGGCTCTTTCAGGTGTCACTGTGCAAGCATTGGGACACTCAGATCGGTTCGGAAAGTCGGAGTTCCACGAAATTGCGAGCGGCGTGAGCGACAAGACCGGTGAATACCGGCTCACGGCGTTGCCTGCCGGAAACTACTACCTGCGTGCGATTTCGCGCCAGCAGCGCGAGAAGAAAGACGTTGGAGCCAACTTCGCTTATGTGCCGGTTTATTTTCCTGCAACCCCCGACCACAGCGGCTCGACGGCCTTTGTGTTGCGACCGGGTGACGAGCTCGGAGCCATTGATATCGTTCTCAACCCGGTTCACACCGTCGCCGTCAGGGGACGGGTTGTTGATCCTCTAAAAAAGCCGGTCGCCGGTGAAGCTGAGCTGACTCTGGTCGAAGAAGGAGGCATCGCGCCCTGGCCCTATCAAGCTACCGTCGATACCAAAGGCAACTTCGAGATGACAGGCGTTCCTCCAGGGAACTACGTACTCATAGCCCAGCGCTCTGGCCAATCGGAAAAAGAGAGGACGATGTGGGGACAGAAAACCGTCCAGGTCGGGGAGGTTGACTTGCGGAATGTAGAAGTCGCGATCGGGCCCGGAGTCGAACTCAGCGGCCGCGTCTGCGTCGAAGGAAAGGCGAATGTCGATCTTACCCGTCTGGTCGGTGTCTTGCAACCAGAACAGAACTCGATTGCGGCTGGCTTCACGCCCGCGATTGAGAATGCATTTGTAAGCCCGGAGGGAAGCTTTGTGTTTCGTGATGTTCCGGACGGAAACTATGGCATCAATTTTTTTCGCGTGCCGAGCGGCTTCTACCTGAAAACCGCTCGACTTCCGGACATATTCGAAACTGGCGTGACCGTAGCTCACGGGCAGCCGGCTCAAGCCTTGGACCTGGTACTAAGCCAGGGTGCCGCACGCATTGAGGGCACAGTCTTGCAGGATCAACGACCAGCCGCCGGCGCGGCAGTTGTGCTTATCCCCGAGGCGGAACGGCGCAGTCAGCCTCGCTATTATCGCCAAACCGTAGCGGACCGGGCTGGCAGATTCGTGCTCCAAAATATTATTCCGGGAGACTACGAGGTTCTTGCCTGGCAGGGCGCCGAACGCAGCGTTGCGGATCCGGAATTCCTCCAACAGTTCGCAGACCGCGGCAGAGCCGTGAGTCTGAGCGATGGCGCTAGTGTAAACATGCAGCTTGAAGTAGTTTCCCTGGAGTGATGCCGCGCTGGCCTTGGGTTCCTAGCAGGCTTCGTTTGATTTGAACCTCCCCCTTACTCCGCGACCTCACTTCTTGTCCGCGAAAAACTTAAGATCACAACCGGCGCACGCAGTAACGACGTGGAATGGTCAAATGGGCGGAAAAAGACGGTTTTTGGTCGCGGACTGGTGCAAATTCGGTCGCGTTCACGAGACTACTGCGTTGTACGCTGGAAAGACGAACGGCAACCGCGCGGCGAGCTTTTGTCCCGGGACTGAACACAGGCCCCGGAGAGTTTCAGGCAGGGTGTGAGAAGCGACTTTGTTCCCTCTCAATCAGTTCACCACCTCCTGCACGGAGCCTGAACTAGAGCTATAGTCTGAGTTCCCAGGATACTGGGCGGTGATCGTGTGCGTTCCGGTCTTCAGTGTAACCTTCAAGACCGCCTTTCCACCAAATACAGTTGCGGACCCCAGCACCTTCCCATCGGAATTAAATGCGACTTTACCGATCGGCGTACCTCCGTTTGCAGTGACCGTAGCGGTGAGGACGATGATTGCTCCCGCAGATGCGGGATTCGGCAGCGCCGTGACGGTCGTTTGTGTCGAAGCCGGGGTAACTACTTGGTTCAGCGAACCGGATGTCGCCGGAAGAAAATCTTGATCACCTTTGTACATGGCAGTGATCGTTTGTGTACCCGTCTTGAGCGTCGAAGTCGTGAGCGTGGCGACACCTCCGTTTAACGTCTGCGTCCCTATCGCTTGCGAGTTCTCTGTGAACTCTACCGATCCGGTCGGAGTGCCGGCGCTAGAACTCACCGTAGCGGTTAAAGTGACCGCCTGGTTGTAGCTCGACGGATTCAAATTCGCCGTTACAACGGCTGTGCTTGGCGCCCTGTTGACAGTCTGTTCTATCGGAATTGAGTTGCTCGCATTCCAGGGCGGGACTCCCGCGAAAGTGGCTTTGATGTAATGATTGCTGGCTACCAGCGATGAGGTTGTGAACGTGGCAGTTCCCTTACTCAAGGTGCCCGTACCCAAAGTCTGAGTGCCGTCAGCTACAAATGTGATCGGCTGCCCGTCCGGAGGCGGACCGATGGCAGAACTCACAGTTGCTGTGAACTCCACCGCCTGCCCATAGGCGGAGGGATTCAAGTTTGAGGAGACTGCGGTTGAAGTTTGCACTGGCATGGTGGCCGTGGCAAACGTCTGTGGTATTTTCGGGGCCTGGATCGCGACATTGGTGCGGCCGGGTGCATTCAGATCGAAAGCTACGAATCCAACCATTCCTGCTGGCGAGTTGCTTTGCAGATTAAAGTTGTCAGCGGGGTAATAGGGATCGACAAAGAGCGGGTCAGCGACAACGCTGCCTCCATCCTCACCCAAAGCTTGCCAGCTTGAGAAGGAAACGGGTGTCTTGCTACAGGAGATATTCGAGACGAAGAACGGGGTTGTAGGGAGCGAACAGTTCGCGTTCGAGGCATCGCAATATAGGTTTTGGGCGTAATTGGCGATCGCGGGGCAATTGCCCCCGGCACAGTAGAAGCATCCGCTCTGAGGCGCTGCCGTGCCTCCGTAATAGACCAGGTTATTGCTGAAGTTAAATTGCGAAATGCCAGCGCCGGGTGCGGCGCAACCCTCGCCTTGGAAGCTGTGCCTGGCAAAGGCAAGAATATTGTTCTTGATGGTGTTGGCAATGCCGGGCGATTGCGGGCCACACGTTTGCCATGAAGCGGCATCGGAAATGCGATAGACCAGGTTATTCTCGGCGTTTACCATTGCCGTGTTGGCATCAAGATAAATACCTTCGCCGCCGTACCCATCCGAATCTAGGGCGCTGGCGTCAACCACGTCGTGAATCTTGTTATTGAGAATCTGGTTTCCGCTGGCGGCAAAGGTGGGGGTTCCTGTACTCATATAAATGGCGCCGCCGTCGGAGGTAATCCCCTGCATGACGTCATAAGCGTGATTGAATGAGACAATATTATTGAACGTACCTTGGGAGTTGTCAGTACCCGGGGGGCATCCGAAGGCGCAGATCTCGATGGCGCTGTGATAACCGTCATAAATCGTATTGTGGGTATAAGTGTTGTCGTGCCCGCTGCCTTGCATCACACCAATGCTGGCCGGGAAGACCCGCCCAAAGGCCTCAATCACGTTATTCTGGATGGTTGTGAACTGCGCCACATTAGCGTCGGTGTCGGCAGGGGTGGCTAAGTGCCCCACACGAATTCCGAAGCCGCCGATATCGTAGATCGCTCCGTTTTGAAAAATGTTATCGGCACTCGTAGTGCTGGTTTTGGTCGGGTAGAGCTCGATGCCGCCGCCCGAGGTTTGAGTAATTATGTCGCTGTCAAACGTCACATTTTGACAATTTAAGCAGGCCACCGCCCCTGTCATACTAGTGTCATCCCTGGGCGAGTGATAACCTGCAAATGGGACAGTGAAGTTGTCGTGCGCAAACGTCAGCCCTTGAAACGTCACCCATTGTAATCCGCTTCCGATCAACACCTGGGAAGCCTGCGGCACAATCACCGTGTCGGTGTTCGGGTTCTGGCCTTCGCTGGCAAAATAGGTGAGCGTCCAGGGTGAGCTAGACCGGTCCAGGAACCATTGTCCCTCCTGTGTCAGCGCGTCCTTAACATTCTCCACCAGATAGCGATGGCCCGGGATGAATCCGTTGTAGGTTGCGTCCTGCTGGGTTGCACCAGTCAGGTAGATAATTTGGTTGGCGGCGTCGATGCAATCGATGCGCAATTTGGGAACACTAAAATACTCGAAATCGTAAAGCTCAATGTCCCCCAGCAGAGCGGGGTTTCCGGCAGGCTGACCGCAGGGATTGCCGGTTAGAGGCGCCAGGTTCTGCCAGGCAGCGCTGATCGGATCTGACGGATTGTATTGAAACCGGTCGAAGCACTCCCACCCTTTGCCAGTCACGTACACACCGCAGTTTGGGTCTGGCGACGGATTGGGCGGCCCTGGACTGTTCAGGTACACTGTAGCCGCGACTCGGTAGTAGGTTCCGACGTTGTTTCCGTTGCCTAACGTTCCCAATCGAGGCCGAAGCATTCTCTTGTTGTTGTAGAAGAGTTGCTCGAAATACTGGATGGATGAGTCTAGCGTGGCCGTCCAGAGATGGCCGCCCTGGTTGACCCAGTTGCGAATTCGGATTCCGCCGCTCGCCACCGGTGTTTCGCCGGGGTAGTTTTGCCAAATGACTTGCAGACTTGAAGTCCCGGAGTCGTCTGTTGTGAAAGCCAGTGGCCGACTCTGGAAATAAGTCCCCTGGCGTACCATGACCACGATGGGAGTGGTACGACCCTGCGGATTTTGCAAGATGTTGCGGACCGCCTGTTTCGCACCCGGAACTGTGGCGAATGGGCCATCCGTTTCGGTCGCATTGGGAGCTGGCAGAGTACCGCTCCAATTGTTGTTACCATCAGGGGAAACGTAGAAATCAGCCGTTTGAGCGACGCCGAGAGTGCTCAGCGCGAGGGCGAGACACACCGAAGACAACAGACGCACACGGGGAGTAGCCACTGCAATACCTCAACGCGATAGATAGACACACCGTCACTGCCGCACGTAGGACAAAGTGGCAGTTTGTAACCATGGCGTGCGGCGAACCTCGATGCTTCGTTTCTACTAGACGGCAACTCTTAGCGTCAAAGCACAAAGGTACATCTGCCCGGCGCCAAATAGCCCGATGGACGGGCATTTTCGGGCTAGGCGCATAGTTTGTCAATATGTTTGGAACAAACCCAGTCCCCCTGCCAAAAGTTGGTGGCCAGTACGGCATTGACACGGCTCTTCGATCTGTCACCGCTTCCGACGGTGCCCCCCAGCCGACCGTGTTGCACCAATTCGCCGGCGGAACGATGACCGAACTTCTCCTGGAGGACTGACCACGATTCAGCCGGTAAATCTCTTCGGCACTACGGCGAATCGTCAGGGCAATGGATGCCCAAGCATGGTCAGGTTCCTGCTGGAGAAGTCCTGTTCTGGCTAGTTCGGCCGCAAAGTAGCATCGTGTGTAATGGCCTGATTGGCAGGCATTTTGAAGTCTTGCGGACTATATGTCAATCTTAACTAGAAGGACATTGTGAAGAAGTTTGCGGTCTGCCACTGCAGGGTTTGGGAGCCTTCTTGTCTACCGAAGCGTGAGTCGGACAGGAATGACGATTTGCAGCGAGAGATGCAAAAAATCGGGGAAAGAAGCACGCT
>Ga0187817_10000807_pt1 | contig 14175 bp, 8 predicted proteins | sample NC_wetland_sal_i_17_FD_132431 | JGI IMG/M metagenome (GOLD analysis project Ga0187817, IMG submission 132431) | Wetland sediment microbial communities from Neuse River Estuary, North Carolina, USA - SO4_2 | ecosystem: Environmental > Aquatic > Freshwater > Wetlands > Sediment | place: USA: North...
AGAATCGAATTCCCCATGGATTCCGAATTGTGGACGCCGATGGCGCTCAAGCCGGCGGAGCGGCATTCGCGCGAGCTCACATCGCTGGTGGCGATCGGCGTGTTGAAGCCGGGCCGCACGCCGGAGCACGCCGATGCCGAGCTGGGAGCCATCTCAGCCACGCTGGCGCGCCAATTTCCCGATACCAACCGCAACCGCCGTTTCGTTTCCTGGAACGCGCACGATTTCTTAATTGGCCCTTACACCAAGCAGTACAACATCATGATGTTCGCCTCGGTGCTGTTCGTGCTGCTGATCGCCTGCGCCAACGTGGCCAATTTGCAATTTGCGCGCGCCATCGGCCGCGCCCGCGAGGTAGCGGTGCGCACGGCCATGGGGGCGGCGCGGCGGCGCATCGTGGTGCAGTTCGTCACCGAAAGCCTGCTGCTGGCGCTGGCGGGCGCTACCCTCGGGCTGGTGGTGGCGAGTTGGTCGCTGGTGGCCATCAAGGCCGGGATGCCGGCCGATGTGGAGAAGTACATTCTGGGATGGAAGGAGATCAGCCTGGATAGCCGGGCGCTGGCGTTTACCATGCTGGCGGCGGTGGCGACGGGGATCCTGGCCGGATTGGCGCCTGCCTGGCAAAGCTCGCGCCCCAACCTGACCACGACCCTGAAGGAAGGCGGGCGCGGCAGCTCCGCCGGCCGCGAACGGCACCTGCTGCGCGACTTGCTGGTGGCCGCGGAAATCGCGCTTTCGGTGGTGCTGCTGGTGGGGGCCAGCCTGATGGTGCGCGGCGTGGCCGTCACGGCAAAGGATGACCGTGCCTACCAGCCCGAATCGCTGCTCACATTCGAGCTGGCTATCACGGAAGCCAAATATCACGCGCCCTACCAGCAGGCGGCGTTCTATCACGATCTGCTGGAAAAGCTGAAAGCCATTCCGGGCGTGGAATCGGCCGCGGCGGTGACTTCCCTGCCGCACAACGGGCATTACACGCGCTCGATCGCGATCGAAGGCCGGACGCCTGAACCGGGGAATGCGCCGGCGGCGCAGATTCAGGCCGCCAGCGCGAATTATCTGCGCACCATGCACGTGCCGCTGCTGGCCGGCCGCCTGGTGGCGGAAAGCGACAGTGCGGAAACGCTGCCGGTGGCCGTCATCACGGAAGCGATGGCGCGCCGCTATTGGCCGGGCGAGCCCTTCCCCATCGGCAAGCGCGTCCGCATGGCATCCGGCGATGCGCGGGCGCGCTGGTTCACCATCGTGGGCGTGACCGCGAATGTTGTAAGCACGATGTGGGACCGTGGACCGCGCCCCATGATGTTCATGCCTTACCAACAATTCCCGCGCCTGTGGATGGACTTCGCCATTCGCGCCACGGGCGACCCCATGCGGCTCGCCCCGCCGGCCCTGGCGGCGGTTCGATCGCTCGACCCGCAGCAGCCCGTCTCAGACGTATTCACCCTCGACGTGCTGCGGCGGCACGAAGCTACCGGCCTGCTCTATGTAGCCTCGGTGATGGGTGTTTTCGGTCTACTGGCGCTGGTGCTCTCGGCAGTGGGTGTTTACGGCGTGATGTCGTACCTGGTGGGCCAGCAGACGCACGAAATCGGCATCCGCATGGCGCTGGGAGCGGGCAAAGCAACCGTGCTGAGGATGGTATTTCGCCGCGGCCTGCTGACGGCCCTCGCCGGCCTGGCGGTGGGCATGTTCACCGCTTATGTCATGGCGGGCAAGCTGGCGCTATTGATTTGGGGTGTGCCGGCGAGCGACCCGGCCACCTTCACCCTAATCCCCATACTGCTGTTCGCCGCGGCCGCGTTGGCCATCTATATTCCAGCGCGCCGCGCCATCGCGGTGGATCCGATTATCGCGCTGCGTTACGAATGAATCGTTAAGCGCCCCGGTGCGGCTTTTTCCCACTATTACGTTCAGCCACTGTGGGGGATATCCCCCACTTTTGGAAGTGGCGTTCCTATATCATCGACAATTTGCGCTGTATTAATCTATAATTTAGCCTTAAAGCCTTATTATCCTTTGGCGATCCATTTGGGACTATACGTGCTAGCCCCTTGCCGTACCTTGCGCGCTCCGGCTCCCGTGGGCCTGCGGTAGGTGACGTACTGTGGGTTTTTACAACCCGGCTGGATTTTTTAAGAGATTCGCGACAGCGCCTTATGCCCTCGCCGCTTTGGCCGTGGCTGCCGCCATAGGCCTAAGGCTTGCCTTCGATCCGGTCCTCGCCAGTTACTCCCCATACTTACCGTTTGTGGCTGCGGTCCTGTTGGTGGCGCGCCTGGGCGGGCGCGGACCCGCCCTGCTCGCCACCGCCTTGAGCTCTCTCAGCGTCTGGTATTTCTTCCTGGAACCGCGTTTCTCCTTTGCGATATCGCAACCTACAGCGGCCGTGGGGCTCGGTCTGTTCTCCGTAATCGCGATCGCCCTCAGCCTGCTGGAGGCGCCCGGCGGTTTGCTCTCCGGGAGGGATGCCGCCGACCGGCTGAAGCGAAGCTACGCGGATGAGATTGGCGCGCCCCTGCTGCGGCGGATTGCCATGATGGCCGGCGGCGCGTTGGCGCTGGGTATCCTGGCCTCCCTGCTTTGGAGCGGCTTTCAACGCTCGATGGACGCCAAACGCCTGGTGGATCACACCTACCAGGTGCTCAACGCGGCGGCGGCGCTGCGGTCTTCGCTCGAAACCGCCGAAACCTCGCAGCGCGGATATCTGCTCACCGCGAACGATCGGTACCTGGACGCATACGAGTCGGCGGTCGTATCCGAACGGCGGGCTCGGGCCTCCCTGCGTGCCCTGACGGTCGATAGCCGCGTACAACAAGCGCGACTGGACGAATTCGACCGGCTGGTGGGGACCAGGCTGGCCCTGCTGGCCAGTGCCATCGAGGTGCGCAGGCGCCAGGGAGCCGAGGCCGCTGCCAACCAGGTGCGCAGCAGCGGCGGTAAGGAGTTGATGGACCAACTGCGGGCCATGGTGGACGCCGTGGACGACGAAGAGCGCCGACTGCTCGAAATCCGCACGATGGCCGCCAGAGCGGCCGATTTGCGGACACGCTGGATTCTGGGCCTGGGCACCGGCTCTCTGGTGCTTCTGCTGATCCTGGCGGGCGGCAGCATGGAGCGCCATATCCACGAGCGCGAACGGGCCGAGAACGTGCTGGCACGCCAGGCCCGGCTCATCGATCTTTCCCACGACGCCATTATCACGGCCGATGGCCACCGCGTCATCACCGGATGGAATTCCGGCGCGCAAGAGATGTACGGCTGGACTGAGAAGGAAGCGACCGGCCAGGTCATGCACGAGCTGTTGCACACCGGCCACTCGATTCCCGTCTCGGAGATGGACCGGATTCTGTCGCAAGAAGGCCGCTGGCATGGAGAGCTCGCTCACACTCGCTCCAACGGGCGGCAGATCCTAGTGGAGAGCCGCCAGGTGCTGCAGCGCGATAATGCGGGCCGCCCCGCCGGATACCTGGAGATCAATCGCGACATCACCGAGCGCAAGCGCGCCGAGGAAGCGCTGCGCGAGAGCCGGGCGAGGCTGGAGGCGGCATTGGCCAGCATGACCGACGCGGTGTTCATTGCCGATGCCGAAGGGCGGTTTATCCACTTCAACGACGCCTTCGCGAGATTTCACAGGTTCCCCGGCAAGGAGCAATGCTCCACCACCTTTGCCGAGTACCCCGCCATTCTCGACCTGTGCTATGCGGACGGGACTCCAGTGCCGCCGGAGATGTGGAACGTGCCACGCGCCCTGCGCGGCGAAACGGGCAACAACGTCGAATTCGCCTTGCGGCGCAGAGACACCGGTGAGTCCTGGGTTGGAAGTTACTGCTTCGGTCCGGTTCGCGACCAGGGCGGGCGGATCGTCGGGGCCGTGGTTGTGGCGCGCGACATCACGGACCGCAAACGGGCGGAAGAGGAAATTCGCCAGCTTAATACGGAGCTGGAACAGCGGGTCCGTGAGCGTACGGCCGAACTCGAAACCGCCAACAGGGAGCTGGAGGCGTTTGCGTACTCGGTATCGCACGACTTGCGCGCGCCGCTGCGCGGCATCGATGGATGGAGCCTGGCGTTGATGGAGGATTATTGCGGCGAATGCGAAAAGCTGGACGGAAAGGGCCGCAGCTACCTGGAGCGCGTTCGTTCCGAGACCCAGCGCATGGGGCATCTGATTGACGACCTGTTGCAGCTTTCGCGCATCACCCGCGCGGAGATGCACCGCCATGCCGTGGACCTGAGCGCGACTGCCGAATCCGTCGCCGCCCGGCTCCGCGACATCCATCCGCAGCGGTGCCTGGAATTCGCAATCCGGCCTGGATTGACTGCTTTCGGCGACGCCCGTCTGCTCGAAATCGCGCTGACGAACCTGCTGGACAACGCCGTGAAGTTCACCGGCCCCCGCGCGCATGCGCGCATTGAATTCGATACCGTCGCGTGCGAGGGCAGGACGGCGTTCGTGGTGCGCGACAACGGGGTGGGTTTTGACATGGCGTACGCCGGTACGCTCTTTGGCGCTTTTCAGCGCTTGCACAGCGATTCCGAGTTCTCCGGAACCGGCATCGGTCTGGCCACCGTGCAACGCGTGGTGCACCGTCACGGCGGCCGTATTTGGGCGGAAGCGGCACCGGACCGGGGAGCTGCTTTCTATTTCACGCTTGGAACCGAGACATGAACAACTACAAAGTAATCCTGCTGATTGAGGACAATTCCAGCGACGTCGATCTCACCAAGAGAGCCCTGGAAAAGGGCCGCATTGCCAACGAAGTGGTGGTCGCCAGGGACGGAAAGGAAGCCCTGGATTTCCTTTGGGGTGAAGGCGCCTTCGCCGGCCGGGACGTCTCGGACTTGCCGGCTGTGACATTACTCGATCTCAAGCTGCCTAAGGTACCGGGGCTGGAGGTTCTGCGCCGCGTTCGCGCCGACGCCCGCACCCGGCGATTGCCTGTTGTGATCCTCACCTCCTCGAAGGAAGAGGAGGACCTTGCCGCCGGCTACGATCTGGGCGCCAACAGCTACATCCGCAAGCCGGTGGATTTCAAACGCTTCTCGGAGGCTATCGAGCAACTGGGCCTGTACTGGCTGGTGTGGAACGAGCAGCCGCCGAAAGTAAAACCTCCGTTGTGAGTAAGACCGTTTATGAGTAAAGCTTTAAACCTCCTCCAGGTGGAAGATTGTGAGAGCGATGCAGCACTGATCGTTCGCCTCCTGGAACAGGCTGGCTACGACGTGTATGCGGAGCGGGTAGAGACAGCTCCGCAGATGCGGGCCGCGTTGGAAAAGCAGGCCTGGAATGCGATCGTAGCCGATTACCATTTACCCCAGTTCGACGCGCCTTCGGCCCTGGCCGTGCTGCGCGAGAGCGGACTGGATATTCCTTTCATCGTGGTCTCCGGGGCGGTGGGCGAAGACCGCGCCGTGGCCATGATGAAAGCGGGCGCCCACGACTATCTGATGAAGAGCAACTTGCTGCGGCTGGTGCCGGCGCTGGAGAGGGAAATCGAGGAGGCCATGGTCCGCCGGGAGCGCAAGCTTGCCGACGAGGCGCTGCGCATCGAGCGGCAGGAAACGGAGCGAAGCCATCAGCTTCTGGATGCCATGTTCACCGCCCAGGTGGATGCCGTGGTGGTAAGCGACACAGCCGGCATCGTGATCCGCAGCAATCCGGCCGCTGTAAACATGTTCGGGTTCGATCCGACCGGAATGGGAATCGCCGCCATCGTGGAGAAGCTTCAGATGCCCGGCGGGCCGGGCATGAGCGCTACGCGGCGAGCCCTGGCGGGCGAGATCGTTGTTAACCTGGAGCAGCCGACACCGGATCGGGCGTTTGAGAGTTCCTCCCTGCCGATGCGCGACGCCGCCGGTGAAATCATGGGCGCCGTGACCATCGTCCGCGACATCAGCGAGAAGAAACGCGCCGAGCAGCGGCTGCGACAGGCGCAGAAACTGGAAAGCATCGCCTCGCTAGCCGGCGGCATCGCGCACGACTTCAACAATATTCTGACGGTAGTGAGCGGCAACATCTCTCTGGCACTGGAAGAATCCTGCCCCGATTGCGAAACGCGCTCGATTCTACCCGCGGCGCTCGAATCGGTCCAGCGGGCGGCTTGCCTCACGCGCCAACTGCTCGCCTATGCGGGAAAAGGCGCCTTCATCCGCAAGCCAGTCCCGGTTTCGGCGATTGCGGAGCAGGCCGTCGCGATCCTCCGCCCGTCGCTCGCGGAGAGAATCGAGATCGTCACCGATCTCGCTGGGGATCTCCCCTCGTTGCTTATGGATCCAGGCCAGATGGAGCAGGTGTTTTCGAACCTGATTCTGAACGCGGTGGAGGCCATCCCGGATGGACGGCCGGGATTTGTCACCGTGCGCACCGGTTTCGAGGACCACGCGGTACTGATCGAGGTCGCGGATAACGGCTGCGGGATCGACGCGGAAACGCAGAGGCGGATTTTCGATCCGTTCTTCACGACCAAATTTCCGGGCCGGGGCCTGGGTTTGGCCGCCGTCGAGGGAATCGTTCGCACATTGAACGGCCGGATTGCCGTCGAGAGTGCGGTGGGGCTTGGCACCCGCATCCGGGTGGTCCTGCCTGTTCCCGAAGCGTCGAAAACCGTGCAGGCCGCGGTGGACGCACCCCAAACGGTTGCTGCCGCCGAGTACGGCGCCGTGCTGATCGTGGATGATGAACCGATGATCCGCAAAATGGCCGGCGCTTTGCTTAAGAAGCGCGGCATTCCGGTGTTGGAAGCAGGCAGCGGCAAGGAAGCCATCGAGCGGCTTACCCGCGAAGGGAACGCCATCCGCGCCATTCTGCTGGACCTCGCCATGCCCGAAATGCCGGGAGACGTGGCCCTGCCGATCATTCGCAAATTGCGGCCGGACGTCCGTGTGATCGTGAGCAGCGGTTTCCAGGACCGGGACGTGCAACAGCATTTCGGCCACATCGAGCCGTGCAGCTTCCTGCCCAAGCCTTACACCAGCGAGCAACTGCTGGCGGAGGTTCTCCCTGCCGTGAGCCGGCGCTAGGAGGCGACATGAATCAACCTCTGCATGTTCTCATCATCGAAGATTCGGAAAGCGACATGGGGCTGATCGTGCGCCAACTGGAGAACGCGGGTTACGACGTTCACGCGAGCTGTGTGCAAACCGCCCAGGACTTGCACGCGGCGCTGGCGGCTCCGGCGTACGATGCGATCATCGCCGACTATCGCCTGCCTCAATTTGACGCTCCCGCGGCTCTGGCCATCGTACGGGAGGGGGGCCACGACATTCCATTCCTGGTGGTTTCCGGCGCCATCGGCGAGGAACGCGCGGTGGCCATGATGAAAGCGGGCGCTCACGACTACGTCATGAAGAGCAACCTGGCGCGCCTGGCGCCCGCCGTAGAGCGTGAGATGCGGGACGCCCTGGCCCGGCGGGAACTGCGGCGCACCGAGGAGGAGCGGCAGAAGCTCGAGGAGCAATTCCGGCGGGCGCAGAAACTGGAAAGCATTGGACGGCTGGCCGGCGCGGTGGCGCACGATTTCAACAACATGCTCACCGTGATTACCGGTTACGCGCAGTTGGGACTGAGTGAAGTGACTCCGCAGGACGGCTTGTACGATGCGTTCACCCAGATCGGCGACGCGGCCAAACGGGCATCCGACCTGGCCCGGCGGCTGCTGGCCTTCAGCCGGCCCCAGCCGGCCGAGGCACGAGATGTTGTCCTCAACGAGCTGGTGTGTAATTTCGAGAAGATGCTGGGGCGTGTTCTCGGCAACAGAATTCAGCTTGAAATTTCGCTCGACCCGCGCGCTGCAGTCATCCATGCTGACCCCGGCCAGATCGAGCAAATCCTGATGAACCTGGCCGTCAACGCCAGGGATGCCATGCCCGAAGGCGGCCGATTGACAATCGAGACCGCCCCGATTCCGGCGGGCGGCCAAATTCAACTCAGGGTAGGCGATACCGGCACAGGCATGTCTCCGGAAGTGATGGCGCACATTTTCGAGCCATTCTTTACTACGAAAGAAGAGGGCAAGGGCACCGGTCTCGGTCTGGCGACGGTTTACGGAATCGTCAAGCAGGCCCACGGCGCTATCGAGGTCGCAAGCGAACCAGGCAGAGGCACAACTTTTACGTTGGTGTTTCCGGCGCTACCAAGTCACGCTTCGGAGGGATGAGCGCTTCTTTGCCAGCGCAACAGGCGGCGCATGGCGATGTACGCAATCAGCCCGGCCGGCAGCGCGAAGCACATCCACGCGGCGGCGGTATGCAGTGCGAGTACCCAGAAACCGGGCGCGGCGCCGAACAGCAACTTTCCAAGGCGGGCAAACGGCCAGAGGAGGAGGAGTTGCAACGGGTAGACAAGATAGTTCACCAGTTGCAGGGCGGGAAAATTGAGCCGGAGCACGACCGCCGCGATGCCGCATAAGACGGTAGGCACCCCGAACAACGGACAGATTCCGAGCACGAACCCTAAAGCGACGCTCAAGGCCAATGTTTCCACCGAAACCCCTTCGCGCAGCCAATGGCAAAGCCGTTTCCCACCCTGGGACCAAGAATTCACCGTAATCCCCCCGGCGATAATTAGATGCAAACCAATGCCCAAAGGTGTCGGTTTATCGGTTTGTTTTCATCCAAACGGAAGGGTTAGCGCGTGCGCCCACCGGCTACGGGGCGCTTGCCGGGGTTGCGCGCGGGCACGCGTTCCCGCGGCGCCGGTACGGCCGGGGGTAAAGCCGGGCCGCGCGCCGGAGCAGCCCTCGGGCCCTGGCGTTGGAGCTCCCGGATCATCGCAGCCATCATTCCCAACATTCCGGCCACCAGCAGCCACTCCACGGCCGCGCCGCCGGATTCCCCGAAGTGGTCGCCCAGGTACGTCACGCCGCCGCCGTGACGCGAAAACCAGCCGTGCCACAGCAACCGGTCCTCATCCTTCCACGCCGCCAGAGTCGCGGTGACGCTGCGGGCGCGCGCGGCGAAACCGGCATCGCGGCTGCCGCGCTCCAGCATGGCCGCCAACCACTGGCCGGCCATCTGATATTCGTGCTTCTGAAACCAGTTGGTCCACGCGGACTGAGAGAGAGAGTCAGGCCCCGGGGCGCCGACCGATGCGCCCGCGCCGCGAAACTCCACGCCGCGAAACAGAGTCTGCGAGGGCGTATTTTCCATGCCCTCGATCTGCACCTGCAACCACACGCCGGACGCGAAATCCAGGGCGCAGCCGCACAGCACCACCGCGGCCAGCAGCCGCCGCGACAACATGGCGCCCGCCACCAGCGTCAGGCCGAGGAAGGCTATGGGCAACAGCGTCAGATGAGCCAGCCCGAAGTAGTCGCGCTCGCCGGTGGACGCCACCCCGAGTACGAAGCAGAACGGAATCATGACGGCCCAAAACCAGCGGATGGGCGCGGGCGTCCGCGGGGTACGCAAAGCCCGCCAGTACATCCACGCGGCTACCAGACCGCCGGCCAGCCCGATCATCAGCAGGAGATTGGTTTGATAGGAGATGAAAAAGTCGTCACGCAGCTTGCCCAGCCGGTTCGGCTGCTGAAAGGCGTCCAGCAGGCCGGGATCGCGAAGTGCCGCCGGCACAATTGTGTCCGCAAGGATGCCGGCGATTTTTTCCAGGTTGTGGCCCGCATACCGCTGGCTGGTGGTCACGCTGGTGTTGGAAGCGAAAGTTTGGTGGGCGCCGAAGGTGTGGATGGACCAGCCGAACCAGGTGGCCAGAAACAGGCCGCACAGCGCGGCGATGGCCGCCACCTCGCGCCATTTCGCAGGCCGCCGCCGGAACACCACGAGCAGGTAGTGCAGCGTGAAGAACACCACGTAAGGCCCCGCCGAATAGTGAACCAGCGTTGCCGCCGCCAGCGCCAGAAACGCGGCGGCCATGCGCGGGCTGTCCTGCCTTCGCCACGCCGCCAGATAGAAATGGACCGCCAGCAAAATGTAGAAGGCGGCAAAAGCTTTCGTCCAGGTATAAGTGGCCGCCTCCATCACCACCGGGTTGAGGGCGAACAAAACCACCGGCGGCAGGACGCGGGCACGGCGGCGGCCGGCCAGACGCGGCAGCAACTGGCAGCACGCCAGAAACGGCAGCAGGTTCAGAAAGGCGAAAATCACCTGGAGATTTTCGAAGCGGTCGCCGGTTTGGGCCAGAAAGAAAGCGGCCACCACGTTCATCATGGGCGGCCGGGCGGGCAGCGCATAATGCCCCATAATGCCGGTGCTGGCCGGAAAGCGGTAGAGGAAATACAGGCTGCGCTGAAAATGTTCCAGCCAGTCGCTGGTCCAGGACGCCCCGGAATAAGTGCGGATTCCGGCCAACATGGCCAGCGTCCAGGCAAACAGAAAGGCATATCCATAGACCGCCCGCCGCACCGCGGGCGCGTGCCACAGCCGCGCTGCATCCTTGCGCGCCGCCACCGCCAGGATGGCGCAGGCCAACGTTACGGCGGCATAGGGCAAGGGATGGATGCGGCCGTCGGAGGGGCCCAGGCAAAATATGATCCAGGACGCCAGGTAGATCAGCGCCAGGGAAAGCCCCACCGACCCGCACAGCTTTTCCATGGGACGCCAGCGCAACCGCCGCAGCAGATAAAATCCCGGCGCGAAGCCGCAGAGGGCCAGCAGAACCGGCAGGAGCAGGATGGACACTACCAGGGCCATAGACCTATGCCAGAATTCAGGAGTCAGAAGACAGAATAACGCATCGGGCTTTTCGGCTGACTTCTAGCTCCTAAGTCCCCGTTGTTGTACCATAGGGATTCGCTTCATGAAGGCCCTTTTGGAAGTGCTCCGGCCCGGAGATGGCGATTGGGAACTTGCTCAGGCTCTCGATCCCACCCGCCTGCCGGAACACATCGCAATCATCATGGACGGCAACGGCCGGTGGGCGGGCCGCCGGCGTTTGCCGCGCGTCGCCGGACACCGCGCCGGCATCGGACCGGTACGCTCCACGGTGGAAATCTGCGCGCGGCTGGGCGTGAAGGTGCTGACGTTGTATGCCTTCTCGGTGGAAAACTGGAAGCGCCCGCGTCACGAAGTGGAAACCCTTTGGCGGCTGCTGCGCTACTACTTGCGCCAGGAACTGCCCGACCTGCAGAAGAACGACATCCGGTTGCAGGCCATCGGACGGCTGGACGCTCTGCCGCCGCAAGTGCGGCGTGAACTGGAATCGGCGGTGGAAGCCACCTCCGCCAATCGCGGCCTGCTGGTGAACCTCGCCATCAATTACGGGGGGCGCGCGGAAATCGTGGACGCGGTGAATGCCGCGCTGGACATGGCACGGCTGGACGGCAGCATTCAGACGCTCAAGCTGGACGAGGATTTGATCGCCACCAACCTCTATACGGCCGATTGCCCCGACCCCGACCTGCTCATCCGCACCTCGGGCGAAATGCGCATCAGCAACTTTCTGCTGTGGCAGATCGCCTACGCGGAACTCTACGTCACCCATACCCTCTGGCCCGATTTCACGCGCACCGACCTGCTGCAGGCGGTTCTCGAATACCAGAAGCGCGACCGCCGCTATGGCGGCCTAAGCGCCGTGCCCGTCAATGGCACCGCCGTGCCTAAACCCCTGCCCGCGGGTGACGACCTCATCGAAGCGCTGCGCTAGTCATGAAGCGCGTTCTGACCGCCGCTGCTCTCATCCCCATTGTCTGCTACGTAGTGCTGTGGGCCGACTACCGCGTGTTCCTGTTGGTATTGGCCGCCTCGGCCTGCCTGACGTGGCGCGAATGCCGCGAGATCACGCTGGGACGTGGAGGCGGCGATCTTTCCTGGCAGAGCCTGCTCAGCCAGGCAGCGGGCCTGCTGCTGCTGCTGACGGCATACGGAAACTGGTGGTTGATCGTTCTGCCGCTGACGGCTGCATTGGTGCTTTTCAAGCAAGCCGCCCGGCTGGCGCAGATACCGCGCCTGGTGGTGCTGACTTTGGGAGTGTTCTATATTTTCGGCGCCTGGTGGTGCGCCATTCCGCTGCGCGCCCAAAACCCGCACTGGCTGATGTACGCGCTGCTGGTAAGCTGGACCGGCGACATCGGCGCGTATTACATCGGCCGCCGGTTCGGACGCCACCGTCTGGCCGAACGCATCAGCCCCAAGAAGTCGTGGGAAGGCGCGGCCGCTTCGGTAGCCACGGCGTTGCTGCTGGCGGGTGCTTACCTGGTGTACTTCGTGGGCGTTCCGATTGCACGGGCCGCCGTGCTCACCGCCGTGGCGAACGTGGCCGGGCAGCTTGGCGACCTGGTGGAATCGGGGATTAAGCGCGGCGCCGGCGTGAAAGACAGCGGCTCCATCCTGCCCGGCCACGGTGGCTTCTTCGACCGCGTGGACAGCACGCTGTTCACGCTGCCGGTGGTGTATTTGTATTTGCGATTGCTGGCGGCGAGTTAAGGTGGGGCAGGCGGTTTCGCCTGCCGATTCTCCGTATCACGCGGATGCTGGCAGGCGAAACCGCCTGCCCCACCCTGCCCACTACTGTTTTTCCGTTTTCTTCGTGTCCTTGCGCGTCTGCTTGCTCTGGCGTTCGTTCTCACGGCCTCGCGGAGCGCTTTCCTGGTGCGGCGTTTCCGAATTACGCGGCGCCGGTTCCGTGCTTGCCGCGGGCGTCGAGTTATTCACTGGTGGACGAGGCTGCACCGCGGGCTGGTTGGCCGGTGGGTTCGAAGTCTGGTTGTAGGGCCGTGCGCTGGGCGGGCGATCGTTACGCACCGGCGGCCCAGAGGGCGCTACCTCGGCGCCGGGACGAGGTCCGCCGAATCCGGGCCGAGGGCCGCCGCCGCCCGGACCGCCGGTGGGCGCGCCATTCGCTCCCACCACGTTGCGCACCATGGGATGCGGCGCGGGGGCGCCCCCTGGGCCCGAGCGGAAGCTATTCTCCGCCGCCGGATCGAGTGGCCGGCCCCCGTTGGCGCGCAGCGCCTGCTCTTTGGCCGCGAAGGCAACCGGGGGAGGCGGAGGCGCATTGCGCGCCACTACCGTGCGCTCCACGAACCGGGCCGGCGGCGCATGCACGGCCACCACTACTCCGCCATGTCCCAGCACCGCTTCGCGCGTGGGCACCACCCGGGCCGACTCCACGATCTCGGCTTGCGCCATGACGCCCGGCCGCACGGCCACCGCCGCCACGGCCACCGGACGGCCGGCGGCAAACGCCGCGTGCGGCACCACCGTCACCGCGCCCACCACGTTCTGGTTCATGTAATGCACGCTCGTGACGTTGTTGATCACGGTGACGTTGCTGACGTGCACGATATTCACGTTCTGGACATAAACGGCGCTCACGTGATACGCGGGCCGGTAGACTTCACCGGGCCCCAGGGGGAACCAGGCCGCCACGCCCACGCCGCCGCCCAGCCCCACCGCCACGCCGAAGCGCGGACCGCCTACGAACGCCACCAGCGCCGGCGCGTACACCGGCCGCACACCCACCACGATCCGTCCGGGGGCCCACACCCACATACCAGCCGCGAAGGCCCAGCGCCCGTAGTGGAAGGGAGCAAACCCCCAGGGAGCATCGTCAATCCACGTCCAGCCCCACGGGTCCACCCACGCCCAATGTCCGAAGCGGTAGGGCGCCCAGCCCGGCGCCACACCGGCCGGTGTCCAAACCCAACCGTAAGGTGGAACGTTGCGCCATACACCATACTGGTCCAGATCCTCGTAGCCGATCATCTCGCGCGGCACATAGAGGGCCGCCACCATGGAGGCTTCGCGGCGGTCGCGATCCATCGCCCATTGATCGAACCCGTCCGGCGGAGGCGCCGGGCCCATTTGCTGCTGCACGGAGTCGGTGCCGATGATTTGCGCGCCTTCGCCCGCGCGGATGGGGAATGCCGCTCCGCCGCCGGTGACTTCCGCTTCCCCGGCCCGCACCACCGCGAAAGTCGTATTCTGGTCACCATCCGCGTTGATGCGGTAGTCGCCCGGCCGCAGCAGCGAAATGGCCACGTTCGGCGTGTCCACTTCGAAGCTCTCGTTCTCACCCAGGTAGCGGATGTGAACGTCGATGGCGCCGCCGGTCACGCTCAACTGCACGATGCGGTCGTCCAGGTTCAAAACCGATAGCGCCGTCTCGCCGTTCATGCGGATGGCAGTCGATCCCACGTGCAGCTCCGCCTTGGAGCCCGCTTCGGTCCAAAGGTGGTCGCCGATGGTGAGGGGATAATTCAGTGTCGCCGGAGCCCA
>Ga0187817_10000808_pt1 | contig 14172 bp, 11 predicted proteins | sample NC_wetland_sal_i_17_FD_132431 | JGI IMG/M metagenome (GOLD analysis project Ga0187817, IMG submission 132431) | Wetland sediment microbial communities from Neuse River Estuary, North Carolina, USA - SO4_2 | ecosystem: Environmental > Aquatic > Freshwater > Wetlands > Sediment | place: USA...
CCGAAGCCAAGTTGCGCTAGACAGGACATCCGAACTTACGGTCGCCATGCGTATTCGTGGCAGGCGGATGACGTGACGCCGGTATAGTCAACCGCTCATACCGTAAGAACGCCGGTAGTTCCCTGCTAATGGTCCGACACCGACTGGCTTCGGCCAGTCATGTCAGTCCCCCAAACACTCCACTCCCCGCCCAAAGCGGGGAGTTTTTTTATCCCCGTTAATCGGCCTTGCCTTAGCCTTGGTGCTTTCGCGTTCGGAGCTTCACGCATGCGCCCTCTCGTCTTGTTCTTTCTCGCCGTCATCGCGGCGTCGCCAGCAAAGGCCCGCGAGATGCCGAAGGGATTCGTCTATCTGCGTGACGTCGATCCGACCATCCTTCAGGATATGCGCTATGCGAGCGAGCACAACTTCACGGGCCATGCCGTTCCTGGCTACGACGCACCGGAATGCGTGCTGGTGAGCCAAGCCGCTGAGGCGCTAAAGGCGGTACAGGCGGAGCTCCGAGAGAAGCAGCTTGCGCTCAAAGTCTATGACTGCTATTGGCCGGCGCGCGCGGTGAAGCCCTTCGTCACTTGGGCCAAGCTCCCCGACGATCCCAAAGCGAAATCCACCTATTACCCCGCGCTCCAAAAGCGCGATCTGTTTCCGGACTATGTCGCGCTCGTCTCAAGCCATTCCCGCGGCGCCACAATGGACCTGACCATCGTCCCGCTCAACCCGGGCGAACCGGCCAGCCCCCCGCCCGGCACCCCCACGCCCTGCACGGCCGCACTTGGGAAGCGGGCGCCTGACACCAGCATCGACATGGGAACCGCCTTCGACTGCTTCGACGTAAAGGCACATACGCGGGTTCCAGCCCTCACACCGGAGCAGCAGCAAAACCGTCAAATGCTGGTTGAGGCTATGAGTCGCCAAGGCTTCAAGAACTACGAGAAGGAGTGGTGGCACTTCACCCTTGAGCGCGAGCCCTATCCCGACACGGTGTTCGATTTCCCCATCACCCCGCGCGCGCAGAGCGCAACACCAGCGGAGGTGAAGAAATAGCTGGGCTTTTGGGCTTGGGGCCTTGCGGCGCCTGGCGGTGCCTATTCGTCGCGGTAGACGCGCTCGCGCCGTTCGTGGCGCTCCTGGGCTTCGACGCTCAAGGTCGCGATCGGCCGCGCATCGAGGCGCTTCAGGCTGATCGGTTCGCCGGTCTCCTCGCAATAGCCGTAGGTGCCTTCGTCGAGGCGGCCAAGGGCAGCGTCGATCTTGGCGATCAGCTTGCGCTGCCGGTCACGGGCCCGAAGCTCGAGTGCCCGCTCGGTCTCCGTGCTCGCCCGGTCGGCGATATCGGCATGCTGGGCCGATTCGTCTTGCAGGTGCTGCAGCGTCTCCTTGGTCGACCGGAGGATTTCCTCGCGCCAAGCCAGCAGCTTGCGCCGGAAATAAGCGCGCTGGCACTCGTTCATGAAGGGCTCGTCGTCGGAGGGCCGATAGTCTTCGGGGATTTTACGCTTCGGCCGCATGAAAGCCTCTGCCAAACGCATGGTCTTCATTCCTCGGGCCTTAGGCCCCGTCTCCCCTGGCCGGTTGAGAGCAATCGCGGCCCCCGCCGGTCGGCACCGTATTTACGGAAGCGGCGCACCAAGTCAAGTGAGCAGAGGCTCTTGACAAATGTTCCTTGTGCGGAGCCAGCCGCTTCGTTGCGGCAGGATAGAGTCAGAGCTCAATTACAGGCGAATGACAGGGCGTTGATATGAGAATTACCGGCAGAATCGCTGGCCGATGGGCTTGGGTCCCGGGCTTGCGCACCCCAACTCTTCGTCACCCCGCCCAAGGCGCTAAAAGGCGTTAGAGGACAGCCAGAAGCGTGCAGATCTCTACATTCACCCACGGCGCCGTCGACGCGATTCGCAACATCGGCGACTTCGCGTCAGACCTCGTCGAGCCGACCGTGCGGCTCGGCGTCACGGGACTCGCGCGCTCCGGCAAGACCGTGTTCATCACCGCGCTCGTACACAATCTGATGGCTGGCGCGCGCATGCCTTTCTTCGATACCATGGCGCATGGCCGCATGCTCCGCGCCTATCTTGAGCCCCAGCCTGACGATCAGGTACCGCGCTTCGACTATGAGCGGCACATGGCCGATCTCACCGCGACCCCACCACGCTGGCCGGACAGCACGCGCCGCATCAGCCAGCTTCGTCTGGCGATCGAATACGAGCCGCAGAAGTTCTGGAAGCGGCAGCTCGGCTACAATCGACTGAACATCGACATCGTCGACTATCCGGGCGAATGGCTGCTCGATTTGCCGCTGCTCACGCTGGACTACTTGCATTGGTCGCATCAGGCGCTCAAGCAGAGCCGGGCTCCGAGCCGAAAAGTCGCGGCGAAGAATTGGCACACGGCGCTCGCCGAGATCGATCCAGCCGCGCCTGCCGACGAGACCGTGGCGCAGCGGCTTGCCGATCTGTTCAAGGCCTATTTGCGCGACGCGCGCGCCGACAGTCACGCGCTTTCCACACTGCCGCCGGGACGCTTCCTTATGCCGGGCGATCTTGAAGGCTCGCCGGCGCTGACCTTCGCGCCGCTGGATGCGAAGGGAGAGACGAACTTTCCGAAGATCTCACTCTGGGCGATGATGGCGCGGCGCTATGAAGCCTATAAGACCCACGTGGTGCGGCCCTTCTTCCGCGATCATTTCGCGCGGCTCGACCGGCAGATCGTGCTCATCGACGTGCTCGCGGCGCTGAACGGTTACAAGCCCGCGGTCGCCGATCTCGAGCGCGCTATGACCGAGATTCTCGAATGCTTCAGGACCGGAGCGAACAGCCTCTGGTCGAGCCTGTTCGCGCCGCGCATCGATCGCATCGTGTTTGCCGCGACCAAGGCTGACCATTTGCACCATTCAAACCACGACCGGCTTGAAGCGATTCTCGCCGCGCTCACTGAAGATGCGATGGGGCGCGCGCATTATGCTGGTGCCGCGGTGAAGGCGCTCGCGCTCGCCGCCATCCGGGCGACGCGCGAAGGCACGGCGAGGCGGAACGGCGAGGCGCTTCCCTGTATCGTCGGCTATCCGTTGCCGGGCGAAACGATCGGGCGACGGTATTTCGACGGAAGCGAAGCCTTCGCCATCTTCCCCGGCGATCTGCCCGCCAACCCCGAGACGGCTCTCCGTCGCCCGCATGCTCAGCCTGACGACGTGCGCTTCGTGGGCTTCCGCCCGCCGAACCCGGTGCCGCTGCCGTCCGGCGGCTTTGCCCCCTTTCCCAATATTCGCCTCGACCGCGCGTTGCAGGCGCTGATTGGAGACCGCCTTAAATGACGAAGCCACGCAAGCCCGCATCCTTCCGTCTCGAGGAGATCGAGGTCGTCGAAACTCCTCTCTCGCCGCCCGCCATCGCCACCGACGTGGTGCAGCTTCCGGCGACCGTGCGCGCTCTGCCAGCGCTTGAGCGCGGCTGGCGCTGGGGCACCATCTTGCTTGCCGCAATCGGCGGTCTCGTCGGGCTGGCCTCAATGTTGTGGCTGCACGATCTGGTGCGCGAGACGATGGCGCGGCAGGATTGGTTCGGCTGGACCACCCTCGGCCTGCTCAGTCTCGCCATTCTCGCGCTTGTGATGATCATCCTGCGCGAGGTGGCAGGCCTCGCGCGGCTTGGTCGGCTCGGCCGGCTCCGCCACGAGGCCGACGCCGCCGCCGTGGAAGGCGACAAGGCGCTTGCGCTGGACGTGGTGAGCCGGCTGAAGCGCCTCTATCATGGGCGCAAGGACCTCGCCTGGGGTCTCGCGCGTCTCGCCGAGCACGAGGGCGACATCATGGATGCCGCCGAGCTCTTGCGACTTTCCGAGCGCACGCTTGTGGCGCCCCTCGATCCGCTGGCGCGGAGCATCGTGGCGGTATCGGCCAAGCGCGTATCGGTGGTCACGGCGGTGAGCCCTGGCGCGCTCATCGACATGCTGTTCGTGGCCGGTGAGAATTTACGCATGCTGCGCCGGCTCGCGACGCTCTACGGCGCGCGACCCGGCATGCTGTCGCTGCTCAAGCTCGCGCGCATGGTCGTGACCCATATCGTGCTGACCGGCGGCATCGCGCTTGGCGACGACGTGATCCAGCAGCTCGTGGGACACGGGCTCACGGCGAAGCTCTCGGCGCGTCTCGGTGAAGGTCTTTTTAACGGCGCGCTCACCACGCGAATCGGGCTTGCGGCGATCGATGTTTGCCGTCCCCTGCCCTATATCGAAGTGCAACGGCCGCGCTTTCGCGAGCTTGTGGCTGAAGTTGCCGGACTTCGCTAATGCGCGAATCCAGCATTACTCGCCGGACACAGGCCCAGTGGATAATGGGGATAAGCAATTCTCGCCCTCTCGCCCTCCGCGCGGCGTTATGTAGGATGACCATGTGAGCGGACGGATTGTTGAAGGTGCTGACGGGATCATCCGAAAGTATCTTAGGAGCAATCCGAAGGGTGCCTGAGGAGGACTCCGAAGGCGCCGGAGACGGTCCGACAGCTCATTCGGGCTAGGCAAGCCCAAGGTCGCTCGTTGCCATGGGCGGCTAAAGGCGGAGGGGTTAGCAAGCGCAGGGTGCCACGGCCTGTCGGCTTTGCCGCAATGCCGTGAGGTGGAGTCGATAGGGCTCTTTGCGCCGCACGCTCAACCGCCGGACCCCGGTTCCAATCTGGCCAAGGTTGGGATCGCGTCGCAGCCACGCGACGTTAAATAACGGGCCTAGGCCGGGATCGCGCTGCCTCGTTGTGGGCAACCATAAAGGCGCGTGATCCAGAGACCGGAAGGTCTCGCGGCGCCGAGATGATCGTCCCGAACGGGCGTGAGGCTCGACATCGCACAGGGAGGCGGGGCTTCGGCTCCGCCTTTCCTTTTTCCGGCTCGCCTTTCCGCTGCAATTTGGTCCTCTTAGCGAGCGGGTCCTGGTCCGCTAAGATGCGCCGCCATGATCAAATTGGCGGAATTGAGGGCGTAGGATGCGGAGCTATTCCCGTGTGCTCCTCATCGTGGCGGCAGGCGTGAGCCTGGCGGTCCTCCAAGGCTGCTCGACGGTCGGCCGCATCACCAGTAAAGGCAAGGAAGGTGCCACCACCGACCAGACGGCGCGCTATGTACCGCCGGCGGATCCCCTGGCGAGGCCAATTCAGGTGGCTTGGACCTCGGCGCGGGCGAGCTATTGCGGGTTCATGTTCGACCCCGTGAAGCTCAAGAACGACTACATGGCGGATGAAAGCCGCAGGGGCATCGATCCCCATCAACTGCAGCACATATCGGAGACCTACGACTACACGCGCGACTCGGTGACCGACACGATCAAGGCCGATCCCAAATATTGCACCAAGGAGCGCACCGATGCGATCCGCGCCGACCTGAAGCGCTATCTCGCTGGAGACTATACGCCGACGGCCCGTCTTGCGCGCTAAAGTCAGTTGGTCGGTGTCGTCTGCGATGTTGGCGCGGATCCCGTGATCACCGGATAGGAGGCGGGAGCACCAGGTTCCGCGGGAACTTGCGAAAGCTCCGGTCGCGGTTCTGATCGCGGCGCAGGGGCTAGCGCGAGGTGGTCTGGCGCGGCTGGCTCGTGCTTGATCTTCTCGGCAAGGCGGAAGAGCGCGGTCTCGTCCTCCTCGCCGGTGAGCAGATAGGCGATGCCGTCGTCCGTCCAGGACACCGAGCCGATCGCGCCCTCCTGCTTGAAGGCTGGCTCGCCGTCTCCGCTGCCCCGCATGGCGTAGAGCGCGAGCGGCGCGCCTTCGGCGCCGAGATAGAGTATCTGGGCGAGCGGCTTGTCGCCGAAGCGCAAGAGCTGGGCGCGCACGAATTTGAAGCCTTGCGGCTGAAGATCCGGAAGCTTCACCGCCGGTCCGATGGCTTGCGCAAGTTGGAAGGCCACGAGATCGAGATTGCCCTGGCTTTCCAGGCCGACCTCGACGCTGTCGCCGAAAAGAAGCGCCTGAGCGCGCAGCACTTGCTCCTGCCAGGTCGTCGGCGCAATCGGCGCTGGCACAACCTTAGGAGCCGGAGTAGCCGCGGCGACCGGCTGCGCTCGAGGCGCTAGCGCCGGCTGGCGAAGCGCAGTGCGGTCCGGTGTGACGAGCGGCCAGCCATAGCCGCCGACGAGTGCCGCGAGCGCAAGTCCAATGCCGACGACGGCGAGCCCGACCCTGCCAAGGCCGTTGCCGCGCTGCCGTTCGATCCGCGGCGGCAGCATGGGCGCGGCCAGCACTTCCACCACCTCGCCGGCAAGAATCGCCTCGAAGGCGGATTCGAGCCTGCCATGGGCCTCTTTGAGCGCATCGACGCGGCGGGCGATCACGTCGTCCTGCTCAAGCACCTTGTCGACGGCGCGGGTCTGCTCGCGTACGAGCTGTCCGTCGACATAGGCTACGAGCAATTCGTCACTGAGCTCGGTCATTGGTCGTCGTCCTGTGATTTCCTCGGATAGAGAGTCTCGATGGTGGCACTTGCTTGGGCTTGTGCCGGCGAAGCAGAGCCGAGGCGATCGGCCAAGCTCGCAGTCGCCAGGATCAGGCGTGCCTGAATGGTATCGGGATTCATGTCGAGCACGCGGCCGGCATCCTCGTAGTCGAAGCCCTCGCCATAGACGAGGAGGAGCGTGCTCCGCTGTTGCGGCGGCAAGTGCCCGAGAAAATTCGCGGTGAGCGCGTCGAAATCCGCTTCTTGGTCCTTCGGAAAGAGCCGCTCGAAATCCCTTTCGCTCGCCTTCGCCTGACGCAGTGGGTCGGAGTGATTGCGAAGCTCGCTCAGCCACAGCCGGTAAATCTCGGCGAAGGCCCAGCGATCGAGCGGTGTCCCGCGCTGATAGCGGTGCTGATCTGTCAGCATGCGCAGAAGGGCGCGCCGAAGCAGGGCTTTGCCCGCCCTCTTCTCGCCGACCAGCACGTCGGCGAAACGCTTGAGTCTTGGCAGCATGGTAATGAGGTCATGCCGCACGGACTCGTGATGGATGTTTGCCTGCACGCGTGATCCCCCTGCCGCTTGGGTGAGTGCTGGCGATTTCGCGTGAAGGGCCCCTCCTCACGCGAATCAGTAGGATATCACATCCGGTAATTCCTCGGCCCTGCAGCGTTAACGGCCAGGCAAAAAGCGCTTGCGTCGAAGGTGTGGCTGCCTATTGTTTGCGCAAAGCAGCAGCAAGGCTCACGCATGTCGGTCGTGCCCCACACTGCGAATGAGACGGAGTCGGGACCTGAAGAGAATGCTCAGTCATCGCCGAGCGTTCAGGATTTCGCCAACTCCGCATTGCCCCCCACGGATGCGACGGTAAGCACGGGAGCCGCCGGCCACGAGGCAGCGGCGAACGCTGCCGCGCTGCAGCGCGAAGTCGTGCGGGATCAGGTCGCCCAACGTATCGCTGGCCTTGCCGACAAGACCGCAAACCGCACCAAGAAAGCCACGGCTTCGGCGGTTGCCGCGGGCAAGGTGGGCATTGCCAAGGCCGCGAAGATCGGCCGAGAAACCGTGCTTCCCGAGCTTGGCCGCACTGGCGCCAAGTTGCGCGAGCGCACCCGGCCCGAGAGGCTTGCGAAGGACTACCGCGAGTTTCTGCTCTGGCTCCATGCGAACGTGCTCGACAGCGCGATCGAGCGGCTGTTCTTCGTTCCCACCAAAGGCCATGTGCCGCTCGCGAGCCTCACCGTACGCGGCCACAATCGGGCAAGCGGCCACGACTACAAGCCGTCGCCCTATTTCGTGTTCAAATGGGCGCTGTCGGCGGTGGATGACGAGGACATCAGCCGCATGAGCTTCATCGACTATGGCGCTGGCAAGGGGCGCGTCATGCTGCTCGCCTCCCAGCTTCCCTTCACCGCGGTCGGCGGCATCGAGTTCGCCGAGGAGCTGCACGACAACGCCACGATGAATATCGCGCAGTTTCCCAGGAGCCGCATGAAATGCCGCAACGTGGAGTGCGCGCTCGACGACGTGGTCAACATCACCCCGCTCGACGGCGAGGCGGTCCACTATTTCTTCAGTCCGTTCGCGCCGGAGATCTTCGCCGAAGTGCTTAGGGGGATCGTCGCCTCGTACCATGCGCGGCCGCGGCGCCTCTATGTGATCCTGATCGACATGGACGCGGCCGAGTTCATGCACAAGACCGGCGTGTTCCGCGAGGTGAAGCTCCCGCCCGCCGAGCGCATGCAGGCGCAGACGCTGAGCCCCTACAAGATCGCCGTCTACCGCTCGCTCGCGTGAGCTTCTGGCGGCGCTACCTCACGCCGAGCTTCTTCTGCAGTCTCGAAGACGACGTCGTGTATTGGAAGATCAGCTTTTTGTCGGGATAGACGTATTTGTGGGCCTGCTGCGCCATGAGCGCAGCCTCGTGGAAGCCGGACAGAATGAGCTTGAGCTTCCCGGGGTAGGTGTTGATGTCGCCGATGGCGAAGATGCCCTTCTCGCTCGTCTCGAACTTCTCGGTGTCGACCGGAACGAGGTTCTCGTGGAGCTGGATGCCCCAATCGGCGACCGGACCGAGTTTCATAGTGAGGCCGAAGAACGGCATCATGATCTCGGTCGGCTGCTCGAAGATGGTGCCGTCGGCGCCCTTCACTGTCACTGAGCGCAGCTGACCGCCTTCGCCATGCAGCTCCGTCACCTGACCGAGCTTGAAGCTGATATCGCCGCTGTCCACGAGCGTCATCATCTTCTGCACCGACGCGGGCGCCGCTCTAAAGTCGGGCCGGCGGTGCACCAGTGTGATCGACTTGGCGACCGGCTGCAGATTCAAGGTCCAGTCGAGGGCTGAATCGCCACCGCCCACGATCAGCACGTCGCGGCCGCGGAAGTTCTCCATCTTGCGCACTGAATAGAACACCGACTTGCCTTCATACTCCTCGATGCGGGGAAGCGGCGGACGCTTCGGGGTGAACGATCCGCCGCCGGCCGCGATCACCACTATTTTGGCCTCGATCGTGGTGCCGAGATCGGTCGTGACCCGAAAGCCGCCATCGAGCCGCTCGAGCGTCTCCACCCTCTGATTGAAGTGGAACTCAGCGCCGAAGGGCTTGATCTGATCCGTGAGCTTGTCGGTCAGCTCCTGCCCCATGACGATGGTGAGGCCAGGAATGTCGTAGATCGGCTTCTCCGGATAGAGCTCGGTGCATTGGCCGCCAGGCCGGTCGAGGATGTCGACGACGTGGGCTTTGATGTCGACGAGGCCGAGCTCGAAGACGGCGAACAGGCCGACCGGCCCAGCCCCAATTATTACGGCATCGGTTTTGATGACAGTTTCGGCCATGGGCAGTTAGATCTGTTTCTCGGGAATGCGCACCAGTAGGCCGTCGAGCGCGTCGGTGACTTTGATCTGACAGCTCAACCGGCTTTCGCTGCGTACGTCGAAGGCGAAGTCGAGCATGTCCTCCTCGATCTGCGCAGGGCTTCCGGTCGCCTCGTGCCAGGCCTCATCCACATAGACATGGCAGGTCGCGCAGGCGCAGGCGCCGCCGCATTCGGCGGCAATGCCGGGTATCGAGTTCTTCACCGCCGCCTCCATAACCGTCATGCCTGGCTCAGCCTCGACGGTGTGTTTGGTTCCGTCGTGCTGAATATACGTGATCCTGGCCATGGCATTGGCGCGACTTGCTTCTCTTCCAGTCTTAGGAGACGAGGCGGCAGACAGTCCCCAGCGCCCGTAGGCTACCGGCGCGAACGGGACGGTCCCCGCACGTGGCGGGTCTCTATAGGGCAATTGGAACTGAGATTCCAGCGCCTTCCGGCTGCAGCGTTGCAATGAAAATTGGCCCGCGCTCCGTGCTCTTGGGACTGAACGCGACAATCTGGAATGCGAAGGGACGACGGCTGGGACCCGCCGCATATGCGGACAGTCTGCCGACCCAGCCCGGGCAGCTTTCCAAGTCTAGCCGCCGATCGTCTTAGTTCAATTCTCTACGAGGTCGCATTTGGGGCGGTGTTACTGTCGCGTTTTTGCAACCAAGGGGGTGGAAAGAGGCCGTCAAACAGTCAAGCCGCCCGGAATCTGTCAACAATAAGAAGTGCTTGTCACGTCTAAAGCACAATTGCGGATTAAACTTTTTTTAGCCCAAAAAATTCGTTAACGATACGGAGCGGGGGAAAATGCGTCTCGGGGCCACTTTCGGTGTAAATTCAAGCCGGAAGGATGAGCTAACCGCTAGGACGCCCGCGCCGCTGGCGGCGGTGTTTGAGTGCCCGGCGCAAGTTTTCTCAAGGTTAGTCTGTGCGAGGGACGCGTGATGGCGCAAGAACAAGCGAAATCTCCGCCTGCAGGATCCTTGACTGGGGGCGCAGGCGACAATCCATTTGAGTTCAAAGGGGCATCGGCGGGCGACATGGGAGAAGATGCTTCGTTCCCGACGCCTGAGTTGACCTCGGGCGCTGAGGGGCAGAGGAAGCTGTCTCTTGCTGAGCGGCTCAGGGCCGAGCAACGCAAGACGTCGGAGCCCAAAATGGATGAGACCAAGCCCGCGGATCTTGGAGATGCTGGCAGTGCAGCCGCCGCAAGAACAGCCGCGCGCGGGCGCCGTCCTGCCGGGCCCGCGCCGCGCCGCATGGCCGCAACTGCCGCCAATGACGATCTGCCGTCGATTGGCGGCCTGATCTTTGCCCTGCAACAAAAGCCGTCCAAATCGCCGTTCCTCGTCGCGCTCGTCGCGTCCCTGATTTGGTTCGTCGTCGGCGGCTTCTTTGCCTATGGACTGATCTCGACGCAGCTTGCGTCACCCGCTGGCCTTTCGGTCCTTGTCGCCAATCCGTCCGCACTTACTGCCGCCGTCACTATCCTCCTGCCGATCGCGATCTTCTGGTTCCTTTCGCTACTCGTCTGGCGGGCCCAGGAATTGCGGCTGATGGCCTCGGCCATGACCGAGGTCGCCGTCCGCCTCGCCGAGCCGGACAAGCTCGCTGAGCAATCGGTCGCCTCCTTGGGGCAAACCATCCGGCGGCAGGTCGCTGCCATGAACGACGCAATTTCCCGCGCCATCGGGCGAGCCGGTGAGCTCGAGGGGCTCGTGCATAACGAGGTCGCCGCGCTCGAGCGCTCCTACAGCGATAACGAGCTCCGCGTCCGGGGCCTGATCAGCGAGCTCGCAAGCGAGCGCGAGGCGCTTTCCAACAACAGCCAGCGGGTCAGCGAATCTTTGCGGGGCGTGGGGCAGGAGATTGCCCGCAACCTTTCCGCCGCGAGCAGCACTATCGACCAGAAGCTCGCCGAGCGCGGCTTCCAACTGACCGAGCTTCTCGTCGCCCGCAGCAACGAAGCTGCCGAACAGGTGGAGCGGGCGCAAAGCAAGGTGCAGGAACACATGCCGATTCTACTCGAGCGTCTTGGGCAGGAGCAGGAACGGCTCGGTCAGGTGATCGAAGGCGCAGCGCGAAACCTGTCGGCGCTCGAAAGCGCAGTCGGCCAGCGCACCACGGCACTCGATTATACGCTGAAGGAGCGCACCGAAGCTTTGACCACCTCGCTCGCGTCGCGGATCAATGCGTTGGAAACGACGGTGGCGCATGGCGCGCTCATCCTCGACAAGACGCTGAAAAACCGCACCGAAGCCTTTGCCACTTCCATCGGCCAGGGTGCCGTTGGGCTCGACAGCATATTGAAAGAGCGCACCAGACTGCTGGCCACGGCCATCAACGAGGAATCGGCAGGCCTCGACAAGACGCTCAAGGACCGCACCGCGGCCTTCGCTACGCTTGTCGGTCAGGGCGCTGTCGGCCTCGACAAAGCGCTGAAAGACCGCACCGAAGCCTTTGCGTCCCTCGTCAGTCAGAGCGCCATCGGCCTCGACAGCGTGTTAAAGGAACGCACCAAGCTTCTGGCGGCATCGATCACCGAGGAGTCAGCAGCTCTCGACAAGACCCTGAAGGAGCGCACGGAAGCGTTTGTCACGACGGTCGGTCACGGGGCGCTTGGCCTCGACCGATTGCTCAAAGACCGGACGGAAGCCTTTGCCGCCTCTGTCGGCGAGGAGGCCACCGCACTCGACAAGGCGTTGAAGGACCGCACCGAGCAACTCACGACCTTCATCGGCCAGGGCTCCGCGATACTCGACAAGACACTGAAGGAACGCACCGAGACCCTGGCAACCACGCTTGGCCATGGCGCTGCGGCGCTCGACAAGTCGCTCAAGGATCGCATCGAACTGTTGGCGACCTCGATTGGCCAAGGGACCGAGGCGCTCGACAAGACTCTCAAGGGCCACGGCGAAGCCTTCAACGCCGCCCTCACTCATCAGGCGGCACTGCTCGGTCAGTCCCTCAAGGACCGGACGGATGCCTTTGCCTCGGCGATCAATCAGGGGGCGATCGCGCTCGACCGCACCCTTGCGGATCGCTCGGAAGCCTTCACCAATTCGCTTGCCCAGCGCAGCAAGGCGGTCGAGCTCGCCATCGGTCAGCAGACCGCGGCCATGGACAAGTCGCTTGCCGACCGTACCCAACAGGTCACCACCTCGCTCAACGAGCGCTTGCTGTCCATCGACAATGCCTTCGGCCAACGCGCGGGTGAGATCGATCGCGTGCTGGCCGAGCATGCGCGCGCCGTCGAGGCGACGTTTGGCCGGCAGGCGTCTCATCTCAACGAGCTGCTCGGCAGCAACTCGGTGATGATCAAGCAGACTGCAGACCAGGTCGGAGCGCAGTCCAAGGAAGCAATTGGCGTGCTCACGGCGCAGACGCAGGCCTTGCGCGAGGTGTCGAGCGGCCTGCTCGAGCAGATCCACAACCTGACCCAGCGCTTCGAGAACCAGGGACAGGCGATCCTCACTGCCGCCAAGGCGCTCGATTCGTCGAACACCAAGATCGACTCGATCCTGGAAAGCCGGCATCAGGCCATCATCGGGCTTCTGCACGCGGTCAACACTAAGGGCGCCGATCTCGACAATATGATGCGGTCCTACGCCGGCATGGTTGAGAATGCGCTGTCCAACGCCGAGACCCGCGCCAAGCAGGTTGGCAGCGCGCTTGCCCGCGACACCGCCGGCCAGGCGCAGCAGGCCCTGTCCCAGATCGAGCGTTTGCGCGAAGAGGCCCAAGCCCATACCGCGCGCGCGGTCGGCGATCTCAAGTCGAGCTTTGAGACCGTCATCACCCAGATTGGGCGGCAGCTCGAGCAGATGCGCGGGCAATTCGACACCGCCTCGCGCGGCATGCGCGATGCGGCGCAGAAGACCGCGACCGATCTCGACTCGTTGCGACAGGAGATGCAGCGCCGCATGGAAGGCCTGCCGCAGCAGACAGCACAAGCCACAGCGGCGATCCGCAAGGCACTTGCCGATCAACTCAAGGAAATCGAGGCGATCACGCCGATGCTGACGCGGCCGCAGATTCAAGGCGGCGCAGAGCCGTATCGGCAGCCGCAATTGCCCCCGCGGAGGGAGCCGCTCCCACCGCGCGACGAGGGCCGCGCTGCGCCCGCGTTCGATGCGCCGCCCCCGCCTCAGTTCGACGGGAGGGGTCGCCCGGTCGGTGCTGCTCCGCAAGAGGGGTCTGATCTCGGCGCAGTCGCGGGTGGCCTCGCCCAGCAGCTCTCTAGCGCCTCACAGAGCGAGCGGCGCGGACCTGCCGGCCATGAGGGGCAACGCGCCTATCCGCAGGGGCAAGTCGAGTTCCGTCAGCCAGACCGGCGGCGCGAAGGATGGTCGGTCGGCGATCTCCTGACCAATGCCGACACTGCCGGTTATCCGCCGCAGCGGCCAGATCCCTATGCGCCGCGCGGCGCGCAGCCCCAAGGTCTCCGACTCGATGAGATCGCACGCGCGATCGATCATCGCACCGCGGCAGAGGTGTGGCAGCGCTTCCGCGCCGGCGAACGCGACGTGCTGGGCCGCCACCTCTACAGCAACGACGGCCAAGCGACGTTCGACGAGATCAGCCGTCGCTACGGCCGCGACGGCGACTTCCGCGCCACGGTCGATCGCTATATCGGCGATTTCGAGCGACTCCTGCGTGAGGCCGAGCAGACCGACCCAGAAGGGCGTATGTTACAGAACTACATGACCTCGGAGACGGGGCGCGTTTATCTTCTGCTTGCCCATGCAAGCGGACGCCTGCGCTAGCTTCTGCTTCTGCGACACTCGTCATGCCAGACCGCCGGGCCTCCAGCGTGGGGGCGTTCCAAGCCACTGGCTCTGGATCGCCGGGTCAAGTCCGGCAGTGACGCTCGTTGTTGAATTGCTTCGGAAG
>Ga0187817_10000810_pt1 | contig 14169 bp, 14 predicted proteins | sample NC_wetland_sal_i_17_FD_132431 | JGI IMG/M metagenome (GOLD analysis project Ga0187817, IMG submission 132431) | Wetland sediment microbial communities from Neuse River Estuary, North Carolina, USA - SO4_2 | ecosystem: Environmental > Aquatic > Freshwater > Wetlands > Sediment | place: USA...
CGTCCTTGAACAACTGACCCATGGTGTAGGCCTTAGCCGAGAGCGTGTTAGGTCCGCCCGGAAAGCCGATGAGCGATAGTCCATTGCGGATGGAATATTGGCCCGTCATGAGCGCAGCGCGCGACGGGGTGCATCCGGGCTCCACGAGAAATTGCGTCAAGCGAAGTCCTTCGCGGGCAAGCTGATCGGTACGTGGTGTCGGCATGCCGCGCAGTTCGCCGCCGCCGTACGGACCCATATCACCGTAGCCGACGTTGTCGGCAAGAATGAATACGACGTTTGGTTTTTGCAGTCGGGCCTCCTGCGCGCGAAGGTATCCGGTCAGCATGGTCAGGGCTAACGCGCCCAGTGCGCAAGACCGAATGCAGTAAAAAGCATTCATATCGTCCTCTCCTGAGAAACGAGGGTTGGAACGGGTTGACAAGCTGCGGCATATTGCCGCCAGCGCCCGTCGGAGGTAATTGTCAAAAGTTACAGGTCATCGCGTTCGATCACCATCCGAGATCGATGAAACTATTTCTGTAAACTCAATCTCGCTGCTCAGGCGTGGTTTTCTGAGATGAAAAGGGGGGCGCAAATACACGACCGGAAGACGCTTAATCCATTAAGGGAATTGAGCGTTGTTCTCCGTGGATCAGTGAGCGGCAGGCCCCAGAGCCAATCAGCACCCTGGAGAGACGCCAATCGTTTCCATGAACACAACTTCCCCCACTGCCGAATACTTTGCTCGACGTCGTTTGGCCCATTCATTTCTTCTCCAAGGAAAAGAAGAGATAGAGAGCCAGTCCAGCAGAATTCACCTGCCGGTTCGGGTGCTTGCCGGTGTTGTTGTCGTGCTCGTAGTAAGGGTTAAATTCAACATGCTTGCCCACTGGCAACAAGGAACCCGCATAGAGGGAGGTGGTGCTCCATTTGCCGTACTGACTCTCATAAAAGGGCTCGGCAGCGACATACGGGATGAGGTGATAGGAGTAAATCGCAATAGTTCGTTCTAGCGTCAATTTGTTCCGATAGCGCCAGGTGAATATGCCCGCCTTCCAGTCGAGATCCGCGCGGTTCCGGTCTGTGACCAGGAATCCAGCCCTCAGGGGAAAGTTCGAGGTCGCAGCCACCACCATGCGCTCTTTGGGCGGCGCACCCGGCGCCGCGAGGTAGCGGTATCCGACTTCCAGAACCAACGCTCTCGACTTCGAATCGTCCAGATCAAAAGCCGTAACATGTTTAAGCTTGATCAAAGGTTTCAAGTAGAGCTGAATGCTCGGACCGATCGCAAATTGCGTCGAGTCACCGCCGTCTCGATCGTCCTTGGCCTCAAGATACACACGAACCGTGGAATTCAATTTGAGATAGCCATCAACCTCCGGAATGAATTGAACATCTTGTGCGCGCGCAGGAAGACAGAGAAGCAACAAAAGAGGCAAACCACTCAGCACCCTGTTTCTAGCGCAATTCATCTTTTGTCCTTCCCAGAAGCAATAAGACGATCTGGGCCCCCGTGGTGCATAGAGGATCACCACGCACTTTGCTCTTCTTGCACGCCACGGGCGCCTACACCCTATCTACCATCGTTCGCGCTCAAAATCTGATTCCAAGCGGACTAGCCGTGCGGCCCTCGCAATTTAGACCGCACATGCAGAATCCCTCTTATTGCGGAAGGGTATCTGTCCCGTCCACTCGTTTTATGGCCGGTGGGTTCCAACGACCGTCCAATACCTGTGCTTTGGGTGCATAAAGGCGCAGCGTGACGCCCAAGGTGCCGCTCGCAGGAGAAGGCAACCAGTTGGACTCCTTTTCGGAGCCGGGCCTTTGGTGTTGGAGGTAGAGGTCCAGTGAACCGTCCGGGTTGTATTTCAGTGCGTCGCGGTCCCCGATGGCGAAGCGGTCAATCGGATTAGCCACCTGAAACCCAGCTTCGTCATACATGGTGACCGACCAGAATGCGCTGACGGGCGGCAACTCGTCCTTGCTAAAATGGAGAACGTAATTGTGCTGCCCCACAAGCGGCTTCCCGCCCGCATCAGCAAGGTTAATAGGGTAGACGGCATCTTCCGGCTGGTTCGCAAACAAGCCAACCATGGCGACGATGGCGCGTTTCAAGTAGTAGTCGCCATAAACGCCCATCGTGTCGGTATTCATTGACCAGCCGTTGACGACACGGGCAAAAGTCGGTACTTTTGCATACATCCCTTTCAAACCATCCGTGGCAGCTTTGTCCAAAGCCTGCTGAATTCTCGGGTCGAGCCGGTCATAGTCAAAACTCCTTCCCGGTTCAATGCCGATTCGTTTTAGGCGGGCAACGATGGACCAATCGGTGACATGGGGCGGGTTGAGTTTCATGAGTTCGGCAGCGTACTTGAAGTACGCGGCGGCAGGCATCTTGTTCACTTGGTCCAGCGGCGGAGTCTTCATGTCCACGGACGGGTCAATGACCGCCTTCACTGGTAGCGGCGCTTGGCCCCATTGCGAGAGTGGAGTGACAGTGTAACCGTCTTGTACCTTGTGCACTGCGTCGTAGTCCTTGGGACCATTGGTCTGAGTTCGACCGATGATCCAGGCGTAGGGGGTTGGTGACTGAATCCTCTGTACCCCCGCCGGTAGCTGCCCATTCCATCCGGGCGGCACCACCGCGAAGTTTGCCGCCTTGGTGCCCGAAGTGCGTTTTCCAGGCACGGCAAAGACATCACTCCACATGTCGAGCATCGGCAGCAAATAGTAGCGGCCATCGGTGTCAGGCGCAGAGACGACCATCGGTTCTTTAGTCAGGTCCAGAACAGCAATGGAATACAGCGTGTCGAAGTTGGGTCGCACCACCGCTTTGAAGTCCGCAGTAGGGAACGCGCGAAAGTGACTGAATGCATTCATCGGGCCAAAACCCGGCATTTTGCCAGCTTCAACGTTGATCCCGACCCGCCGGGTCACGTCCATTGACACAAGTGGGTAGAAGTAAACATAAGCCTCGACCCCGATTTCATATGCTTCTTGCTCGGTGATCGGAGCGCCGGAAGCGGACTGTCGGGCGGATACGGGCAGTGCGGCAAGCGCCAAGAGGCTTGCGAGCGCCAGCAACGCCGCAATGCGAAACATGCTTTTCAGACAGATCACGTTCTGTTTCTCCTTTCAAGCTGATTTCATCCTTTGATCCTCCTAAATCGGCGAAAGGCGCGCGAAAACGGCCTGGGCTACTTCTTGGGCCTCTTCGGATACTTGTCCGCTCGCCCCGTTCGCGTCATGGGCGGTTCAGTCCACGCGCCCGTCAGGGCGTCGGCCTTCGGCCAATAGAGGCGCATGAACATCATAAATGGCCCGTTCGGCGCAGGCAGCCAGTTGGACTCCTTGTCCTTGCCCGGCGAATCGTGCTGGATATAGAGCGTAAGGCCGCCGTCCGCATCGCGTTTCAAGTCCGGTAGCATCGGCGAATTGATGAGGTAACGGTTGAGAAGATTGGCAACAAGCAGGCTCGACGGCAGTTCATACATTGTCAGCGACCAGAACGCGTTGACGGGCGGCAATTGGCCTTGCGCGAAGCGCAGCGTATAGCGATTGGCCCCGTCCAGTTTCTGCCCGCTTTCATCTACGGAATAAGCCGGATACATGGCTTCCAGCTTGGAATTGCCGTAGATGCCCAGTACGGCGCCTGCCATACGATAGAGGTAGTTGTTCCTCAAGAATGCCCGCGTGCCGAAAAGGTCGCCGGCGGTGACTTTCCCGGCATCCACCTGCTTCTTTATTTTGGCAAGGGCTTGCCAGGCATCGGCCATGCCGCTTTCAATGGCAGCTTTCACTTCGGGAGAAAGCAGGGCCGCGTCGAAGTTCTTTCCTGCGCCGATATTGAGCCTGGCGAACCGGGCCATGAGGTCTTTCTCGGACGGATTCGTCGGGCAGAACTGGAGGACGAAGTTGAGGATGTCGAAAATTTCCAGTGACGTGCGCTCCTGGTCAGAGGTGAGTGGCTTGATGAAATCAATCACGGACGCGGCGGGAGGCGCGGGTTTTCCCAGGAACTGCGATAGCGGTTGCGCTTTGTATCCCTCTTGGACCTTCTTGACATTATCGAGGTCGCTCGGATTGAAAAGCTGTGTGCGAAAAGTGGCGATAGCGAATTCCGTTTCGCTGCGAAAGACTCTCTTGATGCCTGGCGGACGAGCTCCCTTCCACCCGGGACCGACAATTAGAAAGCTGCCGCCGTCATTCCCGGTGGTGCGGCTGCCTATGTAATCGAAATTGAAGGTGTAGAGGTCTATCAACTGCACCGAAAAATATCGATCCTTCTCGATGACCGGCACGGTGATCACGACCGGCTCAGCCCGAAGGTCCAGACCGAGCATCGAGTAAGGCGTGTCCGAGTTGGGTGTCTGGATTGTCTTGTCTTCGGGGGTGAAGACACGCGCCACGTTCCGGATTTGATTCCAGGGCGCTTTGAATTCGGGATTGTTGCGGTTAACGAAGTAGGCGTATTGAATGCGGTAGCTATCCACCATGGGGAAGCCGTAGACGTAGGCCTCTTTGGCGATGGCGCGAGCTTCGTGCGGTGAGGGAGTATCGGCTGACTGGATGTTTGTGAATCCGGGCGCACAGATCAGTGCGGGGAGTAGGAGAAGGGCCGACCCCAACCAATTGATCTTAGAGCATGGAATTCTCATTCTCTTCCGGCCCTCTTGATTCTCGCTCGCGTAACTAGCCTTTGGGTTTCTTCGGACACAGAAACGCGATCTGGAAATTCAACTGCCAGGTCCGGGACAGCAAATTCTCCGGACGCGTAACATTCCCGTAGGCCTGGACACTTATTGCTAAGCCTCGTTCTACGTGAAGGCCTGGTTCTGTCGAAGCCAAGAGTCGCCAATCACGACCCGAACTGATTTGACTGTGGGGGTGTGGCGAGATACGTAGTTAGTTCTTCTGCGGTTGCTGCTGTTCCTCCTGTTCCATTTGTTTCAGTTTTTTCTCCAGCAACATCTTCTCCTGCTCCTTGGTTAGTTTGGGGAACAGCAACACAAATTGCAGCCGCAGCCCCCACGACGAAACTCCTGGGGGATGGACAGCGTTGCCGTAGAACTGCGCGGTAATGTTCACCGGCTGGAACCCGAGCTTCATGATCCTCCCTACGCCCCCGCCGAATGGCACCGTCCACACGTTGCTGTCGGTTGCTCTCCAGTTGGCCGTGATGATGGGGGAGGTGGTGAGATACCAGCCCTTCTTCATGTTGTAGTTGACGAACCATTGGAGGAGGAACTGGTTCACGGCAGGTTTATCGACCTGGCCTTGAGAATTGAAATTGGCGTGACCGGCGACAGACCAGACGTTGTTCGCAAGAAACCCGATCGTCCATGATTTGGGCTGGACCAGCACGACCACCGACGGCCCTATGCTGAGCTTTCCCTGGCCGAGGAAAGTGGTATTGGTTGCTGTAGGCAACACCAAGGTGGGCCCGATGCCCCAGATCACCTTGCTTTTCTTCGGCACCAAGAAAAACGAAGGGTTCATGTCTCCTAACCCATAGACTCCGCTGGTTTGCGACGGGGGCCCGGATGCTTGCGGCACGGGAAGTGGTTGGTAGATGACCGGCGTAATCCAGCGGATGATGAGGTTCCAGTCCTTCGACACGCTCAATGGAATCACCGGCTGAATGTTTAGAACATTCTGGGTGCGGTCGGCGGGCCCGTTGTTGAAGTTGAAGTTCTCCTGGATGGGAACGCTGATGAGGCTGGCTACCGGATTCTGCGCCGCATTCCTCAGCGCGTCGGTATTTACCGCCGCCGCTGGTGTTTCCTGCGTGGCAACCTGAGTTCCCTCCGGGCCAATCGGCGTGTCTTGAGCAAACAGCGGCACTGTGGACAGGAGGAACACCCCCGCTGCCAGGGAGACCTGATTAGGTCGCATGCGTGACTCCTCTGTCCTGCGTTGCATCAACCCGCCAACGCCGCCGAATGCGCGGGTCGCCCGCCGATGAAGCGGCCCGCGCGGTTCACAATCGAATCATACTTTTGGCTACTTGCCCACACCCGCGACTCCCGCTTGGATGGCCGAGAATGGGTATCGGCGAAAGTCACTTCTTGACGGCATTTCCCGCGGGCGGCCCTTGCGAGCCGCCCGCTGTGAATATAGTTGTCGTTAGTTACTGGGGCCTTTGGACGCCGCCTCCGCCTCGGCCATCCTTTTCCCCATCTCCGCTTTGATTGCGTCGAGGTTGAAGCTCGCGCCCCGCTGCATCGGCGGGTACTCGAGGAAGGTTTGGATTTCCTTGCCCATCACCTGCTGGACGAAGACGAAGCGCCAGAATTGGTACTTGAACCAATCGAAGTATTGCTGCGCGCCGTCTTTCGTCCCGTTGCTGGGCCAGCCCGTGCGCTCGAAGGGATCAAGTCGCAGGTTGGTGATGTAAGGCACGTCCGGATGGGTCTTTTCACCCAGCCAGCCTTGTGGTTGGTCGATGAAGCGGAACTTGTAATCGTCAATGCGCACCGCGCCGACCGTGCTTTCGCCGAGGTAGAAGATTTCGTGACGCGCAGACGGGCCTTGGCCGGTGATGGCGGCCATCTGGTTGTAACCATCCAGATGGTTCTTGTAAGTCCGGTCACCGATCGCTTTACCCTTCAACAACTCTTCGGTGATATTGGGATTACCGGCCGCCGCAACGAATGTGGGGAGCCAGTCCATGCCGGAGAAGATGCCGTTCTGCACAGAGTCCGCCGGGACATGACCGGGCCAGCGAAGGAGGCAAGGCACGCGGAAGCCGCCTTCGAGGACCGTTCCCTTGGATTGCGCGAACGGGGTCTGGCCGCCGTCCGGCCAAGTGAAGACTTCGGTACCGTTGTCAGTGGTGAACACAACGATGGTGTTGTCGTCTTCGCCCATGTCCTTCAGCTTGTTCATCACGATGCCGACGTCGTCGTCCAGTTGCGCCATGCCGGCTTCTTCTTCCGACCAGCCATTCTCGGAGTTGCGCAGCGCCTCATACTTCGGGGAGAGGTGAGTGACAATGTGCATACGGGTGGGGTTGATCCAGACGAAGAACGGCTTTTTGTCGCTCTTGGCCTTTTCGATGAACTTGATGGAGAGGTCGCGAATCTCGTCGTCCACGGTTTCCATGCGTTTGGGATAGAGCGGGCCGGCGTCCTCGATCTTCTGTTTTCCGATCTTGCCCCAGCGAGCCATCTCGGTCGGGTCATCTTTGTCAGTGGACCAGCAATGAACCATGTTGCGCGGGCCGACGACATTCAAGAGATTTTGCGGATAGTTGGGATGCGCCGGGTCTTCCATGGCATCGAGGTGATAGAGATAGCCAAAGAATTCGTCGAAGCCGTGAACGCAGGGCAGGTACTCGTTGAGATCTCCGAGGTGATTCTTACCGAACTGGCCGGTGGCGTAGCCCATCGACTTGAGGATCGTGGCAATCGTCACCGCCTCGGCGGGTATGCCGATTTTCGCGCCCGCTTGGCCGACGGTGGTCATTCCGGTACGAATGGGCAGTTCGCCGGTGATGAAGTTCGCGCGACCCGCCGTGCAACTCGCCTCGGCGTAATAGTCGGTGAACAACATACCCTCTTTGGCGAGCTTGTCGAGGTTCGGCGTCTTGCCGGCCATCAACCCGCGGTGGTAAGCGCCGATGTTCCACATGCCGATGTCGTCTCCCATGATGACGACGATGTTGGGTTTTTGCTGAGCTGAGGCTGACGGCGAAGCTGCGAGCCCCGCAATCACAAGGAACGCTGCAACAACAAGTACGACTCTTCCGATGCCCTTCATGAACGCCCTCCTCTTCGTTTTTCTAGCTTGGGAGATAGATGCCGCCGATTTTTCGCCTAACAGTGGGCCGCAAATCTGAGAAACTTAACCATACTCCCCTCAGTCACATCACTTTGGAATTGTCAAAAGTGACAATCTCGTCGCGCATAGTCACAACCGGCATGCAGAAACTAATCGGCACAGAGATACGAAGCACGGTGGTGATAAGTCGCCGTAGATCATCACGGCGAGATTGGTCATTACTCCTTAAAGACCAAGGGAGGCCCGCTGACTCGCTTCCCCTTGAGGGCGACAGTCACCTCGACGCGGTCGGCGATCTTAATGAAGGGAATGCCGCTGTTCATCCCGTAATCCTTACGGTCGAAGGCCATCGTCCCCTTAATTTCACCTGACCCTGTCCCCTTGCCAGTAATTGTAAACGTCAGGGTCTCGGGCTTAGACACGCCGCGAATAGTAAACGTCCCAGGCACATCAAAGGTCGTGGGTCCGGTCTGTACAATCTTCGTTGAGTGAAACGTGATCAGCGGATTCTCCTTAACGTCAAAAAAGTCTTTTCCCTTCAGCTTGCCGTCCTTCATCCCGCTTCCGGTATTCACGCTGGCTGCCTGAATCTTGACGTCTAAAACGCCTGATTCGGCTTCAGGAGACGTAAAGGCTAGAGTGGCGTCCCACTTGTCGAAATTACCTACTAGAGCGACCGACGCCTTCACGAAGAACTTGATGCTGCTGTCTTCCGGTACAATTGAAAAAACAGGGGCATCCTGTGCTCGGGCCACTGACGGGAGCATGCCTGCCGCTAAAGAGCAGAGGACAGCTAATCGCAACACGGAGCTGCTTCTAAATTGGCCCCTGCTCATCTATTGATCTCCTTTGTCCGCTTCTTGTCCCCATGCTCTTGCCATCATCTGCCAGCACGACAGTGACTGACCGAGCCCATTTGCTACGCCCGTTGCTAACGCGGATCAATTGTCAAAAGTGACAGCCGCATCACGCTCAACCGTGGCGGGCGTCCCTGAAGCAATGCCCGCGAATGCGCGGTTATCCGGCTTAAGGCGTGTCCAGCAGGGACGGAAAGCGAGACGTGTAGATATGACCAGCCAACGCCTCGTTCATTGCCGGAACCAAGTCCGTATCCATGAGCAGCTTGACTACGTATCCCAGCCCCCCTGCGGCCTGACAAGCCTTCAGAATGTCAGCGTCTTCATGAACTGTGAGAAACACGATTCTGGCCTTGTTGCCTCGTTTCTTGAGTTCGTTGGCCACCTCGATTCCACTCATCGCCGGCATCGAGATGTCCAGAACCACCAGGTCAGGTTCGAGGCTCAGTGTTGCTTCCAGAGCCGCTCGCCCATCCGAGACCAGACCAACGACATCGAATGATTCCCGCAGCAATGCGGCCACTGTGGCCAAGACGGGGGAGAGATCGTCAGCCACTACCACCCGTTTTCGAGTCATCAGAGCTCATCCCTGAGCTGTTCCGCAGTCTCACCTGCAACTTCGATCGGCAGAATAGATTTCCAGCGTGAGCGTGTTTTCGCGCGCAGCGGAGCCCGACCTCAGCGGTTACATTGCTTGTGGCCCAAGCAAGTTGCAATTGGTAGAACTTACAGTTGGGCGGGAATACTCGCTGAAGCTAGACTGAGATGATCGAGTGCTTGATGGCGTACTGCACAAGCTCAGCGCTAGTTTTCAGTTGTAGGAGTTCCATTACGGTGTATTTGTGAGCGGCAACAGTTCGGGGGGTGATGCACAGCAGGCGAGCTACTTCCTTCATAGTGCGCCCTTCCGCCAACAATTGAATGACTTCCCGCTGACGGGCAGTGGGTTCAGGAGCACGTTCACGGTGTTTAGGTTCTCGCAAGGAGATCTTGGCCAAACCTTTCGCGGCACTGGGTGTTACATAGGAACCTCCCTTCAGCACCGCTTCAATCGCCTCGTTCAACTCCAGTCCTGCTGCCTGCTTGAGCAGAAACGCCGAAGCCCCCGCTCGAAAAGTTTCGCCCACGAGGTAAGGGTCTTCATTCATGGTCATGAAGATAAGTTTCACGCTAGGCATTGATTTTTTGAGTTGTCGGGCGGCATCCAGCCCATTCAACTGCGGCATGGCAATGTCGAGGATGATGACGTCAGGTCGCAGCTTTTCGGCAACTTTCAGGACCGCACGACCGTTACTCACCAAGCCCACGACCTCATAAGTGGGTTCCAGGAGCTCCTTGAGTGCATCCAGCAACATCTGATGGTCATCTGCCAGCAATACACGCGGGCGCCTCATAATTTTCACCCTCCTGCCGTCATAGTTCTTGCGTGTGCCTCACTGACGGGGATAGAAAGCGGGACTTCGGCGAGAATTTCGGTCCCCCGCATCGCCGCGGATTGCACGGACAATCTTCCTCCAACCAGTCGAAGCCGCTCGCGCATACTGACGAGTCCTATTCCCACCTCTGCGTTCTGAAGGGCCGTGTCAAAACCCACGCCCGCATCTACGATTCGCAGACGAATATCATTGTTTGTGCCATAGAGCTCAGCCTGGGCTCGCTTCGCCCTGCTGTGTTTAGCCACATTCCCCAGCGCCTCCTGAGCGACTCGGAACAGACACAGCGCCACATCCTTCGGGATTTCAGAGGAAACTCCACGGTCGGTAAATTCGACTTGGATCTTATATTCCTTGCTCACCTCTTGGCAAAGACCCATCAGAGCCGGCACCAGACCTACATGTTCAAGCTTGCTGGAGTGGAGTTGATGCGAGAGCGAATGCATGTCGGAAGATATGTCTTGTACCCTCTTCAATAACTCCTGAACCTTGACGCGCTCCTCTACATCTGACTCAGGCAGCATCTTCAATAGCTGTGCGAGGCCGATACCTTGGAGAGCCAAGCGCTGGCTGAAGTCGTCGTGGAGTTCCCTGGCAATGCGGGTGCGTTCCTCCTCTTGTGCAGTGATTAGGCGTCCGCTCAACTCTTCGAGTGACTCTTCTGATAGTTTGCGGTCCGTGATGTCAACGCAAGAGCCGATGTAACCGCAGAAAGTCCCGTCGGATTCGAACCTAGGCACACCGTATTCAACAATCCAGCGATATTTTCCGTCAAAACGTCGCAGCCGGTATTCCATCTCGAAGTCCACTCGAGAGTCAAACGCGCAGGAATAGATTCGGAGACAACGCGCCAGGTCTTCGGGATGCACCCCAGAGGCCCACCCTTCCCCCAACTCCTGTTCTATCGATCGCCCGGTGAAGTCCAGCCAGCATTGATTGAAGAACGTACAGAGCTTGTCCGTTCCGGACATCCAGATCAATACTGGAGCTTTGTTTGCGACCAGGCGAAACCGTTCCTCACTTTCCTGTAAGGAGTGTTCTGCCCGCTTGCGCTCGGTGATATCCAACACTTCGGCTACGAAATAGAGTGGCTTGCCTTCGCTATTACGGATCAAAGAAGCACTGCACTCCCCGCACAGGATTTCTCCATTCTTGTGCAGGCAGCGCTTCTCGAATTGCCGGAAGCTCCCTGCATCTGCAATGGTTTGGTTAAGCCTCTTCGAAAAGTTCGGCCAGTCTTCGGGATGAGTGACAGATTGAACCGTCTTTTGGAGCAATTCCTCTTCTGTATATCCAAGAAACTCAGAAAATGCCTCATTACCAGCGAGAAAACGGCCTTCCGGCGAAACGATGGCCATTCCTATGCCGGCATCGCGAAAGACGCTGCGGAATTTTTCCTCACTTTTCCGGAGTTCCTCTTCTGCCCGCTTGCGCTCCTCCACAAGGACCGCGAGGACCATAAGAGGTGCGGCTGCGGATAACAAGAATAGTTGTAACGACAGCACATTTTCGAGCGATCCTTGTCCGGTGAAGGGTCCGCGCCCGTGGACAGCGCCCCAAATTGACAATAAGGCGATAACAATCATTGAAGCACTGACACCTGTCGATCCAAAACGTAAAGCGGCCCAAAGCAGAAAGGGAACAAGAGAATAAAGGAGTGCCGGCGGGCTGCCTCTATCGAGAGTGATGAAAATGACATACCCGACAAGAGTCAGCCCAGCGAGGAGCGCGGCTGCCTCAAGGTAGGACGCGCGTGATTTCGGCGCCCATGTAGGGCCTTTACTAGCCCAACCCAGGATGGCTGGCGTCAGGGTGAGAAATGCTATCGCCTCCGAAAAAGAACTGATTTTCCAATTAGTCCAATACTCGCCAGAGAAGGCAAGCGCGCCGACAAATGCTCCAGCAGCCGGGGCGAGGATCACCGCGAAGAATGAAAATTTCGCGAGGGCTTTTACACTATTCAGCCTGGGCACACCGCCAAAGGAATAGCTGAGACTAAATGCGGCCGTCAAGACTTCTACCGTGTCGGCCATTATGAGCCAAACAATCGAACGAACCGGTACGCCATTCTGCAGGTCGTAGAGAACAAATGCGGCAAAGGCCGCCGCGATGAGTATTGGCCACATCCTCCGTGGGACGAGCAGCAACACCGACACCAGCAGCACGCAACCCGGCCAAAGCGGCGAAAGCATTTGAGGGCGGACCACCAGCGCGCCCCCTAATTTTGAAGCGCTGTAAGACAGAACGGCAACAAGGCACGCTAAGATCACCGCGTGGAATGGAGAATTTAGATTCGAGATACTCCAGGAGGGGCGACTCGAGGCAGTTTCCATCACCTACCTCCAATACAGAACGCAGCGGAGACAAAAGCTAAGAGTGTCGCGGGCAGTCGGACGGGCGACTCTTCGAGACCGATGCCCAGTGTGGCCATTGCCGCTCTCCCAAGTAGCGCTAATTTAGTTTTTGTCTTAGCTGACCCAGACCGACGGCGACTCGAGGGCCTACTCGTTTTGAAACAAATTCTGTTAAGTGTTAGGCCCGCACCTTGGTCACGGAGTGTAAGCAACAAAAGGCTACTTGTCCAATATTAAATACCTCTTACGATAGCCACTCCATGATTGTTGCTTGGTGTTGGGAAACACGATCGTACGCTCGGGGAAACAGATTCTCGTCTGCTCGTGCACGATATCACTCATAAACGAACTATGCGCCTACAATTCGCCTTTTTCAACGCGCGAGAATCAAGGTGTTCTGCCCTTGAAGATCATGGAGCGAAGTTCGTCTTCCCCGATGACGCGGGCGACTTCTGCAAAGGAAAAAAAAGGGATCAGTACGATGAACATCATAAGTCCGATCAGCAATACTCCCTCAACGCCCCCTCCGCCAAGCGCTGGTATGCTTTCGATGATGGTCTTCTTGTGAAACACTCCGACTAGGACTTCCTCCAAGACGTCACAACAGACCAACAGTATGGAGAAGACGACTGACTTAAATAGAATTTCATAGACGAGCGGCCTACCCTTGTTGCGCTCCCCAAAGTGGAAGGCCTCTGCAATTAGGATAATTTTTCCCAGTATCAGCGCGTTGATCAGGGCGAAACCAACCCGGAAACCAAGTGGGTCCAATGGGTTCTGCTCCCGCAAAATCGTGACTCTATGAAGTTGCAGCAGAAAGAATAGCATCCAGAGATATCCCACGATCACCGCGAATTTCTTCGCTTCACTGATGGCTTTTTTCTTCAGCTCGGTTCTTCGTTCGCTCATATTCACGCCCCGATAATCAGAAGGCTACCTTGATTCATTCCGCGGCGGGTCTTTCACGCACCGAAATCCGAGGTGATTCGTGCCCGTGCTAACCTCGCCCTTGCCACGAGTCCCCACCATATAGCGCGAACAATACTGATCCGTGCATAGAAACGACCCTCCGCGATGGGCTTTTTTTCGCTCGTTCGGTTCGGAAGGATCGTACGGCGTATCTGGGCCTTTCGGATTTCGCGCCACGCCACCCGCATTGGCTAGTTGCTGGTAGTAATCCGGCCGATACCAGTCGCTTGTCCATTGCCACACGTTCCCCGCCATGTCATAAAGTCCGTATCCGTTCGCCGGAAATCGTTCCACTGCGGCGATTCCCACGTAGTGGTCTTCCCCCGTATCTTTATCGGGAAAATGACCTTGAAACGTATTCGCCATCCACTTCCCATTTGGACGAAACGTATCGCCCCAAACAAACGGTTTGCCCGTCAGCCCGCCTCGCGCCGCGAATTCCCACTCTGCCTCGGTCGGCAATCGCTTGCCGGCCCATTGCGCATAAGCCTCAGCATCTTGGTACGCGACCTGTACGACCGGATAATCCTCCTTTCCCCGGATGCTGCTCTTCGGGCCCAGAGGGTGCCGCCAATCCGCACCAGGAACGTAGGACCACCATTGATAGTGATTGTTCAACGGAACCGCATGATTGGGAGGCGAAAACACGACGGACCCCGCCACAAGGTTCTCCGGCGGCGCGCCTGGAAAATCCTCCGCCTTCGGTTTGCGTTCTGCAACGGTGACGTAATGCGTGGCCTTCACGAATTTCGCGAACTCCTCATTCGTGACGTCGGTCTTGTCCATCCAGAA
>Ga0187817_10000812_pt1 | contig 14167 bp, 7 predicted proteins | sample NC_wetland_sal_i_17_FD_132431 | JGI IMG/M metagenome (GOLD analysis project Ga0187817, IMG submission 132431) | Wetland sediment microbial communities from Neuse River Estuary, North Carolina, USA - SO4_2 | ecosystem: Environmental > Aquatic > Freshwater > Wetlands > Sediment | place: USA: North...
ACCTTGAGCACGCTCCAGTCTTCTGACACTAAATCAGACTTGGGCACAGACTCTGTACTGTCCGCGGCGGAGGATTTGGGAGCACTGCCGGCCCCAGCGCTCAGCGCCGGCGAGGATGCGCCCGCAGTGTCACGGTTGGCCAGCTTCGTCGGAGCCGATGCCGACTCCTGCTGTGCCAGCGCATGCGGCAAATGCAGGCAGACCGCTAGGAGCACAAAAGAGAACGCTATTCTGACTGCTCTCATAATCAGAGATCGACCTCCATCTCCTGAAAATTGGGTTTAGCGAATAAGACCAAAACAGGCAGGCTCTCTTTCTGGAGAGCCTGCCCATTCGCTGCACTGCACTTCTTGGTTGACGTTGACAGCCCTTACTGCTGGCAGTTGATTTGCGCGTTGGTGGTGTCCGGGATGACGATGATGCAGCCACCCACGTCCCCGCCGGCTTCCGGATTGTCCTCGGGATTCTGGCCGAATCCAAGTCCGGGAGTGTTGAAGCTCACAGCCGAACTGTAGTTGTAAACGTTGTTGTCGTAATACAGCCCAGGTACAAAGTGGGACCGCATGTACATCGCATCGCCTGTGTTTCCGGCAGGACCGAAGCTACCATCGTCACTGAAAGGTAGGAAATCAGGAACGCTGGTGCCGTTGTGGATGTCGTCCTGGGCGGCAGCAATCAGGCCCTCGGTTCCGAGTGCATCCGATGCCTTCAGGCAGTGAGTATTCGCTGTGTCGCAAAGGGCTCGTATCAGCGACCATGCGCGATAGGTGCCGTCACGAAGATGCGGATACGAGCAACCGGCCGCGTTGGCTGCTCCTCCCGCGCACGCGTGAGTCGTATCCCAAAGCGCAGATCCCTTGCACAACGGAGCTGTGGCTCCGGTTACATCGCACTTTGGAAGTTGGCCCGCGAGAGCTCCCGCGACGTTGCCGTTCGGTTCTCCGGGATCAAACCCGGCTGTCCCGACATAGCTGTTGAAGATCGGGTCAACTCCATCGAGCTGGAGATACCCGTAACTGTTGCTCTTGCCGATGGCGCTCACGTTGCCGAAGCTGAAGAACGCGTAGCCAAGGGAGTCCGCAACGTTCTGGATACCGCCTGTGGCGACACCGCTTATCTTGGTTCCGCTTACCATTTCACCGGTTCCGATGACGCGCGTGCGGTCGCCGAATCCGGATCCAGAGGGAGGCGTGTTGGCGGACGACGACCACCAGCATGGGTAGGCGGAGACGGGGTTCGGCATTGCAATTGGAACGGTGCCAACATTAATGTCCGAATAGTTAGATTCCTGAGACTTGTTGGAAGCGAACGCGCCGCCCGGGGTGTTTGTCCCTCCACCGAAGCCGGTGGGGCCGCCGAATTCGCGGATCGACGTGAATTCGGTGGTGTTGTAAGTACCCGACAGCGGCTCACGAATCAAGAGGTGAATGTTGAAGCCAGCACCCGGAGTAAACCACGATACAGTAGCTTCTGGGGCGCCTCCGCCTTCTGGGCCCTGGATGTAGGCGGTTGAGGAGCCTCCGGTGTTGAAGCCGGACCAAGCCGTCACCTCGATTTTGTTGGTGGTGAAGTCAAGGTTGGCACCCGTCTCCCCGCTGATACCGCCGGCAACGATCTGATAGACACCATCCCAGGTATGACCGGCGCCGTCGCTGGTGCCGGAAAGGATGATACCCGCTCCGTCCACCAGACCGGAGGGAGGCAGCGTGCCGCTCCCAACTGCCCACGGGGTTACAGATATTGGGTCGATTTTGATGTCAAGCGTTCCCGGACCGCCGTTGCCTTGAGCAACAACTTTCCAGACTTCGTTGGTGTACGTGCCCGCGAGTGCGAAACCGGCGCCTGCCGGCGGCTGCGGACCCACCACACCAGTATTCCAGAATGCAGCCGCAGCGCCGCTGCAGTCTTTGCCAAAGAACAGTTTGCCCAGCTTGGTGACGTAGCCAGTCCCTGGCGTATTGGGAACGGTGTCCCACAGGTCACTGTAATACGGCTGGCCGCTGGGGAGGAGCTTGCCGAGGTTGCCGGCGTTCGTGCGGTTGGCGAGAAAGACGATCGGAGACTCACCGATCGGCAAGGTAGTAATGGTCGTCGGAACTGCCGAGCCGTTAAACGGATCAGTGGCACCCGGCAGTGAGAAGTTGTCCGGTTCGGCCGATGCGGTGTCGCCGGGGATCCCGCTCTGGATGATGTTTCCTACCAGTGCGGATCCGGCCGTGCTATAGCCCAAGCCCAGGAAATAGCCGCCGACATCGAATGGCTTATTGATACGTTTGGTAGCGTACTTCGCATCTTCCATGCGGATGTCGGTGAAACCGGTCGACAGCGTGGAGCTTGTGCCAGTCGTCAACACGGCATATACGTCAGCCGGTACATACTGATCGTCACACTGCAACGTTGTCGGCGTGGAGCAGTTAGCCCCTGATACAGCCGCGCCATTTGATTTGGTTCCATAAACAAAGAGCACGGGGCTGATCGCGTTGTCGGATGCTTGAGGGGGAGAGAAGGGAGGACCTTGGACGTTACCCGCAAGCTGAAGTTGCGTGGCAACGCCGCCGCTTGCGCCGCGCGCAAGAAAGGTACGAACGCCGACCGTCGAATCTACCGAAACGTCGGACCAGACATCGGTTGTCGCACCGACCGCATAACCCGGACAATCGGCTGCCACAAGGCATGTAACCCAAACGATCCAGATGTTCCCACCCTGGAGCCCTGGAGTGGTACCACCGCTGACTCTGTTGTCAAACAGTTCTGTGCAGCCTCCGCCTGATACGGCAGAGCAATCACCGCCGTTCTTCAGGGTCCAGTGATGAATTGAGCAGCTTGTACCTACGCCACCGGCGCAGGTTGGCGATGCTTTCGCGATGTCATTGACTGCGGCCAAGGCGGTTGCCTGCCAAACGGCCGATGATCCGGCCCCAAGCATGTGCACCGTGGGCACTGCTGCGAAAGCGGCGGGCACACAAACACATGCCGCCGCCAGCAGCAGTACAAATAGCGATTTCGATGTTCTCATCTCTTAATCTCCTTAAGATTCTGCGAAATGTGGTAGGGGAGCCCTGCAGCCACGAGGCTCGCTGGGCCAGGAACAATTACGAGAGTTGAGCCTGCCAAGTGATTTCACGCTTGAGATAACATTTGTGTTTGCACAGGCCCCGACGGGCGAGTGTGCCATGGGATACGCGAACGCGAGAGCTACTATCTAACAATGCCCACCCGCGCTGGATGACCCCAGTGTTAAACTTCGGTGAATTCTTCTTGCCCGGAATATTGCCGACACAAGATTGGGCATTCCACACGCAGAGAACGCGTGTCGCCGAGCATTCGTGAGGCCGTAGAGCAACCTTACAATCTGAGGGCGTTCCCTCTACTGTCGATTCACCCCATGTAACCGGAATTTAACGTGCCTGTCATCGCTCCGTAACAATCGCGGCGTAATCCTTTCTATTCTCGTCGCGCGGCTTTCATTTTGCGGCAAAGCAGACCTGCGCCCGGCTGCTGACTCTACATTTAGAGAATGGCCAACGAGAGTGTCGCTACAACCGGAGGTACGCTCATTGAAGTGGCGAAAGCTTTTGCTATGTGTTCCCGTCGTCCTGATACTGACGGGAGCAGCCTTGGCGCAGGATAGTGGTTCAGCGGGGCGAACTTCGTCCGGACAAGAGGCGGCAGTTACCGGTTCAGTGAGCGATCAAGCCGGCGTGGGTGTGGCGGGCGCCATGGTCACAGTGGAGAACGGCTCGGGGGTGGCAAGAAACGCGACCACCGATGATCAGGGTGTGTACGCGGTGACCGGTGTGCCGTCGGGATCTTACACCGTAACCGTGATTATCCGGGGCGCGAAGTTCTTTCAAGCCTCGGTTGTGCTGAGCCCGAGTCAAGTGCTGACTCTGAGCGTGGCAGGCCCACCAGTGGCGCAAGGGGGGCAGCCGGGTAACACTGCGGCGGGAGAGGATGCGGCCGTCACCGGCACCGTAGCCGACCAAGCCGGCGTGGGCGTGGCGGGCGTGATGGTCACAGTCGACAACGGCGCGGGATTTGCGCGGAGCGTGACCACCGACGATCAGGGGCTATACGCAGTGACCGGTGTACCCGCGGGATTGTATACCGTCTCCGTGAATGCCCGAGGCGCCAAGGTTTTTCAAGCTCTGGTAATGCTCAGTCCAAGTCAGGTGCTGACGCTGAGCGCCGGTGGCGCCCTGGTGGGGCAGGCGAGCGTTCCGCCGCCTCTTCCTTCTGCTCTCACCGCTTCTGCGCCCACGGCTTCGCAAGTTTCGCCCTCCGCTCCCGCTGTAACCGCTCCGGCCCCCACGCCCGCTCCGACCGCCCTCACGCCAACCGTATCAAGTCCGCTTCCCTCTGTTGCGCCGGCTGCTGCACCGGCACAAACATCCTCATCTGCTGCGCAGCAAACCGCTGCTAAGTCCGGCCCAGGCCAGGCGTCGATCGGAGGCGCAGTCAGTGATCAGACCGGAGCAGTGGTGTTGAACGCCACCGTAACTATCAGCAATGCCGCCGGCCTAGCGAAGACTGCAGTGCTGGACGAAAAAGGAAACTACTCAGTACCGGGGCTGCCGTCTGGCTCCTATAACGTGACGGTGACCGCGACCGGTTTCAAGAAGTTCGAAGCCAGTAATGTGTCCCTCGCGCCCGGTCAGGAGTTGACCCTCGATGCCAGCCTGGAGCCTGCCGGGGAGAAGACAGAAGTTACCGTTGAAGGCCAGAAGGTAGCCACCGTGGAGACGGAGACCGCGCAGGTTTCCGGCACGATCACAGAAAAGGAAGTCTTGAATCTAGGCCTGAATGGGCGCAATTTTACGCAATTGATTGCGTTGGCTCCGGGAGTCAGTAATCAGACCGGGCAAGATGAGGCCAAAGTAGGAGTCACCGGCAGCGTAAAGTACAGCGTCAACGGCGGCCGCGTCGAGTACAACACCTTCGAGGTGGACGGCAGCGACGTACTGAACGCGGGGTTGAACGGCGCAGAAAGCACGCTGATGGTGTATCCCAGCCTCGATGCCGTCCAGGAAGTGAAAGTGCTGACTTCCAACTACGGGGCGATGTATGGCCGCACCGCATCGGGCACCGTGCTCGTAACCACTAAAAGCGGAGGCGCGAAGTGGCACGGCAATGGCTATGAGTTCTTGCGTAACGAAGTTTTCAATGCACGCAACTATTTCGACCAGACGGTGAAGGCACCTCTCTACCGCAGAAATGATTTCGGATTTACCATCGGCGGACCGGTGTCCATCCCGAACCACTACAACTCCAAGAAAGATAAAACGTTTGTTTTCTGGTCAGAAGAGTTTCGTATAGAAAAATCGCCGAGCGATATCTACCCTGATTTCAATCATGCGGTGCCTTCGTTGCCGGAACGGCTGGGCGACTTCAACGACGTTTGCCCGCCGGGCGGCAGTGCCCTTTTCCTGCGTGCGAATTGGCCCGATTGCCCCGCGGCCAGAGCCAGCGCTAGTCAGGCCGGGTATCTGGTAGCTTTCCCGTTTAACAACGTCACAGTATCCCCACTCTACCCTGATCTGCCGAATGGTTTTAGTACCATCGACACAAATTCCCAGGCGCTTTTGAATTCCAATCTCATCCCTTTGCCCAATTCTACAACGGGCTGCAATTCAACCATCGGCTCTTGTTACGATGCAGTGATTTCCGAGCCGACGCACTGGCGCCAGGAATTGATCCGGGTTGATCAGAACCTGACGTCCAAGCTCCGCGCCTCATTCCGGTACATTCATGATTCGTGGGACACGATCACGCCGGTTCCGCAGTGGTCGTACTTACACCAGGTCAACATCCAAGATAGTTTTCCAACTGTGCAAAACAAATTCGTGGGCCCTGGGACCAATGTGGTGGCGCAACTGAGCCAGACCATCAGCTTAAAGGCGCTAAATCAATTCACCGCCAGCTATGGGAACTCGCACATCACACTTGCCGATCTAAACGGCCCGGGAGGCGTCAACTTCCAACGCCCGACCAGTTTCAATACCCCGGTCTGCAGCCCGGCGAGCGGCGTAACGAACTCGAGCACGATGGATTGCACAATGGGCGCGTTATTCAACAATGGTTTTGGGGGAAAAGCGCCGGGGATCGTGATTGGAGGGAACAACCTGGAGTACGGCGGAAATGGTTTTGCCGTAGACTCCTCCTACATGCCCTGGGAGCACACCAACCCAATCTTCAGCTATCGCGACGACGTCACTGTCGCGATCCGCAATCACACCCTGCAATTTGGAGCGCAATTGATCCTGGCGGACAGGAATGAGACCAACGATGCCGTCGGAGCCGTGTCGGGCGACGTTCAGGGCCTCCTGCGATTCAGCAATGTCAACGCCGGTGGCATTCTCAACACGGGCAATGCGTTCGCAAATTTTCTCGTGCTGTGGACCGCTGGAAACGGCGTGAATTCCATTCAGAGTTATTCGCAGGATAGCGCACAACTCAGGTACTACAACCGCTACCGCATTGGTGAACCTTATGTGCAGGACGACTGGAAGGTGAGCTCGCGACTAACCCTGAACCTCGGAATCCGCTTCAGTCTTTTCGGGGTTTACCACGAAAAATATCTGCACGAATATAACTTTGTTCCCTCGGCGTACAATCCCGCTCTCGCCGTTCAGCTGACTGTGGATCCGACGACGGGACAGCTCATCAGCTTGCCCGATCAGGCGCCGATCCCGATCAATCTCACTAACCCTGACCCCCGCATCTTAAACGGACTGGTGCAATGCGGGGTGAACAAAGTACCGGCCGGTTGCATGAGCGGCCATGTTTTCAATCCGGCACCTCGAGTCGGGATTGCGTGGGATCCGCAGGGGAATGGCAAGACCTCGATTCGAGCAGGCTACGGAATGTTTTTCGAGCACGGCACAGGGCAGGAGGCGAATACCGGATCTCTGGAAGGCAGTGCACCTCTTGTTCTAAGTATGACGCAGCATTTTCCACGCAGTTACGGCTGTATCGGCAGCTCAGCGGGAGCGCCGGGCCTCTGCCCTGCTGCTGGCGCGTATCCGTTGAATATCACCGCTATCCCTACGACAGCAGTCTGGCCCTACGCACAACAGTGGAGTCTCAGCGTGCAACGTGAACTGCCCCAATCGCTGGTCGCCAGCGTGGCATATGTGGGCAGCAAGGGGATCCATCTGACCGTCGAGCGACAACTCAACCAGATAAGGCCGGTTCCGTCTGCCGCTAATCCGTTTGGCCAGAATGAGCCCATTATTCCGCAGTCTCCTTTCGCTCAAGCCGGAGGTGATTGCGCCGGATTCAAGCCGCCTAACTCCCAAGAGCTTGGCGCTTTCCAGTTACTGAACGGCACAAGCGTCGGCGCTCAGAATCCGGCTTATGTGAACCTGGAAGCGGCCTGCGCGGGGGCGAACAGTTCGCCGCTGGCTAATCCACCCGATGTGAATACCCTTCGCCCATATCCGGGCTTTGGAGAAATCTATTCGTTGCAGAACGTGGCGCAGTCCGCCTACCATGCTTTTCAAGCTACTTTGCGCCGCACCAAGGGTTCACTCACTGTGGGAGCCTCGTACTCCTACAGCCATTCGATTGACAATTCGTCAGATCGTTCTGACTCCACTTTTGTCAATTCATACGATTTGCGTTCCAACCGGGCGAGTTCGAATTTCGACCAGCGCCACCTTCTTAACGTCAGCTACATCTACGCACTGCCAAACTTGAGTCAGGCGTTGCAAAGCTTGACAACTGGGCGTTCCGGCGAGGCAACCGGAGATGAGCAAGATACGCCGATGCCCCCAGCGTCATCCAGATTTCTTCGTTTCCTGGGCGATGGCTGGCAGATTTCTGGAATCACTGTGTTTCAATCGGGCACGCCATTCAGCGTCATCAACGGGGGCAGCGGCACAATTTCAGTTCTCGATAACGCGGGCGTGGCGAATGGAGTTGGCGCCGGGTCGTATCCCGATGTGGTCGCCCATCCGGCTTCTTTCCAGCGAGTCTTCAACCCGGAAAGCTTTGGGCCTTTGTTGGGGAACCCCAATATGTTCGTCGCACCCAGGGGACTAACTTTTGGCGATGCCGGCCGCAACTTTCTCAACAATCCGCATCGCACCAACTTCGATTTGACCCTGCTAAAGCATTTCAAAGCGGGAGAGTCTCGTCTATTTGAATTTCGTGTGGAAGCTTTTAATGTTCTCAATCACACTCAGTTCCGTGTTTACAACCCTGATCTGGGAAACACGGGAAGCAACGTCATTAGCTGCTACGGCGGGCCGAATTACAGTGCGGGTTACTCCGCGCCGCTGGATCCAGTAACTGGCGCAAGTACCGGGACAGATTGCATCACTGGGAGTGCCTTCCTGCACCCTGTAGACGCCCATCGCCCACGAACGATTCAAATAGCATTAAAGTACAGTTTCTAGCGTGCACAGAGCCGCAGCACCACAGCTGTGATCTTACTTGCAGCGCAATCAAGCGGAACTCCGGCTTATGAACGGATTTGGCAATCGGGGCTAAGATCATGGGGAACCCTGCGGTCGTTTCTCTCACTTTCGACGACGGATTGCGATGCCAATTTGAAAAGGCACTCCCGATTCTTGACCAGTACGGCATTCCAGCCACGTTTTTCTTGATTGCCAATCAAGAACAGACTCACGACCGCTGGTCAGGTCATACAAACGATTGGTGGAAGATTGATTGGCGTGAAGATGACATTGCCATGTTGCGAGAATTGACTCGAAAAGGCCATGAAATCGGCAGTCACAGCGTTACTCATCACCCGACCAAGCTGCCATTGCAGCCGCATATTGAAGCCGGTGAATCGAAACGATTGATTGAAAGCTGGGTTGGAACGAAGGTCTCATCTTTTTGCTATCCGTTCTACCGTTCTCATGGTTATCTTGCAAAAGCTGTGAAGAGAGCCGGATACAAGCAGGCCCGGGGAGGCGGAAAACCACCCGATTATGAGCCTCGAGCTTCCTACTACGGCATCTCCGACGGCAGTACGTTCGACCGATTCAACGTAGACTGTCGTCAAATTTCAAGAAATGAAAACGTCAGTACATGGATGAAACCAGGATGTTGGCATATCTTGACGTTTCACGGAATCGGAGACGAGCGAGATGGGTGGGAACCAATCACTGTGGGGCAATTCAGCGCGCAAATCGAGGAATTAGCCAGGCATCGGGATCATAACTCAGTCGAAGTCGTCACCTTCAAACAGGGTGCGGAACGGGCGAGACTTCAACGCGAGTCTTCTGTCGACAAAGCCCTTGGGAGTTTCTCGCGCTGGTGGCGACACTGGCGTCGCAAATGAACCGTTTGGCGGCAAACGTCCAATCACCCAAAGGACATATCGACTTCTTCATACCTTGGAAACCATGGAATTGTGCTCCAGTGAACAAAAGAGGCGCTCAGGTTAAGCGCTGGGTGGTCACCGGAATAGGCGAATGCTCTGACCATAGAGCGACACAGAAATTAACATTCCCGTCACATTCTGTTCATATTACGAGTTCATTCTAGTGCTTCGGAGAAGCGCTGCCGCGGTGCTGGCTCATTCTAGGAGCGTCCTTACCTACCCAGGGCTACCCAGCGGAGCCGGTGAATGTTGCCGACAACAAGCGTGTGGGGAGGATGGACCTGCGAAAGCATCTTTGGGCGCTGGTAGTGTTTGCGACCGCGGCGACAGTGGGCTGGGCGCAGGCGGAGAGGGAGCAGACACCGGACGGCAGTACTCCCCAGGTTGCTCCGGTGGACTCCGACCCGAGAGCAGATGCACGAACGAAAGACAGTTCCCACGCGACTGACCCAGAGCAGACGGATAGCGCGTCAGATATAGGCCAGAAACAGGTGGATTCATCATCAAATCGACGGAGTTTCTTCTTAGCTGGTCTGCACGTCATTGAAACTGCGGAAGCCAGCGGGGGCGGCAATTTGGGGAATTCCCAGCAGATTTCTTCCTTCACGACTGCTTTGGGAAGCCTTCATTGGCTATCGGTGCAGCGCCGCTCTCAAACGGCCATCGACTATTTGGGGGGGGCTGAAGTCTACAGTGGGTCCCCAAGCACGCCAGTACAGCAGCTGAATGCAACGCATCGAATTCGCTGGCGGCGGGCACAACTAACCCTGACGGATGAATTTGGCGACCTCCCGGGAGGGAGTTTTGGGTCAGAATGGTTTGGCGGAGCTGCAGCCTACAACTTGGGGGTAGCCGGCATCAATGCGAACCCGCCAGGGCCGCCGGATCTTTCCGGTTTGTTTGGGTCCATTAACTACACTGGGACGGGTATCACCAATGTCTCGGCGGTGGAGTTTGCAGAGACGCTGACGCAGCGATCCTCAATCACAGCTGCGGGCGGATATGGACTGACTGACTATTCTCTAACCTCTGCCGGCGGGAGCCTGATCAACAACCACGGAACCGCGGCACAAACAACTTACAACTATCAACTCAATCGGCGGAACCAGATTGGGTTCCTGTACGGATTCCAGAATCTGGAGTTCCCCACTGTCGGTGAGGGGAGCGTGCAAACGAACCTGGGCGAACTGTTATATGGTCATCAGATGTCCAGAAAAATGGACTTTGAATTAGGCGTTGGTCCGGAGTTTGCCAAACTCGACAACCGGGTGAACAGATCCCTCAACCAGCTCAATGTGAGCGGATTTGCGACACTCAACTATCATTTGCGAAGAGCTAGCGTTTCATCGTCGTGCCAGCGTCTCGTCACCAACGGCTCGGGATTGTTCGCGGGAGCAAACACTGATGCCTGCCAGTTTTCATTTACCCGGCCTACGCGCAACTGGTCCACCAGTCTGGACGCGGGATATCTGAGACTGAGCCAAATCGGACGGCTCCCCCGAGCGATCCCAGCCCCACCGTACCAGTATGGATTCGCAGGCGCGGCTGTGCAGCGACAATTCGGGCCCTACCTGGGAGCACTTGTCAGTTATCAGTTCAGCGACCAAGGCCGTGGCAATTCCGGTTGCAGACTTTCCCGCTCCTGCAACTGGAGTGGACAAATTCATTCTTTCTCAGTTGGGATTAATCTGGTTGCGCCTCCTAAACGGCTTCAATGAGCGCCAGTCCGCGTGGTACGAGGATAGCCACGCTTTCGCCGGGTCAGTCAGATCTTAAGACCTAGGGTGCAAATGTGATTCGCCTCTTTAACGTATATTATTCGCTTCGAACCTTGATTCTGGTGGTGGTCGAAGCGTTGCTGATTTGGGCTTCCCTGTACCTGAGCACGGTATTGCGATTTCGCGAGGACCACTACTTAGTTCTTCATTTCGAGTACGGCTATTACAAGATCTGCGCAGTCACCATTCTCGTCCTACTGCTTTCCCATTGGTTTGACCTCTATAATCCTGTGCAATCGGCCGACAAAGGTGAGTTCTATTTTCGGCTGCTGCTCATCCCTGGGTTGCTCGCGCTCGGGCTGGCGGGCGCGGGTGCCACATTCCCAAGATTGATTGTAAGTAATTTCCCATTTGCACTGGGCTTACTCATAATGACGGTCGCGCTGCTGGGGTGGCGAAGCGCGTACTTGTGGCTGGCGCAAAAACCGTACTTCCGGGAACGCGTTTATGTGCTGGGCAACGGAGAGCGCGCACGGAGACTGGTGCGAGGACTGCAGGAGCGCTGGGAGCTGGGAGTTGACGTAGTGGGATGGACGGGAGCAATGGAAGGTGCCCCGACTCGCGAGAACATAGCTTCACATCTATGCGAAGCGGCAAAGAGCCACGGCCTTCACCGCGTCATTGTGGCAATGCAGGATCGTCGCGAGACTATGCCAATGCAGCAGTTGCTGCAGCTTCGGCTGCAGGGCGCGGTGCACATCGAAGAGGCGACGTCGTTGCTTGAAAAGATCTCTGGCAAGATCGAACTCGAACAGCTTTATCCGAGCTGGATCATTTACGCTCAAGGCTTTCATTTTAGCGATGCTTTTCGGCTGGTTCGTCTGCTATTGAACTTCACAATCGGCTTAACCGGTCTGATTCTGTCGGCGCCATTGATCCCCCTGATTGCCCTCGCGATTCGCCTGGATTCCTCCGGGTCGGTGCTCTATCGCCAGGAACGTGTCGGCCGGGGAGGCAAGGTGTTCAATTGCTATAAGTTTCGCACGATGTATCAAGATGCAGAGGCAGATAGTGGACCGACATGGGCCGGCGACGATGATCCTCGCATCACTCGAGTGGGTAGAATCCTGCGTATTACGCGGCTTGATGAGATTCCACAATTGTGGTGCGTGATGAAGGGGGACATGGCGTTCGTCGGACCACGGCCCGAGCGCCCGGAATTTGTGGAATGGCTCACACGAGAGATCCCATACTACGGCATACGGCACCTGGTGCGGCCGGGCATCACAGGTTGGGCGCAGATTAACTATAAGTACGGCAATTCTGCCGAAGATGCCAAGGAGAAGCTGCAATACGATCTTTTCTACATTAAGAATGCTTCGATGGGGCTCGACTTGCTGATCTTATTTCAGACCGTAAAAACTGTGCTGCACCTCCGCGGCATGTGACATCACCTCCCGGATTATGAACTTGTAATCGTTATGCCGGCTTCGTCAGTGCGCTGTTACGGAGCTGAGCTACACGGAGCTGAATTCGCTCCCACCCCGGAGCCCTCCTTATTCCTTACCGTACCCAAGCTGCTTTGCGCCCAGTCACAAAATTGGCGAATGCCACAACTGCTGCCGCGTTGAGGAGCACAAAGGTAAATGCTGCGTCCGCGGCTCGGTCAAAGGGACCAATCTTTGTCCTCAGTAACTTGAGGGCGCTTAGAGCATAAAATGTTACCTGTAGCGTCAAAGCCACCCTGTAAATCGTTCCGGACAGAAGGAACGATGCAATCAGCACGGTGGCGAGAGCGAAAGGCATGGCCAATCTGAGCAGTTTGTGACATACGAATCCAAACCGCACAGGGTTGGTGCTTTGCAATAGCCACGGAGACAACCGCAGCAACTGATAGTTGCCGGTCAGGGTTCTTACCTTCCGGGAGAATTCTCGTCTCCTCCCCTGGTTGGGCACATCCCAAGCGCGCGCCCTCGGATCAAACACGACTCGCGCCCCCTGCCTGAGAACGTGCATGGGAAGATAAACGTCGTCCAGAATTGTTTCGGGGGGGATCGCAACCACCAAGTCGCGCCGCATGGCATACAGTGCCCCCGTGGCACCAATCACCGATCCCGAGCCTGATTCCATCTCGCGAATCCACTTCTCGTATGTCCAGTACAGCCCCATCCCATCGGTTGTTTCCCCCGAATTGGGGTCCCCCAGCATGAGTTCACCGCTCGCACAACCGATGTCTGGATCCGCGAAATTCTCCAGCAGAAGTGTGACCGCGTCTGCTTCAATCCGTTGGCGGGCATCAGTAAACACCACAACGTCTCCCCGCGCAACCCTTGCCGCCTCGTTCAATCTCACCGCCTTGCCGCGCGCTTCGGAGTTCAAGAAGACTCGCAGACGTGAACTCTGTACAGCACTCGAGAGGATGCGGTTTGTGTCATCGGTCGAGCCATCGGAAACCACCAAAATCTCCATCCGGTCGGCGGGATACGTCAACTCCAGGAGGTTTTTCAGTTTACATTCCAACACGGACGCCTCGTTGCGCACGACCAGTACGATGGAGATAAAAGGAAGGAACGATCGGGCTCGCGCTGGCTGAGGTTTCCAGCGGCAACGAATCCATAACCACACAGCATAGCCAAAATAGGTATGACAAATTGCGAAAACCGCTCCCCAGAAAAACCATCTCATGGCGCTTTCCAAATCCGTAACCTTCGTACAACAGGTTCGAGCATGATTCTCAGAGAGTGCCTAGTGAGGAAACACCCTCCTAGGAGCCATAGTGCTGGGAACGCGCGGGATGCCCGTTCTCGATCGCATTCAACACGACACCCACCAATTGGTTTTCGCGAAATCTATCTCGTGCCTTCTGGGCAACATCGAAAGGAGTCAAACCGGAGTGCACTACCAGCAATACACCGTCACAATTACCGCCAAGCAAGGAAGCGTCAGAAACTGGAATTGCGGCGGGAGAGTCTACGATGATCCAATCGAATAACGGTTCGACTCGTTCGAGCAGGGATCTCATACGGCCGCTGGCCAAAAGCTCGGTTGGTCCCGGCACGGAACGGCCAGAGGGAACGAAGAAAAGGTTTTCAGCCAAGCCTTTTTGCATAATGCC
>Ga0187817_10000813_pt1 | contig 14158 bp, 13 predicted proteins | sample NC_wetland_sal_i_17_FD_132431 | JGI IMG/M metagenome (GOLD analysis project Ga0187817, IMG submission 132431) | Wetland sediment microbial communities from Neuse River Estuary, North Carolina, USA - SO4_2 | ecosystem: Environmental > Aquatic > Freshwater > Wetlands > Sediment | place: USA...
ATGCAGGACCGCGCCGACCTCCTCGGCCTGCCGGCGACACGCTTCGCGGCCGAGAAGGCCTTCCGCCAGGCGAAGATGGAGCCGAAAGACATCGATTTTCTCGAGGTTCACGACTGCTTCACAATCGCCGAGGTACTCGCGCTCGAGGACCTCGGGTTCTTCCCCAAGGGGACCGGCGCGAAAGAGGAGTTCGAGGGCGTCACGGCCCGGGACGGGAAGCTCCCGGTCAATACCTCGGGCGGTCTCAAAGCCAAAGGACACCCGGTGAGCGCCACAGGCGCGAGCCAGGTCGTCGAGATCTTCGAGCAGTTCAACGGACTCGCGAAGGGCCGCGAGGTTGCTCGGACACAGACGGCGCTCGCGCACAACGTCGGGGCGACGGGCGGGTCGTGTTCCGTGCACATCTTCTCGCGAAGGTAGGGGGGGTCGACCGCGTCCGATACCCTGCCGTCCGCGTCGCACACGATCGACGACTTCGTCAAGGGGTACGAGGAAGGAGGGAAACTCCGAGGGTTTCGCTGCACGAACTGCGGGCTCGTGACCGCGACCTGGGGGCTCGCCTGCTCCCGATGCGGTCATCGCGACCTCGTCGAGATGGAGCTCACCTCGAAAGGGAAGGTCGTCGCCTTCACGATTCTGACGGTTCCGAGCGAGGACTTCCTGAACGATGCTCCGTACGCCTACGTGGTGGTCGAGTTGGACGGTGGCGGTCGCGTGACCGGCTGGATGCCCACCGTCCGGGCCGAGAACCAGATCGCGATCGGCGACCGAGTCCACTACGTGACCGGCTACAAGCCCGGAGTCCAGTTCGCGAAGGATTCCGAGGGCGTGGAAACCCGATAGGAGGGACAATGAGCGTCCCGACTCCGGAGATCGGGGAGCGCGTTTGGTTCGCCCGCTACCCGCCGCCGGTACCGCGGCATGTGACGATTCCGGACCAGCTGCTGACGGAGTTGATCGAAGCCAGCGTGCGCCGATGGCCCGACCGGACCGCGATCGTCTACTACGGTGCGAAGTGGAGTTATCGAGAGTTTTGGGACGCGAGCGAGCGATTCGCGGCCGCGCTCTCCCAAGAAGGAGTAGGACCCGGAGACCGCGTCGCAATCTACCTGCCCAACTGTCCCGCCTATCCGATCGCGCTCTTCGCGATCTGGAGGCTTGGTGCCACGGTCGTGCAGGTGAGCCCCCTCTACCTAGGCCAGGACCTTTCTCGGCTGCTCAAGGACGCCTCGCCGAAGGCCGTCGTGACCCTCGAAATCCTGTATCCGAACCTGGCGAAAGTCCGGAACGAGATCGCCATCCCAACAATCTTCGTTGCACGAGTGCGGGAGTTCTACCCGTGGTATCTCCGGCCGTTCGTCAACAGCGTACTCCGGAAACAGAAGCTCCCGACGGGCTTTCCCACGGACCCTTGGGTGCGGCCGTGGAAGAAGGCGCTCGGGACCCGCGGGTCGCTTCCCCTCGCGAAATCGGACCCTCGAACGACGATCGCCGTGCTCCAGTACACGGGAGGAACGACCGGTCGTCCCAAAGCCGCCATGCTGACGCACCGTAACCTCGTCGCCAACATCACCCAGTGCAACTCCTGGAACATCCGGTTGACCCCGGGGGAGGAGGTCGTGATGGCCGCCATTCCACTGTTCCACATCTACGGATTGACGGTGGCCGTGCTCATGGGCTTGGCCGTCGGAGCGACCGTTGTCCTGCAGACCCGTCCCGAGATTCGCGAGCTCCTCAAGCTGATCGACCGGTACCAGCCCACGCAGTTCCCGGGCGTGCCGGCGCTCTACCAAGCGTTCAACCGCCAGCCGGACCTGGCCAAGTACAAGGTCCACTCGATCAAGTATTGCCTCAGCGGCTCCGCTCCCCTCCCGGTGGAGGTACAGCGCCGGTTCGAGGAGCTCACCGGAGCCAGTGTGGTGGAGGGGTACGGTCTTTCGGAGACCTCCCCCGTCACTCACGTCAATCCCCTCTCGAACGAGCGCCGCGTCGGGTCGGTCGGAGTTCCGCTGCCCGACACCGACCAGCGCGTGGTCGACCTCGAAACCGGAACCAAGGTTCTCGGCACGGACGAGGTCGGAGAGCTGGCCGTCCGCGGACCGCAGGTGATGCTCGGTTACTACCACCAGCCCGAGGAGACCGCCGCCGTGCTGAAGGACGGGTGGTTCCAGACCGGCGACATCGCCCGAATCGATTCGGACGGTTTCGCCTACATCGTCGACCGCAAGAAGGACATGGTCAACGTCGGCGGGATGAAGGTGTACCCGCGCGAAGTCGAGGAGGTCCTCTTCCAGCATCCGGCGGTCGCGGACGTGGCGGTCGTGGGCGGGCCCGACCCCGAACACGGGGAGTCGGTGGTCGCCTTCGTGGTGCGAAAACCGGGCGTCGCCGTCACGCCGAAAGAGCTCATCGCCTTCGTGCGCGACCGGATCGCCCACTACAAGGCTCCCGACCGTGTCGAATTCCGCGAACAGCTGCCGCGCAGCGGCGTCCAGAAGGTGCTGCGCCGCGTGCTGCGGGAAGAGGCCGCGGCTCTTCCTCCGCCGACTACCTCGAAGAACTGAGGTCCCTTAGAGCCCTCGCGTCAATAGGTCGCGCGAGATCACGAGCCGCTGGATCTCGTTGGTTCCTTCGTAGATCTCGGCGATCCGGGCGTCGCGATACGCGCGTTCGATCGGGGTTCCTCGGATGTACCCGAGGCCCCCATGAATCTGGAGCGCTTCGTCGATGACTTCGCTCGCCCACTCCGAACCGAGGCACTTCACGATAGCGGCTTCCCGCGTTTTCACCACGCGTTCGAGCCGGCTCCACGCCTTGGGGTCGTTGCCCATTCGGTCCTGGTGCTCGGCGGCCTGGTAGACCATGAGGCGGAGGGCATGGATCTTCATCGCCATGTCGGCCAGCTTGAACTGGATCGCCTCGTACTCGCTGATCGGGAGTCCGAACTGGGTTCGGTTCTTCGAGAACTCGATCGCCTGATGGCAGGCGGCCTGCATGCCCCCCAGCGCTCCCGCGCCGAGCGAGACGCGGCCCACGTCGAGCGCGGTCATCGCGACAATGAATCCCTTGCCGACTTCGCCCACGACGCACTCGGGTCCGACGCGGACATGGTCGAGAATGAGCTCCGCGGTCGACGTGCCGTGGAGGCCCATCTTCTTCTCGCAACGCCCGACCGAGAAGCCCGACAGTTTCGAATCGATCACGAAGGCGGTGACCCCTCCGTTGGGACCCAGCTTGACGTCGTTGCCCGCCAGGAGGATGATGGAGTCGGCCTCGCGGCCGTTCGTGACGTAGATCTTGTTGCCTGTGATGACCCAATCGACGCCGTCCTTCTCGGCCACGGTGTGAACGGCCCCCGAGTCGCTGCCCGAGCCGGGCTCGGTGAGACTGAAGGCGAGGAGCTTCTCTCCCCGGGCGGCGGGAGCGAGCCAGCGTTTCTTCTGCTCCTCCGTCCCGTAGTAGAGCAGCGGGGTCGTGCCGAGCGACGTGTGCGCTCCCGCGATCGTTCCGTGCGAGGCGTCCACCTTCCCGAGTTCCTCGAGGAAGATACAGTAACCGACCTTGCCGAGGCCCAGTCCGCCGTACTCCTCGGGAATCGGGATCCCGAAGTACCCCTCCTCCTGCATCCGACGGACGCTCGCGCGGGGGAACTCCTCTTTCTCGTCCATCTCCGCGACGACGGGTGTGACCTCCTTCGCGAGGAACGACCGCACCGCAGAGCGGAACGCTTCCTGGTCCGGAGTGAACTCGAAAGCGATCGTCATCGGCCCTCACGCTCCCTTGAACTTCGGGGGTCGACGCTCGACGAACGCGAGGATCCCTTCTCCCAGGTCGTCGCTCGTTAGCACCTCGGTCTCGAAGAGCTTCGTCTCCCCCTCGATCCCCTCGGCCAGGGGAAGCTGGAGCCCCTCGACGATGGCCCGCTTCGCGGCCTGGACAGCCCGAGGGGCCTTTTGGGCGATCGTGTGAGCCACGTCCCTCGCCGCCCGCAGCTCCTGGCCCGCGGGGACGGTCCGGTTCACGAGCCCGATCCGCAGCGCCTCGGCCGCGGAGATCATCGCGCCGGTGAAAATCAATTCCTTGGCCTTGGGGACTCCGATCAGACGGGGAAGACGTTGCGTCCCTCCGTAGGCGGGCATGAGCCCGTAGTTGACCTCCGGGGCACCCAACTTCGCCGACTCCCCGGCGATCCGAAGGTCGCAGGCGAGCGCGAGCTCGAGTCCCCCGCCGAGGGCGAGGCCGTTGATGGCCGCGATGACCGGGGGTCGAAGGCTCGCAATCCGGTGGAACAGCGCGTGACCCTTTCGAACGACCTCGGGGGCGTTCGCGAGGTCGAGCGTCGCCATCTCCTTGAGGTCGGCTCCGGCGCTGAAGTACTGCCCATCGCCCGTGAGGATCACGGCTCGCACCTTCGGGTCGGCGGCGATCTCGTCCACGTGATGAGAGAGCCCGGCCAGAAGCGCCGTGCTGAGGGCGTTCACGGGAGGGTTCCTCAGGGTCAGGATTTCGACGCCCTCTTCGTCATTCTTGCGACCGACCAGATCGACTTCGGACACGGTCCACCTACCGGGCGAAGGAACCCCGGGCGAGCTCATAATAGGTCCTCCGTCGGGGCCGCCGGCGGACGGGAGCTCGTCGGCGTTTAGGGTAAGTAAGAGGGCTGCGTGGAGCGCGCGTGCCCTCCCGGGAACTTCTGTCGCTCTCCCTCTACTCGCTGCTGGCGAGCAACCGGGGCGGGCTTTTCATCGTCTTTCTTCCCCTCTATCTGGTCGAGGTGAAGGGCGCCTCCCTTCCCGCCGCCCTCACGATCCTGACGCTGGCGTGGTTGCCGGCGAGCCTGATCGGACCCTGGATGGGCCGGTTGTCGGACCGGGCCGGTCGACGCAAACCGTTCCTGCTTCTCGGGGAGGCGCTCGCCTTTCCCCTGTTCCTCACCATCGTCTTCGCCCCCGGCTACGTGGTCGCCGGGGCGCTCTTCATTGCGGCCCAGCTCGCGCTCGCGATCGGGGGCCCCGCGTACAATGCCTTCGTGGCCGATGTAACACGGACGAACGAGCGGGGAGAGGGGTATGGTCTGCTGAACGCGACGTCGAACGCGGGAGCGGTCGTCGGGTTCGTCCTCGCGGGCCTGGTCACCTACTGGTACGGTTTGCAGGCGTTGTTCCCGTTCGTCGTGGTCATGATGATCGGGACGCTCTCCGTGGTGCTGTTCCTGGTACCGGACATTCGGATCCAGGTTCCTCGCGAGCGCCGGCCCCTCCGAGAGATGCGGAACGTGGTCAACTTCTCCTTCGCGGTCTCGATCCGCGCCATCGGATCGGGGGCGGTCGCGGCGTTCTACGGCTTTCTCGCCGCCAGCCTGGGCGCGAACAATCTCGAGGTGAGCGTTGTCGCGATCGCCGGTCTCATCACCGGAGCGGTGACCGGACTGCCGCTCGGCCGAGCCATCGACCGGTTCGGTGAGATCCGAGGGATCTGGTACGGGACGGTGCTCACCCTCGCTTCGTACGGGATATTCATGTTCTCCGCCACGTGGGAGGAGACGATCCCGGCCCAGGCGGTACGGAACGGCGGGCTCTCGTTTCTTGGTCCGGGTATGAACGCGTGGGTCGCCCGCATGGCGCCTCCCGGACAGCGGGCGGAGTATCTCGGAGTGTTCTCGCTCATCAACTCCTCCCTGTGGAGCGTGGGACCCCTCGTCGGGGCGGTCGCCATCGAGCTCTACGGATACTTCGGTCTGTTTGTCATGGCGATCGGCACCACCGTGATCTCGCTCGTGGTGATGGAGTTCCTCTACGGCGAGATGGGAATCCGGGCCCGCCTTCAACGCGCCCCGGCCGAGGTCACCGCCGTCTAGGGTGGTGCCCGAAGGCACCGTCTTATAGCGCACGGCCGTCCGACGATTGTGCAACGGCCGACCACCTTCGCGGACGCGAGCGCGTCGTACGACGACGCGGAATTCGTCATCGTCGGAGTCCCGTTCGACCGCACGACCTCCTTCCGCCCCGGGGCGCGATTCGGCCCCGATTCGATCCGAATGCATTCGTGGAACTTCGAGTCGTTCGACCTCGAGACCGGGGTCGACCTCTCCGAGGTTCCGATCCACGACCTCGGCAACACCGAGGAGTTCGGTAGTTCCGAGGACATGGCCCGGTCGCTCCGAGAGGAGATCCGACCCCTCTTCGCCGCGGGGAAGGTACCGATCGTTCTCGGCGGGGACCACGCGTGTTCCCCTCCGGTCGTCGAGGCGTACCCCGATTCGGCTCCTGCGGTCGGGGTCCTCTACCTGGACGCGCACATGGACTTCCGCGAGAGCTACCTCGGCGACCGACGCAGTCACGGGTGCTCGTCCCGTCGAATCCTCGAGAAGGTCGGCGCTCGGAATATCGTCATGCTCGGGGTCCGGTCGGTTTCTCGGCAGGAGATGGACGACAACCGCGGGATCGGGATGTCCTATGTGACGGCGTCCGACATCGCGCGGGACGGGATCGAGGCCGCGGTCCACCAGGCGCTCAACATGCTGAAGACCGAGCGGATCTACATCTCGCTCGACATCGACGCGATCGACCCCGCGTTCGCGGGGGCGACCGGGACCCCGGAACCCTTCGGGCTGACTCCGCGCGACGTGAAGTACGTGATCGGTCAGGCGGCGCCGCGCCTCGCGGGCCTCGACATCATGGAGGTGAGCCCCCACTACGACTCGGGGAACACGAGCCTCCTCGCGGCCCGGTTGGCTCGCGAGGCCATCGTCCGCAGCGTCGCCGCGCGCAAAGGTCGGTAGGGCGGTCCGCTCGATGCCGCCCGATTCGGAAGAAGGACCGGCGGTGTCCCGAGGGGCCGAGGCCTCTCTCCGCAAGGTCGATTGGTGGGGGTTTCCCGCCCTTCTCAAGGAGCGGGACCTCAAGACCTACCGTCCGAAGGCCCTCGACGAACGAATCCGCCGGGAGAGAACCCGGAACGAGGCGCGCTTGCTCGTCGATGCGCGACGCTTGGGAATCCGGACTCCGATGATCTACGATATCGACCTTCCCCGCCACCGACTCATCCTCGAGGAGCTTCCCGGACCGACCCTTCGGCAATTGCTGGAGGACCCCGACCTTCCGGGGGACGACCTCCCCGTCGCCATCCGTGCCTTCGGTCGTGCCCTGGGGGTGCTTCATGCCGGTTCGATCGCCCACGGGGACCTCACGAGCTCGAACGTGTTGTTCCCGCAGGGAGCCCGCGGCCCACCGGCGTTCCTGGACCTCTCGATGGGAACGCGGAGCCCCGGGGTCGAGGAGCTGGGGATTGACCTCCACCTGGTGGAAGAGGACCTGAAAGCCCTGAGCCCGAGGTCCGAGGTTCTCGTTCGGGTCTTCCACGAAGGCTACGCGGAAGGGAATCCGGGCGGAGCGAAGGACGTGCGGGCACGGGCGAAGGTCATTCGGGGCCGGGTCCGCTATGCCTAACGCGTCGCCGACGCCCTAGGTCGACCGTTCGACTCGCTGCACTCCGACGACGAGTGCCGCCGGAAGTTCTTCGATCACATCGGTTGCGATGATCCCGAACCCCCGATGAGCGGCCGCTCGCAAACCGGCCTCGCCCGTCCAGAAAGTGGCCAGCCGGGCGGCGTGGAACGGGCGCACTCCTTGGGCGAGGAGGCTCCCGAGGACTCCGGCCAGAACGTCTCCCACCCCCCCGACGGTCATCGCGAGGTGGTGGTGCAGGTTGCCGATCGTGGTCTCTCCGTCCGTGATGAGGTCCGGAGCGCCCTTCACGACGAGCGTGAGCCGCTTCTCGAGGGCGACCCGCTCAGCCAACGCAGCTCGTTCTTCGAACGACCCCGCGGCCGGGCCGTGGAAGACCCGCTCGAACTCTCCGTGATTGGGCGTTGCGACCAGACCGGCCGGCGCCGGGCGGTCCGCCCCGACGGGGGTCGAGGAAAGGGCCGAGAGACCGTCCGCATCCACGACGAGGGGAATATCGGGAGCGAGGGCATCGATCACCGCCCGCAGGGCTTCGGTGGTCTCGGGGTGAGCTCCGGCTCCCATGCCCAGAACGACCGCCCCGGGGGGCGCGGAGCGAACGGTCTCGAGGATCGCGGGCACGTCGGCGGGTCGGAACCGGTCCGAGCCGACCGGCCAGACGATCAAGTTCGGGCTGAACGAACGGATCGGTCCCGCCGCGATTTCGGGCGTGATGACCGTGGCTCGTTCGGCCCCGGAACGCATCGCCGCGAGCGCAGCCAGACCGGGGGCTCCCGTGTATGGTCCTCCTCCAATCACGATCACCCGACCGTTGCGGCCCCGGGGTTCTTTCGGTACCGGAAAGAAGAGGAACTCTCCCGGACCCGTCTGTCGCCAAGCGTTGGGAGGAATTCCGATATCTCGAACCGTGAGCTCCCCGACCTTCCCCTCGTCCATCTCCTCCTTGCGAATCGTGAAGGAGACCGTCCAGGAGGGGCGCAGGCCGTCCGGGTCCCGGATCCCCGTCGGCATGTCCAGCGATAGAACCGGTCCTCCGCTCGCGCGGATCGCCGCAACCGCCTCTCGAACCGGGGGGCGAAGCCGTCCGGATTGTCCGGTGCCGAGCATCGCGTCGACGATGAGCGGCATCGTCGCAAGGTCCTCGGGTCGAGGTACTCCGATTCGGACGGGCAGCCGGTTCTTGATCCGGTCAAAGCACCGCTGGGCGGCCCGGGACCGGATCTCGACCGGCGGTCGGACGAGCCAGATCTCGGGTGAATACCCCCACTGTTGAAGGTAGAACGCGGCGCAGGTGCCGTCCCCGCCATTGTTCCCGGTGCCCGCGATGACGGCGACCCGCCCGGGAGGTGACGGAAGGTGCCGCGTCGCTTCCTCGGCGGAGGCGCGGCCCGCGTTCTCCATGAGTGCGTCGATCGTGACGCCGAGAGCGACCGTGTTCTGCTCGACCACCGCCATCTCGAGCGACGAGAGCGGACGTCGGGAGGAGGCCCACATCCTGCCTCCTAGGGCGCCGAAGGGGACTCCGCGGTCTGGAAGATGTTGACCGATTGCGGAAGCAGATTCTTGCGGGCGAGATACTGGGATTGGGTGCGGCTGTAGCGGAACAGAATGTCCGCCTTCCCTTCCTGGAATCCCCACGGTCGCAGGATCAGGAGGTCGCCCTCCCGGATCCACATTTTCTTCTTCATTTTCCCCGTGATGCGCCCCATCCGCGAGATGTTGTCCTCGCACATGACGCGGATCCGGGCGGCCCCGAGCAGCTGATTCGCGATCCCGAAGACCTCGCCCCGGTTACGACGAGGAAGCGGGAGGCGCCCGACCTCTTCGCCCCCCTCGACCACCTCAACGGTCGGTGCCGGCTCCTCCTCGGGCGGAGGGGTCAGAACCTCCTCGGGGGGTTCGGGGCTCTCGGTCACGTCAGTAGGAGCCGAGCGCAGTATTTCAAGAGGGCGTCCGGCGAGGGAACACCCGCAGCGGATTCTCCTCGAGGATGCGACGTTGGTCTTCGGACGGGATCGGCAGCGCCCGGAACGTCGAAAGGTTCGCACCGATGTCCCGAACGCCCGGGCCCGGCCAGTCGGAGCCGAAGAGCACCTTTTCGGAAATTCGGGGGAGTTGAGGGAAGTACTCGAGCAGTCGCGCCGGCGGCATTCCCGAGACCTCGAGCCACACGTTCGCAAACCTCCGTGCGAGCATCACCGCCGTTTCCGTCCACACCGGCCGACCGCCGTGCGCGAGTACGATCGTCAAGTCCGGAAAGTCGACGGCGACATCATCGAGGAAGAGGGGGTCCGCGAAGCGATTGCGGGCCCTTGGGAAGATCGAGGTCCCCGTGTGGAAAATGACCGGCAGCCGGTGGCGGGAGCAGGCATCGTAGAGCGCCCGGAGCCCCGGAAGTTCGCCGTCGACGTAGGCGTTGGGTCGGAACAACTGGTGCGGCGGATGGAGCTTGAGCGCGCGAATCCCGAGGTCCTCCACGAGATGCACGACCTCCCGTTCTGGGTCGGGGTGGTCCGGTCGAATCCCTCCGACGGCGATGAGTCGCTCGGGGTCCGCCTGCACGTACTCGGAGACGAACGTGTTCGCCGCTTCGGTGTAGCCGATCACCTCGGGAGCGACGTAGTTGATCAGGACCGCGCGCTCGACGCCCGAACGGTCGAGGTATGCGAGGAATTCCTTCGGCTCGGTGAGATACCGCGCTACGGACGCTTCCACCTGACTGAGCATCCGGACCGCGTCCGGTCGCATCTCCCAGAGCGGGTTGATGTGCACATGGCAATCGGTGACGCCCATCCAAGGACCCGACGACCCGGGCCATATAAGGGAGGAACCGGCCGTCGCGGTTCGGGCCGAGGGTTTATCTCCCGCCCGGGTCCATTCCCCGCGGAACGGTGCGTATGTCGACTCCGATGCGGACGATGCCGAAGCTCCTCAAAGCGACGTACCTCGCGGACCAGGAATCACTGCTCGAAGAGACCCGGGCGACGAAGCTGTTCTATTTTCCCGGTCCAATCCTCTTTACCTTTGTCTTTGGACTTGCCACGCTCTTCGCGGCGCCGGCCATCACTTCCGCAGTACCGACCCTGTCGTCGACCCTGACGAACTGGTTGACCCTTTCGAACTATCTTTCCTCGAGCGTTCAAATGTACCTCGCGGACTTCTGGCTCATTCTCTTCGTCATCGGCCTGCTCTGGCTGCTGGTCCGATACTTCCGATGGATCCGGACCGTCTACGCCGTTACCAGCCGACGGGTGATCATCCAGAAGGGGATATTCAGCAAGGACTTCGACGAGATCCCCGTGACCCAGGTCCGGGGAGTGGACGTTCATCAGTCGTTCGGCCAACGAATCCTCGGCTACGGGACCGTTCGCGTCAGTTCCGAGGGGGGAAGTTCTCTCGGCAACGAGGATTGGAAAGGGATCCCGAAGCCGTTCCGGTTTCAGAAGCTGATCGAGAACGCGACGCAGAACGTTCAGTCCTCTCCCGGCCCGGTTCAGTGGGCCGGTCCGAAGCGCTAAGGCGACCGGGCGGGCACCGTTAAATTGGACCGGCCGAGTCCGGCACCGGACGATGGCCGACGATTTTGACGTCATCGTGGTTGGTGCCGGGATGGCCGGAAGCTCGGCGGCCATTCGGCTCGCGCAGGGAGGGGCGAACGTCCTCCTCGCCGAGCGCGGAGCGGAGCCCGGCACGAAGAATCTCTCGGGAGGGATTCTCTGGGGGCACGACCTCTCGCGCATCCTGCCGAACTGGTGGCGCGAGATGCCCGTCGAACGTCACGTTGTCCGAAAGCGGTTCGGCATCCTCACCGCGGAGAGCTCGGTCTCCTTCGACCTCGAGGAGGGGTCGTGGAAGCGCGAACCGTACGTCGCGCATTCCGTCCTTCGCGCGCGCACCGACGCTTGGCTTGCGAAGAAGGCCGAGGAGGCCGGGGCGACCGTGGTCCCGTCGGTCCCGGTCGACCGTCTCAATTGGGAGGGGACGCGCGTGCACGGGATCGTTCAGGGCGGAGAAAAGATGACCGCGCCCGTCACGATCCTCGCGGACGGAGCGAACTCCCGACTGTCGCTTGGGACCCCCATCCGTCCGGCTCCCCGGCTCTCCCCCGAATCTACCGAGCTCGGCATCAAGGAAGTCTTTCGACTCGACCCCTCCGTCATCGAAGATCGCTTCCAAATCTCCGGAAGCGAGGGGCACGCCGAGGAGTGGGTCGCGGGTCTCTTCCCGCCCGGGGTCATGGGCGGGGGATTTCTCTACACGAATCGGGACACGGTCTCCCTCGGAATCATCGTTCGCCTCCAATCGCTCTACGGTCGGAACGCCTACGCCCAGCAGCTCATCGAGCAGTTCAAGCTCCATCCGGCGATCGCGAACCGCTTGAAAGGCGCCGAGCTCGTCGAGTACGGCGCGAAGCTGGTCCCGGGCGGTTGGGCGAGCCGGCCCGCGGCGTTCCACGGGGACGGTTGGCTGGTCGCGGGCGACGCGGCGGGCTTCGTCTTCTCGAACGGGATCATGATCCAGGGCATGAACTACGCCGTCCGTTCCGGCCTTGAAGCCGCCGAGACCGCCCTCGACGCGAAGGCGGCGGGCGATGTCTCCGCCCGCACGCTCGCGGAGTACGACCGACGCCTCGAGACGACCGGCATCCTCCCCGACTTCCGGGACTTCGCTCGGCTCGACCGAGTCAAGTGGAATCCCCGGATCTACTCCATCTACCCCCGATTTGCGACCGAGCTCCTTCGCTCGATGATGGGAGAGGCCGGGTCTCCGAAGCGGTCGGCCCGCAAGGTCCTGCGGGCCGTGCAGAAGTCCACCGGTGTCAAATTGACGTCGTTGCTCCTCGACGGCGTCGAGATCGCTTGGGACATGTAGTTCCGGGGACCCCGCCGTTCGGACGAGGGGAGCCGTTCGGTGCGACCGGGGTCACTGACCGCGCGCTCGCCGGACTTCCGCGGTGAGCGCCGGCACGACTTGGAACAAGTCTCCGACGATTCCGTAGTCCGCGACCTTGAAAATGGGGGCCGAGGAATCCGAGTTGATGGCGACAATCACCCGGGAGCTTACCATCCCGACGAGGTGCTGGATCGCCCCCGAGATCCCCACGGCGATGTAGAGTTGGGGGGAGACCGCCTTCCCGGTCTGCCCCACTTGATACCCGACGGGCCGCCAGCCGGCGTCCGTGACGGCGCGCGAGGCCCCCACCGCGGCGCCGAGCGAGGCCGCGAGTTCCTCGACCAGGTGGAAATTCTCCGCCGCCCGGACTCCCCGACCTCCCGACACCACGATCGACGCGTCGGTGAGGGTTGGACCGGCCCCGCGGGGGGCGGCTTCGACGCGGAGCCGTTTCGGATTCCAGAAAGCGGGCGGAATCCCGTCCGGCGCGATCGGGGTCAAGGCCACTTCCGCCGCCGATTCAGCGGGTGCGGCGAAGGCATGGGGACGGATCGCCACGGCCGCGTGACTCCCTTCGAGCTGCCGCGTCTCGGTGGCCCGGCCTCCGAAGATGGGCCGGCGAACCTCGAGCGACGACCCCTTCCGAGAGAGACCGGTGACCCCGGTGGCGACGGCGGCGTTCCATCGCACTGCAAGGCGGGCCACGAGATTGCGGCCAAAGGTCGTTCCGCCTACGACGACGAGCTCCGCCCCGACCGCGTCGGCGGCCTGAGCCACGAGGTGCGCGGCGACGGCCGCGACCGTGTCGTCCAAGCGGGCGTCTTCTACGATCACGGCACGTCCCACACCGTAACGGCCGAAGCCGGCCGCGAGAGAGCGGGAAGAACCTCCGGCGAGGAATCCGACGACGTCCTCCTTTCCGGAAACGCTCTGGGCGACGCCCACCGCTTCCTTCGTCGCGTCGGAGAGAGCTCCGTCGTGAAGTTCCCCGACGACCAGCGTCGCTCCGGTCATGGGAAGACCTTCGCCTCCTCCTTCAGAATCCGCACCAGTTTCTGCGCGGCCTCTTCGGGGGTCTTGAACTCGATGATCTTCGCCCCCGTTCGAGGAGGAGGAAGCTCGAACTGGGTAGACCGACTGGAACCGGTCGAGCTTCCGGGAGGTTCGAGGGGAACCTTCGCGATGGGCAATTTTCGCGATTTCAAGATGGCCGGAAGCTTCGCGGTTCGCGGGTCGTTCCAGGCCTGCTGCAACGAAACGACGCACGGAAGGGGCGCCTCCCACTTCTCCACGCCCGATTCCGTCGACCGTTCGAACCGGAGTCGAGAACTCCCGGGGTCCCACCGGAGGTCCAGCACCGCGCTGAAATCCGGTAATCCGAGCAGCTCGGCGAGCGCCGCTCCGACGACGCCGGCCTCGTCATCCCCGGCCTGCTTGCCGCACAGAACGAGGTCATGCGGCGCGGAGGAGACCGCTCGGGCGAGGGCTCGGGCGGCCGACACAGGATCCGGAGCGACTCCAGGAGGGGTTTCCACCCAGGTGGCCTGGTCGCAGCCCAGGGCGAGCGACGCCCGGAGGACCTCTTCGGTCCTCGGCGCGGGACCGGCCGAGACAACGTGGACCTTGGAGCCGGGGTTCGCTTCCTTCAGGAGGAGCGCCTGTTCGACCGCCGACTCGTCGTAGCCGGCGAGCACGAACTTGACGGCCTCAATGTCGAGGGTCGTCCCGTCGGTCGAGGTGCGCAGCCGGGTTTCCGCGTCCGGAACCGGTTTTACGCAGACGACGATCTCCACGGCGCG
>Ga0187817_10000814_pt1 | contig 14145 bp, 10 predicted proteins | sample NC_wetland_sal_i_17_FD_132431 | JGI IMG/M metagenome (GOLD analysis project Ga0187817, IMG submission 132431) | Wetland sediment microbial communities from Neuse River Estuary, North Carolina, USA - SO4_2 | ecosystem: Environmental > Aquatic > Freshwater > Wetlands > Sediment | place: USA...
GAGGTCTACAAGAAGCCATTCATAATTCGTTCAAGCACAGCGAGGTACGGCACACAGAAGTGCGATGGTGGGGAACTTCGGGTGAGATGCAACTAACAGTTAAGGATTCCGGGGCAGGCTTTGACCACGAAGCGACAAAAATGAGCCGGGGGCTTGGTCTCATCAGCATGGAGGAGCGGGTGAAACTCCTGGGGGGAACGCTTTCAATCGAATCGCAACCGACGGCTGGCACCACGATCCACGCTCGCGTTCCTGTTGGTTCGGAGGCCGACTCCATCCGCGCTGCCGGGTAATGACACTCGACAGGATGATTTAGTCTCCTGCCTCCGGTCGTGGTGCGAGAACCTCATCGGGGTAGAAACGCTTGAGAGCTTGCGCGGGAACGTGATCCGCCAATCGGGCACTGACGAACCGATTGCCCTGACAAACCGCCTCCGCAGCAGCTAGTAGTTCGATTCCAGCGTTTGTTTTAGCAATGTAGCCCAGTGCCCCGATGGTAAGAGCTTCTTGTACCATATCGGCAGAGGATTCTTGACTCACGACGAGTGTTTTGGATTCGGGAGAGAGCTTGCGGATTTGCCGCGCTGCTTCGATTCCATTCAGCGTTGGCAGCCCGACGTCCAACAAAATCAAGCCCGGTTGGAGTTCTTCGGCTTTCTGGACTGCCTGCAATCCGTCTGAAGCTTCGCCAACGATCTGCAATTCCGGTCTTTTCCCCAGCTCCGAACAGATGAATCGGCGGAACGGTTCGTAATCCTCTCGCAGTTCACGCTTGAAGGAACCAAGTTGCGTCTACCGGAGGAAGACACTGCGGCACAGTCTAAGACCCCTTGACAGGCCGTTCACCGGGAAGAAACGGCGGAGTGCTCTGCACAGATTCTTTCGTAAATGTGGCTTTCCTGTTCACGCTGAAAGCTGTTCAACACATACCCGCACAAAATATCTACTTCGTGTGTTCGGGCTATCTCGTCCCAGAGCTGTTAGACCTGAAGCGCCGCATCCGTTTTCCGATGCGCGCACAAACTAGGTGCACATTCACAACAGACTGCAACACGCGGAGGCTTCCTTTTCGCCGCTTTCGCGGCGTCAATCACGAGATCGCCCGCGACCTTGAGGTATTGAGCCGGGTCAGGCAGATCATTCACCATGAAAATCGAGAGCGTCTCGGCAACATCCAAAGAGACATAGCGCTTTTGTTCAAGGGCGGAAGCAACATCCACGCCATGTTCCTGCAATCTCAAGAGAAGGAGGTCCCGGTGTGACTCGGTCGCGATCACGATAACGGCATTCCCCGCCTCTAGGGCGGCTTCGATGAAACGAGTAAAGCCAACTACTAAAGCTGCATCATCAGAATAGAATGCAACCTTGTGGCTGCGAGGAGTCTCCGCTTTTCCCGATGCAAGCGACGGGGGAGCGTCGTTGCGGCTTCCGCTGCTGACAAACTGCCTGCCCTCGAGAACCGCTCCCACAGCGGGTAAGAGGTCGCTTCCGGCATGTGGTTTAACAACGTAGCCCAATGCCCCCGAGGCTAGAGCTTCCTGCACCACATCAGCAGAGGATTCTTGGCTTATAAAGAGTATTTTGGATTTGGGGGAGACCTTGCGGATTCGTCGAGCCGCTTCGATTCCAGTCAGTGTTGGAAGCCCGATGTCGAGCACAATCAAGTCCGGTTGCAGTTCTTCGGCTTTCTGAACCGCTTCTAATCCATCCGAAGCCTCACCGCTGACCTGCAATCCCGGTTGCTTCTGGAGTGTCGTTGAGACGAAACGACGCCAAGGTTCGTAGTCATCTACCACAAGTACCCGGACTGATGATGCAGCCAAGTAAGCTCCTTCTGGCTCTGAACCCCGAAGTCACCGAAAAGTTGCCAAAGCCCAAACATAAGAGGATCGCATAACGAAACAACCCGTTCGTTGCGCGGGGGCAACTTTGTCCTCCCCCGAAATCTGCTCACAACCACGCTACGTTATGCACCTGGGGCAGTAAATGGCTCGGACGGGCTAGTCTCTGGCGGCCATGCGGTATGGCTCCGATGTGCCACGTGGCTGCATTGCTGGGCTATCTGTGAGTTCTGGGGCGACCCTTTTCTAGGCACTGCGCAGCGTGGGCCGGAGCGCATCAGGTAACAGATCGCTCTTCACGGGAAGTTTATGGACGTAAGCCAATATAGAGCGGCTTCTACCATGTCAAAAGAACACTCCTGACTGATGAAAAGGATTTTGGCAAGCGGAGCGAGCGTACGCAGCTGTCCGGCAGATTCGAATCCATTCACCTTCGGGAGTCCAACATCGAGAGGGATCACATCGGCTGCAACTCTTAGGCTTTCTGAATAGCTTCCAGCCCATCGGTTGCCTGCCCACTCACCTGAAAGTCAGCACGTTGTTCCAGCGTCGAGCAAGAATATCGGCGACAGGGTTCGTCATCCTCGACTGCAAGCGGGTCTCCCCTGATGATCCATGTATTTATCCGGCTGCCTGGGCGGAATCTATTTTGGCATGCAGTGGAACACGAGCTTCAATTGTTGTCCCGCGCCCGCGTTGAGATTGGACGGAAAATTCCCCATCAACCGACCCCAGCCGTTCCCTCATGATCGCGAGCCCGAGCCGGGTTGCATTCGCAGCGTCGTCCACATCAAAGCCAATGCCCGAATCGCGCACGGTCAAATAAACCTCATTCGATCCGCCCCTAAGCAACACTTCCACACGTTGGGAATCACTGTGGCTAACCGCATTCTCTAAAGCTTCTTGCAAAATACGAAACAGACAAAGCGACACGTCCTGCGGCAGGTGTTCCGGGATTCGCTCGGATGCAAATTGAATCTCAACGTTTTTCTCATCGGACAGCTTTTTGCACAAACTAGCGGCTGCCGCTGCAAGTCCCAAATATTCGAGCTTCGATGAGTGCAGACGGTTCGACAAGTTTTGGAGGTCCATTGCGAGGTTTTCAATCTGTCGGCTGGTCTCGGCAATCTGCTCGTTCTTTTCAGGGTACGGAAAATGTTGCCGGACGCTATCTAAATTCATCGACAGCAACAGGAGGCCGTCGACGTAGTCGTGAAGCTCGTGGGCAACCGACGCACGCTCCTCGTCCTGCGCTTGGATCAACCTGCGCGCCATGTTCGAAAGCGTTACCTCAGCCTGTTTGGCTTCCTCGGCTCCCTTAAAATCCGTTATGCCTGCAATCAGAGAGAGAACGCATGTCTCGCCCTTGATCTCAATCAATGCCGCATAGCCCAGCCCAACCCAGACATCGCGATTCTTCAAGCGGGCATGAACATCAAGATTTCTAACGGTACCTCCAGATAAGAGCCGATTTACGAGAGCAACTCTGTGGCTGGGATCGACCCATATATCAATATCGAAGGGGGTTCTGCCGATGATTTCGTTACGTTTCCAACCCGATACTCGTTCGAATGTGTTGTTGACTTCGATGTAGCGGTGGTCGATAGCACTGGTTAACGTGACCGCCAGAGGGCATTCTTGCAGAGCGTTCAGAAATTTCCTTTCGCACTCCTTCAACTGCCCCTCGATCTGTTCGTGTTCCGCCATGTTGAGCCTCGAGAGTCGCTCGATCAAGAGCGCACCAGTTACGTCGCGATCAGTAGGAGACACCCGTCGAACGGGCTACTGACGGCAGCATCATGGCAACGCACTGTCGAGTGTTATCCACAGTCTATACCCGTGTCTAATACCCATTCAGTGATACCGGACACAGGGGAATGTTGCAGGCAAACGCCGCAGAGCCGACCATCGACTGCACGAGAGGCACTGGGTCTGAGTCCATTGGTGCAGGCAGAGGAAGGTCGTGGATGTGGCACCGAAATCCGGCAACAACTCGCGGCATTCAGGTAGCGGTGAATCCTCATCGATCTATGAGGAACGGTTCCTGCTATTGGTGTATGACCTGTCGCAGCACGAGCGGTTGCTCATAAATTAAATTTGCTGGAGTACGACATGGCGAAGAGTGTGAACAAGGTGATCCTGCTGGGGAGCGTTGGACAGGATCCCGAGCCCGCCGGTATGGTTCCATGTCTCCCCATATGCGCTCGACGGTGGCACTGTCTACAGACCGGATGATAGGCGTAGTGGGATCCTTCTCAGAAAATATCTCCAACGTTACGCTGCCACAGTTCGGTGAGATCGCGTCTGGCTGGTAGGAATAGAAACCTTCCGCCGTGGTGTCCATGATACGGTCGGCGAGATTTCGGTGTTCGTAATCGCTCCGCCCAGGATCAATCGGAGGTACCTCTTTGCCAGCGCACAAAAGCTGCATGCGCCGAAAGCTGTCTTTGAACCGGCCCTTCCAGAATCCATACCGGGGAACGACCCGAATGATGACCGTCGGCTGATATTCCTGCGCGTCCTCTAGAACCCGGCCAGGCAACTTGGCCTCCGAGGGGCCGTCGCGGGCGCGTTTTGCCGCTTTAAGCGCCGCTTCAACCTGGTCCTTGTTGTAGAGGTAGTAACGAAGCGGGGGCGTCAGCATCTCCACATCGAACTGACCTGCGGCAAAGAAATAGGGCCTGAAATCCATTTTCTGGTGATGCTGCATTAAAGAGAGTAGCGCATCGGCGGGAAAGAAGTCCCCTGGTTCGACCGGAAGGAGTTCCGCCGATGGAGGCGAGGCACCCGATTGTTCATGGCGTGCTTGTTCAATAACAGGTCGTGCGTCCGCAATTGGAATGATCGAAGCTAGCAGATGCAATTGCGCGCTAGTGATTCCTGTCACCTCTCCCCGCAGATTGAACAGAGGTCCTCCTGAACTCCCCGGATTGATGTTAATGTCGCTAAGAATCGACGTGTTTTCCACCTCGCTGATGACACCGCTGGTGAGCACCTTCTCTCGTCCCACGGGGCTTCCTATGGTGAACACGCGCTCGCCCACCGTTATCTGCGATGCAGCATCAGACGGCACCAGAGTCGCAATCACCGCCTCGGGAAATGCCCGGAGGTTCACCCAAAGCACAGCAATATCTTTACCGGGATTGGCCGCCAGCAGCCGAGCCATCACTTTGTGTTTCTGATCAAACTGCACTGCAATGTATTGCGACGATTCCACGACGTGGTTATTTGTCACCACCAGGCCTGAAGCGTCAACGATGAACCCTGACCCTTCATACGCCTCTGCGCGCACCGTGACTGCTGATTTCCTAAGGTGTTTAAAGAGGAAGCCCAGGTCGCCGCCGGACGGATTGTTGGCTGGATCACCAGTCCCGGTGGAGACGCTGTAGACGCGCTCTACCGTAGCATTCTCGTTCGTGAGCTCAATAATATCTTGGTCGCCACTGACGCTGACGTCCATCGCCCATGTGTAGCGCATGCCCTGCAAGTCGATTGGTTGTGGAGTCGTGAGTTCGTACCGTCCAGCCGGGACTGCTCTCTCACACGTACCATCCAGACTTGTTTTCAAGTCCAAGGCTTCAGACTCTCGAGAGTCCCGACGGCGCAGCGTCACATGGAACCATGGCACTGGTTTTTGGTTCAGCTCTCGGTCCACCAGGACGATATGCAGATTAACCTTCACGGTCTGCGCCTGTACCGGCATGGTCAGGGAAAACACCCACACCAGGCAGCATAGAAATACGAAGTTTCTCTGCATGACTACTCAGTTCGCTCGCTCTGGGTTTACATTTGTGCAGGCCTACAGGCCGTGTCCCGCGGTGGTCTGTTCCCGAGGGTTGGGGACGCTTGGCTCGCCGGAGCCTCAGGCCTGCGTCATACCTAGTTGCGATTGCACGAATTCTAGGTCGTTGCTGCAAGTCTGCAACTGTTAGAAATGACAACCAGACGCTGTCACCGTGGCCGGTAGCAGGGGACTGGTCACCTAGCACGGGATAAATGGCCAAAACCAGCCTGCCCGGTAAAGTGGTTTCCCATTCCCTTCGCTACTGTCATTCATAGTAGTTCCCAATTCGTGAAACACTTCCTAGGCTTGCACTCACAGTGAGAACCCCACGAATATGGCTAGTGATCCTAGCGGCGATTGCGATGTCCGCGCCTTTGGCGGCACAGGACGCCCCAAAGCCAGAGAAGGGACGTATTACCGACACTGTAATCGATGTCAACAACGACGCCGTTTCAGGGGCCATCGTGGTTCTTGAAGGCGCTGTAATCAGCGATCGCCGCACCCTGGTATCGGACGACAATGGATTCTTTGAATTCGACGATCTGGATCCAGGAACCTATACCGTCAGCATCAGCGCCAAGGGGTTCGCAAATTGGACCTCGCCCGCCATCACCGTCAAGCCAGGCCAGTATGTAATCCTGACGGGCAGCAAGCTCAAAATCGCAGAGGAGAAGACCACGGTATCTGTTGTCTATTCCGCCGTAGAGGTCGCCACCCAGGAGGTCAAGATCGCGGAGCAGCAGCGCGTTTTCGGCATCATCCCCAATTTCTACGTTGCTTATGATCAAAACGCCACTCCGTTAACGACGAAGCTGAAGTTCCATCTCGCTCTCAAAACCTCTATCGATCCGGTTACCATCGTCGGAGTGGGTACGCTTGCCGGAATCAACCAGGCAGCGGACATTCCCAACTACCCTCAAGGTCTCAAGGGATATGTCCAGCGCGTTGGCGCGGTGGCTGCCGACGGCTTTTCCGACATCATGATCGGCGGCGCGATCCTGCCATCGCTTCTGCACCAGGACCCGCGGTATTTCTACCAAGGGACGGGCACGAATAAGTCTCGGGCTCTCCACGCGCTCTCCAGTCCATTCATTTGCAAGGGGGACAACGGACGGTGGCAGCCGAACTATTCCAGCGTAGGTGGCGATCTGGCTTCGGCCGCTCTCGCGAACGCGTACTATCCGGCATCGAATCGCGGTGCCAAGATGTTCTTCCAGGATCTCATTCTCAGCACCGGCGAACGCATGCTCGGCGGCGTGTTACAGGAGTTTGTTTTGCCTAGGCTCACGAGCAGAGCCAAGAACAAAAACTAGCCGCGGAAGACACGGCAGACGGCGCAAGGCGTAGCCCAAACGGTCAAACAACCCTCTCGTGTCCTCCCGAAGGCCTTCATAAGTAATAATCGTTTTAATGCTCTTTGAGAATGATCCGAACGAGCCATTCTTTTCGCATTTGGAGGAGGGGAGGGGAGGTCATGGATCGTGATCAGACCGCCCCTACCTCGTCCAGCGTGCAGGCTACTGCTCGTTATGGGGAGGGTATGCTCTTTACCTGATATCAAGTATCTTATACATCACCCTCTAGATCGCGATGCGACGAATCGCAAAAATTCATGGCAGATCGATAGCTAAAAGATATCGTTTAGCTGTCTCTCAGCTTCCTTCGCTGCTCTTGGACAAAGACAAGTCCAATTGTCCGGCTGCAAAATGTTAGGAGCCATGAAGAACGAGAACCTCAAGTCTACGACCGTCCGCTTCACGGACTCGGACCTTCATCTCATTGACTGCCTGCGAGAAAAGCTCGGGCTCGGTATGATTCACGTCATTCGATTCGCAATTAGGCGCTTGGCTGAAAATGAGAATCTGCTGCCCTCCCCCTCCGCCCCTAAGAAGCGTTAGGAACACACGATTCCAGGGTAAGTGTCAGAGCAAACACGCGGTTGACGGATTGAATCCGCAGCCAGCGTGACTTCACCACTTGATCGGCCAATTCTCAGATGGCAAGTCTTCGTCGCTTCGTTCAGGGAGGATTGCTACGGTAGAAGAATCGCAGAGCATTCATCGCCTGCCCACGATTCTCAGCCAAGAAGAAGTGGCGCTGCTCATCGATGCGTCCTGCACGCCCCTTTCATCGCAGTTGCTCATGACTCTCTACGCCACCGGCGTTCGGAGCGTGGAGTTGACGGGCCTAAAGATCAGCGACGTGGATAGTCGATGAATGGTGATCCAGCACGGGGTCGCCAAGACCGCGACGTGATGCTCAGCCCCGTCCTGCTCGAAGAACTGCGCGCGCACTGGCGGCGGTTGCGCAAAAGATGCAGTGTCTGGCTGTTTCCAGGCAATCGCTGGCACAGCGGTGATCGGCCCATTGATACCAAGACCCCCGCCACGCCTGCCAAGGCGCAGGAACGGAACCGAACGATGACGTCTCATCTCCTAATTCTTATGCGACCCGCGGCTCTGCGGAGGCGGCAGTCAATGAGCCGCCGGTAACCACCTCCGAGAAGTCGTACTCCTTCTCGCAGTCGCCGATTTCCACCTGGGGAAGTCCCAGGGCGTGTAACTCTCGGACGATCTCATCGCGGTAACGCACCTTGATGTGTGTGACAACAACCTTGATGCCGGGCGGCATCTTGACTACTTCCCCGGCGAACATCTCGGGGGTGAGATGAAGGGAAGCCTCCGCTAGGCTCTTCAGCGAATTCGGGAAACACGCCTCCAAGAACACCGCCCTGAGGCCAGAGATCTGATGCGCGACTTCCCATAACCGTTCGGTTGGTCCAGTATCTCCAGCAACGATGACTGCGGTCCGGTCGTCGGTGATGACATAACCGAAGGTCGGCACCACATGATTGAGGCGAACTGGTGTTATGCGGAGACCACCGGCTTCGACTGGCCGTTCGGTGTCTACCGGACACAGGCGCAGGAACGGGCGCATCTTCTTGGAAAGAAAGACGAAGTCCGGCCACATCACATCGTTGAAGATGTGCCGCTGCACGGCATCCAAAGTCTCCGAACTACCATAGATCCGAGGGCATTCCCCCGTCGGCGTCCACGCATTCTCGATGAAAATGGGCAGGCTCGCGGTATGGTCGACGTGTGAATGCGTAAGGAATACGTGCCGGATCGTTTCCTGCTCATAAGGAGTGCCGTGAAACCCCAGACAACCCGCATCAATGGCTACGGTTCCGTTGATGAGATAGCTGCTGACGTATTGGCGCTGGACGGTGTCGTGTGTTGACGTCCCCAACATTTGCACCCTCATGCGCCCACCTCCGCTGCCAGCACTTGAGAATGCAGGAGCCAGGTTTCGATCTCCCCTTTTCCTTTCACTTGGATTACACCCCGGCTTTCGAACTCAAACTTGCCTTTCAAGCGCTCGTACACGCTCCGCGTAACTTGAATATCACCGGGCACGCCTGTCGACTCCATACGACTGGCGAGGTTCACGGTATCGCCCCAGAGGTCGTAGATGAACTTGCTCACGCCGATGACGCCAGCCACTACCGGACCGGAGTTGATCCCGATGCGCAGCTGAAGGTTCGTTCGCTTGTCCTTGTTGTATTGCTTGGTCACCTTCAACATGCGGAGCGCCATGAGAGCCATTCTGTCAGCGTGATCGGAGTACGGATGGGGCAAGCCGCAGACAGCCATATAGCAGTCCCCAATGGTTTTGATTTTCTCTATGCCCATTTCATGAGCTTCCCGATCGAAAAGGCAGAAAATACCATTTAGTATCTCGACAATTTTCTTCGCGGATGTGTGGCTGGACAACACCGTGAATCCAACGATATCAGCAAACAATACGGTAACGTCCGCAAAGTTGTCGGCAATCTCTTTCTCGCCTCCTTTCAGGCGGGTTCCAATCTCTGCCGGAAGGATATTGAGCAGCAGTGCTTCATTCTCGCGGTTCTTCTGTTCGATTACCTCCGTCTTCTCACGAATGTTCTTTGTCATGGAATTGAAAGTGTCGGAAAGGACTCCGAGTTCATCCTTCCATTTCCACTCGACCTGCGCAGTAAGATCGCCGGCTGCCACCTTCGCCGCGGCATCCACCAGAGCATTGACCGGATGCAGGATCTGGCGCGTCATGAGCCACGCACCGATCGCCGTCACCAGCAAAAGGCCTGCCCCCCACCAGCCGAACAACCGCCCCATGGCGCCTATCGGTATGAGCGCTTCATCCAGCGACATCAGGGACACGATTGCCCAGTGGAGATCTTTGACATGCAAGGGCATATATGACACCAGGAGGTTCCCTCGTCCCAACGGATCTTTCTCGATGAGAGTTCCTTCCCTGCCTTCAAGGGACGCGGCCACTGCTGTGGGAGTCCGGGTCGGGATCTGAAGAATGGTTGTCTCGTAAACACGGATCCGTTGCAGTTTCTCATCAGGGATGCCGTTGGCGCGCAGCTCGGCAATGAAATCGTCCTGCCGCTCGAGATATTGGCGGTAATTCGTGCGCACCAGACGATCCTGTCCGACAATGATCGAGTCGCCAGTCTGCCCCAAGCCGTATCTTTCCCATCCACGCTTGCCTGACATGACATTGCTGATGGCATCGGTCGAGAGCTGGAGCGCGAATACGCCGACCCGCTCCTGCCCATCGTAGATTGGGCTCGCGACAAATTGAGTCGGCTCTCCCTTCGAAGCCTCATAGGGTTCAAAGTCGGAGAAGAAGACAGCATCCGGATTATTAGTAGCCAGACATTGCTTCAAGACTTTCGCCAGATTGCTATTCCGATAGGGACCGTTCAGGAGGTCAGTGCCAAAGTCCCGATCCTTGGACACGTCGTAAAGAACCCTTCCAGTTTCATAGTCGATGAGATAAAGATCGTAATAGCCGAAACTTTTAATGAGATGCCTGAATCCGCTGTGGTACTTTTCGTGGATGCGACTATAGTCGCTGCCGTCTCCGGCGTTTGCCAGCTCAGATCGGTCCTCCGGAGGATGCGGGTTTTTCACGATGTAGAGATACTGAAGCTCAAACGCCGCCGGTGTAGTTGGCAAGTAGTCCTCGACATGCGGACGGGCCAGACTGAGTTTCTGCATTTCGGGATAGAAGTTCTCCTGATAATCTGCGCGCACTGCAGCCTGGGTACCCGCCGGAATGGAAGCTGCGTCCAGCTTGCGATAAGCCGCGCGGAATTCCCTCGCAGCATCGATGAACATGCGGTCTGCACTGAGGGTCTCAGCGTGCTTCTGGACAGTTTCATAGTAGGACTCGATTTGAAATTGTTTCGAGCGAGTGACCCCAGTGAGCTGCCTCATTGCGTCTCGCTTCAAACTGCCACGGTACTTGACATAGGCGACCGTCCCCGTAAAGAGGAAGGTCCCTATGCCCAGCACCAGAAGAAGAGAGAGCAGCTTATAGCGAATGCTCCAATTAGCAAACGACTGCATAACCACCAGCTTTCTGCTATCGTCTCCAATCCTCGATCAACGCTGCTACAAGTGCGCTCCAACCGGTCTGGTGCGACGCTCCCAACCCGGCACCGTTATCGCCGTGGTAAAACTCGTAGAACAGGATCAGGTCTTTCCAATACGGGTCTTCCTGGAACTTTTGCGTTCCTCCGTAGAGTGCGCGCCGCCCATACTCGTCCCGGGTGAAGATACTGATCATCCGGTTGGCGATTTCACCGCCGATCTCCCGCAGGTTGCTGGAGCGGCCGGAATCGCCCGGGATGGCTATCTTGAAGTCGTCGCCATAGCCCTCACCGAGCGTCCGCAGCGATTCGATGATCAGGAAGGTTGTCGGAAACCAGATTGGACCGCGCCAGTTGGAGTTGCCACCTTTGATTTTGTTGTCGGACTCGGCGGGATCGTAGCGCACCTCACCGTGTCCGAAGACGAAGGGATGCTGCTCGTGGTACTTGGACATGCTGCGAATCCCGTAGTCAGAAAGGAATTCCTGTGGGCTGACCAACCGGTCGAGCATGCGCCGCAGCTGCCCTTCGTCCACGATGGTGAGTACGTATTCCCGCTTGGATTCGATGTACTGGCAGCAACTTTCAGTAAGTTCCCGGCGGTTTTGGACAAACCACAAGAAGTTGCTACGGAACTCCTTAAAGGGTTCGATGTCGTCGAGCCTCAGCGTTTCCGCGGCGTAAAGCGGGATGATGCCGACCAAGGACCGAACTCGGAACTTGTGAAAGCTCCCGTCCGGATAGCGAAGGACATCATAAAAGAAGCCGTCTTCTTCGTCCCACAGCGAGTAATTCCGGCCGCCCATGTTCTTCATGGCGGCTCCGATGTAAATATAGTGTTCAAAGAATTTCAGGGCCAGACTCTCGTAAGCCCTGTTCTCTCGTGCCAGTTCCAGCGAGATGTGCATTAAATTCAGGCAAAACATCCCCATCCAGCCAGTGGCGTCCGATTGTTCAAGAACCGCCCCGCCGGGAAGCTTATCGCTGCGGTCAATGACGGTAATGTTGTCCAGGCCGAGGAAGCCGCCTTCAAAAACGTTGTTGCCAGAACTGTCAACCTTGTTAACCCACCAGGCAAAGTTGATGAGCAGCTTGTGGAAACACTTCTCCAGGAACTCCCGGTCGCCAACACCATTCCGCAATTTGTCAGTGTTGTACACGCGCCAGACAGCCCAAGCGTGAACCGGGGGGTTCAGGTCGGAGAACTCCCATTCGTAGGCGGGTATCTGCCCGCTCGGATGCTGGAACTGCTCGAACAGCATGAGAAAGAGTTGCTCTTTGGCGAATTCTGGATCGATGACGGCGAGCGCCACAGTGTGGAAGGCGAGGTCCCACGCAGCGAACCATGGGTACTCCCACTTGTCGGGCATTGACAGGACGCGCATGGAGTTGAGGTGCCGCCAGTGCCGGTTCCGGATACCCTGCCGCGACGCCGGCGGGGGACGTTTGGGGTCGTCACCCTGCAGCCAGGAGTTCACGTCGAAGAGGTAGATCTGTTTCGTCCAGAGCAGCCCTGCGAACGCTTGCCGCTGCACACGTTTCTCGTCCTCCGTCGCACCGGGGGGCTGGATGGCGGCATAGAACTCATCGGCTTCCGCCCGCCGCTGCGCGATGATCTGATCGACGTCTTTGAGCGGTGCTTTCGTGGGCTCGGCGACAAGCCGAATCGGCTCGTCGACAAGCCGGAGCCGCAGAATCACAGAGCCGCCCGCGGGAACCGTGTACTGGTAATGCAGGCAGGACTTCGTGCCGGTCTGTTTCGGGTTGACGGCCTCTTCCTCCTGGTTGACGATTGCGCGGTGGAACGCGTCTTTGCAGTGCGGATGCCGGTTCGGAACACCGTAGAGCCGTTGAGTGTTCGTTTCGTTGTCCGTGAAGATTGGCCGGCCGTTTGGCTCCGCGTACAAGATGCGCTTCCCAAGCCGGTAATCGAACATCAGGTTCTTGAGTGCCTCGCCGCCGGAGTCGTCCGCAACCAGGCTGATGGCCCCTCCCGCCGCAATTCCTTTGCAAACGGATGGCTCCCGACCGGGGGGATCGTTCCATCCCCATGTGTTCCGGAACCAGAGATGGGGAAGGAGGTGCAGCGGCGCGGGCTCTGGACCACGGTTAAAGGCTTCGATCCGGATACAAAGGTCCTCGCCCGAAGCCTTCGCATACTCGACAAACACGTCGAAGTAGCGGTTCTCGTCGAACACGCCCGTCTCCAGAAGCTCGAACTCAGATCCATGGCCGGCCCGTCTTCGATTCTCATCAATAAGCCATTCGTAGGGGAACTTAGCCTGTGGGTATTTATAGAGGTACTTCATGTAAGAGTGGGTGGGAGTGCTGTCGAGGTAGAAGTAATACTCCTTCACATCCTCGCCGTGGTTGCCCTCGGCGGGAGTGAGGCCGAAGGCCCGCTCCTTCAAGATGGGATCCTGGCCGTTCCACAGAGCAAGGCTGAACACCAGGAGCTGATAGCGGTCGCAAATCGCGGCCAACCCATCTTCGCCCCAGCGGTAAGCCTTGCTGCGAGCCATGTCGTGGGAGAGGAAATCCCATGGTGCTCCGTTCGGGCTGTAGTCCTCGCGAACTGTACCCCAGGAGCGTTCACTGACATACGGGCCCCACCGGCGCCATCGGAGCGGGTTGCCTTGCGTTTCAAGAAGTCGGCGGCCTTCTTTCGTAAGGCTCACTGGACTCCGTGCAGGTACCGTCTGCTCTACCCGTGCCGGAGCACCCATGGCATTTTTCCTCCCCGCTTCGGCCAATGCCGTTAAGGGAATAACCCAAAACGGGGCGACCTCAATTAATGTTCGCGGCTTTTCAATGCAATGAAACTGGCAGGAGTGACAGTGGCATGGTGAGAGCTGTTTCGAAGGTCTGAAACCTTGCAGCAAAGCCCGAGGCCTCAACAGCATTGTGCACGACTTCTCTCTGACTGGACTACACCACATAGGTGACGATAAAACGCGCTTATGAACAGTAGTCCAGCCAGTTCCAGGATGGTGGTCAAGAGCGGGGCTTGCTCCCGCTCTCTTTTTCAGGTGCCGAGTGTCAACCTCGAAGAAGAATGGCCTTAAAGACCACCTCGCCCGCTACCGCCAGATCAA